>Ga0207428_10001984_pt1 | contig 20761 bp, 38 predicted proteins | sample RhiMethybrSRZTD1_FD_187600 | JGI IMG/M metagenome (GOLD analysis project Ga0207428, IMG submission 187600) | Populus rhizosphere microbial communities from Tennessee, USA - Rhizosphere MetaG P. TD hybrid SRZTD1 (SPAdes) (version 3) | ecosystem: Host-associated > Plants > Roots > Rhizosphere >...
GCACAATTGGCTCTTTCTTCGCCTCCACGGCGTCGGGTTCGCCTTCGATAAATTCAAATGTAACCATAGTTTCCTCCTTACATCAGCACATCGGGCACGTCCCGCCAAAGTGCATCATCTTGTGACTGTGGCATATCGCCACGTTCGGTAGTTGAATTATTAACCCGTTCGGGTCGTCGAATAGTCTCACGGTTCCGCCGAAGTCCCTTATCTCGCCTAAATCCGACTGCAATACGCTCAGCAGCCAGTTTAAGCTGTTCGGACTCTTCTCGGCTGAAGCGCCAGCGTCCTTTGCCGGGGCGCTCTTTGAGTTCTGCCGCGACTTCCGGCCCGACTTGTCCGAGTTCGGTTCGGGGTTCTGGGCGGTTGACGAATCGGAGAACCCGCCTTGCTCTAACCTTGCCGTGTCTGTCTTCATAAACCTCAATCCTCCAAAGTCTAGAATGGTTCGAGAGTATATCGGCTTCCGTCTCTAACCCGTAGATTGAAGGTTCGGGTATTTGAGGTTTTGCCGGTTCGGGTATTTCGCAAGCCTCTTGTTTCTCGCAGTTATCTAAAGGTTCGGGTATTTGCCCTAACCCTGGGTTGACGGTTCGGGTATTTGGGTTATCATCAACCTGAACCGGGTTCGGGGATTGCGTTCCCGGTTCGGGTATTTCGACAGGGGCCGCTCTTACCGGCCCCTGTCTTTTCCCTCTAACCTACCCGTCGGCCTGACGTACAGCGCCTCTAATTCTTCAAGTTCACCCATCCGCACTATCGGTTCCTGTAGTCTGTCAACTACCCCGTCGAAGTCCGCGTCAATGTCGTTCCGCATCATTAGCGCGAAGATAATTCCAACGCATGCCAGCGACAGCAGGAACAGCGCCGAATACATCCAGCCGTCGAGATACCAGCGCGGTAGAACGGACGAGTCTTTAACCTTGTCAGCGCTTCCCTTCACCGTGGCGGCTACTTCCTTCTGGGCTTCGACCGCGACACGTTCCTGAGTTCTCGACCTGAACTTGCCGCTAGCTGCTGCCATTTGCTCCTTCGACATCTTGGTTAGCTTTTCTTCCAGTCGCTTCTCGGCGTCTACCTGGACGGTTTGCGCTTCAGCCATTCCGCGTAGCGCCCCGGCGTGAACCAGGATGGCGGCTGATAGGACGAAGCTAAGTATCAGCGCCCAGAACCGCACGCCTATGTGCTTGCTGAAGCAGTGCCACAGGACAAGCGCGAGAAGGGCAACTTCTCCGGCTATTGCCCCCAGTTTGGTTATGTTCGGATATGTCGGCTTGAGTTCGTCAATGTGCTGCCAGAAGGCCGCAATTGACCACAGGGCCAACAGAAACCAAAGAACGACGCCGACAGCGGCCATTTGGCCACGTAGCGATATAAGTGATTGTTTTCTTGTCTGCATGTCTCCCCTTCCCTTTTAAGGGAGACACGGTTAATTTTAAGCGCGCCTTCGGGCGTCGCCGTCAACCGTGTCTATCTCTGCCGGTTGAATGGTGTAGCTCTGGCCCCTGTGTCGAGCAGGGGCTAGGGCAGTTCGGTAGGCCAGTCTATCTCTCCGAGTCGGCCCACCTTCTGGCACACAGCGGACAGCATTTCGTAACTGTCGCCGTATTTCTCTTTCAGGTAAATGCGCGCCTCGTCAATCGCCGCGTCCCTGTCGCCGCCGTCAACGATAGAGAACAGGTGTTCGATAGCGCGCATTCGTTCGAGTTCGGCGTTAGCGATAGCGCCGTTGAGTTCCGCTATTATTTCGTGCGGGTTTGGGTTCATTTCGTGCCTCCCCGCTTCTCACTGGCCCTTATGTACGCCTGTAGCGCCTCTGCGTATGCCTCTTCCAGGGACTTGCCTTCCATCATGTGGCACTCAAAAATGCCAATCATTGCGCGACTTGCTACGTTGTCGCCGTCAACGACTTCTCTAAGTTTGGCTTTCACCTCTTCCACTGTTTCTGGTACACCGTTTTTAGTCATCGCATTCTGCCCCCCATTTTGGCGCTGTAGAAGTCTAGCTTCTGTTCAACCTTCGTCGGTTCAATGTATGCCGGGTATCGCTGTATGGCTACGTAGGGTTCCAGCCCTTCGATAGCCAGCATTTCGTCTCTGACGGCTTCTGGCGCGCCCATAACCTCGTCCGCGAATTGAAAGAACGGTTGTATCAGCTCTTCGCAGTCCAGCCGCTTGCACGTCTGAACGTGAAGCTGGTGCCGCGCAACCGTCGGCTTCCACCAGCGCGTCTCACGAAGTTCTTCGACGGGCTGCTTGGCGCGTGTGCCAACTTTCACTCCCTTAGACATTGGCCACCTCCACTTGAGTCGTCGCCGTTTCGCCCAGGCGCTCCAATAGCGCGGCCACTGCCCCCATTGGACTGTCGCCCCATCCTAATTTCCACTTGGGGCCGGGTGCGGTGGCGTACCATTGGCCAAACTCGCAGGGGCTTGTTATGTGGTTAATATTTATTTTCAACCTCTCCACTGCTTCCCACGCCTCACCGGGCGCGATAATTTGTTCGTTCATAAAACCTCCGTTGTTTGCTTAGCTGGCCAGATATTTCTGCAATGCTTTGACGAGCAACCAGAATACGTAGACTCCCGCGCCGAGGACGGCGACAGAGAGAACTAACACGACAATGCCCGCTAACACACTGCCAATCTCAAAAAGCGGTAACTTCATAAAACCTCCGTTGCTGTTTATTCTTTGCCTGCAATAAATTGTTCAAACGCCTTAGTTGGCGCGCCGTGTTTCTCCAAGTCAACCACGCGAACCCACTCGTCTAGCTTGCCGCGAAGGTACTCCGGTTCCTCAAGCGGCGTTGCGTTGCGCTGTCCTATCGGGGTGGCCTCACAGACGCAGGGACGCTGGGACGCATACCACCGCTGCATGCGGAAGCTAAAAAGCGGCTGATAGCCAATATCTTGGCAATGGTGGCACCTGTACGTGTCGGTATTACGTCGTGCGGCATTGCGCTTGTCGGCTTCGGCGCGCTGCTTGTCTTCGACGAGAAGTATCTTGTAAGCGTCGGCCACTGCGTCGGGGATGAAAGCCTTGTCTGCCCACGGCCAATTGTCCGCGGCGCGGCTGTATGCGCGTGCAAGCTGGGCGTCGGGGACGTTCTGTAGGGCGTCGTCCCACGAACTAACAGCTATGCGCAATTCAATGCCTGCCGATATCAATGGTAAGCCCCTGCGGGTTTGTGTTTTCTGTATCAGCCCCGATATTGCCATCTGACGCGGCGATAGCGGCTGCTGAGAACTGGATAAGTTGTTCGTATTCTCTAGCGTTTCGTTCGTTCGGTGTTTCCCTACGAGGGACTTGATATCCTCCATTACTTCCTCCGTTCTGTGGGGCCGTCATTGGTTTATCTTCGCGGTTCAGCCAGTTTATCAACCGCCCGCGCGTCGGCTGTTTGCCCTTGTTCTGGCACCAAACCACCATTTTGTGATACAGGGCCTTGACGTCTAGCGTCTGGTAAGCCGGGTTCGTTTGCAGTTCCAGAAGCCACTGCTCGTCACAAACTGTCGGGCGGCGGGCTGAACGCGGCTTGGCGCGTGAAGCAGGTGCGTCCCCCGCACCCCCTCTGCTCTGCTCTGACTCTGTTTCTGTCTCTGCTCTGTACTCTGTCTCTGGTAAGAGTGACGGCCCCGTGACGTCACGCGTGACGTTTTGCTTGTTCTGCCTGTAGCGACGGGCGCGCAACGCGGCGGTTGGGTCTTCGTCGCTGATGAACTGACGTCCATCCCAGTTATGGGGTGTTATTCCCTCGTCGGAGTGGTCAAGCAGTCCTGCGCTCGTCAATGCTTCAACAAGGCCATTCGCTTCAACTTCCGAAATTCGTAATCTGAAAGCGATAACCTTCGAGGACGGTAACAAGCCGTCGTTTTCTTTGGCGAGACAGAGAATGTTTATCCAGCCCTTGAACTGTTCAGGCGTCAACCATTGCACCTTTGGGTCGTCTAGAAGTCCGGTATAAAGTCGAAGCCACATGTAACTCCTTGTTGGTGAGGGTGGGGTTGTTTACAGTCCATAAAAACGTTGCCTTGTGTTGCAATGCGTCGCGTGACATCGTGGCGCGATGCCCAGCCGCGCGGCGCGATAAAGTTTTAAAAGAGCGAATACGTTGCATTGCGTTGCGCGGCCTGGTGTTGCATTGCGCCACGTTGCGCCGCGTAACAGCGCACCGCATGGCACGGTGGCGCGGAGCCCCACGGTGCGTTGCGAGGCCTTGCGCTAAACTCACTTCTTCTTGAATAGCTCAAGCGCCTTCTTTGACGCGTTCGCGGGCGCTTGCGGCCTCGCTGGGACTTCCTTGACTTCTTTCTCCTTGGCAAACTCTTTTACGGTGCCAAAATAGGAGATATTTTCCAGCCTCTTCGTTTCCTCTTCGCGCGAGTGGTTGCCGGGCCGTACCCAGGATAAGTTTTTGAGGCCCTTGGTAGCGCGGTTCCGTATCTCCTCCCGCACCCTCAGCGGAACCGACTGAAGATGCTCGGACTCGGTAATTCGCATTACGCCCTCGCCGCGTACGCAGCTAAAGAACATGCCGTAGTCGCGCGCGAGAGACTTCAGAGCGGAGCGGAGGATGTGTCCCGCTTCCTTTTGAACGTTGCGCCCTATCAGTTCGGATAGGTCGTCATATCTGGCCATATCGTGATACTCGGCCTGGGATAAGTTTTCGACGAGCGTCATTGTGTCAACTGACTGTTTGAAGGATGCGTGCTTTCCATTTCCGTTTTCCATAAAACCTCCATTGGTTAAAACGCTGCGTTGTGTTGAGCTGCGATGCCTGACGAAGCAGAGCCTTGCGCTGCGGAGCGGCGCGCTGTCTAGCGAAGCCGAGCGGGGCTATGCAGGGCAGGGCGGCGCGGCACCTTGCGCAGTAGCGCGCTGCCGGGCGATGAAGATAAAAATGTAAAAGAGCGTTCGTTGCGTTGCAGGGTTCTGCGATGCACAGCGCCACGTTGCTATGCGAGGCGATGCGCCGCACTGCGAAGCAGCGCACTGTGTGGCGCTGCGGTGCGGAGCGTAGCCAGGCTACGCTTGCTGCCAATCCAAACCCTTCAGTTTGAACCGGCCATAAAACCCATTATTCCGAGGGCGAAATCTTCCAATGCCGATGAACTGCCCGGCCTTCTCAAGATGGTCTTTGAACACGTCCTGCGTAATGATTTCGTCCAGGATGTAGAAAATCACAGTCGCCTTCCATTCCGGTATCACCGGGTAGCACTTATCAACACGACTACCTGAGCCACGCTTGCCGTCAGAGGGAAGGAACAGCCATTCGCCTTGCACGTCGGCCTTCTTGAAGGGCAACGTAATCTCGTCGGTAACGAGGATTCCGGCCTCGAAATGTTTCGTGTAAGTTGACTTGCCCTTGCCTGGAATCTGGATGCTGAAGAACTTCGCGCATTCGGCTATGCAGTTCTTGAATGCCATTGGCGGAATGAAGACAAAACCGTCCTTGTTGACGTGAAGGCGTTCGCGCCATGTGCGGTCTTCGTAGTCCTTTGGAAGCTCGCGGTCTTTCTTTGGCGTGCTGTGGTGTTTCGACTGTGAATAGGGCGATACGTTTTCAAATTCTGCTGTTGCGATAATCATTTAAAACCTCCGTTGTAAGTTAGTTGCGTTGCGTTAAGCAGCGAAGCGTAGCGTAGTGGCGCAAGGTGAAGCGTCAAGGCGCGCTGCGGAGCGGTACTACGCAATGCCCAGCTATGGAAAGTTGTATTGTTTAATTGGAATCCGGGCGTCTCGTAACGCCTGAAGCGGCACGAGTCTGCCTTTTGTCATGTTGATTTGCTGATATTTCGTCTGCGCGACTTCCTTGAAGTCGTAGATTCGGCCTTCCTTCTGTCCGATTCCGAAAGCCCATGCTTGAAGTTCGCGCATTGGGATTACATAGAGTGTCTTTGTGTCCAGAAAGAAATAGAACAGCCAGTGCGCCCTGCTCGTTACCATCCATCCCGGCGTCAGTTCCGGCAAGTTGCTCCAAACCTCCAAAAACAAATTCGACGTGAATTTCGCCTCGGCTTTTAGCTCGATGCCACGCTTGCGGCCTTCGACTTGAACAATGAAGTCGCCGACAATCTTCTGAAGCCACAGGCTGTCGCACTCTTCCACGGATTCGCATTTCAGGTGAAGCCACGGCAATATCTCGGCGCGGGCTATATCTTCAATTGTGCGGGCCTGTTGAAATGCGTTCATGTTGAATCCATAAAACGGGGCAGGCTTTGAATCACTCAGTTACGCCGCCTGCCCCGCCTTTGGGCGCGTTGCCCAAACTTAGTCCGAGTACGGATAGTTCTTGCACGCCTTAATCAGCCATGCCGCTCCGAAGAACAGCCCGACGGCGATGCCGATAAGTACAATTGAGGTCATAACTCCTCCAAATGGGAAGCCCTGTGTGGCCTTGTCGGAATCGTAGCCACACAGGGGTTGGATACCCGCGCCACTGCCCTAGCGGCGCAGGCTGAGAGCGTTATCGTTTCCGCCTCTGCTCTATCTCGCGGCGGTGTTCGTCTTCGACGATTTTCTTAACCACCTTCGGAATGCTTGGTTGGTCTTCGTTTACCTTGCGTTGCAGCCATCTCTTCGTGGACGGCTGAAGCCCTCGGACGAAGACGGGTTTTTTGTTTTCTGGGGACTTGTTTTTCGTACCGTTTTGCGACATATTCCTCCCTCGTTCTCCCTTTGAAGCATTGCAAACGCAACGCTTGCACCTTGATAGCACAGAGCATTCAAGGTGTCAACACTTATCGTAGCCCGACGATAAATTTCCTTTGCCCGAACCCAAATGCCTATGAAGAAGCACTCGAAAGACTCACAGGCCGAGGCTCAGTCAAAAGCCGATAGAGCGCAGCTATTTCTAAGAATGGAACAGGAATTGCGCACACGTCTGGACGAACTTGGCGCACGGTGTGGTAGGACTGCCAATCAATTTGTAGTGGAAGCTATGGTCAGGTACGGTGACGTGCTGGCTGACGTGATGCTCGACGAAGACGAAGATATCGAGCAAACCAGGCAACGCCACCGCGACGAGTTAAGGGCGAAGATTCAATCCTCGCGTCGGTAAGCTAGCGCACGAAGAGTCGCCTTAGCCTCGGCAGCCTCTATGGCTTTTAAAGCCTCTGGGGAGAGTTGTGTTTTTAATTCTTTTGTAAAGTTTATGAGGATTTGCCTAAGGCTTTCGGGTGTGAACTTGCACGCTAAGAGAATCGAGACTATTTCGGCCAGTTCCAATAGATGGCCATGCAATTTAGGAGGAATCATATTTGGTGTCTCTATGTCCCTGTGTTAGTTGTTGTTTCTGGGCCGTGAGATACAAATAGCGGGGCAATAATTCAGCCATCATCCTGAGTGTCGGTGATAACCTGAGAGCGTGATAGTGAGGGGCGCTCGTCGGCCACTATAAACCTACAATTTTGCAGCCACAAGAAAAAAAGCCACTTCCCAGTTTTTTTTTCATTTCGCGCATTTTTCTCTTGCATCCTGCTTGCAGTGTGCTATCATCCAGACATCGGATAACAACAAAGTCGGAGGAAAGAGAAATGCTGAAACTTGAACCCAAATCAATGCAGAACGCGATAGAGAAAGCCAAAGCCGTACACCCTAAAGTTAAAGTCATTAGCGCAGACGCCCGCACCTACGCCGTCGCTGGCAGCAAGGGCGGAAGCTACACCGTTAAGTTCGTCGTGGTGAACGGGCTGAAGCTGGCCGAATGCGACTGCGCCGCGCGGGGAATGTGCTTTCACATAGCGGCGGCGGCTTCCGTGAATATGGGTATTCAGGAAATGCGCCGTGAGAATCCGACTCCGGCTGAATCGAAATCTTTTCTGGCCCGCAACTGCGGGTGGATGGTATAGGAGGCACAATGGTTGACGAACAGCTTACTATCGAAGACGAATGGACGGACAGCGCCGACAACGAACCGGACTTCATCCAGAGAATAATCGCAGGGGACATAAATGCAATGCTGCACAATTTGGACTTGTGTATTCGGGAGCAAGAAGCCGACAGGGAGTTCGCGCAAATGCTAACCGACGAGACGGAGGACGAGCAATGCTGACACGGGCCGACGAGCTGAAAGCCGATATCGCCAAACTCGACGCGGCGCTTGTCGAGGCAGAGGTTACACTCCAGCAGCGCAAGAAGTCGCTCGCGCTTGTCGAGGCGCACATAGATAGTCTCTACGTCCAGCGCATGAGGCTCGACGGTTGGCTTCAGCGGGAACAGGCGACGGTGCGCAAGCAGCAGGGCAAATGCGTGACGCTGGAAAGCAACGGCGTTGAATGGAGGGTTTGATATTTGAAGTTTGGCGGCGCAGAGGGACTGGCCAAAGGCAGCAACCGCATAAAGCCTGGAAGCGCCTCTATGCCGCCAATCAGGTTTACGCGCTTAGTGGGCGATGGGGGTCGTGTCCTATGCGCGTGAAGGCTTCGGCGGTTCTACAGCGTGTCCGTTGGTGTCGCCGCCGAAGCCGTGGTTTTAAGTTTCCGCGTCGGGCTATGGGGAGTCGGACGCGGACGGGGAGGCTGGCGCGAGCAACCGTTAGCCTCCCCACTTAACGGAAGAGAGGGAATATGAGTACGGCAATGGCAACAGTATCAGCGGGACTGGCCGAGGTGGCACAAAGCAAGCAGCTTGAAGCTCTGCGCCAGATAGCCACGCAGTCAACGCCGAAAGGTGAAATCCGTGAACGTGTGGGACGCGGCGGAATGAAACTGAAGTACACCGATGGCCCCTACGTCATTCGCACGCTTAATCAGGCGTTCGGCTGGGATTGGGACTTTGTGGCCGATAACGAAGAGTTGTTGTTGAACGACGGAAAGCCGTTTGAGGTTAAGGTGCGCGGGACTCTCACCGTCCGACTCAACGGACAAGCCGTCACCAAGACGCAGTTCGGATGTCAGCCGATAGAAATGCTGAAGAACGGGACAGCCCCGGTTTCGATAGGGGACGCATACAAGGGCGCGGCGACGGACGCCATGAAGAAATGCGCCTCACTTCTCGGCATCGCGCTGGACTTGTACGACTCGGACTACAAGCCGGAGAAGTACGCGGAACCGGAACCAGTGCGCCCCGTGAAACTCGAAGGCGCGCAGCCGACGAACGCGCCAACCAGCACGGCCACCAAGCACATACTCGCACAGATAGCCCTGCTGCAATGGGACAACGCAAAAGCCTGCGGCTGGATGGAGGAGAAGTTTAACTACGCCATTGAGTCAGACGACTTAGCCGGCGTGTTTGACTCGTTCGGAGTCGTCGAACAGCGGAAGATATTCGCCGCGCTGAAGGCTGAAGGCCAGAACGGAGGGCGATGATGGAGATGTGCGAAGTTGAAGAAGACGACTTTTTTGACGACTTCCCAGAAGAACATGGGCACTTCTGCCCTAAGTGCGGAGTGATATTTTTGTGCTACGAGGATTGCCCAGATGATACGCCCAATAAGCGCTGCGTTGAGTGCGAGTATAGGAGGGTTCGGTGAAAAAACCAATTGACATTGACGCGCTGGTAGCCGAGGTCGTGCCCCCTCGGCCTAACCCGCATGTAGCCTTCACAATTGATGTGCGCGTGGATAGTGAGACGAACGGGCGGGAACATTGGGCGGCGAAGTATGCTCGAAAGAAGAAGCAGAAATCTGCGCTGTTGGCCGAATGGATGTACGCTATCAATCGAGGAGAGGCGCGCAGGGTTGCCCTCCCCTGCGCCGTCCGTCTTACTCGCATTGGGCCTAAAAGACTCGACGGCGACAACTTGGCCGAGTCGTTTAAGGCTATCAGAGACACTATAGCCAATATGGTAGGCGTGGACGACGGAGACGAGAGAATCAAGTGGGAGTATGAACAGGTTGCCGTCGGTAAGAGGGTTTATCAAGTGAGAGTGGAGGTTTATTGAGATGAGACTAGAGCGAACATGTGAGTCATGTCCTGAACAATACGACGTCTACAAGAAGCAGAGAAAAGTGGGTTATCTGAGATTGAGGCATGGCTACTTCAGGGCGCACTTATTTGGCCCTATGGGTAAAACTGTATACGAGTCGGAGACAATGGGGGATGGAATGTTTCAGGGCGATGAAAGAGAGTTCCATCTGAATAACGCAATCAAGGCGATAAAGAAGGCTTTAAAGAAGGAAAAGCAAGCCAGCAAAACCGGGGAGCCTTACTAAATGAAAAGAATGATATGCCTGTTATTAGTGGCTGTTTTATCAGCCCTAGCCCTGGCCAGCGACCCGCCCATTACGTGGGTGGACGACTTCCTGGGGATAACCATCAACCCGAAATACGCCATCTCGCTTTCTGGCACAGGTGGCGTCAAACTCGCGCCAGGGGCAGGCGGCATACTGGCGCTGTACGCGACAGGTGGCGCCAGAGGCGTAGCGCGTGTACGTCTGGGAGAAGAACCCGGCAATAGTTTTCACAACGCGCTGAACTTCTCGGCGCGGAAGAATCTGGTTTACAAGGCTCGCGTGTTCCTGAATCGGAACACCGATATCCAGGCCACAGTCGGCCTGACTGGCTTAAACGACCCAGAGAACGTGCTGGCGCTCATCTACGACCACCCGGCTGCGCCTGAAGGCTGGTATTTCCAGGGCATACAGAAGAACAACAACCTGACGGTTCCAATAGGCTTTATTCACGAACCGGGCGCGTATTTCTGGGTTCAGATAGAGACGTACTTGAACGAATACGGGCAGCGTGAAGCGCGAGTCTTTATCAACAACGAGACGACGCCGCGCGCGATATTGACGGATGAGTACATACCCGACGGCTTAGTGGCCGAGTTTCAGGTGTGGAACAGGCCACTAGAGAGCGGTGGATACTCGCAGACGACGCTTTATGCTGACTATCTCTCAATCGTACAGGACAGATAATGCTGGATAATCAAGCTATTGACATTGTAAGTCTATTTGTCGTGGTTGCCGTCGGGGGCATAATCCTCGGCGGCATTGCGGCAGCGCTGATGTATCTATGCAGGCGCAGGAAATAAAAATTGCCTTCTCAAGCGTCCTCAGCCATACTCGCCACGTCGGAATTCCACAATAAACACTTCGGTTGCGACTGGATAACTGGGAGATTGTCCGCGCTGGCTTGCCCCTGTATCTCCAATAAATTCAATAGCTATAAAGCGCCGGATGATTCACCGCGACCTGAAACCTGGAAATATTCTCGTCGGTCCTGACCTCGAACCGAAGGTGTTGGACAAGGACTTACAGGCATGTCAGGCAGTCAAGGACTGGAATATTGGGTGGACGCCTATCTCCGCGAGTGTGAGCTTATCAAGGGGTGTTCAGCGCACACAATGCGCCTCTACAGGCAGACGTTCAGAGTCTGGGGTAGGCTAGGGTATGGGCTCGGCCCTGAAAACGCCACAGAGGCAATCCTGGCCGCAAGGGAGGGTGGTATGGCAGCGTCCACCACCAACAATTATCTCCGCTGTCTCCGCGCATTCTGGCGTTGGCTCCACAAGCGTAACGTTCTCGTGTCGGTTCCAGACGTTCCCTTGTTACCAGAGCCACGCAAGGTGAAACCCATATTCGATAACTCCCAAGCCCTAGCCGTCATTCGCGCCAAAGCTGACACCGCTGGACTCAAGCGTATTCAAGCCGTCTTCGCGCTGGCCATTGATACCGGCTTGCGGTTCGGTGAGCTGGCGTCACTGAGACGGGGCGATATTGACGCGCGTTCAATGCTTCTGACTGTTAAAGGGAAAACAGGTGAAAGGCGGGTGCCTCTATCGGCTGAGGGTTTGCGCTGGCTATCTCGTCACGTTCAGAGTCACGGACACGACAGGGTGTTCTGTTCGTCAGCAGGGACGCTACTAGACCACGCGAACGCAACAAGAGAGTTGCGGCGCTTGTTTGAACTCGCCGGTGTCCCTGTCGCATTGGCCCAGTTCCACCACATTAGGCGCTACGCGCTGCGTCAATACGTCGCTGTGGCTGGACTACGTGGCGCGCAATTGCTGGCAGGGCATAGTAAACCTGAAACTACGCTGCGGTATCTGGACGCGGACGCTGAACTGAGAAGTTTGCCGCACCAGTCTATTTCTCCGCTGGCTCGTCTGAGCGGGTTGAAGCGTTAGAGCGGGCGCCGTGCAGAATCTTCTCCCTTGCGCTCTCAAATGCCTCTCCGGGCGAATAGCCGCCTTCTACCCAAGCCGAATACACACGAAGGAGAATCTTCGCGCAGGCTTTGCGCTCTTGCTCTACGGCGGCGACTATCGCCTGCTCTATCAGCCGCGCCATCTCATCCGAGTCTACGGCGTGGCTCTGCTGGTATTTGATTATGGCTTGCGTTCTTTGTTGTGGTGTCACTTCTTTCCTCCGTTCTTTTTCGGCCTCCCGCCCTTCTTGCCATGCTTAGCGCCTAGCTTGCCGTACTCTGCCCCTTTTGCCCCGGCTGCTATTTGCTTCTGCTCTTTGGCGTCCAGCATTTGGAACCCTGTGATTAAGTGGCCCACCTTGTCCCAAAGCGAGACGCCGGACAAGAGTTCCGCGTATTCTTTCAGTTGTTCGCATGCACGGCGGGCGGCGGCTAGTGATTGTTGGCGTTCGTCGTTTGTCATAGTCTTGTTGTTAAGCCTTTGGCAACCAGTAAACCCTGGGAATGGTATTGTTCGCAGACATACCGTGCATCGTTCTAAGAACTATCACTGACGTACCTGGGCGGCGTCACATTCTCACAAGGTTTACTGATTGCCAAAGAGCGGGAAGTGGGGCGTTGCCGCCCCGTGGGTTATTGGCTTTAGTACCGCATTGGCCGCGTCAAGCCAAACGCGGGGTCGAGTTCGATTCGCTCAGATGTGGCGTCTACCTGCTGCCAGAAGCGCCCGTCTTTTGACTCCGATATATAGCCAACGCGGTCAGAACCGGCCTTGTATTCCGTCGAATAGTCAGCGCCATCAAACCAAACCTCGGCCAATGAGTTCATGTTTTCCCCTACGTGTTTGATTGCCGCTTTCCATGCTCGCTGCTCTGTCATTTTCTTTCTCCGGTTGTCGCGCTGCTTTATTGCCTCTGCGATGATTGGATAATAACCCAGCTACGGGGGTTTGTCAACAACTATATCATTAGAATGTGAATATTCAACCGGTGTGTTACAATGCGCGTATGAATGCTGAGGATATTGATAAACTCGAAGCTGGCAGAGAACTAGACGCCCTCATTGCTGAGAAGGTTATGGGCTGGACTTGGTGCGTCCAACCGCACGGCCATATCTCACGACCTGGCAAGTACAGCTATACCAGGTGGCTCTGTGAGCCGGACAGATACCGGAGCGCCAAGCCTAAATGGGACAAATGGGACGGCAAAACCGAAATGCCTATCAGCGGGCTCAATGGCGAATACATGCACGTCCTTGAATACTCAACCGACATTGCCGCTGCCTGGGAAGTGGTGGAGAAGATGCGCGAACTCGATATGCTTGGCGACTTCTCTCAAGCCTGTGACTTCCTTACCCCTTGGTCATGGCTTGACTATTCCAAAGCTTCCGATATGGCGCTCTTTATTTGCCGCGCTGCACTTAAAGCTATATCAGCACAGCAATCATTAGAAGAAAGCGAATGCATGGTTGGTGGCCACCCGTCCGGCTGTCGCTGCCATATGAGACACCAGCAAACCACAGGAGCAGGGAAATGAAGATATTAGCTTGGAATGTATTCGGGATGGTTTGCATGTTCGCCGCTGAGCTTACACCTGGCCGAGGCGTGTTTCCTGCGCCCCTCAAAGCCCTTATCTTTGGACTTGGCGCTATGTGCGTCTTATCCGAGGCTTACCAGTTAAACCAAAGCCGCAAACGCTTACAAGCTATTGTCTCAGCCCAGATACAAGTCCAAAAGCATAGACTAGCGAGATACCAGTGATTAATCATCTCACGCATCCCCTCTTAAGCATATGCTTAAGCCAGTTCACTTATGGCATTCGACTCTCGCCGCTTAGGCCCTTGCCGAACCTGGGCCGTGACTATGCAAGGGTTATACTGAGAGGTAGTCGCGGTCACTGTGCGTGTGCTATGTGTGGTACGTGAGACATCGAAGGGCCGCCGATGCACCCAGGGGTGGGGGCGTTGTGTGTGGATGATTCATATACTCACCCGGAAAATTTCACCAGGTTTGGGTTAAGTGAAGGTAATATAGCCCCTTAAGAGGTGTTCTGCGGGGGATTGTAAGGGGGGACGCTAATTTCTGTCTAGTGTAGAGGTACGGTTAAGGCACTGTGGCTACCCACAGTCTTCTAATGTGGCTACCCACAGTTGCTAATAAAACTGCCCGGTTGAAAAGGTGAAGCGCTACCCTCTCAACCGGGAGTTGACGCGGTTACTTTCGGGCCGCGTTTTTCTTTGCCTCTCTGGCTGTAGCGGCCATAGCGGCGGATATTAGGGCGGCTGGCGCAAGGTTGCTGCCGCTTGACTGGCCTTCCATGGCAGCGTCTTTAGCGCGGCTATTCAAGAACCCGACGGCGCGCCGCTTGGTTTCTTCGCTTGCGCGCTGGTATTGCTGGCTGGAGACTAATTGCTGGCCATACCGGGTGTATATCTGGCCGAATGCTTGAACTTTACCGCGGTAAACGTCTTCCGTCTCGCCTTCCTTGCGTTCAAAGCCTGAAATGCCAGCGTCCAGCCGTACCAGTTCACGGATAAGCGGGTTCTGCTGCGCCACGTCGGTAGACGTTCGCGTCGGGTCGAAGAATGCCGTAGCCCTGTCTTCCTTCGGCAGTCCTAGAACGTCCTGCGCCGCCGGCAGGGCCATACTTGCGCCTGGAATACGCTTCTGTATCTGCGGTAGAACGCCCCTAGCTTCCCGTTGCTGCGGGTCTACCAGTCCAGCCACGTCCGCCACCGCGGTAGGGACGAATGAGCCGCCTATCCCGCCCAATAGCTTCTCAGCCGTAGTCCCTGGGGCGCGCATTGCCTGGGCTATTTGCTGGGTTCCTATCAATAGCGGCTGTTCTCCAATGGCCTGCATTGCGACTTCGGACGCTGGCTCGAGAATACCCTTTTGTTCCTGCGCTGTCTCCCGTGCCAGAGACGCGCCTATGGCCAGAAGGTTGCCGAGAGGGGCAAAACCCGACAGTTGGTGCCACGTTTTGCCTATCAGGATAGAGCCGGGTGTCCGTCCGGCGGCTACGTCTCGAGAACGCCTCGAGCTGTCGTCTTCCTGTAGCCCTGTCAACCAGCCATCACGGTAGCCAATGTAGCCGAGGGCCATAAGCGCCGAGCCAGCCGAGGCCCGCCCGAATGTCTGGGAGAATGCGCGCTGCTGTTCCGCGGTAAACGACTTCTTGAGTATCCCATTAGCAAGTTTTGCGGCCTGTCCCGCGCTTTTGACAAGGCCGAGGGGCGAATACTCTATCATTCGCGCAATAACGTTCGTCGGCGTCTTCCTGAACGGCACGAACAAGTCGATGGCGAACTGTACGCCTTTGGGAAGGTTGGCTACACCCTTGCCGAACGCATCGGCCACAACGTTTGGGTTGTTGAATGTGGCCACTTCCGCGTCGAGCATGGCAGCGTTGGCCATATCGGCGGGCGCTGCCTTCAATATCTCCCTTGTCCGTTCGCCGACCTGGCCCCGCAGTATCTTGCCTTGCCGTACCTCTGTGAGCGCCAATGCCCGCGCCCTGTCTTCCAGGCTGCGGCGCAGCGCGTAGGACTTAAAAACCGCGTCCTCGGCCTTCAGGGTGCGAAAAACACCGTTTACATAAGTGTCCAGCACCTTCGAGCCGCTTGCTATTTCCTGAAGTTCTCCGGTGTCGAACTTGGTGCGGCCTGTTTTCCACGCCTGTTTCGCCTGTTTGACGCCGTCCGTTGCTGCCTCTAAGAAACTGCGCCCCATGGAGCCGAGGTTTGGCCCGGTAAGCGTGCGCTGTTTCGTCACGCGAGAGACTAGCGAGTCCACGACAGCGCCGGGAATGCGACTAATTTCCTCGCCTATCACGCCATAGCCGCCACTTCCAGCGATGTTGCGAAAGTGGGTTTTGATACCTGTAAGCAGTCCAGCCTTGCGGAAGGCCGATATAACTTCGAGAACCGGCGTCCGTTCTGCCTTCGAGACTTTGGAATAGTCCTGCCCTTCGACAAACCCGTATTCGTCTATCTTCGGCCCTGTCTTGCCGGGGCTTGCTGGCCGCGACTTGCCGAGACTTACGCCGAACTCTTCTATAGGCGCTTCTTCCAGCAGCGGCGGGCCGTCGGGTAGGGATTGAGCCATAGGTGGCGCTTCCAGTCGGGCTACGCTTGATTCTGCGCGAATGCTGGCCTGTTCTGCTGCCGCTGGGACGGCTTTCCCAGCCCGAATGCGCTGCAAGATAGGCGCTACGAACTTGCCGGCCGCCTTCGCGGCTGCGCCTCCGGCTGGAATCATGGCCAGATTAGCTATCACGGTTTCAGGGTTCGTCGGGAAAGCTATGTCGCCAAGTATCGAACCGGCCCCATAAGCGATATTGCCAGCCCCGGTTCGTGGCCTTTCGGCTTCCAGGGCCATGCCACGCTTCATTGACTGAATGGGTTCTGGCAAGCGTTCGTCGGCCCGTCGGTTCAGTTCTTGTACGCGCGGGGCTTGAGATTGAACTGTAGCGTTGTATGCGTTGCCTGCCGGGTCGAATGCGGACGCGAACTCAAGCCCTGCCCGTCCCACGCGTTCCAATGTCTCACCCGGCGCATTGTAGAAGTCTGCCGCAGTCTCAACGACATTACTCAGCAGTCGGCTAGCCAGTCCAGACTGTAGGCTTCCCAATACGCCCTGCGGTTGCTGCGCTGGCTGAGGGGGCTGGGGCGCTGATGGCGCAATGCCCAATATCTCCGCTGCCGGTCTGAGCGGCTTTGGCGGCAGTCCAAGTATTTCTGCCGCTGGCCTAAGTTTTCGCTTCTGCTGTGGCATTACTTAATACCCAGCGCGTCAAGCTCCCGGTCGGCTTGCGCGCTGCTGTAGCCCGCTTTTACCAGTTTGGCCTTAGCCGCCCCTCGGCTCATCTTTGGCTTTGGTGTCTCGCTCACTACTGGCCCGCCCGGTGTGCCAAGCGCAAGCGGGAAGCCTTCCGGCCCCACGCCTTTTACATCGGTAGGCGTCGGCTGTCCTTGTCGCGCGGGAATGCGCCCGCCGACGTATTCAACAACGGGGATGGACTCCCCGTTAAGCATCACCGCCCCATCTTTGACTACGGAGAGGGGAACCATCTGCCCGCCTGCCAGCCTTGCCATTACCGGGCCGCTTCCGCCGCCTCCACCCTGCATTAGCCGCTGCGCCCTTGCCAGTTTCGCCTGTATAAGCCTGTTCGATTTCTCCGCCGCTGCCGATAAGGGCGGAACCTTTTCCCCTAACTGTTCCAACGCCATCCTGAAGTCACTGCGCGCCAGTTCTTCGGCGTGCTTGTCGGCTCCCTGGTCGCGGTACGCCTTAATTCTGTCGTCCATCTGTAGCGCGACTTGCCGCCTGAGTAATACGCGCTCTTTCCGCTCGCTCTCCGCTGTCGCGCGTGCGTCCCGTAGCAGCTGGAACGCCTGTGCCGCCTGCTGAGCCGCCGCGCCCTCGCGCACGTCGTACTTCTTGAGCCATGTTCTGTAATCGCGCTCATACTGCGCCTCTGCCGCGCGAGCCGCCCTCTCTTGCTCGCGCTCGCTGCGCCGTTCGGCTAGTTCAAGTCCGCGCGTTCGCTTCTCTTCAAACCCGCGCTGTTCCGCTTCGTATCTGCGGATAGGCGCTTCCCGCTGTTCCTTCAGCGCCAGCGCATATCCAGGCCCGCCCGCTATCCCGCCAAGAACAGCGGCTATCTTGTCCAGCGTCGAAGGGTCGTCTAGTACAGGGCGCGTCGGCGCTTGCCCTGCGTACTGATTGACGAAGTTCATATCCGGCGCGGCGGGTGGGGTGAACGCAGGCGGAACGGGTTCGGGATTCTGCGCCCCGAACGCAAGGGAAGTGTCATTCGACAGTGGCCCCAGGTTCATAGGCGCAGCAGGCGCAGGCAATGGCGCATTGCGCTCGTTTGCCAGCCTAGCTAAAAGTATTTCCAACGCTGTCGCCATTATCTACCCCCTGTAAGCGCCCTGTACGCGCTCAGTCCGCCCGACGCAAGCCCAGCCGCTTGCTGGCCAATGCCTAGAAGTTTGGAGAACTGGTTAAGCGGACTGCGCGACTCCTCGAACGCGTCCCGTTCAAGCTGACTGCGCAACTGGTCGAGATAGTTCGACAGATTGAACTGTCTGGACTGTTCGCCAAGCTGCAATTTGCTCAAGTCTATTCCCGCGCCGGCAATGTCGCGTTGCGTCCCTTGCCCCGTCAGGTTTCCAAGTAGGTTCGCCGCTGTCCCTGTTTGAAACTGGTTCGACTGTTCCGCGATAGTCGTGAGCAATTGCCGCAACTGTAATTCCCGCTGCGCCGCGTCCGAACGCACCTGTTGCTTGACTCGTCCCGCGCCCTCAGCAAACCGCGCCCCGGCTTCGTTCGCTATCGAAGACTGATTTACCCGGTTGCCGTACAGGCGGGCTATCAGTTGCCCTTGCAAGTCAGCAAGCTCCTGGTCGGTCGCTGAACCCTGCGCATCGGTGATTGCCTTCAGCGCCGCCGCAGTTTCGGGGTCGAGCTCCGCAAGTTTCGCTTGAGTAGGCGCTAGCCCCTGTTCGACTCTCGCCCTGAGTGAATCTATCGTGGCGTCCGTCTTCTTGTCGGGGAGAATCGCCGGACGACTCGTTGTCTGGGTCACCTGTCCCGACGAGTCTGGTTTGCGCGTCAATACGTGCGTGTAGCCTTCAGCGTCCCTGAACTCCACCTTGAACGGCGTCGAAGAGACAATTTGGCTCCCAGGCGGAACGGAGTCCAATATAGACCCGTAGCGCCCATCTAAATACTGCGCATATTCCGGCGACTGGAAGAACTGTTGCGGCGTGATGCGGTTCTGCGGCGTGTCTATCCGGTCGTACATCGCCTCAAGCTGCCGCTCCTCGGCGTTCAGTTCTTTCTTCCGCCTGCCGGGGTAGAGATAGCTCCGGTCGTCTCCGAAGAGATAGGTGAGCGGTAGTAATGGCGTCCCCATATTGCCTCCTATTGCTGCGTCAGGAAAAAACTGCTGTAGTTCTGGTTTATGTCGTTTGACGCGCCCGTCCCTGCCGGGTCTGTCTCGCCCTGAACCAGGATAACTATCCCGTTGGATGTCAGGTTGGCCACCGCCTGCCCGTCGAAGTGGCGAACAAGAATACCGCCCGCCGCCGCTCCAAGCAGTGCAGGGGCCGCGCTAACCAGCACTTGTCCGTAGGCGTGATTGATTTCAGCGTTAATAGTTGTAGCCGTCACCCTTGCTATTCTCAGACTCGTCCACCAGCCGAAGGTGCTGAAGGGCAGCAAGCTTGTATTCAATATCTGGGTTCCGTCAACGCTGAACACCAGCCGCTTCGTGTTCGCGCTCACAGCGGCAAACCCTCCGAATTTACACTCCAACTCGTCGCCGTTCGTCGCTAGACTTGCCGCTGGCAATGTGAACGTGTGGAGCGTATCCAGCCCTGTGCCGACGTTGCCAACCGTCGAGAAATTGAACCCGATACGGCGCGGTGAGTTCTTCGCCCACGTAATCAAACTGTTCAGTTCGTCGGCCACCCAATCAGAACGCGGCCCACCCGCATCGCCAATATTGCGAATGATTACATTTCCAAGCGGGTCGTGTATGCGCGCAAGGCTCATCCTAAGTCTTCGTCTTCAGCTCGCTTTTCAAGTCCTTGAACTCGGAGCGCGTCTCCAGGCGGAACTCCCTAACCAGCGCTTCCACCTTGCTGAACGCCTGTTCAAACTCGGTTCTGGTCATGCGGCCTGTCAGGTCTTTTTCCAGCACGCCAACGCGTGTAAGCAATTCCTTGAATTCGGCCTTGCTCACCTTTGTAAACGAAGCCGCCAGCCATGTCATAGCCGCCGATATGCCCGCACCTAATAACCCTTCACCAAACGTCATAGTTTTTTGCATCTTGCGCCTGTCCTTCAGGGGGAAGTCAGGTATATCTGAGTTTACCTACATCACCGCCACTACCGCCCTGCCTGAAGCGTCAACCGTTACCACTTCAATGCGGATGCCGCTTATCGTCACTGTTATAGTCGCGCTTTCGCCAACACCGCTTGAGGCTTCCAGCGAGTCCCTTACTCGAACTTGCGTCAAGTTCTGACTTGTAGAGAGCGCCACCGAAGATGTTCCCGACGACGAAGACTCTATCTGCGTTACGTCTCTAAGTGTCAGCCACGCCCCGCCGCCGTTTATGCTGTAGCCGATAACTAGTCGGTTGGACGTGCTCACGCCACCGTCGCTCAAACTGCCGTTTTGTATCCAGTCCACTTTCAGCGTAACGCTGGTAATGGTTCCACTTGGCGCTGCCGCAAAGCCTGTCCATAGGCAAGTCTTGCTCGCGGTTCCTACACCGCCTTGCGTCGTGGTGGTCGAAGCGTGGCCCGTATTTGTCGCCCCGGTTACAGCATTGCCGCCCTGCGCCGGGTCAGGTGTCGTGTTCGACGTGGTTTGTCTGACGGTAAGCGACATTATGCTTTAATGGTTTGGTAGCCTTCGACGTTTATAGTTACGTTTCGCTCTGACACGGTGCCACTGCGAGCGGAGATAACCACAGTTACGGACGTGCCGTCCGTGATTGCCTGGTCTGCAAAGTCTTCCGTGTAGAAGGTGAAAGCTGTGGCGTTTGCGTCGGTGAAAGAGACGCCGCTGCCGACACCTGAGCCGTTTATAAACACCCTGAACGTACAGCTTCCGCCCGCCGTGTGACTGCCGGACGCATAGATGATAGTGACTTTAG
>Ga0207428_10001986_pt1 | contig 20756 bp, 20 predicted proteins | sample RhiMethybrSRZTD1_FD_187600 | JGI IMG/M metagenome (GOLD analysis project Ga0207428, IMG submission 187600) | Populus rhizosphere microbial communities from Tennessee, USA - Rhizosphere MetaG P. TD hybrid SRZTD1 (SPAdes) (version 3) | ecosystem: Host-associated > Plants > Roots > Rhizosphere >...
CCACTCGCCAAGCTCGGCCAGCGCGAAAGTGGCCGCGAGCACCACGCCGGCCAGCAGCGTTGCGATGATGCCGCGCTTCCAGCCGCGCGAACGGATCAGATAGATCGGCAGCGCCACCACGCAGACGGCGATGATGCCGGCGTTCATGAGCGGACCCGCGTGATAGCCGTGCTCGCGCTTGTCGACGTGGTACCACCAGAAAATGAGCGGAAGCTCGATCACGGTGGCCGCGAGGTCGAACTTGCTGAGGGGCTCGACCTGACCCGTCACCACCATTTCGACGAACGGGGCGACCAGCGAAACGACCCCGAGGAGGATCAGGGCGATGGTCTTCGGCGCCGGCGGCTTAATCGCGACCATGCGCTGGCTGGATCGTGCCGACGACCACGATGCGTGGCGGCGAGAGGGTCGTGCGCACCGCTACCTCAGCCACTTCGCGAACCAGGTCCTGGTGTGGCCCGGCGGCATTCCCTCCAGCTTGCCGAACGGCTCGTAGCCGAGCTTCCGGTAGAAGCCCGGCGCCTGAAAGGTCCAGGTGCTCAGGAAGCACACTTGCCAGCCGCGTTTGCGGGCTTCCGATTCCGCAGCGCGCATGAGCGCGCTGCCGATTCCGCGCCCGCGCGCGGGCTCGTCGACCCAGACGAGGTCGATGAAGAGCCCGTTCCAGAAACCCAGGCCGACGAGTCCGCCGAGGAGCTCGCCCCCGGCGCCTCGCACGGTCAGCACCACGCGGACATCTTCGAAGGGGCCTACGCGCTGCCGGTTGAATCCGAGAAGCCGCTCGCGGATCTCGTTGGCGGCCTCGTCCAGCCGTTGCGTCTCGAGTATGACCTGCGAAGCCATCTGAGGAGCGGCATCATAGCGGATCGATACTATCCGGGAAGGCGCTGACAATGAGTCGCGGCACGCCGCCCTTTCGCGCGGAACACATCGGCAGCCTGCTGCGTCCCGCGGATCTCGTACCCGGCGGCGAGGACGAGGCGATCGCGCGGGTGATCCGCTGGCAGGAGGGCCTCGGCCTGAGGGTGGTCACCGACGGCGAATTCCGCCGCGAATCGTGGCGGCTCGGTTTCGTCACCAAGGTCGAGGGCTTTGCCCGCGCCGACGCGGTCGGCGAGGTCGACGTGCAGCGCGACGCCGCCGGCAAGGCGGCGCGCGTCGGCGCGGCGCCCGTGGCGGTCGCGAAGCTGCGGCGCACCGGTCCGATCGTCGCCGACGAAGTCGCCTTTGCGCTGCGGCACGCGAACGCGACCGTCAAGGCGACGCTCCCGGCGCCGTCCTATCTCCACTATCCCCGCGGACGCGCCTGCGTCCACCCGGGCGTCTATCCCGACCTGGACGAGTTCTTCGACGACGTCGTGAGAATCTACACCGCGGAGCTGCGCGCGCTTGGGGATACGGGCGGGAGCTATCTGCAGCTCGACGAGGTGGCGCTGCCGCTGCTCTGCGACGAGAACCTGCGCGCCGCTGTGCGGGCGCGGGGCGACGACCCGGACGCGCTCGTCGGCCTCTACATCGACCTCATCAACCGGATCGCGCGCGAAAAACCCGCCGGCATGACGATCGGCGTGCACATGTGCCGCGGCAATGCGCTCGGGCGCTGGATCGGCTCCGGCGGCTACGAGGCTGTCGCCGAGCGCGCTTTCAACGCGCTTGAGGTCGATGCCTTCTTCCTCGAATACGACACCGAGCGGGCGGGCGGCTTCGAGCCGCTACGCTTCATGCCGAAAGGCAGAATGGTTGTGCTCGGCCTGGTCTCCACCAAGACACCGCGCCTGGAGGAGAAGGCATTTCTGATGAAAAGAATCGAAGAGGCGGCGCGCTACGTGCCGCTCGAGAACCTGTCACTTTCGCCGCAATGCGGCTTTGCCAGCCACCGCAAAGGCACGGCGCTGACGTTTGCCGACCAGGAGTCCAAGCTCAAGCTGGTTGTGGAGACGGCCGCCGAAGTGTGGGGCGAAGCGTGACGAGACCCGCGGGGCTCGAGGAAGCATCCCCTCAGCCGCCGTCGCGCACTCGACGTCGCCGAGCTGGCCGACAAGCCTCTGCTCCTGCTCAACCGCACGTTCGGCTCGCGAGAATGGTTCGACGCCGCGTGCAGCGTCGCGCGCATCCGGCCCCGGGTGCTTCTGGAGAGCGCGGCTCCGCACACGCTCGTCGCCCTGGCCGGGATGGACTACGGCATCGCGGTCGTTCCGTCCAACGTCGCGCTTCCGGGCGGCGTCCATGCCCTGCCTCTGGTTCAGCGTGGGGGGTCGATCGGGCGGTGGCTGACCGTCGCCTGGGACCCGCGGCGGATGCTGGCGCCGTATGCCGAGCAGTTCGCGGATGAGCTGGCCGCACATTGGCGGCGCGACTACCCCGGGCGCGACCTCGTTCGCCGTGCGCCGCCGCTGCCCCGGCCGAAGAGTTCAGCCACCTAGAAGCCGAAGAGCTGGTGGCGGGCGTGTCCTTCGGGTTTTGGCTTCTCCCTGCGGTATAAAGCGGCATGCGAGGCAAATCATGAAAGTGCACGTTTGGATCACGGCGGGGTTGCTTGCGCTGGGTGCCGCTGCGCACGCGCAGGAGCCGGGCCAGTTCACCTTCGCCTGGCCGCTCGACGAAAAGGCGCTCAAGCCGCGCGGCGGGACCACGCGCGGCGCCCCGGTGGCGCTCGAAAGCGCGCCGGTGGAGGGATGGCGCCGACTGCAGGAGCCGGGGCTGTCGACGCTCGAGCGCGACCGGCGGGCAATCCTGGCCATGGCAGGCGCGTACCGGGTGAGCTTCGATTTCCTGGAAGTGGTGCGCTTCGACCCGAAGCTCAAGCCCGATGCGCCCTACCAGAGCTGGGCCACCGAGTTCGTGTTCGTCGCCGAGGACCGGCCCGAGTTCATCTCCTTGCAGCACGTGCTGGTGATGCGCATGCAGCCGAAGGGCGGCGAAGTCTCGGAGCCGATCGTCGTGCGCCACTGGCGCCAGGAGTGGCGTTACGAGCCCGCGACGCTGCTCGCGTACGAGGGCGCCAACACCTGGGCGCGCCGCCCGGTCCCGGCGGCCGAGCGCCGCGGCGCGTGGACCCAGAGCGTGCTGCAGGTCGACGACTCGCCGCGCTACGCGGCGCGCGGGAAATGGGAACACGCGGACGGCGTCTCCACCTGGATCAGCGACGAGACCTGGCGGCCGCTGCCGCGGCGCGAGTTCAGCGTGCGCAAGGACTATGACGTGCTGGTCGGCACCAACCGCCACACGATCACGCCGCAGGGGTGGCTGCAGGAGGAGAACAACGTCAAGCTGGCGCTTGCGGGCCGGCGCTATCTCGCCCGCGAGTACGGCGTTGCCCGCTACGATCGCATCCGCGACTACGACTTCGCCGCCGGAGAGAAGTACTACGCCCGCACCGAGCCTTTCTGGGCCGAGGTGCGCGCGGCCTGGCGCGAGCTCGAGCAGGGGCAGGGCCGCTTCAGCGTGCGCGCGCCGGTCGACCAGGCGCAGCTCTTCATGCCGTTCTTCGAATACGCGGCCAAGCTCGAGGAGGGCGCCGCTTTCGACCGCGACGACGCGCGCGCGTTCATCCGGCGCACGCTGCAGGAGAGCTACCTCAAGTAGCCCCTACGCCGCAGCCCTCAGGCCGGTCTGCGCTTGAGCAGGTCGCGGATCTCGCCGAGCAGCTCCTGGTCCTTCGTCGGTGGGGGCGGGGCGACGGCCTCCTGCTTCTTCTCGCGCATCACCCAGCCGAGAAACTTGACGATGAAGATGAACAGCACCAGGGCGAGGATCAGGAAGTTCACGATCTCGCCGAGGAACAGGCCGTAGGGCACCTCCTTGCCGTCGACGATCCACTTCCATTCGAGGTAGCTCTGCTTGCCGGGCACCACCACGCTGACGAGCGGCATGATGATGTGCTTCACCAGCGAATCGACGATCTTGCCGAACGCGGCGCCGATGATCACGCCGATGGCGAGATCGATCACGTTGCCTTTCAGCGCGAACTGCTTGAACTCGTCCAGCAGCGAGAACGCCCGATTTCTCGCTCCCAGCACCACGGATTGCTTTTCCATTTTGGTCTCCCTAAGAAATCACTTGACGAGCCCGGCCTGGTGCGCGAGCTCGGACACGCGCCGGTGCTCCTCGCGCATCTCGGCGACGAGCCTCTCCGGCGAAGCATACTCGGGTACGATGCCGAGCGGCTTCAGGCGCGCCGCGACGCCCGGCGCGCTGATCGCGCGCTCGAGCGCGGGCACCAGGACGCCGGTGACTTCGGGCGGCACGCCCGCCGGCGCGAAGAACGCGGTCCAGATCCCGAACAGCGGCTCGGAATAGCCGAGCTCGGCGAGCGTCGGAATGTCCGGGAACTCGGTCACCTTGCTCGAGACCACGATGCCGCGGACCGCGCCGCTCTTCAGGTGCCCGGTCATGGTGCCGAGCGCGAGGATGACCGCCGGGACATGATTGCCGCGCACCGCGGTCACGGCCGGGGTGGCACCGGTATAAGGCACCATGGTGAGCTCGGCCTTGGTGAGCGCAGCGAGGGTGTTGATGCAGAAGTGGCCCACCGAGCCGACGCCGGCAGTGCCGATGCTGATCGGCGCCTTCTTCCCGTACTCGACCATCTCCTTGAAGTTGCGGTACGGCTGCTCGGGGTTGGCGACCAGGATGCTCGGGCTGCGCATCGCCAGCGCAAGCGGCGTCAGGTCGCGGAAGGGATCGTAGGTCGCGGTGTTCGGATCGAGCACCGTGCGGAACACGAGCGCGGCGTTGTTCGTGAGGAGGATGGTGTTGCCGTCCTTGGGCGCCTTGACCACGAGCTCGGTGCCGAGCGCGCCGGCCGCGCCGGGGCGGTTGACGGGGACGATCGCGACCTTGAGCTCGCGCGAGAGCTCCTCGGTGATGGCGCGCGCGGCGGTGTCGGTGGCGTCGCCCGCCGCGAGCGGGATCACGAGGTTGATCGGCCCTGAGGGATAGGACTGCGCGTGCGCGGCGAGCGACGCGACGACGGACACGGCGGCCGCTAGATTTCGTATCATGCTTCCCTCTCCTCAACCGCCGATCCTACAGCAGCCATGGCCACCGGACATCCCGTCGTCAACGTCTCGCCGAACAACCCGGTCTTCGACCTGCCGATCTACGTCGCGCGCGACGAAGGCCTGTTCGAGCGCGCCGGCATCGAGGTGCGCTTCCAGGCCAAGTACTCGCAGCGCAATCCTTCGGACAAGGAGGCGTTCTCGCGCCTGAAGGAGTCGCTCTTCGAGCAGGGCAAGGCCGACGTCTACAACCTGTGCGAGTGGGCCGGCATCGACCGCAGCGAGCGCTCGAGCCGCGGCGCGCAGGTGCTCGCGCTGCGGCCGGCGGTCGGGGCGCAGGCGATCCTCAGCTTCGACGCCGCGATCCAGGAGCCGCGCGACCTCGCCGGCGTCGCGGTCGGGATCAACGACCGGACCGGCTCGCACTACACCACGCTGCAGAGCCTCGAGGGCGTGCTCGCGCGCGAGGACATCGTGGTCGAGCACCTCGGCATCCCGGAGAACCGCTACCAGGCGCTGAAGGAAGGCAGGAGCCGCGCCGTGGCGGTGATGGAGCCTTTCATCAGCCTCGGTCTGAAGGAGGGCGCGCACCTCGTCGACGTCACCTTCTACCGCGGGGCTGAAGTCATCGCCGCGGGACTGTCGAGCGAGCAGAGAAGCGCCTACCTCGATGCCATCAACGAAGCGGCCGACCGCATCATGGCGGACTTCGGCAGATACAAGCACTACGTGAGCGAGCAGACCCGCGGCCGGCTCGCGCCGCACGAGATGAGCGACCATTTCGTGCGCTACACCCACTATGTCGTCTACGACCAGAAGCGCTTCGACCAGGTCTACGAGTGGATGCGCTCCTGGGGCCTCGCCGCGGGCAAGGCCGACCACGCCTCGGTCGTCGCGACCTTCTAGCTCAATCGGCCTTCAGGTTCGCCTTGCGCACGACGTCGCCCCACTTCGCGATCTCCTGCTTGAGGTAGGCGGCAAACTCCTCGGGCGTGCTGGTGAGCGGGTCGGTGGCCATGGCGGCGAGGCGCTCCTTCACGTCGGGCGCGTGCATGATCTTCACGAGTTCGGCGTTCAAGCGGCTGACGATCGGCCGCGGCGTGCCGGCGGGCGTCATGATTCCGTACCAGGTCGTCACCTCGAAGTCCCTGAGCCCGGCCTCGGCCACCGTCGGCACTTCGGGGAGCGCGGGCGAGCGCTGCGGCGCGACCAGCGCGAGCGCGCGCAGCTTGCCCGCCTTGATATGCGGCAGGGCGGCCGGAATGCCGATGAACACCAGCTGGATTTCCCCGGCGAGGACCCCCTGCATCGCGAGGTTCACGCCCTTATAGGGGACATGGACCAGCCTCGCGCCGGTCACGATGTTGAAGAGCTCGCCGGCGAGGTGATTCGAGGTGCCCGCGCCGCCCGAGCCGTAGTTCATGGCGCCCGGCCGCGAGCGCGCGAGGGCGATGAATTCCTGCAGGTTCTTCGCCTCGACCGCGGGGTTGGTGATCATGACGTTCGGCACCGTGGCGACGAGGCCGATCGGCGCGAGGTCCTTGACCGGGTCGTAGTTCAGCTTGGAATAGAGGCTCGGGCTGATCGCGAGCGACGGCGCGACGAGCACGATCGTGTAGCCGTCGGGCGCCGAGTGCGCCGCAGCCTCGGCGCCGACGTTGCCGCCCGCGCCGCCGCGGTTCTCGGTGACTACCGGCTGGCCGAGGCTGGCGGAGAGCCGCTCGGCGATGACGCGCCCCAGGATGTCGGTGCCGCCACCCGGGGGGAACGGCAGGATGAACTTCAACGGCCGCGACGGGTAGGCGTCCTGCGCGCCCGCTGCGACGACGAAGAGGCTGCACAGCACGAGTGCGATCAACCGGACCATCGAACCATCCTCCGTATCGTTTTTCCGAATCCAGCTCTTCAGGCCACAGGATAGCGCTTGCCGAGCGCCATCGGCCCCAGGGCATGGCGGATCCCGGCCTGGCGCAGCACCCATGCGGCGAAGGTGTTGCTGTTCGGCCCGGGCCAGTACCAGTACTTGTGGCAGAAGGGATAGCTTTCCGCCTTCTCCAGCACTTCCTTCAATTTCAGCGCTGCCTCTCCGGTCCACACTGCCGCCACGCGCGTCGGCCCGCCGCCGACGTTCGCATCCGGCAGCTTCAAGTCGCAGTGGAGATGGCCGACGCTGCGGCCGCCGGCGTTCTTCGTCTGCCAGATCTCCCAGCGATGGCAGCCCGATTCGTCGGTCACCACGAACCAGTAGTGCACCGCGACGAACCGCAGAAGGCTCGGCAGGGATGCGTAGCGCAGCTCTACCGTGACGGCCATTGCCAGCGCGGACGATCGAGCCGGTCGGCGCCGGCGATGCCGGTCTCGCCCATATTTTTTTCCAGCATCATCGAATTGCAGTCCCGGCGCTCCTCCAGCGCGGCGATGAGGCGCGCCGCGTGCGAGACCACGAGGATCTGCGAATGCTCCGCGGCGCGCCCGATCAGCCGGCCGAGCGCCGGCAGCAGCTCGGGGTGGAGGCTCGTTTCCGGCTCGTTCAGGACCAGGAGCCGAGGCGGCCGCGGCGTAAGGAGCGCCGCGATCCACAGGAGATAGCGCAGCGTGCCGTCGGAGAGCTCGGCCGCCTTGAGCGGCCGCAGCAGCCCGTGCTGGCGCATCTCGACCTCGAAGCGCCCGCCGCCGTGCGAAACCGACACCGAGGCGCCGGGAAACGCATCCGCGACCGCTTCCGCGAGCGCGTGGGGGTCGCCGATCTCCATGATCGTCTGCAGAGCCGCGGCGAGGTCGGCGCCGTCGTTCGCGAGCACCGGCGTGTGGGTGCCGATCTGCGGCTGGCGCGCCGGCGCCTCGAGGTCGGCGCGGAACTGGTCGTAGAAGCGCCAGCCGCGCATCTGCTCGCGCAGCGTGAGCATCTCGGGCGAGCTCTTCGGGTCCGCGCAGTGCGTCATCATGCTGTCGAAGCTCGCGAGCGACTGCGTGAGCGGGTTCCATTCGCCCTTTTCGCCGCGGCTGCGCGCGAGCGGGCCCTTCCGCTCGACGAGCAGCGCCGCCGGCCGCAGGATCTCGCCCGCCCAGATGCATTCGCGCTTGATCTCGGGGTCCTGGCCGAAGGCCGAGCTCGACGGCGTCGGCAGGCCGAGGTCCATGGCGTAGCCGAACTCGTCTCCGGAGAAGCCCAGGCGCAGGCTCACCGGCTCCTTGCGCAGCGTCCCCTGCACCGGATGCTCGCCGCTCTTCACGGAGCGCGCGAAGCCCTCGGGGCCGGCCCACAGCGTGGACTGCAGCCCGCCCTCGCGCGCGAGCGACGGAATGATGCGGCCCTGCGCGATGTCGGCGAGCAGGCGCAGCGCCCGGTACACGTTCGACTTGCCGCTGCCGTTCGCGCCGGTGATCACGTTCAGCGCCGAAAGCGGCATGACGAAATCGCGCAGCGACCGGTAGTTGTAGATCGCGAGCGTCGTGATCATCGGTAGATCTTGACGACCCGGCGGCCGTCGGCGCGGACGCAGGCGCGGAGCATCCCTTCGCTGTTGAACGGCATGGCGATGTCGCCGCGGCGATCGAGCGCGATCAGGCCGCCGTCTCCTTTGATGCCAGCCAGCATCCTCAGGGCGGCTTTGGATGCCCGGGTTACGTCTTCACCCTTATGGCGCATGCGGGCGGAAACCTCGTGAGCGAGCGCGATGCGAATGAAGGCCTCGCCCCACCCCGTGCCCGACACGGCGCAGCTCGCATTGTCGGCGTAGGTGCCGGCGCCGATCAGCGGCGAGTCGCCGACGCGGCCGGGGAGCTTGCCGGTGTAGCCGCCGGTCGAAGTCGCAGCCGCCAGATCGCCGCGCCGGTCGAGCGCCACGGCTCCTACCGTGCCGTGATGGCGTGCCAAACCTTTTCTCAAGGCTTCCAGCCGCGACTGGGTATGAAAATATTTCCCTGAAGCGAGCTGCAATCCCTGCTTGCGCGCGAACTGCTCGGCGCCGCGGCCGACCAGGAGCACGTGCGGGCCTTTCTCCATGACCGCGCGCGCGGCGCGCACGGGATTGCGGATCCGGCTCACCGCGGCGACCGCCCCGGCGCGCAGGGTCGCCCCGTCCATGATCGAGGCGTCGAGCTCGTGCTTTCCCGCCGCGTTGTACACCGCGCCGCGCCCGGCGTTGAAGAGCGGGTCGTCCTCGAGCGCAACGACCGCAGCGGTGACGGCGTCGAGGCTGCTTCCGCCGCTTGCCAGGATTTGATGGCCCGCATCGAGCGCTGACTCGAGCGCCTTGCAATACATTTCCTGTTGTACCAACGTCAGGTGGCGCATGACACCCGCGCCGCCGTGGACCGCGATGGCGATTGGCTTCGCCACTACTTCTTGCGCGCCTGGCCTTCCGCCGAGCAGGGGTTCTCGGTCGAGCAGCGGTCGCCGATCACGCCGACCGCCTGGATCTCGATCTCGATCCCGGGGCGCGCGAAGTTGGTGACCGTGATGAGCGCGCTGCCCGGGTAGTTGCCGTTCTGGAACATGTCCTTGCGCATCTCGACGAAGCGGTCGCCGTAGCGCGACTCCTTGATGAACACGGTCATGGTGACGACGTTGGCGAGGCTGCCGCCGGCGCGCTTCAGGACCTGGTCGATCTGCGAGAACACCTGGCGCACCTGGGCCTCGAAGTTGTTGGAGATGTCCGCGCCCTGGTTGTCGCGCGTGGCGGTCTGCCCGGCGACCCAGACGGTGCGCCCGCCCTCGGTGATGACGCCCGGCGAGAAGGCGCGCGAGAGCTGGAACGGGGTCTTTTCCATGTACTCGGCGGCGGTGGCGGCGAGCGGCAAGGCGACGAGTAGCGCGGCGAGCGGGCTGCGGATCACGGAGATCTCCTTCGGGTCAGTGTTGAGCGGCGATCAGCTTCTCGAAGCGCTGATCGGGACAGAGCCAGATCGCCGCCACGACGGCGTAGAGGCCGCACGAGGCGAGCGGATAGAGGAAGGCGAGCGCAATCGCGACGATGTAAATCGCGAGCGAGAGCCAGCCCTTGAAGTCGCGCCCGAGCGCCTTGGCGAGGACCGAATCGTGACCATGCAGGCGCAGCAGCACGCGGGTGAGGATGGTGTACGCGACCGCGGCGCCGATGAGCACCGCCCCGTAGGCGGCGACGGTCAGGGGCGCGAAGTGGTTCTCGTCCATCCACCCGGTGACGAACGGCACGAGAGAGAGCCAGAAGAGCAAATGGAGGTTCGCCCACAGCACGGCGCCGCTGATGCGGTGCACGGCGTGGAACAGGTGATGGTGGTTGTTCCAGTAGATGCCGACCATCACGAAGCTCAGCACGTAGCTCAGGAAGACCGGGAGCAGCGGCAGCAGCGCCTGCGGATCGGCGTCGTGCGGCACTTTCATCTCGAGCACCATGATGGTGATGATCACGGCGATCACGCCGTCGGTGAAGGCCTCCATTCTTCCCTTGCCCATGTTCCTCCCTAGATGTCCGCCAGGAAACGCTCGATGCGCGCGTTCACCGCGGCCGGATGGGTCACCGGCGCCATGTGCCCCAGGCCCTCGATCTCCTCGACCCGCACGCGCGGCAGCACGCCGCCGACGAGGCGCGCCACGGCTCGCGCCGCGGCGGTCGACGATGTTCCGGTCATCAGCAGCGCCGGCACATCGAGCGCCGCCAAAGCTTCGAGCGGCGTCGGCTCGTGGCACGCGGAGTGCCATTCGGGCTTTTGCGCCTGCACCGCATCGACCAGCGCGGCGCGGCGCGGATCGGGCGTCGCCGCCCAGGTCCCTTTGCCCATCCAGTAGTCGATGAAGCGCTCGGCCGCGGCGGCAGGCTCTGCGGCCAGCACGTCGTCGCGCACCGCCAGGATCTCGCGCGCAGGCGGGCTGTGCGGAGCAGCGTCGAGCAGCACGCTGAAGAGGACGGGTTCATACAGGACCAGGGACTCCAACTTCGTGGTGAATCGAAGCGCCGCCTTGAGCGCGATCGCGCCGCCGTAGGAATGGCCAACGAGGTGAAAGCGCTCGCCGGCGCGCTCGAACACCGGGGCGAGGAGCGCGATCTGATCGTCGATCCACATCGGCCGCTCCGCCGGCCAGGCCGGACTCTTGCCGCAGCCGTAGAGGTCGGGCGCGATCACGCGGTAGCCTCCCGCGAGCCGCTCCATCAGCGGCCGCCATTGCCCTGACGTGCTCGCGCTGCAGTGGAGGCAGACCACCGCGGGCCCCGACCCTGCCTCGCGGAAATACGCCTTAGCCGGATTTCCACCAGACATAGGCGGCGAGCGGGGCGGGAAGCGCGAAGATGAGCAGAAAGATGGGCAGCTCCTCGAGGACAGTGTATCCGGCGCGGCTCACGCCGATCCACAGGTTGACGAGGGCCGCGACATGCGTGCCTTTCGCTTCAGAGCCCGAGGTAGGCCTGCCGCACGCGGTCGTCGTGCAGCAGGGAGGCGCCGGACCCCGACATGACGACGCGGCCGTTCTCCAGCACGTAGGCTCGGTTCGAGATCTTCAGCGACACGGCGACATTCTGCTCCACGAGCAGGATGGTGATGCCGCGCCCGTTCAGCACGCGGATGGAATGCAGCACGTCCTGCACCACGAGGGGGGCGAGGCCGAGCGAGGGCTCGTCGAACATGATGAGCTCGGGCTGGCCGGCGAGGCAGCGCCCGATGGCGAGCATCTGCTGCTCGCCGCCCGAGAGCGTGCCGGCGGGCTGGTCGCGGCGCTCGGCGAGGCGCGGGAACATGGCGAACGCGTCTTCGAGCGCCTGCCGTGCGGCGGCACGGGCCCGCGGCAGCAGCGCGCCCATCTGCAGGTTCTCCAGCACCGAGAGCGAAGGAAAGACCTGCCGCCCTTCGGCGACCTGGCCGATGCCGAGGTTGCAGATCTGGTGCGGCTCGAGGCCGTCGATGCGCCGGTCCTTGAAGCGGATCGTCCCGGCGCGCGGCCGCTCGATTCCGGCGACCGTGCGGATGAGCGAGGACTTGCCGGCGCCGTTCGCGCCGACGATCGCGACGATCTCGCCCTGCGGCACTTCGAGGGAAACGCCGTCGAGCGCCTGGGCGTCGCCGTAGAAGAGATCCAGGTTCTCGACCGAGAGCATGTCAAAAACAGGGACGGACCACGATTTTTCTGGCGACCCCCTGTGAAGGGGGGCGCGAGCGATTTTCGCGAGCGGGGGGGGGTCGCGTCTGTCGGCCAGAAACCAAACCCCCCGTTCGCCCTCGGCTCATTCCCCCCTTCACAGGGGGGCAAAGACAAATCGTGGTCCGTCCCTGATTTCGGGTCATACCTGGGTTTCTTCGCCGAGGTAGCACTCGAGCACCGCGGGGTTGCGCACGACCTCGGCCGGTGTGCCGCGGGCGATGACCTCGCCGTGATGCAGCACGCCGATGTGCCCCGCGAGCGCCATGACGGCGCGCATCACGTGCTCGATCAGGAGAATGGTGAGGCCTTCGCTGCGGTTGAGGCTGCGAAACACTTCGACCATCTCGTCGCACTCGGTCGGCCTGAGCCCCGCCATGACCTCGTCGAGGAGAAGCAGGCGTGGCCGCGTGGCAAGCGCGCGTGCCACCTCGAGGCGCTTGCGGTCGGGCAGGGTGAGCGAGGCCGCGGGCAGGTCGCGCTTGGGCGCGAGCCTGAGCTTCTCCAGGATGGAGACCGCATAGGCGCGCGCCGAGGCGACGCTGCGCTCCCGGTGCAAGGCGCCGACGATGACGTTGTCGAGCACGGAAAGCCCGGCGAACGGCTTCACGATCTGGAAGGTGCGGCCGATGCCCGCGGCGCAGATCTGATCCGGACGAAGCCCATGTATCGGGTTTCCATTGAAATCAATTCCGCCGGAATCGGGCGCGTACACCCCGGCGATGATGTTGAAGATCGTGGTCTTGCCGGCGCCGTTCGGGCCGATCAGCCCGTTGATGCCGCCTTCGGGTATCGCGAACGAGGCGTCGCGCACCGCTCGCAGCCCGCGGAACGACTTCGAGATGTTCCTTACCTCAAGCATCCAGCTTCAGCCTTCGCGCGAGGGCGGGCCAAATGCCATGGGGCAGGAACATGACGACGACGAGCAGCACCACGCCGTAGAACACCTGCTTCACGCCCGGGATCTCCCAGCCGAGCGCGGCGAGGAGCTCGGTGATGCCGTCGGAGAGCAGCGTCAGCACCGCCGCGCCGAGGATCGGTCCGAAGAGGGTGCCGAGGCCGCCGATGATCGGCCCGAGGATGATCTCGATCGAGCGGCTGATGTTGAAGATCTGCTCGGGAAAGAGGTTGTTGTAGTAGAACGCGAAGAACACTCCCGCGACCGCGGTCATCGCCGAGCTCAGCGCGACCGCGTACACCTTCCAGCGGAAGGTGTTGATGCCCAGGGCCTGGGCGGCCTCCTCGTTCTCGCGGATCGCCTGCCAGTAATAGCCCGCCCTGGATTTCAGCAGGAAATGGCAGAGGAGCAACGCGAGAGAGGCGAGCGCGAGGATCACGTAGTAGTACATGAGCGGCGGGCCGCGGAAGTTGGCGATGTCCCACGTGTCCCGCTGCGCGACGCGCAGGAACATGCCGCCCGGGCCGCCAACCCAGTCGAGATGGTCGAAGCCGATGCGCGTGAACTCGGCGAAGGCGATGGTGAGGAGCGCGAAGTACACACCGGAGATGCCGAAGCGGAAGGCGAGAAAGCCGATCAGCACGCCGAGCGCCACGCAGAGGAGGATCGCGACCCACAGGCCGGCCCAGGGCCCGATGCCGTAGTGGAAGAAGATCGCGCCCGCCGCGTACGCGCCGACCCCGACGTAGAGCGAATGGCCGAGCGAAAGTTGCCCCGCGAACCCCATCATCACGTTCCAGGCCTGGCCGGTGTAGGCGAAATAGAGAACCAGCGTCGCGACCGAAAGCGCGTACGGGCCGGCGAAGGCGGGAAATACCGCAAGAGCGGCGAAAAGCAGCGCGAGCGCGACGCGGCCGCGGCTCAAGCACGCTTCCCGAGCAGGCCCTGCGGGCGGAGCAGCAGCACGAGGATCAAGAGGCCGAAGCTGAACATGCTCTTCGCCGAGGGCGCGATCAAGAGCCCGGCCACCGCTTCCGACACGCCGATCAAGACGCCGCCGAGAAGCGCACCGCCCATCGAGCCCAGCCCGCCGACGATCACGATGACGAAGGCGAGCAGCGTGTAGTAGGGGCCGAGCCCCGGCGTCACGTCGACCAGCAGCACCAGCGCGCAGCCCGCGACCGCCACGCAGGCCGAGCCCAGGCCGAAGGTCAGCGCGTAGAGGTGCTTCACGTTCAGGCCGACGACCCGGGCGCCAAGGTAGTTGTCGGCGCAAGCGCGAATGGCCTTCCCCGTGAGCGTGAAACGAAAGAACGAAAACAGGAGCAAAGCCGCGACCACGGCGAGGCCGGCGGCGAAGACGCGCGCCTTGTCGATGAGCAGCTTGCCGAGCTCGTAGGACTCGAGCTGGTAGTCGACCTGCACGTTCCTCGCATCCGGGCCGAACACGATGAGCAGCGCGTTCACCAGGATGATCGCCACCGCCACGAGCAGCATGAACTGCGAGTGCTCGGGGCGCGTGATGAACGGGTTGATGATCCCCGCCTGCAGCGCGTAGCCGAGGAGGAAGAACACCGCGGCCACCGGAAGTACCGCGAGGAAGGGGTCGAGGCTGAACGCGGCGAAGAGCGCCGCCGCGGCGTACATCGCCACCGTCATCATCTCGCCGTGGGCGAAGTTCACCACCCGCACCACGCCGAAGATCACCGACAGCCCGAGCGCCATCAGGCCGTACACCAGCCCGGTGAGCACGCCGGCCACCACCACATTCAATACGAGCTCAGGCGCCATGAAAAATCGGGGTCAGAGCCCGATTTTCTAGGTTTTCTTGTATTCCGGAACGGGGAAGATCGGCTTCGCCGTGGCCGCGTTGGCCGGCAGCACAACGGTCGGCACGAGGTTGCGGTTCTGCACGCAGGCCGAGCCGATGCCTTCGACCTGGCCTTTCTCGTTGAACTTGATCGGCCCGCCGAGCGTCATCTTGTCGGTGATGTTGGTCTGGCGGATCGCGTCGGCGAGCGCCTTCGGATCGGTGGTCTTGGCGCGCTTGAACGCGTCCGCGGCGATGAGCAGCGCCTCGAAAGTGAAGCCGGCGTTGAGCCCGTGGAACACGAGCTTGTCCTTCGGGTTCTGCTTGAGGAATGCCTTCTCGACGACCTTGGTCAGGTTGGCGTTCGGGTTATACCAGGGCACGTTGGAAATCGAGTGCTCGGAGAGCTTGCCGAGCGCCTTGAAGTACTGCTCCTCGTACATCCCGGGCGAGCCGGGGCTCACGATGCCCATCGGGCTCCAGCGCTGCTTCACCATCTCGCGGCGCAGGATGATGGCGTCGTTCAGGCGGCAGACGAGCAGCACGAAGTCCGCGTTCGACGCCTTGGCCTTCGAAACCTCCACCGTCAGGTCCTTCGCCGCCGGGTCGTAGGAGATGGTATCGACGATCTTGAACGGCAACTGGGTCATCTTCGGCATGAACGCGCCGATGCCTTTCGCCATCGCCTGGCCGAAGGTGTCGTTCACGTGCATGAACACCGCGGTGCGCGGCACGGTGTTGGTCGCCTGGAAGAGATCGCCGATCAGCGCGAGGCCGTTGCGCACGATGTCGCCCGCGGTCTGGAAATTCCGGAATACGAACTTGTAGCCCTGCTCGGTGATCTGCGGCGCCGCGGCGATGTTGATGACGAAGGGCACGCCGCGCTGCTCGGCGACCTGGGCGATCGCGGCCGCGGCGCCCGAGTCGAAGGGGCCGACCAGCACGTTCGCGCCCTCCTGGATCAGCCGCTCGGCGCGGGTGCGCGCCGTGTCGACGTTGGACTCGAAGTCGGCGTTCATGAGCTCGAGGTCGACGCCGAGCATCTCCTTCAGCACGCCGGGGGCGAGGTCCGCGCCTTTCTGGCACGACTGCCCGATGAAGCTGAGATAGCCCGAGCGCGGCAGGATCACGCCGACGCGCAGTTTCTGCGCCTGCGCGCGCACATGGCTCGGAACGAGCGCGAACGGAGAAAGCGCCGCAGCCGCACCGGCTACCGCAATGTTTCTGTTGAATCTTCTGCGGTCCATGACTCCTCCTGTGAGGCGCAAGGTTATAGACGATTCATGAGTAACGGTCAACGATCGCGCCCCGCGGCGTGCTTGACACGCCGCGCGCGCCGGGAGTAGCGTCAACCGGCCTAACGATCGTTAGATTGGTAGCCCCTTGAGAGGAGGAGGTGCTATGAAACGCTCGATCTGCCTGCTCGCCGGCGCGCTGGCCTGCAGCGCATTCGCCGTCCCCGCGGCAGCTGCACTGGACTGCGCCGCGCTGGCGGGCGCGCTCATCGAAGATACGCGGATCACTCTGGCGGTCCTCAACCCTGCCACCGCGACGGCGCCCGAGCACTGCGAGGTGACCGGCGCGATCAACCAGCGCGTGAGCCGGGTCGACGGCCAGACCTACGTCATCAAGTTCCATTTGCGCCTGCCGAGCAGCTGGAACCAGCGCTTCTTCTACACGGGCGGCGGCGGGACGGACGGCAACCTGGGAAGCGCGCTTACGCCGCAACTCGCCCAGGGCTATGCGGTCGTCTCGAGCGACAGCGGCCACGACAACGCACTCAATACCTCCGTCGTGGCCGGTAACTTCCAGTTCGGCTTTGATCCGCAGGCGCGCAGCGACTACGGCTACAACGGCCCGGCAGAAGTTGCGGTAAAGGCCAAGGCGCTGATCAAGGAATACTACGGCCGCAAGCCGAAGTACTCTTACTTCGTCGGGTGCTCCGAGGGCGGCCGCGAAGCGCTGATGCTCTCGCAGCGTTACCCGGATTTCTTCGACGGCATCGTCGCCGGCAATCCCGGCATGGACCTTCCCAAGGCGGCGCTCGCGCACCCCTGGGATGCGCAGGCCTTCGCGCGCGCCGCGCGTAAGCAGACGCCGTTCGGAAATCCCGACCTGGCGAGCTCGTTCACCGACGCAGAGCTTGCCGCGGTCGGAGCCGCCATTCGCGCCGCGTGCGACGCGGACGACGGCTTGGCGGACGACATGGTGCTGAACCCCGCGGCCTGCGAGTTCAATCCGGCGACGCTCGGCCCGGCCGGCAGCGGGGTGCTCTCACAGGCGCAGGTCACGGCGCTCAAGCAGACCAACGCTGGTCCGCGGAACTCGCACGGACGGCAGCTTTATTCCAACTGGATGTGGGATCCGGGCATCGGAGCCTTCGGCTGGCGGCAGTGGAAGATCGGGCCGATCGCGCCGGGCTTCCCGATTCCGGGCAACAGCGCGCTCATCGTTACCTTGGGCGGCGGGGCGCTTCCGTTCATCTTCACCACTCCGCCGAACTCCAGCACGGCGGGAACCGACCTCGCGCCGCCGAACGCCGGCATCGTCAACTCGAGCCCGCTCGGTCCCGGCACGGCCGGATTCGGCGACGCCTACATGCAGTGGATACTCAGCTTCAACATGGATCATGATGCGCCGAAGATCTTCGCGGATACGCGCCTGTACCGCGAGTCCGCGCTGGATTTCATGTTCAGCAGCGGCACGGACTACGGCAGGTTCGGCGCGAAGGGCAACAAGCTGATCGTCTATACCGGCGGCGCCGATCCGGTGTTCTCGGCGAACTACCACCTGAAGTGGTATCGGAACCTGGTCGCTCGGAACGACGGACTGGAGCGCACACAGAAGTTCGCGCGTCTCTTTGTCGTCCCCGGCATGAACCACTGCGGCGGCGGACCGTCGACCTCGCAGTTTGACGCGTTCTCCGCGGTCGTCGACTGGGTGGAGAACGGACATGCGCCCGATACCATCCTCGGCACGGCCCCCGCGACGGGCACTCCCTTCCCCGGTCGTACGCGCCCGCTCTGTCCGTATCCCGCCTTCGCGAAGTACAAAGGCGAGGGCAGCATCGAGCTGGCCGCGAGCTTCGAGTGTCACCTCGACAAGCATCGCGGCCATAATGATGGGCATGATGATGAAGATGACGACCACCCCGGCCACGGCCGCTAGGCGGGGTTGAGCGCCGCCCGCGCCGCGAAAAACGCGGCCCTGGCGCTCGCCAGGGAGCGGCCGGAGATGGGCAAGGTGCGCGCTGCGCGCGAGCTGCGGGGGCGCGGGATCCACCTGTCGGCGACGGCGGTGCATACGATCTGGAAGCAGCACGGCCTCGCCACCAGCTACGACCGGCTGAGACGCGGCGGCGCGGCGCTGTCGGAGTCGCAGCGCGCGCGCCTGCGCCGCGCCACCATCAGCCGCCGCCTCATTGTCCGAGCGGGCGCGCGCGCCGGCGCGAACGGCTCCGGTAACCACCCGCGGCGCGAGGAGCTGATCGCCGCCGCGGCGAAGATCTTCAGCGCGAGGGGCTATCAGGGCGCCTCGCTGCGCGAGATCTGTGCCGCCGCCGGCATCCTCGCCGGCTCGATGTATCACCACTTCCGGTCGAAGGAAGACCTGTTCGTCAGCGTGCACGCGGAGGGCTTTCTGCACCTGAACGAGGTGGTCGACCGCGCTCTCGAGGGAAAGACCGAGCCGTGGGACCGCCTCGAGTCGGCGATCGGCGCGCACCTCACCGAGCTGGTCGAGCGCACCGACGTGGTGGCGGTCACCTCGGCGAGCCTGTTCCACATGGAGAGCTCGCGCCTGCAGCGCCGCCTCAACCGCCAGCGCGAGGCGTACGAGCTGCGCTTCCGCAAGCTGATCCAGGCGCTGCCCCTGCCGCAGAACGTGGACCGCAGCCTGCTGCGCCTGACGCTGCTCGGCGCCATCAACTGGACGCGCGTCTGGTACCGCCCGGGCAAGCGCAGCCCGCAGCAAATCGCGCACCACCTCGTCAGCGGCATACTGCGCCAGCGCCTATAGAATTCGATGGATGGGCGCGACAGCTCGTCCAACGCGCAGCGTTCGCCTCGGCCCCACCGACATCGTCGTCGAGCGGCGCGCCGACGGCTGCGTGCTGCTGCGCTCGCCGCACGCGCTCGGTCCTTATCCGCGCAAGCTCACCGAGCGCCTGGAGTTCTGGGCCGCGGAAGCGCCCGGGCGGCTGTTTCTCGCGCAGCGCGACGGCGCCGGCTGGCGCACGCTGAGCTACGGGCAGGCGCGCGAGCGTGCCCGCCGCGTGGGGCAATATCTGCTCGAGCAGCAGCTCTCGGCCGAGCGTCCGCTGGTGGTGCTCTCGGGCAACGACCTCGAGCACGCCTTGCTCGAGCTCGGCGCGCTGTACGCCGGCGTGCCCTACACGCCCGTCGCACCCGCGTACTCGCTCGCCTCGGGCGACTTCGGCAAGCTGCGCGCGATCTTCGAGCTGATGACGCCCGGGCTGGTGTTCGCCTCGGACCGCGCCGCGTTTCGCAAAGCGATCGACGCGGTCGTGCCGCGCGACGTCGAGGTGATCTTCGAGCCGAAGGAACGGCCCGTCTCCGCGGCGCTCGACGCGGCGCATGCCATGGTCGGCCCGGACACGATCGCGAAATTTCTCTTCACCTCGGGTTCCACGGGAACGCCGAAGGCGGTGATCAACACCCAGCGCATGTGGTGCTCGAACCAGAAACTGACGGCGACAATATTCGCCTATCTCCAGGACGAGCCGCCGATTCTGGTCGAGTGGGCGCCGTGGCATCACACCGCGGCGGGGAACAAGGGCTTCGGCATGGCGCTCTACAACGGCGGCTCCTACTACATCGACGACGGCAAGCCCCTGCCGGGCGCGATCGAGGCCACGGTGAAAAACCTGCGCGAGATTGCGCCCACCTGGTACTTCAACGTGCCGAGGGGGTTCGAAGTTCTGCTGCCCTACCTCAAGGAAGACGCTGCATTGAGGCAGAATTTTTTCAGCCGGCTGAAGGTGCTGTGGTTCGCGGCGGCGCCGCTGCCCCAGCGCGTGTTCGACGAGTACAACGAGCTCGCCTACCGCACCTGCGGAGAGACCATTCCGTTCCTCACCGGGTTCGGCGCCACCGAGACCGCGCCGCACGCGATGGGCCGCATGTGGCCGACCGATGACGTGAGCAACATGGGCCTGCCGCCGCCGGGCGTGGAGGCGAAGCTCGTACCGATCGAAGGCAAGCTCGAGATGCGCGTGAAGGGGCCGGGGATCACGCCCGGCTACTGGCGCCAGCCCGACCTCACAACCCGCGCTTTCGACGAGGAGGGCTACTACCGCCTCGGAGACTCTTTTGTATTCGCGGATGATCAGAAGCCGGAGCGGGGCCTGCTCTTCCGCGGCCGCATCGCCGAGGACTTCAAGCTGACGAGCGGCACTTTCGTCCACGTCGGACCGCTGCGCGCGCGATTTCTCGAGCACTTTGCCCCGCTCGTGCGCGACGTGGTGATCACCGGCGAAGGGCGCGCAGAGGTCGGGGCCTTGATTTTCCCCGCCGGACCGACCAAGCCAGCGGCGCTTCACGAACGATTGAAGTCCTTCGCTGAGCAAGGCACGGGAAGCTCGAACCGCATCGCCCGCGCCCTGGTGATGGAGGAGCCGCCGTCGCTCGACGCGGGCGAGATGACCGACAAGGGCTCGCTCAACCAGCGCGCGGTGCTCGCTCGGCGCGCCGCGCTGGTGGAAGAGCTCTACCGCGATCCGCCGAGCGCAAGGACAATCCGCGCATGAAGCTGCCCACGCTCGCCGAGATCGAGACCGCGGCGCAGACCGTCTATCGCGCCATGCCACCGACGCCGCAGTATCGCTGGCCGCTCTTGAGCGAGCACGTCGGCACGGAGGTGTGGCTCAAGCACGAGAACCACACTCCCGTAGGGGCATTCAAGCTCCGCGGCGGG
>Ga0207428_10001989_pt1 | contig 20731 bp, 19 predicted proteins | sample RhiMethybrSRZTD1_FD_187600 | JGI IMG/M metagenome (GOLD analysis project Ga0207428, IMG submission 187600) | Populus rhizosphere microbial communities from Tennessee, USA - Rhizosphere MetaG P. TD hybrid SRZTD1 (SPAdes) (version 3) | ecosystem: Host-associated > Plants > Roots > Rhizosphere >...
CTTGACGAAGTCCATGATGTTGACGCCGTGCGGACCGAGCGCGGTGCCGACCGGCGGCGCCGGCGTGGCCTTGCCGGCGGGAATCTGGAGCTTCACCATCGCCTGAACTTTTTTAGCCATTACTGTTTCTCAACCTGCAGGAAATCCAATTCCACCGGTGTCGCACGACCGAAGATCGTGACCATCACCTTCAAGGTGTTCTTTTCCATGTTCACTTCGTCGACGATGCCGTTGAACCCGGTGAACGGCCCCTCGTTGATGCGAACGGTGTCGCCCTTGTCGAACGTGTACTTCGGCTTCGGCTTCTCGGCGGCGGTCTTGACCTGCTCGAGAATCTGCTCGACTTCTTCCTTGCTGAGCGGCGTCGGCTTGGCGCCGGCGCCGACGAAGCCCGTGACCTTCGGCGTGTTCTTGACGACGTGCCACGCGTTGTCGGTCATGTTCATCTCGACGAGGATGTAACCGGGGAAGAAGCGCTTCGACGACACCACCTTGCGGCCGCCGCGCATCTCGACCACGTCCTCGGTCGGGATCAGGATTTCGCCAATCTCATCGGCCAGCCCGTAGGCGGTCTTCCGCTCCGCGAGCGACTCGGCCACCTTCTTCTCGAATCCCGAGTAGGTGTGGACGATGTACCAGTTCTTGGTGGCGACATCCGTCATGCTGTCGCTCCAAAGCGGTTGAACAGCCACTGCACGGCGTTGTTCAAGGCGATGTCGACCGCGAAGAGATAGAGGCCGAAGAACACCGACGTGAGAATCACGACGACCGTGGTCGCGTAGACCTCGCGCTGCGAGGGCCACGTGACGCGCTTCATCTCGTTGCGCACTTCCCGGAGGAACTCGCCCGAGCGCTGCCACCAGCCCAGCGGCCCGCGCGGGGCGCGCTCGCCGTTTTGTTCGATCGTTTCGTTGCTCATCGCGTTTCTTGCTGCCCGCAGAGTGTCGCGTCGCCACAGTCAGGATTGGCAGGCCAGGAGGGAATCGAACCCCCAACCCCCGGTTTTGGAGACCGGTGCTCTGCCAATTGAGCTACTGGCCTACGCGCCTACTTCTGCTCCTTGTGCGGCTGGTGCTTCCGGCAGAACGGGCAGAACTTCTTCATCTCGATCCGTTCCGTCGTCTTCTTCTTGTTCTTCGTCGTGCTGTAGTTGCGGCGCTTACATTCACCACACGCCAGCTGAATAATGTCGCGCATTTCTGAATTCCTCAGTATCCAGATGCCAGATGCCAGTAGCCTTTCTGGCTACCGGCTACTGGCTGCTGGCTACTACTCCGTAATATCGGTGACCGAACCGGCGCCGACCGTGCGGCCGCCTTCGCGAATCGCGAACTTCGCGCCCTTCTCGAGCGCGACGGGAGCGATCAGCTCGACGCTGACGCTGGTGTTGTCGCCCGGCATGATCATCTCGACGCCTTCGTTGAGATGCAGCGTGCCGGTCACGTCCGTCGTGCGGATGTAGAACTGCGGACGGTAGCCGTTGAAGAACGGCGTGTGACGGCCGCCCTCTTCCTTCGACAGCACGAACACTTCCGCCTTGAACTTGGTGTGCGGCTTGATCGAGCCGGGCTTGGCCAGCACCTGGCCGCGCTCGACGTCGTCTTTTTCCACGCCGCGCAGCAGCACGCCGACGTTGTCGCCCGCCTGGCCCGAATCGAGCAGCTTGCGGAACATCTCGACGCCGGTGACGACCTTCTTCTCGCTCGGCTTGAAGCCGATGATCTCGATTTCGTCGCCGACCTTCACGATGCCGCGCTCGATACGGCCGGTCACCACGGTGCCGCGGCCCGAGATCGAGAACACGTCTTCGATCGGCATCAGGAACGGCTTGTCGACGTCGCGCTGCGGCAGCGGGATGTAGGCGTCGAGCGCCTCCATCAGCTTCTGGACCGACTCCACGCCTTCGGGATCGCCGTTGAGCGCCTTGAGCGCCGACACGCGCACCACCGGCACATCGTCGCCGGGGAAACCGTAGCCCTTGAGGAGCTCACGCACTTCGAGCTCGACGAGGTCGACCAGCTCCTTGTCGTCCACCGCGTCGACCTTGTTGAGGGCGACGACGAGGTACGGGACGTTGACCTGGCGGGCGAGCAGCACGTGCTCGCGCGTCTGCGGCATCGGACCGTCGACGCAGCTGACCACGAGGATCGCGCCGTCCATCTGCGCCGCGCCCGTGATCATGTTCTTGATGTAATCAGCGTGGCCCGGGCAGTCGACGTGCGCGTAATGCCGGTTGGCCGTGCTGTATTCCACGTGCGACGTGGCGATCGTCAGGATCTTCGTGTCGTCACGGCGGCCCTGCGACTCGGACGCCTTGGCCACCTGATCGTAGGAGACGAACTTCGCCCAGCCCTTGTCCGCCGAGACCTTGGTCAGCGCCGCGGTGAGCGTGGTTTTGCCGTGGTCGATGTGACCAATGGTGCCAACGTTGACGTGGGGTTTGGAACGATCGAATTTCTCTTTCGACATGACTCGCCTTCGCTCGCTTCGTAAGAACGACAATCGGCCCCTTGCCGACGTCGGATGTTAATAACTACTTCTCTTGCCGCGCTCCGCGCGGTGGCAAACACAACTGGAGCTGATGACCGGGATTGAACCGGTGACCTCGTCCTTACCAAGGACGCGCTCTACCGACTGAGCTACATCAGCGAAGATTTGGAGCGGGAGACGGGGATCGAACCCGCGACCAACAGCTTGGAAGGCTGTGACTCTACCACTGAGTTACTCCCGCCTTCTGCTTCCGCCTCTATCCGCTTCGCTCAGCTAACTCCTTACAAACTCTTCGGTCCGCCTTCGCGACTTCGTCGCTTCGGCGGGACAACTTTTTCGCCTGCGTCCCCGCGAAAAAGTTGGTGGGGAGGCAAGGATTCGAACCTTGGTAGCCACTGGGGCGACAGATTTACAGTCTGTTGCGATTGACCGCTCCGCCACCTCCCCGATTTTTTAAATGGATACCGTATGCGTTCCCGCTGCCCCGTATTTACTGCAGTGACTATGCGTGCCCAGGAAATGGAGCTGGCGAAGGGATTTGAACCCCCGACCGGCTGATTACAAATCAGCTGCTCTACCGGGCTGAGCTACGCCAGCCTAAGCAAAACGGGAATTCTAGCACTAAACGTGCCAGATTTACAACAAGAAGGGACACAACTCCTGTTCTACTCCGGAGTCCAAGCGAAAACCGGCCTATTCCGGCTTTCTCCCCCGGCTTCGGTTCCGCCGCTGCCGTACCGCCTCATATAAGACGACGGCCGTGGCGACCGAAACATTGAGACTTCCCACGTGGCCGAGCATTGGAATACTGACCACCTGGTCGCACCGTTCCCGCACGAGCCTGCGCAGCCCGTGACCTTCGGCCCCCACTACTATGGCCGTTGGAAGGGTGAGATCCCATTCATAGTAGGCCATTTTCGCGCTTGCGTCGAGCCCCACGGTCCACACGCCGGCTTTTTTCAGCTCCTCGAGCGAGCGCGCGATGTTGACGACATCGGCGACGGCCACGTGGTTGACCGCGCCGGCCGAGGCCTTGGCCGCGGCGCCTTCAAGGGGCGCGGCCCTGCGGGTTTGCCGGACGACCCCCGATCCGCCGGAGGCATCAACGCTGCGCAGGATTGCGCCGACGTTCTGTGGATCCTCGACCTCGTCGAGGACGACGATTAGCGGCGGGCCGTTTTCGGCGCTCGCCAGGTCCTCGAGCGTGGCTTCGGTCCGCCGCTCGACCTCGGCAATCACGCCCTGGTGCACGCCGCGCTTTGAATCGTGATCGAGCTCCTCGCGCGTCACGAAGCGGATGCGCACGCTGCTGCGCGCCGCCTCTTCGAGAAGCTTCTGGAGGCGATCGTCGGCTCGCTGCGCCACGCGGATCTCCTTCACACGGCCGGCCTTGATCGCCTCGAACACGGGGTTGATGCCGTAGATGATCACGCGCGGGAAAGGGTAGCATCAAGGGAAAGGAGGGCGCGCATCATGAAACTCAACCTCGTCATCGTCGCCGTCGTGCTGGGCACTGCCCTCTTTGCGCAGGCGCCGTACGCGCCAGCCCGCTACGCGCGCGGCGCGGCGCCGGTTCTTCCAGCGATGACCGTGGGCGGCGGTCAGACGTTTCTCGAGTTGACGATTCGTCCGAACGGAACCGTTGAGGCGATCAGGCCGCTTCGATCGTCGCCGCCCTTCACGCAGGTGCTGAGCGATGCCGTCAACGGGTGGCAGTTCACGCCGGCGATCGAGGATGTGGTGGGCGAAGACGGCAAACAGGAAGGGCCCAGGAACGTTGCGTCGAAGGTGTTGGTGGCCGGTCTGTTCAGGGCGCCGACGCTGTTGACGCCGACACTCGGCGAGCAACCCGCTGACGTTGGTGCGGCTTCCGCGGACGTGGCCTACCCGACGACGACGCTGGAACCGCCGTTTCCGCCGCAAGCGCTTGCGGGAGGCGTGGTGGTGGTCGAGGCGAGCATCGACACCTCGGGCAAGGTGCTGGCGGCACGCGTCATCGCCTCGTCGCCCGCTTTTGATCAGGCCGCGCTCGACGCGGCACGGCGATGGCGATTCAAGCCGGCGCGCATCAAGGGGTACGCCACGTCCACGTACGCGTATATCGCCTTCGGCTTTGCTCAGCCCGTCACCGGGCGCTAGAGCTACTGCTTCTGCGCCACGAGCTGCGCCACATCGTAGGCGCGGCCGTTGGCCACGACCTTCTTCACCTTGTACGTGCTCGCAATGTTCGCGATTGGATCGCCGTCGATGGCGATCAGGTCCGCGAGCTTGCCCGGCTCGATCGTGCCGCCGTCGTAGCCAAGCGCCTTCGCCGGATTCACGGTGGCGGCCTTCAGCGCATCGAACGACGACATGCCGGCCATCGTGTAGGCCATCAGCTCGCCATGCAGGTTGATGGCATTCGGCGTGTCGGTGCCGGTGACGATCAGGCCGCCGGCCTTCATGATGTCGAGCACCATCTTGCCGCTGCCGCCGCGCGGATCGCCGCCGCCGCCCGCTTGCGTCGCCACCGGCTGCGCGGCAACCTGCCGCTGAATCCACTGCGGATAGAGCGTGAAGCGCGGATCGCTCTTGAGCGCCGGATCGTTCTGAAAGAGCTCGCGCGCGCCGCCGCCCGAGATCATCGGGCAGAGAATGCGCTGGCTCTTGCCGAACAACTGCACGACATCTTCATACGCCGTCTGCAGCGTGGCTTGCTTCGGCGAGTAGCCTCGCCGGCTGGTGGCGCCGGTGTGCTCCGTGTTGTCGACGCCGACGAGCGCGGCGGGATAGATCTCGTGCGTCGCGACCGGCACGCCGATGCTGTGCGCGAACTCCACCATGCGCTTCTGCTGCAGATCGGGCAGGCGGACGTAGCTCTTGATCAGATCGTGCTCGAGCACTTTCGCGCGCTGCAGTTCCATCTCGAATTGACTGACGTTCGAGATGGCGATGCCCATCTTGTAGTAGACGCGGTTCCACTCCATTAAATAGCCGGTGCCGTAGACGCGCGGGCCCGGACGGACACCCGCTTCGTTGGCCTCGCGATCCTCGACGGCCTCGTACGGCGTATTACCAGGGCTTCGCACGGTGGTGATCCCGAACGAGAGCCAGGCGCGACCCTGCGCAGCGCCGTAATCCTTCTGCAGGTGCGAGTGGAATTCGGTGAGGCCCGGCATCACGGTGAGATTTGACGCATCGACGACTTCGGCCTTGAGGTGATTCGCCTCGGCGTGCGGCACCACGGACGTGATCTTGTTGCCGGTCACGATCACATCGACGTTCGATCGCAAGTTCGGCGACTTCATGTCGAGGAGCTTGCCGGCGTGGACCACGACGCGGCCTTTCGGGATCGCCGGCGTCCAGGTCATGTTGAACGGCACCGTTTTCGTTTCGCCGCTCTCGATGTCGACGATGCGGAGCTGATCGAGCGACTGGTAAAGGATGTGACGCGAATCGCCCTGCCAGCTCGGTGAGTGCGCGCTCTCCGAGGTGATCCGCCGCGGCGGACCGATCGGCTCGCCGCTCGCCGCCACCGGCCACACCGACAACACGCCTTCGTAGATCGCGGCCATCTTCATGCCGTCGGGCGACCACACCGGGCCGCTGCCGCCGCGCGAATCGATCGACAACAGCGGAATCGGCGCGTACCACTTCACGTCGCCGCCGGCGGCCGAGATGGTCTGCACCTGGTTGGTGCCTTCGCGGAAGCGCACGGTCATCGGCGCAATGCCGGCGAGGGCGATGCGCCGGCCGTCGGGCGACCACGTCGGCGTGCCGGGCTGCGGCAGCGAGTCGTGGATCTTCGTGATGCGGCCGTTGCCGAGATCGAGGATCGACATTTCGGCGACGCGCCACATGCCGTCGACGTTGAAGAAGACGATCCGCCGGCCGTCGGGCGAGAACGACGCGCCCTGCGGCTGCGTGGTGATGTCGGTGACCTTGCGGCTGACGCCGCTCTTCATGTCGCGCACCCAGAGCTGCAGGTGCGGGCTGTCGCGATCGGACGAATACACGAGCGACGAGCCATCGGGCGACCACGAGGGATCGGTGTCGAGCGCGGCATCCTTGGTGATGTTCACGGGAGCGCCGCCGCTCACCGGCATGACATAGATGTCGCCGACCGCCGCGAACGCGATTTGCGTCCCATCCGGCGAGAGCACCGGGCGCACGATGCCGAGCGTCTTGCGCGGCGTCGTCGACGTGAAATCGCGGATTCGATGCGTGTACTCCGGATGGATCACGTTCATCGTCGCGGTGAAGTCCACGGTCTGCATTGGCAGGCCCGCCACGGATCGCCGCCGAATCTTTCCATCCGAGACGTAGAGGTATTCCGAGTTCGACGCCCAGGAAGCGCGGAACGCAAAGACATTCTCGGTGCCGGTGACGGGCTTGCCTTCGATCTCATAACGGGTCTGGCCGCCGGCGGTGACGTGATACACGATCTGCCCGCCCGGTCCCCACGACGGCGCGTCGAGGCGGGCGCCCTTGACGCTGCGCACGCGCCGGTCGCCCATCGATCGCACGTTCATCGCCCAGATCGACTCGTAGTTGTCGCGCGAGGTGGCGAACACGATCTCGTTGTCGTCGGGCGACCAGCTGGGCATGAAGTCTTCGCTCTCGCTCTTCGTAATCTGCTTGAGCTCGCCGGTCTTCAGCTCGAGCGTCCAGATGTTGTAGTCGCTGCCAAGCGCGTTGCCGCGATCCGACGAGAACGCGATGCGCGTGCCGTCGTGCGAGAAGATCGGCTCGCGATCGTCGTAGGGCCCCCACGTCAGCTTGCGCTGGTTCGAGCCGTCCGGGTTGATCGCCCAGATGTCGTAGCCGCCGTCGCGATACGCGAAGAACACGATGGTGCGGCCGTCGGGCGACCACATCGGCTGCCGGGCGTCGTTGAAGACATCGGTGATGCGCGTCATCGCGCCGCCCGCGGCGGGCATCGTCCAGATGCTGCCTTGCATGTCGGCGGCGAGCGTGCGGCCATCCGGGGAGATTGACACCGACATCGAGGTGCCTTCACGCACGGTCACTTCGATTTCAGCGGGCTTCGCCGTGGCCGCGGCCGCCGGCCGCCGCGCCGGCGCGGGCTTCGGCTGGGAACCTTGTTGCGCGGCGAGACTTGCCGCCATTAATACGATTGCGATCGGCGTGATGTGGCGCGTCATGCGGCGAATATTACATCCACGGATTACACGGATTACACGGATTCCGCCGGCGCGCTTGGCGCGCGTCGATCGTCAGCGCCCGGCGAAGCCGGGCGTCTGGCAAAGCGGCGAAGCGCGACGGAAATGAGTCACGCTGTTTTCCGACTGACTCATTTCCGCCGCGCTTCGCGCTTTGCCCGCGGCCTTCGGCCGCGGACGATCGACGCGAGCATCCGTGAAATCCGTGAAATCCGTGGATGCATTCACGACAGGCCGGCGAGGGCGTCTGCAGACGACGATCGGATTACACGCGTGTTAACGTAACGAACGCATGCATCGCCGGGATTTCCTCGCGCTTCCGGCCGGCCTGATTTCAGCGGCCGCTGTCGGCCGCGCCGGGCAGGACGCGGCGGCCGACGTCACGCTGCGCATCTCGGAGATCGAGTGGGAGATCGCGCCGCGGCGAACGATCAAGACCCTCGCATACAACGGCGCGATCCCCGGCCCGCTGCTCCGGGTTCGTGCCGGACGGCCGCTCACGGTGGAAGTGTGGAACGACCACACGCGCGAGGACATCGTGCACTGGCACGGCCTGCACATTCCGTCCGACGTGGACGGCGCAATTGAAGAAGGCACGCCGCCGGTGCCGCCGCGATCGCGCCGCCGCTACACGTTCACGCCGGATCCGATCGGCATGCGCTGGTATCACAGCCACGGCATGGCGCATCGGGATCTCAAGAAGAGCACGTATACCGGGCAGGCCGGCGTGATGATTGTCGAGGGCCCGGGCGATCCAGGCGCCTACGACCGCGAGGAAGTGCTCGTGCTCAAGGAGTTCGAGCCGTTCTTCCGCCGCAACGGTCCGCTGGATGTGGAGTTCAAGGCCTTCACCATCAACGGCAAGATGGCCGGCGCCGCCGAGCCGATTCGCGTGAAGACCGGCGAGCGCGTGCTGTTCCGGATCGTCAATGCGAGCGCCACGCTGCATCATCGACTGGCGCTGCCCGGACACCAGTTTCGCGTCATCGCGCTCGATGGCAACGCGGTGCCGGCGCCACGGTCGGTGCCGGTGCTCGATATCGCGCCGGGCGAGCGCGTCGACGCCATCGTCGAGATGACGAACGCCGGCGTCTGGTGGCTCGGCGAAGTCCGCAACGCGCAACGCGAGGCGGGAATGGCGATCGCGATCGAGTTCGCGGGCCACTCGGGTCCGCCGCGCTGGACCGCGCCGCGGCCCTTCACCTGGGACTGCGGGCTGTTCGGTTCGAGCGAGACGGAACGCGTGACCGATGGGATCCTGACGCTGGCGTTCAAGGCCAAACCCGACGGGCACACCTGGATGATCAACGGCAAGTCGTTCCCGAACACCGATCCGATCGTGGTCCGCGCCGGCCGCCAATACCGCTGGATCTTCGACAATCAGAGCGCGGACGATCACCCGGTGCACCTCCATCGCCACACGTTCGAAGTGGTGCGTGTCGGCGATCGCCGAATGTCGGGGATTCTGAAGGACGTCCTGAACGTGCCGGCGTGGAAACAGGCCGAGGTGGAGGTGATCGCGAACCGCCCCGGCCTGTCGTTATTTCACTGTCATCAGCAGTTCCACATGGACATGGGCTTCATGACCATGCTGCGCTATGACGGTTGAGACGACTTACTGCTGCAATCCTTTCAGATAATCGGAGAGCGCCTGCACCCGGATCTGGGCGGTGTTGCGATCGAGATCGCGGAACAGCGATCCCCACATCGGCATGTCGCGCGTGCCGTGCGCGGCGACCTCGTCGAGACCTTCGATATAGCGCTTGACCTGCACCTCCGGATACTTGCCTCCATGACGCGCGGTGATCTTCGTGAGGTCAGCCGGCGCCTTCTTGAGCGCGGCGGCGGCGGGGCCATCACCCTTGCCCGCCTTGCCGTGACATGCCGAGCAGTAGCTCTGGAACATCGCAGCCGCGTCACTCGCAGCGACGGGTTTAATCGGCTCCTTCTTGATCTGGGGTTGAGCGTGGGCGACAGCCGCCCAAAACGACATAACAGCGACGCCGACGAGTACGCGTCTCAACATAACGATCCTCCTCGCGAGAGAGACCCTTAGCGACGCTATCAATGCAACCAGTGTGCCCGCCATGACCGCTGTCATACGCTGGCATTGCCGCAGTGTCCTGGTCTGATCCGAACTGGATGGCGGAAATACCCGCGCTCACCGCGCAAGAGATCGGGAATATTCCCCCTACGGCGCCGCGCTCAGAGGCGTTGAGCGACGGCGGCAGCGCGTTCGCGGCAGCCGATGACGGTCGCGAGGCCGCTCAAGCCAACGGCGCGGTCGATCGCGGGGACGATCAGATCGAGCTCGGGGCCCTCGTGCGAGCCGGTGAGGATCACGCGAATCGGATGGAACAAATTCTTGCCCTTGAGGCCTGTCTTGTCTTTCACGCGATTCGCCGCCGCGCGGAACAGATCCTTGTCGGTCAATCGCGGTGATGCGGCGAGCTCTTCCGCGAGTGCTTTCACCAGCGCCTGATCGAGCGGCTCGTTCGGCGCCTGGTAATTGAAAACCGCGTCCAGTCGATCAGGCAGCTGCGGCAAGCGATCGACCGACTGCGCCATTCCCGGCAACACGCTCACGAGCCACGCGCGTGCATCCGCGGACAGTTCACCGACGATCTGCTTCCGCTCGCGCAGGTGCGGCTCGGCGAGCGTCGCGAGCCGATCGGGCTCGCAAATCTTCAGGTAATGCCGATTCGCCCACGCAAGCTTGTCTTCATCGAACACGCCGGCGCTGTGCGCGACGTTCTCGAGGCGGAAGCGTCGCGCGAGTTCGTCGGCGGGCAGCAGCTCCTCGTTCTGGCCCGGTGACCAGCCGATCAGCGCGAGATAGTTGACGAGCGCTTCAGGTAAATAGCCCTTGTCGCGAAACTCCTTCACCGACGTCGCACCATGACGCTTCGAAAGCGGCGCGTGATCGGGCCCCATCACGAGCGACAGGTGCGCAAACGTCGGCGGCTGATAGCCATACGCCTCGTAGAGCAGGATCTGGCGCGGCGTATTCGAGATGTGATCCTCGCCGCGGATCACGTGCGTCACCTTCATCAACGCATCGTCAATGACGACGGCAAAGTTGTACGCGGGAATGCCGTCCGATCGCACCAGCACGGGATCGCCGATCACGTCGGTATGAAACGTCACCTCGCCGCGGACGACGTCGTTGAAGGTGACGTTGCGGCCTTCGGGCACGCGCAGGCGCACGACTGCCGCTTCACCATTTTTCTTGCGTTGCTCCGCCACGCCGGGCGGAATGTTCCGGCACGTGCCGGCGTATTTCGGCGGCAGTCCGGCGGCGAGCTGCGCCTGGCGATGCGCGTCGAGCGTTTCCGCCGAGCAAAAACAGTAATAGCCCTTGCCTTCGGCCAGCAGCCGGTTGGTGTGATCGACGTAGGACTGCATGCGCTCGGTCTGGCGATAGGGACCGAATGCACCGCCCACTTCCACGCCTTCGTCCCACTGCAAGCCCATCCATCGCAGGTCCTCGAGAATCGCCTGCTCGGAGGCGCGCGTCGATCGCTCGAGATCGGTGTCTTCGATGCGCAGAATAAAGGTGCCCTGCTGCCCGCGCGCCAGCAGCCAGTTAAACAGCGCCGTTCTGGCGTTTCCGACGTGCAAGTGGCCTGTCGGGGAAGGCGCGAAACGAACTCTCATGGGTAGCATCTGATCTTACCAGCTTGGTATGCTTCCCCTGACCTGGAGGGTCTATCAATGAAACGAGTAATGCTTGTAGTCATGTGTGTGCTGGCACTCGCTGCCGGCGTGTCGGCACAAAGCCCTGGGGGCAATTTCGACAAGGCGCTGTCGGCGGCGCCGCCGCAGATGCGCGAAGGCGCGATGGTGATCAAATGGCACCCGGATGGCACCTACGACACGCTGCGGCCGGGCACCAACACGATGATGTGTTACGACCAGTCGGGTGAGCCCGGCGAACAGCCGTTCTCCGTGCAGTGCACCAGCACCGCCAATCTCGAACGCGTCAAGCAGAACAAGATCTACGAAGCGAAGATCGCCGATCGAGCTGCGCGCGAGGCCGCGCTCACCGAGCTCGAGAAGAACGGCACGCGCGTGAAGCCGCAATTTGGATCGATCTTCTACACTCGACAGGGCAAGGACGAGGCCAGCGCCAACCCGCGGCCGCACACGACGGTCGCAGTGCCAGGCGCCACCGGCGCGACGCTGGGACTGCCCGACAACAACAAACAGGGCGGCGCCTGGGTGATGGCCGGCGGAACGACGGCCGCGCACATCATGTTGCCGTAGTCAGCAACGCGACCGCGTGACAGGCCATGGATTCTCCGCGGCCCATGCTGTCGACGCCTTCGTTGGTCTTGCCTTTGACGCTGACGGCGCTCGGATCGACTCCGAGCGCCGCGGCGAGATTCGCGCGCATCGCCTCGAGATGCGGCAGCAGCTTCGGCTGCTGCGCGATCACCGTCACATCGACGTTCGACACGCGATAGCCGGACTCGCGCACGCGCGCGACGGCGCCCTTCAACAGCGCGATGCTGTCGGCGCCCTTCCATTTCGGATCGGTGTCGGGAAACATCCGGCCGATGTCGCCGGCGCCGGCGGCGCCAAGAATCGCGTCGGTGACCGCGTGACAGACGATGTCGGCGTCGGAATGACCATCGAGGCCGAGCTCGAACGGGATCGTGACGCCGGCGAGAATCAGCGGCCGGCCTGCAACCAGTCGATGCAGGTCGTAGCCGTTGCCGATCCGCATGAGGCGGCGGCTGAAGTCGCCCTCCGAACGCGCTTTCTCGAGATCTTCCGGCGTGGTGATTTTCACGTTACGCGCGTCGCCTTCGACCACGTGGACGGGCACGCCGAGGCGCTCGACGAGCATGGCTTCGTCGGTCGCATCGACATCCTTTCCTTCTTGGAGCGCGCGCGCGAGGATGTCGCGGCGAAACGCTTGCGGCGTCTGCGCGAGAAACACGGACTCGCGTGAAATCGTCGCCCGAATCAGGCGGGAGCCATCGGCAGCGGCGTCGCCGGCCTGCTTGACGGTATCGCGCACGCCAACCGCTGCAATCGCGGCGCCATGACGCTCGGCGCCGTCGATCGCCCGATCGATCACCTCGCGCGTCACGAACGGGCGAGCCGCGTCGTGAATCAGCACGATGTCGACGTCCTTCGACGATTTGGCGAAGGCATTGGCCACCGAATCCTGGCGGCGCGTCCCGCCCGCCACCACGGTGATCGGCCGGCCGATGGCCTGCTTGAGCGCCTTCGATCCAGAGTCGACATGATCGGCGGGCAGGGCGACGACGATTTCCCGAATGCGATCGCTGGCCGCCAGCGCGGCAACGCTCAGCTCGAGGATCGAGCGGCCGCCGAGGTCGAGAAACTGTTTGGGCCGATCGGCGCCGAGGCGCGCGCCCCGGCCGCCTGCGGCGATGATGGCGGCAACGTGCATATCCGAAGCGGAGATTGTACCCTTGGCGGGCAATGGGGGCCGCGATGAAACGAACGTTGCTTGCTTTGGCGCTTGCCTGCGTGGTGATCCAGCCGCTCGTCGCGCAGGATGCCGCGTACGGCCTCGAATCGCGCGCCGCGATCGGCGCGCACCACCTGTGCTCGGGACTGTGGGTGGTCGGGCGTGTCACGAAGCGGACACCCGAACAAATCCTGGCGCAAGACATCCTGCCGTTCCGCGACTTCAGCTGGGATCCGAGCTTTACGTTCAGGGTGAGCGAGCCGGAGAAAAGGGTGACGGTTGAAGGGCCCGGCATTCCACCGCGCACCGCGCGATACAACGGCGATCAGGGGTGCTCCATCCTTCCGCGCGGCGAGACGAACATTCACTTCAAGCCGGTGTCCGTGCCGCGCAACCTTCCGGACGCGTCGACGACGCCGTGGCCGAACGGCGACGCAAACGCCACGGCCGCTCCAAATGCCGGAGTCGACGCCGCGCTCGAATGGGGCTTCGCGCAGCAGGAACACAACACCCGGGCCATCGTCGTGGTCCATCACGGCAAGATTGTCGGCGAGCGCTACGCGCCCGGCTGGACGAAAGACACGCCGCAGATCAGCTGGTCGGCCGGCAAGAGCATCACCGCCGCGCTCGTCGGCATCATCGTGCAACGCGGACAACTGAAGGTCGACGACGTTGCGCCGATCAAGGAGTGGCACGCCAGCAAGGAAGATCCCCGCCGCGACATTCGCGTGCGCGATCTGCTGCGCATGAGCAGCGGCCTCGACTTCGCGAACCTCGGGCTGAACGGCCCCGATTCGTTCACGAAAGACAACAAGCACATGCGGATCTATTTCGACGGCCTCAACGTGTTCGAGCACGCCGTCAACCAGCCGCAGGAGATCGCGCCTAACAGCCAGTGGCGCTATCGCAACAGCGATCCGCTCACGCTCGGACGCATCGTCAAGGAAGCGGTCGAAGCGAAGGGCGAGAATTACCTGACGTTCCCGCAACGCGCGTTGTTCGACAAGATCGGCGCGCGCAACTTCGTCCTCGAGACCGACGCCTGGGGCAACTTCATCATGACCGGGTTCGATTACGGATCGGCGCGCGACTGGGCGCGGTTCGGACTGCTGCACCTGTGGGACGGGATGTGGCAGGGCCAGCGGATTCTTCCGGACGACTGGCTCGAGTTCATTTCGACGCCCGCGCCCGCGGACAAGGCGAAGGGCTATGGTGGATTGTGGTGGCTGAATCGCGGCGGGCAGTGGAAGGGCGTGCCCGAGGATGCGATCCGCGCCTCGGGACACATGGGCCAGTACACGATGGTGATTCCGTCGCGTGACGCGGTGATCGTCAGGCTCGGTCCGAGCCCGCGCGGATCGGACGGCTACTTCACCGAGATCGCGAGCCGCGTCCTCGCTGCACTCCCGCAGTAAGATACGCGGCTGATGCCTTCACTGACTGAGCTCTTCGACCTCTCGGGCCGCGTGGCGATCGTCACCGGCGGATCGCGCGGCCTCGGCGAGGAGATGGCCGAAGGCCTGGCGGAAGCCGGCGCCTCACTGATGATTTGCGCGCGGCGACAACAGTGGCTCGGGCCGACGATCGAGAACTTTCGCGCCCGCGGCTTCAAGGTCGCCGGGATGATCTGCGACGTCGCGACGCCAAGCGAAGTGCAGGATGTGGTCGACACGACGATCGAAAGGTTCGGGAAGATCGACATCCTGATCAACAACGCCGGCATCTCATGGGCCGCTGAACCGGAGTCGATGCCGCTCGACAAGTGGCAGAAGGTGATCGACACGAACCTGACGGGAACGTTCCTGTTCTCGCAAGCCGCCGGCAAGGAGATGCTCAAGCAGCAGTCGGGATGCATCATCAACATCGCCTCGATTGCCGGGATGGTCGGCTCGGTCAGCACCTCGCACTGGGCGGGCTATGCGGCAAGCAAGGCCGGCATCATCGGCCTGACGCGCGAGCTGGCGGCGACGTGGGCGCGCAACGGCATCCGCGTCAACGCGATCGCGCCCGGATACTTTCACTCGCGCCTGGCCGATCCGGCGATCGTGCATGCCGAGCCGCAGATCAAGGCGACGAGCCCGATCCCCCGCGTTGGCAACACGGGTGAGTTGAAAGGGGTTGCGGTGTTCCTGGCGTCGGACGCCGCGAGCTACGTCACCGGACAAACCATCGTCGTCGACGGCGGACGGACCATCGCATCGTGAGCATGTTCGAGCCGTCCGCACGATCGACCGAACTGCGGCAGAAACTGATCGCGTTTTTCGATCAGCACATCTATCCAAACGAGCAGCGGTTCCTCGATGAGATTCACAAGAAGCGCTGGCACGTGCCGGCGATCACCGAGGAGCTCAAGGTCAAGGCGCGCGCCGAGGGCTTGTGGAACCTGTTCCTTCCCGACAGCCGGCACGGCGCCGGGCTGACCAACCTCGAATACGCGCCGCTGTGCGAGGTCATGGGCCGTTCGCTCGACTTCGCGCCCGAGATCTTCAACTGCTCCGCTCCCGATACCGGGAACATGGAAGTGCTGGCGCGCTACGGCACGCCCGCGCAGCAGGAGCAGTGGCTCACTCCCCTGCTCGACGGACGCATTCGATCGTGCTTCGCGATGACGGAGCCGGACGTCGCTTCGTCCGACGCCACCAACATCCGCTCGACGATCACACGGGATGGCAGCGACTATGTCCTCAACGGACGCAAGTGGTGGATCTCCGGCGCCGGCGATCCGCGCTGCAAGATCGCGATCTTCATGGGCTTGAGCAATCCCACTGCGGCGCCGTACGAACGCCAGTCGATGATCCTGGTGCCGATGGACACGAGGGGCGTGACCATCACGCGCATGATGACGGTGTTCGGCTATGACGATGCGCCGCATGGGCACGCCGAGATGACGTTCGAGAACGTGCGCGTGCCGGCAGACAACATGCTGCTGGGCGAAGGGCGCGGCTTTGAAATCGCACAGGGGCGGCTCGGTCCGGGGCGGATTCACCACTGCATGCGGCTGATCGGCGTCGCCGAGCGCGCGCTGGAAACCATGAAAGCGCGCGTCGTCGAGCGCGTCGCCTTCGGCAAGACGCTGGCCGAGCAAGGGACGATTCGCCGCGACATCGCGGAGTCGCGCATCGAGATCGATCAGGCGCGGCTGCTGACGATGAATGCGGCGCACCTGATGGACACGGTCGGCAACAAGGCGGCGCGAGCGGCGATCGCGATGATCAAGGTCGTGGCGCCGAACGTCGCCCTGCGCGTGCTCGATTGCGCGATCCAGGCGCACGGGGCGGCCGGCGTCAGCCAGGATACGTTCCTGGCGCACGCCTGGGCGTCGGCGCGCACGCTGCGGCTGGCCGACGGGCCGGACGAAGTCCATCTCGAGACCGTGGCGAAGATCGAGCTGGGCTCCCGGAGCGGTCTTGCCAAGGAACGAAAATAGCGATAATGTTTCATGTGAAATGGTACGAGAGACGTCCCGCCAGGCCGTCCCGAAGCCCGGCGCGGAACCGGCCGTCGTCACGAAGGCGGTGAAGCGCGCCGCGGAACGGCTCGAGCTGCCCAACCGCGTCCTCGCCGCCGTGCTCGGCCTCTCTGAAGCCACCGTCTCGCGAATGGGCGCCGGCACCTATCAACTCGATGCCGGCACCAAGCCGTTCGAACTGGCGGTGTTGTTCCTGCGCCTCTTCCGATCGCTCGACGGCATCACCGGAGGCGACGCCGCGGTCGCGCGCGCGTGGCTGCGCAACGAGAACACCGCACTCGGCGCCACGCCGATCGCGTTGATCGACTCGGTGCAGGGCCTGGTGAACGTCGTTGCCTACCTGGACGCCCGCCGCGCTCTCGGCTAGCACGCGACGCCTCTCCGGACGATGCTGGCGCGTTGTCGAAGGCCAGCATGTCGTGTCGACGATGGCGCTCGTCGACACGCTCGACGAACAGGCGCTGCTCGAACGCGTCCTCGACGAGAGCAAGCCGTCGGTCCCGCCCGAGTGCCGTCACCTCCACTACTTGCTCTTCACGCCGTTCCGGTACGGCGCGCTGTATCCGGCGGGATCGCGGTTCCGGCGGCCAGGACTGACCGCGGGCGTGTTCTACTCCTCGCAACAATCGGAAACAGCCGTCGCCGAACTGGCGTTTCGACGGCTGTTGTTCTTCGCCGAATCGCCGGCCACGCCGTGGCCTGTCAATGCGGCGGAATACACGGCCTTCGCCGTCGCGTACTCCGGACGCAAAGGCCTCGATCTCACGCGGCCGCCGTTCGACCGGCACGCCGCGAAGTGGATGGATCCCGTTGATTACGAGGCGTGTCACGACCTCGCCGATGCGGCGCGCGAGGCGGGAGTGCAGGTCCTGCGTTACCAGTCGGCGCGCGCGGAGGGACTGAACATCGCGCTGCTGAACTGTGGCGCGTTTGGGTCACCGGCGCCATTGGAGCGGCACGTGTGGCGGGTTCACCTGAGCCCGACGGGCGTGCGGGCGATCTGCGCGTTCCCCGAACGACGGCTGGAGTTCGATCGGCAGGCATTCGCACGCGATCCGCGGATCGCCAAACTCGATTGGGATCGTCGATAAGCGTGGGGGTCAGTCCCCCTTTTTCTCCCAGCCCGAGGGATGTTTAGGGTCGGAGCAACTGGCAAGAAATGACAACTGGTGTCGATACTTGCGAAGTGCTCCGTCCCCAATCATCCCTGTGGCAGGGAGAAAATGGGGGACTGACCCTTTAGGAAATCAAGTCCCACGCGCGATCGGCGATGAGGCGCGCGGCGGCGCCGCGCTGCAAGGCATAGGACGATGCCGCGTTGCCTTGCAGGCCGCGCGCGTACACACCCTGCAAGATGCTCGCGAGCCTGAACATCGAAAACGCCAGGTAGAAATTCCAGTCCGGGATGTCGCTGCGGCCGCTGCCTCGCAAATAGGCGGCGACATAGGCTTGCTCATCGGGCAGGCCGCTCCGATCATCGTCGACCGTCTCGACCCGGCCGAGCGCTTCCATCGGCAGGTAATACGTCAGGCAGTTGTAGGCGAGGTCCGCGAGCGGATGGCCAAGCGTGGAGAGCTCCCAATCGACAATCGCGACAATGCGCGGCTCGGTGGGATGGAAAATGAGATTCTCGACGCGATAGTCGCCGTGCACGATCGCGGTCTCGTCGCCGGGCGGGATGTGCGCGGGTAACCACTCCATCAACCGATCCATCGACGGAATCTCATCGGTCTTCGCGGCGAGGTACTGCTGTCCCCAGCGCCCGATCTGCCGAGCGTAGTAGTTGCCAGGCTTTCCGTAATCGGCGAGCCCAATCGCCTCGACATTGACGCGATGCAATCGCGCCAGCACGCCGGCCATGTCCGCATACATCGCGGCGCGATCGGCGGCGCTGACGCCGGGAAGATGCGGCTGCCTGAAGACGCGGCCGGCGACGCAGCCCATGATGAAAAACGGCGTGCCGATCACGCTCGCGTCGTCGCACAGCAGCAACGCGGGCGGCACAGGCACATCGGTCGCGGCCAGCGCGCGCATCACGCGATACTCGCGCTCGACCGCATGCGCCGACGGCAACAGCTGGCCGGGCGGCTTCTTGCGCAGCACGTACTGCGCGGCGGAGGCGCGCAGGAAATAGGTGGGATTGGATTGCCCACCTTCGAACTGACGAATCTCGAGAGGGCCGCGAAAACCTTCCAGGGTGTCGGCGAGATAACGCTCGAGTCTGTCGCGATCGATCTCGTGGCCCTGTCGAATCGCGGTCGTCTGGCTGTGCACGCTGGCGCTGCTCATTCCCGTGCGTGAGTGTAGCGCGAGCGGCGGTCGCGACGGATTTGTGACGGGCGCGAGTTTTTTGCAAGAACGCGCGCCACGCGTGAGAGATTCCTGCGCCGTTTTTCACGATCAGAACGGAAACATTTCCGACAGAACTGTCGGGTTATGTTTTTCTGCGCGGCCGGGAAAGTCCCGCTCGCGACACCGCGCGGGACGTGCCGATGAGTCCGAGCAGCTCCTGAACCTGCTCCGCCGGCGCGACCTTGCGATGGTTGTAGCGCCACGCGAACGACGCCAGATAGAGGTCCAGCCGCTCGCGGCGAATGCCGCCTTTCGCCCGCAATTGCCGCTGCACGTACGCCCAGAACGCCTCGATCGGGCCGAACGGCACGCGCTCCGCGCCCGATTCGGCCAGCCGATACAGACGGCCGCGATGGACCACCGCCATGTATCGCCGCGAATGGCGCGGCGAATGTGCGTGGCCGTGCCCGCGGTTGCGCAGCCACCGGCCAAGCTGCTCCGCCTCCGCGTGCGACACCACCTCCGCCGAGGCGCGTCCATGCGATACGCGCAGGCCGATCAGCATCGCTTGAGCCGCGCGCGACGGCGCGGGCCGGTGCGCGCCGCCGTGCGCGTCGCGCAGCAGCGCCTGGCGCACGATCATCAACGCGCGCAAGACGCGTTTGCGCTCGATGCCCGTTTCACGAGCGACGTCCGCGCTCGTCGCGCCGCGCACGAACCACCGCAGCACCTCGCGCCACTGCGGTCGCGAGAGGCGCAGCGGCAACCGTCCCGGTCGCCAGTCGCGGCGGCAGCGCGCGCAGCGGCGGCGCCCATCTTTCAGGAGCCAGGATTTCGTCGCCCCGCATCGGGGGCAGTGAAGAGCCACGGTGTTACTGCGGTGCGTTGAATGGGACTTTCCCGCTGACGCCGGTCCGCGCCCCGTCAACGTCCGGCATACGCGTTGCTAGATAGGTCAGCACATCCCTCCCCAAACGAAAACCGCCGGCGGCCGCAACGGGCCGTCGACCACGAAAGAGGTGTGCCTTGCGCCGCTTGCAATACTTCATCGCCCCTGGAATTCGCATTTCGATCGTCGGACTCGTGTTGTACGCCCTTGGTGCCGCCGCCGGCGCGTCGACGATCCTCTTGCCCACACATGATGTCGCGCGCGATCGAGCGGTCGCGCCCGTCATCGCCACTGCGCCAGTGGAAATCGGCACCGTCGTGCTGTCGCCGAAGGACACGTTCCTGAAGACCGACAAGAAGAACTACAGCACGTCTGCGACGCTCAATACCTACACCTGGCCGGACAACAAGATCGCGAATGCGATCCTGATGAAGTTCGATCTGTCGCCGATTCCACCGGGGTCGATCGTCACGTCGGCAACGTTGCAGCTCGCACTCGTGGCGAGTGACGCGTCGCCGGATCCCTCGTATGCGGTGTCGGCGCACAAGATCGTCGGCAAGAACCCGAACATCACGAAGGCGACCGGTTACAACGCCGACAGTGCGGTTTCGTGGACGGCCAACAACTGCTGCCAGGGCGCGCCGATGGCGCAGTCGGACCTGTCGCCGGCGTACGACATCACGCTGATCGACAAGGCGCCAGGCTTCAAGAGCTGGACGATCACCGCGATGGTGCAGGAGTGGCTCGCGAATCCCGGGAGCAACCTGGGCCTGCTTCTCGATTCCGATGCCAGCAAGCCCCGCGACCGCTATCGCACCTTTGCGAGCATGGAATATTCAAATGCCAGCCTGCGCCCGTCGCTGAAAGTGACGTTCGCCGCCGCCGACGTGCTGTCGCCGGTGGTCGCGATCACTGCGCCGCTCGCCGGCGACGTTTCCGGCATGGTGCCGCTGACCGCGACCGCAACCGACAACGTGGCGGTG
>Ga0207428_10001993_pt1 | contig 20707 bp, 14 predicted proteins | sample RhiMethybrSRZTD1_FD_187600 | JGI IMG/M metagenome (GOLD analysis project Ga0207428, IMG submission 187600) | Populus rhizosphere microbial communities from Tennessee, USA - Rhizosphere MetaG P. TD hybrid SRZTD1 (SPAdes) (version 3) | ecosystem: Host-associated > Plants > Roots > Rhizosphere >...
CTTAGTCTTCAACTCGGCGGCTGCTGGTCCTAGTATTGTCTGACTCAAACTCGCGGCGGCTTTCAGATATTCCTCATCCGCCGATTCCAATCGCTGGCGCCTTTGTTCGATGGTCTCGTTCGCGACACTGCGATTACGTTCGGTGAGCAGTTCGTAAACACGCCGCGCCACAGCTTCGACAGTTGCGCGGTTGGGTAGTTCATACGTCTTGATCGAGTCGGGCGTGACAGCCCACAGGAAACTCTTCTGTTCGCCGATCGAGTATTCGAGTAGCAGGGTACCGGCATCGAGGACTTGCTTCTGAGTTTCTTCGAGATTCAGTGGCAGCGGCTGAGTTAGCGCTGCGTACTGTGGGCTTGTCTCGCGAATGCGCGCTCCAATCTGTTCGTATTCTGTCGTGAGTGTCGCGAGCTCTCTTGCTGCTGCCGTGGCCTGGTCTTCGGTGTGCTTTTCACTCAGCAACTTGACCTGGCTGTCGGCTTTGTCGGCAATTGATTTTTCCAAACTGCGTTTACGTTCCAACAGCTCCGGATTTACGCCGTGATGAATTTCTGCGTTCGCTTCGCTCAGCAATTCAAGCAGCGAACGGGCGCGTCCTGTTTCACTCGCATTAAAAGCCGCCGCGTCCAAATGCAGTGAAGGATTCTCTTTGTGTAAACGCATCAGGAGATCGATATAAAACTCTCGAAACTGTTGCACCGAAGCAAAGAACATAGCGCGTAACTGCTTGCTGGCGACCCTGGTGCGCAACTTCTCAACGATCTCTAACGCTGCTTCGATCCGCTTACGCGCGTCGCTGAGGTTCCCAAGATCACGTTCAACGCGAGCGATATAAAAGAGCGCACTCGCAACGCCTTTTTCATCATTGATATCTTGTCGAACCTTGAGGCCCTGCTCGAGATAGTCGAGCGCTTTCTCTTTTTGCCCGAGGCTCTCGTAGATCAGACCGAGACTGACCAAAGTTGAGGCGGTATTAAAGTGGTTGCCGGCTTTCCGCATGTACACGAGCGACTCGTTGAAGAAGTCGAGCGCTTTTTCTTTGTTTCCAAGATGGGCATAACAGTCGCCGATGTTGCGGAGGGTGACACCCAAGCCCAGTGGCTCCTGCAGTATGCGTCGCTTTTCCAACACTTTTAGGTGGATGTCGAGCGCGCGTTGATACTGACCGAGCTTCGCGTACGTCGTCCCGAAATTGCTTACCAGTACCGGGTCGATGTCTCCAACTGTTTGATAAATCGCCGCCGCGCGGTCATACGTCGCGAGACGATTCTGAGTGTCGCCTAACTCTCCGAACACCCAGCCGATGTTAACGGTCACAGCAGCTTCGCATCTTGGAAGCTTCAGTTCTTTGTACAGTGCCGCGGCTTTCGTGTGTGCGTCGATGGCTTTTTGATACTGACCAATGTCGCCGTAGATCATTCCCACTTCATGAAGCGTGAATGCTTCCATCAACTTGTCGTTGAGGTTTTGCCAGATAGCAAGCGCGGCCTCATATTTTTCAATCGATTGCTGATAGGATTTTTGTGTTCTCTCGGCACGCAAAGCCTTCGCTTCGGTAAACAGCTTTTGAGCGGCGACACGGCTTCGATCCGCCTCCGTCGCGGCGTGCAGATCCTGAAGCTTTACTTCATAACGACCGGGCAGCTTCGTCGAAGTTGATAGCACTTCAACTCGATACACACCGCTGGTTTCAGCCACCAGTGAGACCGGCTCGAGGCCATACGTTCCGTTCGGACCGTCCACCTCTGCGACTTTGGTCCCATCGGGTGAGTAAATAGACACCACGACATCAACATCGCGCTGATCGACAGTGATGTAAGCGTATTGACCTGCGGTCAGAGTTACGGTGTACGAATGTGTTTCGCCTGCATTGAGCGCTCGTTCAATAGGCTTCGATAACTCGAGCGGGATCGGCGCCGTTTGACTTTGAATCAATGGCGCAGCCGAACTTTTTGGAGCACCGGCGATCAGTAGCACAATCGCGAGGCTAAGAGAATAAGCTCTGCACAAGAGGTCCGGGGATGGACGGGACATAAAACCTCCAGCGGCGAAATTATTCGGTTTAAAAGGAACGCGTATTCTTTATTCAAAAAGGACCGGCATAGTGTAAGATTTGTCTGCACCAGCCTCCCGATAGATTACGGACACCATTAAAAGTCGAGTCTGAATGCCTCCCCTGTCGCAAAGTTTGGAGATAGGAGATTCACGTTCGCATGACTCTATCGCGAAGGAATGATGCTTCCCCTGAAGAAAAAGGACGCCGTCCCGTTCAAGCAAAGCGTGGCCGTCCGCAACGACAAACAAGCGCGCCGCTGGGTAACTTGATTCTGACCGCGATGAAACTTCTCGGTCTGGGTTACAAAGACATCGTTGCGGAAAGCGAACGCCTGGCGAAGCTCAATAACAATTCGGATATGCGTATTGGCAAGTCGACGCTGGGAAACGTCATCAGCGGAAGTATTCGCCAACCCGGGACTGCAAAGCTTGATAGTCTGCGCATCATTCTCAACCTATCGCGTGCCGATATGGATGCGGCTATCGGACTGCAACCGGAACGTGGTTTCATCGAACAACTGGAGATGAGTCGTGCACGGACTCATGAAGTCCCACTCGATGCGGTGGCACGTCATCGAAGCATTAAGATGCCGGTCGTTCGCGAGGATGCGAGCCTCGAGGACACGCAGTTCTTCGAGGGCTCGTTGAAGCGTTGGACCGATGTTGAAGTCGAGTATTTCGGATCGTTCTACCCGCCATACATGGCGTACGTAGTTGTCGGTGAGGAGGACACGAATGCAACGCCGATCGCGCCGCCCGGTAGTCGTTTGCTGGTGAACAAACTCTTAACCAAGGTGCCTCCGGCGGAGAAGGTAAGCTTTCATGAGCGTGAGTTGTTTTATGTTCTGACGCCGGCCGGACTCACATGCGTCTACGCTGAAAACGGACTCGGCGACAAGATCGTCTTGATACCTCATCCAGCATCGGGAAACATGCGCGAGGAATTCAACCGTGACGAGGTGACGATAATTGGACAGGTCGTCGGCGTGGTTTATCCCAAGCGAGGTTAATTTTCCACGATAACGAACTAATGTCGGTAGTTATCCACAGCCTAAGAGTCGAGCAGTCAATTGTTTGCAAGACGCCCGTGGAATACCTTTGTTAAAAACCGTCTGATTTCACTACCCTTAGGCTTCTATCAGGTAAACACCTGAGCCGCGCTTCTTGAAATGTTAAATCACTAAAAAGAAATGTCTTAGCTGATCGAACATCTTCATTTCATGACCACGATTCCAGACAAATGATTTTTTTGTACCCATTGAACATTTGCTCCTGTAAACTCCGCCGCTCTTGCAGTTGAAATAGCGGCATTACACCCCTCCCGAACTCAAAACTTAGCCTGCGCTGCAGCGCCCGAAAGCGTTCGCAAAGCCTTCGCCTCGTTGTGGCTTATTCCGTTAATTTACGAACGATTCAGACTCCCACATCAATTGCCTGCCACCCTAAAGATGGAGGTTTGTTGTGATCACTGGTCAGGAGCTGAAAACGCTGCGCAATCGACGCCACATCACCGGTCGTGAAGTCGAACAAGCAAGCCGGCGGATTGCAAATGTTAAAGGAGACAAGAGATTCTGTATCTCAAATGGATGGCTGGCCCAACTCGAAAACGGCTTCTCCGAACCAAGCATCTGCAAGCTGTTTAGTATGAGCGTGATCTATCGGACCAACTTTCTGGACCTCATTCGTCTGTACAACGTCGACGTCGAGAACAAGGAAAAGTACGAGCGGGTCGCCGATCCGTATCTGACGCAACTGGTATCTTACCCGGACGAACACGCCCTGGCAGAGGTTCTCACAGTGCCAGCGACTCAACCTGCCGGCGCTGATGACAAGAGTCCACACGTCATCTACGCGCATCTTGGTCTCGCCGATTTCGCCATGTATCCGATGATCAGGCCGGGTGCGCTCTTGAAAATTGATACGGGCCAGAACAAGCTCCTATCAAATGGCTGGTACAACGAATACGAACGGCCCATTTACTTCGTAGAGTTGCGCCAGGCATATGCCTGTGGTTGGTGCGAGTTGCAGCGCGATCAACTGCTCATCATTCCACATCACTCCTCGCCGAGTAGCGTGCGGCAGTTTAGCTATCCGCGAGAGGCAGAAATTCTCGGTCGAGTCATTGGTTACAACACGCCGTGTGTGGATATCGAGTCTCACGCTGAGTCGCGAAAAGCTACGACGATGTCGGTGAAGAGTATTAATAAATGAATGGTGTACGTGCCTGGGACGGTCCCAGGCAGAGAGAAACTCAACGTGGGATCGGGAGCGTGTTAGAATCTGCTCACTCAATCCCTCCCATTTGAAGCACGACCGCAAGCTGAGTAGCTCTTAACAGTGTCTGGTTGGGCGAATTGCTATGGATAAGAGGGAACTGACGCAAGTCTTACAGGATCCGGCGAGCGCCATGAGACGTCTTCTCAATGGCTGGGCCGACGTTCCCCTATTATTAATGCGCGACGTCGATTGGGATCGCGGTCCGTTAGTGCTGATTGGATTGTCTGACAGAATGATGTGGCCGCTACTTCCGCCGGGCAGTCTTCTGCAGTTGGATTCGAAGGTGCGGACGGTTGCGGAAGGTTCGTGGTCGGAGTTTGAGCGTCCGATTTATCTGATCGAATATCGTACCAGGTTTTATTGTTGTCACGCGCAGCGTCGTGGGGAAACGCTGCGCCTGATCTCACACCTCGAGTCTCTTTCGCCGCCCGCGATCTCCATTCCTTTTCGAGAAGCCAGAGTACGAGGACAGGTAACGCCGATCTTTCGTCCGCTTGCTACTCGCGGCAGTGCCGCAGGAAGACCGAGTAGCCGGCGACGATAATTAGAACACTGCCTCGAGCCTGCGCCACGTCTTGATTGTCGTCAATGAATGCGAGGGCGCGAACCCGAGTCGTTCGGCTTTGATTGCAAGGCCTGCATAACTCAGCGTTGTGCCTGTTTGACGTTTCAATTGAACGAGATTTTTCGGCAGACACTGATTGGTTCCGATTCTCATTCGCGTCATGAGCGAAACGAAATCACGATCGGGGAAGATGAGTTCTGCGGCGAAAATCTCAGCCCCGATTTCAAGACTCTTATTCAAATTTGACTGATCGCAATATGAGATACCGAGATCTCGATCGCGAAAGAAGTGCTTGAGCTCGTGAGCCATGGTGAAGACCATCGGATCACGTGGAAGGCCTTTCGCCAGCATGACTGTCGTACCGATCTCATCGTTAATGAACGCGCCGCGCAGATTTCTAAACCTGTAGGGCCATTCGTCGACTTCAATTCCATGCTTTGCATAAATCCTCATCAAGTCGCTGGGGAGCACGCGTGGTGAAGACAATCCATTTTCCGCCCGAACTTGTCGCGCGAGCAGTTTCAGATCCTCGTAGTAGCGTTGTGTGTTCACTTCTGTTTTCCCCCTTTTCGACCCGCCCGGGGCCGACTCTTACCCTGATGAATACTTCGCGCCCTGCGAAACTCAGCGTACTTTCGCAGTTCTTCGAGATCAGCCGGGTGTAACTGTCGCGCGGCTCGCAGCAGTGCTTTAAGATTTTCGTCTTCATCCTCGCGGACCATCTGCGAAGGAAAGAACGCATTGATCGGAACACCGAAAAAGCGTGAGAGGCGTTCCAGGTCTTTGGTGCTGGGCCGATAGGTACCTGTTTCCCAGCGTGAGATTGTGTTCGTGGAAACTTTAACGTGAGTTGCGAGTGATTCCTGCGAAAGTCCTTCACCGCTGTTGTAACTAACACGCAGTTCTTTGATTTTCGCTGCGATGTGATCGTGCAGGTCCATTGCTATTCCTCTTTTTCATCCTATATGAGGATAAGATTTAACCAACATCGTTGACAATGAGGTTGAGGCCACGTATTATACGCAAGCGGCAAATTATTTCAATCGAAATGAGCATTACCTCACATGACTAATCCTTTTTTTCGCAAACGCGTTTTTCTGGCATCAGTTTCAAGTGGTCATACTTCGTATATTCTGGCGGAAGTTGAATCGAGCCGCGGTGGGGAGTACAAGTGGGGCCATTGCATGTTGACGATCGCTGATTGTCGTCGACGTATTCAGCTCGAGTTCTTCCTCGGCACGTTGCGAGCGCGCCGTGAGAGTTTGCGAAAACTCGATCTGTTGTTGAACGTGCTCGGGTCGTTTCGAAACGCTCTGCTCGCCGAAGCACAGGCGATCACTGAATACGAGCGCGCCTCAAAAAGCACAAAAAAAGGTAAGCCACAAAAAAGCATAAAAGGCACATAAAGAATTCAGGAGCAGGAGCAGTGGACAGGAGCAGGTCCTTGAGTTCCTGCTCCTGCCTGCTGCTTTATGCTCCTGCTCCTGGCCATGACCAGGCCGCCGGAATCCCGTATTTTTGTTTCCATTATGAAGACCACTAATACAGACATAATCATCATCGGCGCCGGGCCGACCGGCCTTTCACTGGCGTGCCAGTTCATTCGACACGGAATCGATTTCGTGGTCGTGGAAAAGAACGACACGGTCACGCGTTTCTCGAAAGCGATCGGCGTCCAGGCGCGAACGTTGGAAATCTACGATCAGATAGAACTGGCGCAGCCCGCGATCGAGCGCGGCACGATTGCCAGTCGCGTCAGACTGATCGAAGGCGGCGAAGTTCGCGGCGAAATGAATCTCGGAAACTTCGGTAAAGATCTGAGCGAGTACCCGTACATGCTGATGCTCGAACAGAGCAAAAACGAGGAGCTGCTCTACAACTTTGTTCGCAGTAAGGGACATGACGTGCGTTGGAATACCGAGCTCGAGAGTTTTTCTCAGGATGCAACCGGTGTGACGGCGCAAATCAAAACACCATCAGGCGAATCAGAAACGATCCGAGGAAAGTTTCTGGTCGGGTGCGACGGTGCGAGTAGTCCTGTCAGACACGGTTTAGGGCTCACGTTTGGTGGCAGCACTTTCGAGCGACTCTTTTATGTAGCCGATGCACGCGTCGATTGGGACATGCCGCATGACGCGTTGCACGTTTGCCTGGCGAAGGAAGTGTTCGTCGCTTTCTTTCCGATGCCCGGCGAGAATCGTTATCGCGTCATCGGCACGTTTCCCGAAAGCAAGAACGAAGAGGAAGGTGAAGTTGTCTATGAGGAGATCGAGCGCGAGGTCAAAGAGCAGGCAAAACTGAAGCTCGAGATGTCAGACGTGCGGTGGTTCTCGCTTTACAAGGTCCACTCGCGACGGGTGAACAAATTTTCCGAAGGACGCTGCTTTCTCGCCGGCGATTCAGCACACATTCACAGTCCCGCGGGCGCGCAGGGAATGAACACCGGAATTGGAGATGCTTACAACCTCGCGTGGAAACTCGCGCTCGTCGTGAAAGGTATCGCAGGCCAGGAGTTGCTGGACACTTACAACGAAGAGCGACTCGCAAATGCCCAGCGGTTACTCGAATCAACGGATCGCATGTTTGAGCTCGCCGCTGGCTCACACTGGCTGATGAGTTTTATTCGCACGACCATTTTCCCTCCGGTTGCTGGTTTTGTGGCGAGTCTCGAATCAGTGAGCAAGCGCATATTTCCGTTGATTTCGCAGATCGGAATCAACTATCGCAACGCTACGTTGAGCCAACACACTGACGACGAACCGGAACATGTCAAGGCGGGAGACCGGTTACCGTATTTCCTGGTTGATGGGCAAAGCATCTTCGACAGACTCAAGGAACCGAAGTTTCAGTTGCTGTTGTTTTCGCAGGGCAATGGCGACGACTTTTGCGAAGACTTTTTAAGCTCGTACGGACACCTCGCAGACTGTCACGTCGTTCCTCTTACTGAGAAACTACGTGAGCTGTTTGAGACTGAAGATGAGTTCTGTGTGTTTCTGCGCCCTGACAATCAGATCGCGTTTATTTCGTCGGAGATGTCGCCCGGTCTCGTCGGACAGTATTTGCAATCGAGAAATATTTCTTAAGGTTTGTGAGTCATGATTCGATTAAATCCGTGTAATCCGTGGCTCAAATTTCCTGTCCAAACGTGATCCAAAAGCCGTTGAGATCGCGAATGATGACTTCACGCATTCCGTAGAACGTGTTGTGCGGTTCTTCGATTACGTCCACGCGATCCTTGAGCCGCGCATAAATCTCATCAACGTTGCTGGTGTTGGTATACAGATCTACTTCGCGTCGCCGCTTCGTGCTGATTTCGCCACCCTGATTGAACATCACCTGGCTGTTTCCAAAGGCGAGGATCGCAAAACTCAAACCGTCGGGTGTTCCGTTGTCGTAAGTGTTCACCGCCTTGAAACCGATACCCTCATACCATTCGACAGTCGCGCGCACATCAGGGACGTGAATCATCGGAGTGACGTATTCGCTCATTGTTATTCCTTTCGCTGAAATCCGATTGTGCTAGAATTCGCCCCCGATGCCAACCACTTCCCCTATCGAATCGCAGCGGCTTGTGTCACTCGACGTATTTCGCGGTATCACGATTGCCGGGATGGTCCTGGTCAACAATCCCGGCACGTGGGAACACATCTACTGGCCACTCGAACACGCAAGCTGGAGTGGCTGGACACCGACGGATCTCGTGTTTCCGTTTTTCGTGTTTATCGTCGGCGTGTCGATCCCGCTCGCTTTTGCCAAACGAATGGAAAGCGGCGGCAGCACTCGCGATCTTTATTTAAAGATCATCAAACGCACGCTGATCATCTTTGCGATCGGGCTTTTTCTGAATGGCCTGCCGTACTTCGGTCTTGCTGAATATCGCATCCCGGGAGTGCTGCAGCGACTCGCGGTCTGCTATTTCTTCGCGTCGATCATCTTTCTCAATACGAAAGTCAGGACTCAGATTGCGATTGCCCTCGGCCTGCTGGTTTTTTACTGGCTGCTTGTAAAACTTGTTCCGGCGCCGGGTTTTGCGCCTGGAGATCTCACGAAAGAGGGAAGCCTGCCGTCGTATGTCGATCGCGTCGTGTTCGGAAAACATGTCTGGGCACAGGCGAAGGTTTACGATCCGGAAGGTTTGCTGAGCACGATTCCCGCGATCTCCACCGCCCTAATCGGAGTGTTAACCGGCACCTGGCTGCGGACGGAAAAGACGCGTTACGAAAAAGCTGCAGGGATGTTTGTCGTTGGTGCAGTCTGCGTTGCAGTGGGCTGGGCGTGGAATTCGTTCTTCGTGATCAACAAGGCGCTCTGGACGAGCTCTTACGTGCTTTTCACGGGTGGACTGGCGCTACAGTTTCTCTCCATCTGTTATTGGCTCATCGATATTCAGGGTTATCGGCGTTGGGCCAAGCCGTTCGAGGTTTTTGGTCTAAATGCGATCGCTTTGTATGTCGTGGCTGATGTCCTTGCGATGGCGCTGGGTGTGATCAAAGTCGGCGGAGACTCGCTCGGAGGGTGGATCTTTACTCACCTCTTTGCTTCATGGGCATCGCCAATCAATGCCTCACTCGCAATGGCGATCTGTTTTGTTCTCGTCTGTCTCGGACTAATGTGGATTCTTTACAACCGAAAGATTTTCCTCAAAGTTTAATCCACAGATTACGCAGATTACTCTTCGCTTCATCAATCAAAGAGTTGTTGTTTTCGTAAGTCAGTGGCGCGTCGCTGGCCGGTGGGTACTGGTGTTTTTGGTAGACGGGATAAGCCTCCGTCCGCAGGTGGGCCAGCATGTGATGCCCGCGGCGCGTTTCACGCTCGTGACGCAACGCGGAAATGTCGACGGGTGCCACGACGATTCTTTCACCTGGTCCGGGTGAAGCTTCGGCGAGCAGGCGCCCGTCAAAATCAACTACCTGACTGCCACCGGGCCATGAGTACGGTGGGTAATGTTTGAGACTTGCACCCTGATTTGCTGCTACGACGTACGCGAGGTTCTCGAGTGCTCGACAACGATTAACGATCGTCCACCATGCCATCGGCTCGGTCGCGCCCCATGGATCCATGTAAGCCGAAACTCGAATCAACACCTCCGCGCCATTGGCTGCCAGTTGTCTCATTGCCTCGGGAAAGAGCCAGTCGTAACAGATCGCACAACCCATTTTGCCTATTGCTGTATCGGCGACTGGGAATAACGGCTCGTCGTAACCGGGTAGATCGTGCGGGCTCGTGTGAACTTCGTAAGGAATCCACGTGTTCACTTTGCGATACTTGTAGAGCACGCCTTCAGGACCGATCAGACACGTTGTGTTAAAGACGTGACCCGGCCACTTCGGATCGACTTCGAGCATCGAGCCACTCTGAATGTAGATATCGTGTTCTTTGGCTTTTTGTTGGAGCCGTTCGGTGTGCTCGTTCGGGATCGGAATGGCAAGCTTATCGATCAACTCCGCGGCGGTGACAAAGACCGGCGCGGCGTGCGCAAACTCGGGAAAGACGACGAGACGCACGGGCAGAAATGGCGCGGCGCCCGCGACCGCCGAATCGATCATCGAAAGAATGCGATCGGTGTTCGCGCGCATGCCGCGTCGATCGACTGGGTTCGCGAGATCAGTCTGACAACATGCAACTGAGTATCTGATGTGGTTCATGAGTTTTTTACAGGATTTGCCGGATTTTCATGATGAACAAGACTCATCTTGCAAATCCTGATAATCCTGCAATCCTGTCTACCTGTGACGTAACAATCCTCGTATTGTAAGTTTCCAAATACCGTCTTCGTTTCTCGGTTAATGGATAACGCTCCGGCCACGCGTACGGATACTTGCTCATGCCATGGAACGGCAGCGGCCCAACCTGATCGGGACTCGCCGAATTGATATCCATCTCCTTACTGAAACCATCCGCGTAAAGCAGGAACGTCCGCGTCCATCCTTGCGGCAACGGCGGCAGCTTGTCTGCAGCGAACGACAATGACAGCTCATCGCCGGGTCTCGAGATCACAAACATGTCATCGGCTGCCAGCACAAGCTCACGCACGTCGCCCTCACGCGTGTATCTTCCGGTCATCACTTTCCACGGCGACGTAAATGAGACTTGCTTGTAGTCGTAAGTTAACGGCTGTCGCCCGTCCGGCGAATGCTCGAGAGAAAATCCCCGCCAGCGTAGATTGGCACCTGCCGGATCGAGTCGCGTCAACTGCATCGGAAAGTTTCCGGACGAAGTATCGACCAGGATTTGATCCCAGTAGATCCGCATGTTAGTAACAATCCGCACATCGCGATTTTCACTTAGGAACTTACCGGTAAGATCCGCGACCACGGTTTGCGGCCGGCCAACTGGAATCCCAACGTTCTCAATAACAGTGCGCCAGCGTCCCTCTTTGTCTTTCACCTGAACCGCAGGTAGTGTGAGGCTCTTTCCACTTTGCGACGCGGCGAGGTTGTCGCTGGACCACGCGTAATCAGTCCAACCCGTCAGTAACAACTTGACTCGCGCGGGCGATCCGGCATGGAGCTTCAACGTCAATTCGTGGTCGTCCGCGTAACCGCGTATCGACTTCAGCTTGAAATCATCAGGATACTTGCGGTCGAGACGCGCGATTCGCGAGAGCACGTCGTGGCCGTGTTCATCAAATGCCGTTAGAGGCGGATGAGCATCACGCGTCGAATATAACTTAAAAGGCTGTGGCGGTTCCGTGAGCCCTTCGTTCGGATAAACCTCAACGCCCTCCGGATGTGCCACTGAGATTAGCTGGAGACGATCGACGAACAGCGCTTCCTCGAGCTCGTTTGTCACTCGCACCTCGTAACGCCCCTTGCGTTCTTTTAGCAAATCTCTGGGAATGCGAACGTACTCAGTCGGATCCGGCATGTTGAAAATTCCGGGCGCATCGAGATGGCCCATCTCACCGCCACCCATGAAGTCCGTGACAAACACAAACCGTTCACCGTTCCAGGTATAGAGATAAGGACACGACGATGGTTTGCGGTCCAACTCGACTAATGAAAGCGTCTTGTTGATGGCGATCTCAGTTTCCGACTGAACGATTCCGGCGGGCCACAACACACGCACCGCATCTACTGCCGAACGTTTGCCAAGCCCAAAAACAATATCGGCAGGAGCTGGAGCGGGTGAGGCAGAATACGTTTCGAGTTTCTGCGCCAGACTTCCGGCGCGTATTTCAATCTTCGCGCCGACGCCGCTGCGGTTACTGACCTTGCCTTCGAGACTCACATGTAACGAACGATTCGTGTTGCCGCCGTCGTTGCGCGCTACTTTCAATCGGCCAAAGACGGCGGGGAGCGCTCCAAAGATGATATCCGTATCGCCGTCGCCGTCGATATCGCCGGTTGCCAGCAGGTTCGCGACACCCGACCCGTTGATTGTTTTAGTCGCTTTTGAACTGACGTTTTCCCACGTGCCGCCAGTGTTACGAAGTATCTTGAGTTGCCCGCCTGGAACAATCGTGACGAGATCGAGCAGTCCGTCGTTGTCGTAGTCAAGAAACTGTGAAGCGCTGCTGCCGCCCTCCATTTTCGTGACTTGAAAACGCTCTTTGCCGTTGCTGAGCGCGAGATAACCCTCGTTTGGCAAGCCAAAATAAAAATCAGTGAAGCCGTCTTTATTTACATCGCCGGCAGCGACGTTCGTTGTACCTTTACCACCCGTGACCAAACCGACTTCCGCTGCGACGTCGCGAAACGTTCCATCGCGCATGTTGCGCCAGAGAGAGATTTTTTGATCCGAGACAATGAGGAGATCGATATCGCGACGGTTATCGAAATCTGTGGGAACGATCGCGCGCGCGAAGACTTTGTCGTCCAGTTTTGCTGCCGCAGTTTGATCGCTGAACGTGCCGTCGCCGTTGTTCCGAAGTAACAGAATTCCGTCACCGCCGAGCACCAGATCGAGATCACCGTCGTGATCGACGTCGACAAACGCCGCCGTTGTTACCGGTTTGTTGAACGCTGGGATTTTTGCAGCGGCTGTTACGTCTGAAAAACTTCCGTTGCCGTCGTTGTGATAGAGCGAGCTTGTGCCGGGGCGAAGAACGAAGAGATCGGGTTTTGTGTCGTTGTCGTAATCACCTGGGATGGCGGTGGCGTTACGCGTTGACCCTGGTTTGGCAAGCGCGCCCGATTGTTTCGTCACGTCTGTGAACTTGCCTTTATCGTTGCGCAGGAGCCATTGTTCCAAACCTGTTACTTCGAGCAAGTCGAGATCTCCATCTCCATCGTAGTCAAAGAGCACTATGCCGCCGCTTGGCTGATCCTCGACCGTGGCGCCGGGCGGCTCACTCGGTGGTAAAACTTCGGTAGTCGTATCCTTGAAGACGACTTCCGGCGTCGCTTTGTCGACGAGCTCAGGCTCGGCGCCGGTCGAAGCGACTGCTTCCGCATAGCGGCCTTGTTCGAGATAGTTAGGGCCCAAAGTGGTGCCGGTGCCGCGATTACGTAATTCCTGAAACTGCGCGATTACCTTTGTTCCTTCTTCTCTTTGACCGCCGCGCAACAACGAGGTGCCGAGGTTGTAGAGGCCGGTAGCGTTGTAAGGTTCGGCGGCAATGGCTTTCCGCAGCACAGCGATCGCTTCCGGATACTTTCGCTGTTGCGCGTAAAGTTGGCCCAGGTTTACATTCGCACCCACGTCGTTCGGATCGATCTGCAATACTTTTTGAAACTCGGCGATTGCTTCTTCAGTGCGGTTTTGCGTTTTAGCGGCGAGGCCGAGGACGTAGTGCGGCTGCGGCGCATTTGGGGCGGCTGCAATCGCGGCTTGTAACTCCTTTTGTGCCGCTGGCAAATCCGGCACATTAAAGAGCGCGATGCCGAGATTTATGCGGGCCGTGACCAGTCCCGGATCGAGTTGCAACGCGCGCCGGAAAGCATCTGCGCCTTCTTTGTGTTTGAACTGTTCGAGAAGCGCGACTCCAATATTATTTGCGCGATAGGCGTCTTCACGCGCATTCGGTTTTGATGGCTGGTTTTGAAGATGAGCCGCCGGTGGCGTTAAGAGTGAAACTATTAATGCCAAAAGCAGCAGGCAGGTTTTTGAAAGTCTCATTGTGCTACATTGTGCGGAGTTTTCAAGAAACGCGCAAAGGTATAGAACCGCTCCTTGGAGTGCGGCGGCCTGGCGCCGCTTTGTTATCGATCATCCCTTGATCGGCGCCAGGCCGCCGCACTCCAAGTATGGCGCTACGCCCTTGGATTTTGACTTTTAGGGCAAAGCCCGTCCTTTTAGGACCTATGAAAAAGTCTACAATCTTAACTTTGCTCGCGCTGCTGTTAGCCATCAGCAGTTGCCGGCCAGGCACCAATCTGCCAACCAAAAATTCTCCGCAATACAACGAGCTGGTTCGAACCTTTTACATCGGTCTCGCCGCGCTCGAAGTCGGTCACGACGTCCAGGCCGACGCGAAGCTGGCGCAGTTCACGCAACTCGCCCCCACCGAGCCGGCCGGCTGGGCCAACTGGGGATTGCTTGCGCTGCGACAGAGAAACTATGACACCGCCGCCGAACGATTGAACAAAGCCCGCGATCTCGCGCCCGATAACAGCCAGATCTTCTATCTCATCGGACTCCTCGAAAGCAGTCGCGGCAACACGTCGCAAGCTATCGACGCTTTGGGGAAGTCAGTCGAGTTGGACCAGAACAATTTGATTGCGGTTTACAAATTGGCAGAGGAAACTGAACGACAGGGTGATGACAAACGAACTCAAGACGTTCAGGTTTTCATTCAAAAGATTCTCACAGCGCAACCTGACAACCTCGCGGCGATGGTCGAATTAACTCGCATCGCGGCAAAACGCGGGGACACCGCAACGCAGAAATCAACCGTAGCGAAAATTGTTGCGCGTTCATCCGCCTGGCCTGCCGAAGTGCGCGAACAGGTGACCGCCCTCGAAGCGGCGATTAACTCGGGCGATAACATTGCAGCGGCAACGCGCACCAGTTTTTACGCAATGTGTTGGTTCGACTTCCCGAATATCGCCGCGATCTAGCGGTGATTAAGCCGCCGCCCGGCGAAGAAGCCAGTCCAATCCGAAATTTCCTAAAGCTCGAAGCGCCTGTTTTTACCACTGCCCCGGCCGACGCCACTTTGAAGTTCAAAGCAGAACCGGTGGCAGCACTGGACTCGGGACTGTCGTCGTGGACCGGTGCGATTCCGTTGAGCGGAGAAGGCGCCCCTGTAATTGCGACCGCAGGCACTCGCGAAGTGCGTTTGGCGAGCGGTGCGAAGTTGCCCTTTCCCGCCAAGTCCAAACCACCGAGCAGCGACAGCATCCTGCCGGTTGATTTTAATTACGACTTCAAAACAGATCTCGTGCTTGCTGGTGAAAGCGGCGTCCGGTTCTTCCGGCAGGACAGCCCGTCTGCTTTTACAGATGTCACCACTGAAACAAAGCTGCCGCCGGCCACTCTCGATCGTCAATACCAAAAAGCGTGGAGCGCGGACATCGAGGCAGATGGCGATTTGGACATCATCCTCGGCGCAGTTGAAGGCCCGACCACTGTTTTACGAAACAACGGTGACGGTACCTTCACCGAGATTCAACCCTTCGGAAATGTTTCAGCGATCCAGGGCTTCGCATGGGCCGATCTCGACGCTGATGGAGATCCCGACGCGGCTGTAATCGATCAGTCTTCGGCATTGCACGTCTTTAGCAACGAACGACAGGGACAATTCACTGAACGGCCGATTCCCAACAACGACGGTGGCGCGGTAGCAATCAACGTGATGGATGTCGATAACGACGGCGTTTTCGATCTAGTGGTTGTTGCCGAGGATGGATCCATTCTTCGTTACTCGGACAAAGATCGAACAGATTGGGTGCGGACACAGATCGCAAAAATTCCGGATGCGCCTGGAAGCCCTTTCGTTCAAAAAGATCCGGTCAATCTCAAGATTGCGGATCTCGATAACAATGGCGGGCTGGATCTAATTGTAATGTCGGCGTTGCAAGTCGATAGTAATGTCACTTGCACATCAGCCTGTAATGTTGTTTGGCTGAACGATGGCAACGGGAAGTTCGATTTGCTGCCGGGTGCGATCTCCGACGATCGAGTATTCGACATTGCAGACGTCAATAACGACGGCCGCCTCGATCTTCTCGGCCTTTCAAAAGATTTCCGGCCGCTTCAGGAAATCAATCACGGCACAAAGAATTATCACTGGCAGATCGTTCGCCCGCGCGCCAGCAATGCGGTCGGCGACCAGCGTATAAATCCGTTCGGTGTCGGCGGCGAGATGGAGATTCGTTCCGGCATGACGGTCCAGAAGCAACCGATCACGGGACCGCTGCTTCACTTCGGCCTCGGCGAACAAGCGAGTTCAGATGTCATCCGCGTCGTTTGGCCCAATGGAACTGTGCGCGCGGAGTTTGAAGTAAAAGCAGATCAGGAAGTGTTGGCTGAGCAACGTCTGAAGGCTTCGTGCCCGTGGTTGTTTGCGTGGAATGGCAAGCAGATGGAGTTTGTAAAAGACGCGGTGCCGTGGGGCTCGGCGATCGGTTTGCGCATCAACACGCTTGGTTCCGCAAAGATTGCGGCGACCGGCGAGTGGTACAAGATCCGCCGCGATCAGCTCGTTCCGCACGACGGCTATTACGACATACGCGTCACCGCCGAGCTCTGGGAAGTTTATTACTACGACTACATCGGATTGATGCCCGTCGATCATCCGGAAGGCACAGAGATCTTCGTCGACGAACGTTTCGTCGTGCCGCCTGCGAAGCTTGGTTTCACAACTGTCGCCACTCCAAAACCGATCAAGCAAGCGATCGATGACAATGGCAACGACGTAACGAGTTTGGTAAGCGCGCGAGACGGCAAGGCGCTCGACAACTTCGGCCGCGGCCAATTCCAGGGCTTGACGCGCGATCATTACGTTGAAGTCGATCTCGGCGATGATGCGCCAACTACCGGTCCGCTTTACCTGATTGCACACGGCTCGATTCACGACACCGAGTCATCAGTCAATGTCGCCATCACACAGGGAAATCGCTGGCGCGCGAAAAGCATGGGCGTCGAAATCCCTGACGGGAATGGTGGTTGGAAAGTCGCGCAGGAGAATCTCGGTTTTCCCGCAGGGCGCAAGAAGACAGTTCTTTTTAATCTAACGGCTCTGTTTAAGCCGGGAATGCCGCATCGGGTGCGCATTCGGACTAACCTCGAAATCTACTGGGATCATCTTGAATGGGCAGAGGGTCTACCCGATGCACCCGTGAAGACGGTACGCTTAACACCGTCGTCGGTTGACCTCCATTATCGGGGCTATTCCGTGGTTAACAAACCCGAATCCGGTGCTGCCCCGGAGGTGCCGGACTACTACAAGCTGTTCTCGACGAAGCAGGCCTGGCGCGATCTCGAGGGCTATTACACTCGATTTGGCGAAGTCGGCGAGCTGCTGCAGCACATCGACGACCGCTATGTGATTGTGGCGTCAGGGGATGAAATGTCCTTTCGTTTTCCGGAATTACCCGCGCCGCCCGCGGGCTGGGTCCGGGATTTCATACTAATGGGGGATGGCTGGATTAAGGACGGCGACTATAATTCAACGTTTTCAAGGACGGTACAGCCGCTACCGCATCACGCACAGTCGGAATATGAGATCCCGCCAGGCAAGCTTGAAGATGAAGTTGTCTACAAGCGGTTCCCCGAAGACTGGCAGAAGTATCACACCCGATATGTAGCGCCTGATGTATTCAAAAACGTGTTGAGGTATCGAGCAGGGAAATGATTCGTGGTAAGACCCCCAGAATTATCCTATTGGTCTGCTTTGTTGCTCTACTGGCAACGCCGCTTGTGCTCAAACGACTCGCGAAGAATCGTGAGGTCGGCCAGGTAGATCATTCGAGCGCACTGTCGCGCTACGGTTTTTATCTACAGGAAGTCTCGCAAGACTCGAAAGTTAAGTTCACACACCAGGCGCCCACGTTGGACCACCGGCTCGATCACATCATGCCGCAAGTGGCTTCGATGGGCGCGGCTGTGTCTGTCGTTGATTACAATCGCGATGGCTGGGCGGATCTCTACGTCACAAACAGCGGCGAGGGAAGTAAAAACGCACTCTTCAAAAACAACCACGACGGATCGTTTACGGACGTCGCAGCGGATGTCGGCCTTGCTGATCTGAATCAAGTTGGAACCGGCGTTTCGATGGGCTCGGTTTGGGGCGACTACGACAACGACGGTTACGAAGATCTGTTTCTTTACAAGTGGGGCAAGCCCGAGTTGTTTCACAATGATGGCGGTCAGAAGTTTTCGCGCGTCACCGACAAAGCCGGATTACCGGCATGGGTCAACGCAAACACTGCGATCTGGTTCGACTACGATCGTGATGGGCGATTGGATCTTTTTCTCGGTGGCTATTATTCCGAAGATGTCGATCTCTGGCACTTGAAGAACACGAAGATGATGCCGGAGAGTTTTGAGTACGCGAAGAACGGTGGGCGCAAGTATCTCTTCCACAACCTCGGCGACGGTGCATTCGAGGAAATCAGTCAGAAAGCAGGCATCGACACAAGACGGTGGGCGTTAGCGGCAACGGTTGCGGATCTGCGCGGCTCAGGGCAGCAGGATCTCTTCATCGCCAATGATTACGGTATTTCCGAGCTTTACTTCAACGATGGCAAGCAGTTTCGCGAAGTCGGCAATCAGACGGGAGTTGGCTTTTCACCGAAGAGCGGAATGAACGCGTCAGTGGGCGACGTTCTCAATCAGGGGCGATACGCGATCTATGTTTCAAACATTTCCGAAGAAGGCGTTTTGATCCAGGGAAACAATCTCTGGATGCCACGCGAGGGCACGAACGGCGATTCGATCAAATACGACAACCTCGCGCGCGCGATGGACGTGGAGATCGGCGGGTGGAGTTTTGGGGCGCAGTTTGGCGACATCAACAACGACGGCACGCTCGATCTTTATCTCGTCAATGGATACGTCTCTGCCGATAGAAATCAGAACTACTGGTACGACTTCTCGAAGATCGCAGGTGGCAACTCGACGATCATCTCCGACGCTGCGCATTGGCCGGCGATGGATGGTCGCAGCCTGTCCGGTTATCAACAGAAAAAAGTTTGGCTGAACGATGGCGCCGGCAAGTTTGTTAACGTGGCGCAGGCGGTCGGAGCGAGCGATGTTTTTGACGGGCGTTCGGTGGTGATGGTTGATCTGTGGAATCGCGGCGTGCTCGACGTCGTAGTTGCAAATCAGAGAGGGCCGTTGCTGATTTACAAGAACAACGTGACGCCCGAGAACAAGTGGGTCGACTTCGAGCTCGAGGGCGCGACGAGTAATCGCAGCGCGATCGGCGCTGAGGTTCGGTTGTTTTGGGACGGTCGTCAGCAGGTGCAGCAGGTTTCGGGAGGCAACGGCTTTTGTTCGCAGAGCCAGCGGCGCTTACACTTTGGCCTCGGCAAGAACCCGCAGATCGAGAAGGCCGAGATCCGTTGGCCGTCAGGGAAGGTAGAAACAATTCAAAGCCCTGCGGCCGGACAAGTTTACAGGATTAAAGAAACAGGATAACTAACGCCTCCTTGGAGTGTAGCGGCCTGGCGCCGCTTTGGTCCGATCTTGCGTCATCGATAACAAAGCGGCGCCAGGCCGCCGCACTCCAAATAACTTATGAGTGAGTCGACAATTCAACCCGTGCGTGCAGCGACTCTTGACGTTCCGGTCAGCAGGGGAAGCTGGATCGGTCTGAACAATCGCTACATTCCACCGCTGTTCATCACTCTCATTCTCGTCGTCGGTCATCTTTTCTACGGGATTCTCGAGAGTTATGAGAGAACAGCGCTGGCGATCGTTTGTGCACTCGTAACCGAACTGGTGCTGGGTCGAATTTTTTTCGGCAAGTGGCTCAATCTCTCAAGTGCCTATATCTCGGGCATCAGCGTTGGCATACTCCTGCGCTCGCCGGCGTTTTGGCCATACGCGTTGTGCAGCGTGCTTTCGATCATGTCGAAGTATGTGTTGCGTGTGAAAGGCCGCCACCTTTGGAACCCATCGAACTTCGGCATTTGCGTGTTGCTGTTTCTCGCGCCTGAGACTGTTGCGGCGCTGAGTGTGCAGTGGGGAAACTACAAATGGCCTCTGCTGGTCATCTGGATTCTCGGTTCGATCATCATCTACCGCGCTAAGCGAATTCATATCAGCGTCACGTACGTCGTCTCCTTCTTTGCGTTTGCGTTTCTGCGTAGTTGGATCACCGGCGATCCGTGGTTCGCTGAAGTCGCACCGATCACCGGACCGATGTACCAGCTTTTCGTGTTCTTCATGATCACGGATCCGAAGACGACGGTGAAGTCGAAGAAGTGGCAGTGCGTGGTTGTGTTTATCGTGGCGTTCGTCGAGATGTTGCTGCGCCTCAACCAGGTCGTGCACGCGCCGCTTTACGCCCTGTTTCTCGTTGGACCAACGGCGATGTTGATTGAGATCTGGTTGGAGTCGCGGCATCGAATTGAAAGGGGATTGGTTAACTAATTGCAAAAGATCTCTGTGCGCATTCTTTGTAGGGGTGGCACTCCGTGGCCACCCCTTGTTCGACACAAGGGGTGGCTAGGGAGTGCCACCCCTACAAAGAGCGGCTGGTTGCTCGTTTTCCTTCTCGTCTTGCTGGCTGGATGTAAACAGCCGGCGCAACTTACGCCAACTACAAATACTTCGTCTGAAGAGACTGCGGCAGCTTCGCCGTCGCCGAGTCCGACGCCGCCGCGTCCGTCAGGACCCATCGAATTCACTGACGTCACTACCGAAGCCGGCATTCGTTTCAAACACAACAGCGGCGCGTTCGGAAAGAAATATCTT
>Ga0207428_10001994_pt1 | contig 20707 bp, 14 predicted proteins | sample RhiMethybrSRZTD1_FD_187600 | JGI IMG/M metagenome (GOLD analysis project Ga0207428, IMG submission 187600) | Populus rhizosphere microbial communities from Tennessee, USA - Rhizosphere MetaG P. TD hybrid SRZTD1 (SPAdes) (version 3) | ecosystem: Host-associated > Plants > Roots > Rhizosphere >...
AAGGTGGGGACGCGACTCGGCCCGCTGCGCGCGCGGCGCGACCGCTCGCCTTTCTACTGCCTCGACCGCGCGGCCGAGGCGCGGATGCGCGCGGCGGTGGAGGGCGCCCGCCGGCGGGGCGACACGCTCGGCGGCCGCTTCGAGGTGCAGGCCCTCGGGGTGCCGCCCGGCCTGGGCTCGCTCGACGAGTGGGGCAGCCGTCTCGACGCCCGGCTGGGCGCGGCCCTGCTCTCGATCCCGGCCATCAAGGCGGTCGAGATCGGCGCGGGCCTGGCCATCTCACGCGGCCCCGGCCGCGCGGCCCACGACGAGCTGTCCGCTCCGGGCCCCGAGGGCCCGCGCCGCGCCGGGAACCGGGCCGGCGGCATCGAGGGGGGCATGTCGAACGGGCAGCCGCTCGTGGTCCGCGCCTACATGAAGCCGCTCTCGACCCTCGCCCGGCCGCTCCGCTCGTGGGATTTCGCCGCCGGCCGGCCCGGAGCGGCCTTCTACGAGCGCTCGGACGTCACCGCCCTGCCCGCCGCCTCGGTCGTGGGGGAGGCGATGGTGGCCCTGATCGTGCTCGACGCGCTCCTCGAGCGCACCGGCGGCGACCACCGGCGCGACGTCGAGGCCGCCTTGGCCCGCCAGCGACGGACCGTCGCACGCCTGTTCGGGAGCGGCGCGCGCAAGCGACGGACCACCCGCGCTCGCCGGCGTTGACTGCCCCGACGGGCATCGGTACGATCCCTCCCTTTTCCCCGGAGGGCGGAACCTTCCTGCGCAGGTGCCGGCCGCTAGCGTAGCTCAACTGGTAGAGCTCCGGTTTTGTAAACCGGCGGTTGTGGGTTCGAGTCCCGTCGCTAGCTCCAGGTCGAGCGGCGGCGGTCACCACGATCGGACGCGGGCCAGCACTTCCGGCACGCGCGACGCGCGGGCCGGCGACGGCGCGGGATGACGCACGACGGGGCCATGCCGCAAGCGAGGAGCGCCGCACGACAGCAGGCCGCAGCAACCGCACCCGAACCTTGGGGGGATGCCCGAGCGGTTAAAGGGGACGGGCTGTAAACCCGTTGGCTTTGCCTACGCAGGTTCGAATCCTGTTCCCCCCACCACGAACTTCGACCGAGACACGACGCGGACAGAGACGAGGAGACCGCCAGACGACGACGAACAACGACGCGAAACGGACCACGGGGGCGCGGGTGTAGCTCAATGGTAGAGCCCCAGCCTTCCAAGCTGGTGGCGTGGGTTCGATTCCCATCACCCGCTCCAGACGAGCCGACGCGCGCATCCGAAACCGAACACGCTCGCTGCTGTGGCTCAGGGGTAGAGCACGTCCTTGGTAAGGACGAGGTCATGGGTTCGAATCCCATCAGCAGCTCCAGCGCACACCACCCCCAGACGCAACGATCCAGACAGCACGGGATTCAAGGAGAAGCAGTTCCATGGCGAAGGGCACATTCGACCGCAAGAAGCCGCACGTCAATGTGGGCACGATCGGCCACATCGACCACGGCAAGAGCACGCTGACCGCGGCCATCGCGGCGCGCTCGGCCAAGACCTTCGGCACCATTGCCAAGAGCTACGCCGAGATCACCAAGGGCGGCACCGTGCGCTCGGCCGACAAGACCGTGACCATCGCGGCCAGCCACACCGAGTACGAGTCGGCCACCCGGCACTACGCCCACGTCGACTGCCCGGGCCACGCGGACTACATCAAGAACATGATCACCGGCGCGGCGCAGATGGACGGCGCGATCGTGGTGGTCTCCGCGGCGGACGGCCCCATGCCCCAGACGCGCGAGCACGTGCTGCTGGCGCGCCAGGTCGGCGTGCCGTCGATCGTGGTCTTCCTGAACAAGGTCGACCTCGTCGACGACCCCGAGCTGATCGAGCTGGTCGAGATGGAGATCCGCGAGCTGCTGACCAAGTACGGCTACTCGGGCGAGACCCCGATCATCCGCGGCCAGGCCAAGCTGGCCCTCGAGAAGGGGCCGGCGGACGCCGAGGCCAACAAGTGCATCGACGACCTGCTGGCGGCGATGGACAAGCACATCCCCGAGCCCAAGCGCGAGGTCGACAAGCCCTTCCTCATGTGCGTCGAGGACGTGTTCTCGATCAAGGGCCGCGGCACGGTGGCCACGGGCCGCGTCGAGCGCGGCAAGGTCAAGATGGGCGACGCGCTCGAGATCGTCGGCCTGTCCGACCAGGTCAAGGCCACGACCTGCACGGGCGTCGAGATGTTCCAGAAGACGCTCGAGTACGGCATGGCCGGCGACAACGTCGGCGTGCTCCTGCGCGGCGTCGAGAAGAACGAGATCGAGCGCGGCCAGGTCCTGTCGGCGCCCAAGAGCATCACGCCGCACAAGAAGTTCAAGTCGGTCGTGTACATCCTGAGCAAGGAGGAGGGCGGGCGGCACACGCCCTTCTTCAACGGCTACCGGCCGCAGTTCTACTTCCGGACGACGGACGTGACGGGCAGCGCGACGCTGCCGACCGGGACCGAGATGGTCATGCCGGGCGACAACGTCGAGCTCGACGTCAGCCTGATCACGCCGATCGCGATGGACGAGGAGCTGAAGTTCGCGATCCGCGAGGGCGGGCGCACGGTCGGCTCCGGCAAGGTCGTGAAGATCCTGGAGTAGGTCGTGGCCAAGGCAAAGAACAGGCTGATCGTCTTCCTCGAGTGCGGCGAGTGCGGTCGTCGCACCTACACCTTGCGCAAGCCCAGCAAGGCCCAGTGGAAGCTCGAGCTCAGCAAGTACTGCCGGTTCGACCGGAAGCACACCCCGCACAAGGAACGAAAGAAGTAACCAGGCGAGGACGGAAGGCCAGTAGCTCCAACTGGTAGAGCATCGGTCTCCAAAACCGAGGGTTGTGGGTTCGAGTCCCTCCTGGCCTGCCAGCCCCGGAAGAACGCGACGGACGAGATGGCGAAGTACAAGCCCGATCAAGGCACCTACGCGCGGACCACCGCGCTGCTCCTCCTGAGCAGCCTGGTCGTGTTCGGCTGCCACACGCTCTACTACTGGCTGCTGTCCTTCCGCGGCGGCGAGGCCAGCCCCGGGCTCATGATCCGCGAGCTGACGGACGGCCCCGTGCCGGTGCTCGGCCTCGTCCTCACGCCGGCGCTCATCGTCGCGGTCGCGGTCGGCGGCGGGCTGCTCTGGCTCATCGCGCACCTGCTCAACAAGCCCAAGGCGGCCGAGCTGCTCATCGAGTGCGAGACCGAGATGCGCAAGTGCACCTGGCCGAGCGTGCGCGAGACGATCACGGCCTCGATGGTCATCCTCGTCGTCATGCTCTTCTTCACGGGCTCGATGGCCCTGTTCGACTTCATCCTCAACGGGTTCATGACCCAGGCGGTGTTCCGGTGAGCGAGCCGCAGACGGTCAAGCCGACGCGCTGGTTCGTGCTGCGCGTGCCGAGCAACCTCGAGAACCGCATGCGCGACAAGCTCGTGCAGCGCCTGAAGACCGCCGCGCTCGAGGGCGTCGTGCCCAACGTGCTCGTGCCGACCGAGACCGTCTCCGAGATCAAGGGCGGCAAGAAGAAGGTCGTGCAGCGCAAGCTCTACCCCGGCTACCTCATGGTCGAGATGCACCTCGACGACGAGGGGCGGATCCCCGAGGCCGTGTGGTTCCTGATCCGCGAGACGACGGGCATCGGCGACTTCGTGGGCGCCGACCGCGTCCCGGTGCCGATGGACGAGCACGAGGTCGAGCGCATCCTCTCGGGCATGCGCAAGACCGACGAGCGCCCGGCCCTGCGCATCAACTTCAAGGTCGGCGACCGCGTGAAGATCAACGAGGGGCCCTTCGAGTCCTACAACGGCGTGGTCGACGAGGTCAACGACGCCAAGGGCCTCGTGCGCGTGATCGTGACCATCTTCGGCCGTGAGACCCCGGTCGAGCTCGAGTACTGGCAGGTCGAGGCGACCTGAGAAAGCAGCCATGGCCAAGGAAGTCAAAGCGATCGTCAAGCTGCAGCTGCCCGCCGGGCAGGCCACGCCGGCTCCGCCGGTGGGGCCCGCGCTGGGCCAGCACGGCGTGAACATCGGCGCGGTCGTCAAGGAGTACAACGACGCCACGCGCGATCAGGTCGGGATGATCATCCCGGTCGAGATCACGATCTACGTCGACCGCAGCTACAGCTTCAAGCTCAAGACCCCGCCGGCCTCGGCGCTGCTCAAGCGCGCCGCGGGCGTGGTCAAGGGCAAGGCGGCCAACGAGCAGGTGGGCACCGTGACCGCCGCCCAGGTGCGCGAGATCGCGCAGATCAAGCTCAAGGACCTGAACGCGCGCGACGTCGAGGCCGCCGGCCGCATGGTCGCCGGCACGGCGCGCTCGATGGGCATCAAGATCGAGGGATGAGGCCATGACCGTCACCAGCAAGCGCCGCCGCGCCAACGACAAGCTCCGCGAGCCGGGCAAGGCCTACAGCCTGCCCGAGGGGCTCAAGATCCTGGCCCAGGCCAAGAAGGTGAAGTTCGACGAGACCGTCAACATCGCCGTGAACCTGGGCATCGACACCAAGAAGTCCGAGCAGACGGTGCGCGGCGCGGTCTCGCTGCCGCACGGCACCGGCCGCTCGCTGCGCGTGATCGCCTTCGTGAAGGACCCCGCCAAGCAGGAGGCCGCGAAGAAGGCCGGCGCGACGGAGGTCGGCACGGACGAGCTCGTCAAGCGCGTCGCCGACGGCTGGACCGACTTCGACGTCGCCGTGGCCGCGCCCGACATGATGGGCCTGGTCGGCAAGCTCGGAAAGGTGCTGGGACCGCAGGGCAAGATGCCCACGCCCAAGTCGGGCACCGTGACGCCCGACGTCGAGAAGGCCGTGCGCGAGTTCGCCGCCGGCAAGATCGAGTTCCGCGCCGACGCGGCCGGCACCGTGCACGCGCCGGTCGGCAAGCGCTCCTTCGAGGCCGACAAGCTCGAGGAGAACGTGCGCGCCTTCCTCTCGGCGATCGCGGCGCTGCGCCCGGCGAGCGCGAAGGGCAACTTCATCCGCTCGGTGTCCCTGGCCAACACGATGGGCCCGGGCGTCGACATCGATCCGGGCCTCTAGCGGGAGACGAGACGTGCCGAACACCCTCAACGTCGCGATCGAGGCCGAGTACAGCCGGCTCTTCGGCGAGCACGCCGACGCGCTCGTCGTGCAGCCCGTCGGCATGTCCGTGGCCGACAGCAACGCCTTCCGCAACCGGCTCGCCGAGCACAAGCTGCGCATGCAGCTGCTGCGCGGCAACCTCGCGCAGCGGGTGCTCGAGGCGCGCGGCCTGTCGAACGCGGGCCCGCTCTTCGCCGGCCCGGCGGCCTTCATCGTGGCCGACGGACCCGGCTCGGCCGACTCGGCCATCGCGGCCGCCAAGGTCGTCAGCGAGTGGCGCAAGAAGACCGGCTCGGACTTCCCGACGGTCAAGGGCGGCCTGCTCGAGGGCAAGGTCCTCGACGCGGCCACCGCCCAGCAGCTCGCCAGGATGCCCGGCCGCCGGGAGCTCCAGTCGCTGATCGCCGGCCAGATCGTGGCGCCGGCGCGCCGCCTCGCGGGCCAGCTCGTGGCCGGCGGCGGCAAGCTCGCGGGTGCCCTGAAGACCCGCATCACCCAGCTCGAGACCCAGCCCGCGGCCCCCCCGGCCGCCTGACCAACCCCCGATTCCCCAGCAACACACCGAGGCGGGACGCCCCGGCAGGAGAGCGAAGACCATGACCGAAGGAACGACCTACGCGGACGGCATCAAGACGCTCGGCGACAAGATCGTCGGGCTGACGCTGCTCGAGGCCCAGCAGCTCAGCAACTACCTCAAGGACACCTACGGCATCGAGCCGGCCAGCGGCGGCGTGATGATGGCCGCGGCCCCGGCCGCGGGCGGCGGCGCGGCGGCGGCCGAGGAGAAGACGAGCTTCAACGTCATCCTCGCCGGCGCGGGCGACAAGAAGATCCAGGTCATCAAGGCCGTGCGCGCGATCACCGGCCTGGGCCTCAAGGAGGCCAAGGACCTGGTCGAGGCCGCCCCGAAGGCCGTCAAGGAGGGCGTGAACAAGGAGGAGGCCGAGAAGATCAAGAAGGAGCTCGAGGAGTCCGGCGCGACGGTCGAGGTCAAGTAATCCGCTTCGCGTCGCGCTGCACCGGCTACAAGACCGCGCCCCGCCCAACGGCGCGGCCGGGCCGCCCGTCGTCCGTCCTCGTGCCCCACCCGTCAGGACTGCTGCTCCGATGAACATCCGCCACTTCGGTGAATTCCGCTCTCCGCTCGCCGTCCCCAACCTGACGGACATCCAGACCGCCTCCTACGAGGAGTTCCTCCAGGAGACGGTGCCCTTCAACCAGCGCGAGGACGACGGTCTCGAGGCGATCCTGCGCGAGACCTTCCCGATCTACTCGTTCGACAAGACGGTCAGCCTCGAGTACCAGGGCTACGAGCTGGGCCGGCCGCGCTACACCGCGGACGAGTGCCGCATCCTGGGCGTGACCTACGGCATGCCCTTCAAGGTGCTCGTGCGGCTCGAGAAGCCCGAGCCCGTCGAGGAGTGGGTGTATCTCGGCGAGATCCCGATCATGGTCGGGGGCGGCGAGTTCATCATCAACGGCAGCGAGCGCGTCATCGTCAGCCAGCTGCACCGCTCGCCCGGCGTGGACTTCTCGGTCGAGCTCCACACGAGCGAGAAGAAGCTGCACTCCTGCTGGACGATCCCGCAGCGGGGGAGCTGGGTCGAGCTCTCGGTCACGAAGAAGGACGTGCTCGACATCAAGATCGACCAGTCGGGCAAGTTCCCGGCCACGACCTTCCTGCGCGCCATGTCCGACGAGTACGGCACGGACGAGCAGATCATCCCGCTCTTCTACAAGACCAAGAAGGTCGGCCTGAAGGGCAGCCGCGACAAGGAGCTGCTCGGCAAGCACGTCGTGGCCGACGTCGTCGACACGCGCACCGGCGAGGTGCTGCTCCCGAGCGGCTCGGTGATCACCGCCGAGGCCCTCGAGGCCCTGCTCAGCAGCACGCTGAAGTCCGTCGATGTCATCGAGAACGCCGAGGACGACCCGATGGTCCTCTACACGCTCTCCGAGGACGACGCGCGCAGCCACGAGGAGGCGCTGCTCAAGATCTACACCCGGCTCCGGCCCGGCAACCCGCCGAACATCGAGAAGGCGCGCACGCTCTTCCGCGAGCGCTTCCAGGACCCGACGCGCTACCGCCTCGGGCCGGTGGGGCGCTTCCGCATCAACCGCAAGTTCGGCCGCGAGGAGAAGGGCGACGGCGACATGACGCTGCTGCCCCAGGACATCGTGGACAGCATCCGCTACATCATGGAGCTGCGCGCGGGCAAGGGGCAGCTCGACGACATCGACCACCTCGGGAACCGGCGCGTGCGCACGATCGCCGAGCTCGCGGGCGACGAGTTCCGCAAGGGCCTGCTCAAGCTGCGGCGCACCGCGGCCGAGCGCATGAACAACCAGGAGACGATCCAGACCGCTACGCCGCGCCAGCTGATCAACAGCAAGACGATCAGCTCGGCGATCGAGTACTTCTTCGGGCGCGGCGAGCTGTCGCAGGTCGTCGACCAGAGCAACCCCCTGAGCCAGCTCACGCACGAGCGCCGGCTCTCGGCCCTCGGCCCGGGCGGCCTGAACCGCAAGCGCGCCGGCTTCGACGTGCGCGACGTGCACCTCTCGCACTACGGCCGCATCTGCCCGATCGAGACGCCGGAAGGCAGCAACATCGGCCTCATCGCCTCGCTCTCGCTCTACGCGCGGCTCGACGAGTACGGCTTCCTCGTCACGCCCTACCGCCGCGTGGCGCACGGCAAGGTGACCGACGACGTCGTCAACCTGCGCGCCGACGAGGAGTTCGAGGCCGTGCTCGCGCCGGCCGACACCTCGGTCGACAAGAACGGCAAGATCGTCGGCGACGTCGTGCTCTCGCGCGTCAAGGGCGAGTTCTCGGCCGTCGACGTCAAGGAGGTGCAGTTCATCGACATCTCGCCCATGCAGCTCGTGGGCGTCTCCGCCGCGCTGATCCCCTTCCTCGAGCACGACGACGCGAACCGCGCGCTCATGGGCAGCAACATGCAGCGCCAGGCCGTGCCGCTGCTGACCACCGAGCCGCCGCTCGTGGCCACGGGCATGGAGAAGGACGTGGCCAGCAACTCGGGCATGGTCGTGCGCGCGCGCAAGGCGGGCACGGTCAAGGCCGTCGACGCCGACTCGATCGTCGTCGGCGAGGAGACCTACACGCTCCGCAAGTTCGTGGGCCTCAACGAGAAGACCTGCCTGAACCAGCGTCCGATCGTGAAGCCCGGCCAGAAGGTCGCGGCCGGCGAGGTCATCGCCGACGGCGCGGCCACCAAGGAGGGCGAGCTGGCGCTGGGGCGCAACGTGCTCGTCGGCTTCATGGTCTGGGACGGCTACAACTTCGAGGACGCGATCATCGTCTCGGAGAGGCTGATCCGCGACGACGTCTTCACCTCGATCCACATCCAGCACTTCGACGTCGAGATCCGCGAGACCAAGCTGGGCCGCGAGGAGTTCACGCGCGACATCCCCAACGTCTCCGAGTCGTCGCTGGGCCGCCTCGACGACACGGGCGTGGTCATGGTCGGCACCAAGGTCGGCCCGGGCGACATCCTCGTCGGCAAGGTCAGCCCCAAGAGCAAGTCCGAGCTGACGCCCGAGGAGAAGCTGCTGCACGCGATCTTCGGGCGCGCGGGCGAGGACGTGAAGAACGACTCGCTCGAGGTGCCGCCCGGCGTGCACGGCATCGTCATCGGCACGCGCCGCTTCACGCGCAACGTCGACACGAGCGAGGAGCAGTCGGCCAAGAACCTGCGCCTGATCCGCAAGGCCGAGCGCGAGTTCGTCGACATGATGCGCGACCTCGTCACGCGGCTGCTGGCCGAGGTCAAGGCGATCTCGCCGGCGGCCGTCAAGGACGAGGGCAACCGCAACCTGTCGGTCGACGAGGAGAGCGACGCGGCCGAGCTGCGCCGCGTCTTCGAGGTGCTGCGCAAGCGCTGCATGGAGAACTACAAGCGCGGCACGGGCGAGAAGCTCTACCGCGCCTTCCGCGAGTACGCGGACAAGATCGAGGAGCACGAGAACGAGAAGAACAAGGTGGTGAACCGGCTGTCGCGCGGCGACGAGCTGCCGACGGGCGTGCTCGAGCTCGTCAAGGTCTTCGTGGCCACCAAGCGCACCCTCGAGGTGGGCGACAAGATGGCCGGCCGCCACGGCAACAAGGGCGTCATCTCGGTCATCCTGCCCGAGGAGGACATGCCCTTCCTCGAGGACGGCAGCGCGCTCGAGATCCTGCTCAACCCGCTGGGCGTCCCCAGCCGCATGAACGTCGGGCAGATCCTCGAGACCCACCTGGGCTGGGCCGCCCGGCGGCTGGGCTTCCAGGCCATCACTCCGGTCTTCGACGGGGCCAGCGAGGAGCGGATCCGCGCGGTGCTCGAGGAGGCCGGCCTGCCGACCGACGGCAAGTCGGTGCTCTTCGACGGCCGCACGGGCGCCCCGTTCGACCAGAAGGTCACGGTGGGCTATCTCTACATGCTCAAGCTGCACCACCTCGTCGCGGACAAGGTCCACGCGCGCGCCACCGGCCCCTACTCGCTCATCACCCAGCAGCCGCTGGGCGGCAAGGCCCGCTTCGGCGGGCAGCGCTTCGGCGAGATGGAGGTCTGGGCGCTCGAGGCCTACGGCGCCGCGTGCATCCTCCAGGAGCTCCTCACCGTGAAGTCCGACGACGTCGAGGGGCGCACGCGCATCTACGAATCGATGGTCAAGGGCAGCAACATCCTCGAGCCGGGCACCCCGATCTCCTTCGACGTTCTGACGAACGAGATCCGGGGCCTGTGCCTGAACATGGAACTCCACCGGGGGCGCAAGTGACCGCAACAGGGACCGATCGCATGTCGCAGACCACCGTCCCGAACCGGACGAACGTGATGGACACGGCCGTCGTCACGATCCGGCTGGCCAGCCACGAGGACATCCGCAGCTGGTCCTTCGGCGAGGTCCGCAAGCCGGAGACGATCAACTACCGCACCTACAGGCCCGAGAAGGACGGCCTGTTCTGCGAGAAGATCTTCGGCCCGACCAAGGACTGGGAGTGCTTCTGCGGCAAGTACAAGGGCATCAAGCACAAGAACATCATCTGCGACCGCTGCGGCGTGCAGGTCACGCACAGCAAGGTGCGCCGCACGCGCATGGGCCACATCAACCTGGCCGCGCCCGTCGCGCACATCTGGTTCTTCAAGGCCACGCCCAGCCGCATCGGCAACCTGCTGGCGATCAAGCTCTCCGACCTCGACAAGGTCATCTACTTCCAGGAGTACATCGTCACCGACGCGGGCGACACCGCGCTCGAGGCCGGCGAGCTGCTCTCGGAGGAGGCGCTCCGCGAGGCGCGCCAGAAGCACGGCGCGGGCTTCGAGGCCGACATGGGCGCCGAGGCGATCAAGAAGCTGCTCCTGCAGCTCGACCTGGGCGCGCTCTCCGAGCAGCTCCGCGAGGAGCTCAAGACCTCGCGCAGCAAGCAGCGCAAGGCCGAGATCGTCAAGCGCCTGCGCACGGTCGAGATGCTGCGCGACAGCCCGAACAAGCCGCACTGGATGGTGCTCGACGTCATCCCGGTCATCCCGCCGGACCTGCGGCCGCTCGTGCTGCTCGACAGCGGCAACTTCGCGACCTCCGACCTGAACGACCTCTACCGCCGGCTCATCAACCGCAACAACCGGCTCAAGAAGCTGCTCGACCTCAACGCGCCCGAGGTCATCATCCGCAACGAGAAGCGCATGCTGCAGCAGTCGGTCGACGCGCTGTTCGACAACAGCCGCTGCCGCCGGCCGGTGCTCGGCAGCAGCAACCGCCCGCTCAAGTCGCTGACGGACATGATCAAGGGCAAGCAGGGCCGCTTCCGCGAGAACCTGCTCGGCAAGCGCGTGGACTACAGCGCCCGCTCGGTGATCGTGGTCGGTCCCGAGCTCAAGCTGCACCAGTGCGGCCTGCCCAAGGTCATCGCCCTCGAGCTCTATCAGCCCTTCATCATCCGCCGCCTCAAGGAGCTGGGCTTCGCCGACACGATCAAGTCGGCCAAGAAGATGCTCGAGCGCAAGGAAGAGGAGGTCTGGGACATCCTCGAGGAGGTCATCCACGAGCACCCGGTCCTGCTCAACCGCGCGCCGACGCTGCACCGCATGGGCATCCAGGCCTTCCAGCCGGTGCTCGTCGAGGGCAACGCGATCAAGCTCCACCCGCTCGTCTGCGCCGGCTTCAACGCCGACTTCGACGGCGACCAGATGGCCGTGCACCTGCCGCTCTCCTACGAGGCGCAGATCGAGGCCACGACGCTGATGATGTCGACGAACAACATCTTCACGCCGGCCAACGGCAGCCCGATCATCAGCCCCAGCCAGGACATCGTGCTCGGCTGCTTCTACCTGACCACGAACCGCGAGGGCGAGGTCGGCAACGGCATGCGCTTCAACGGCACGGACGAGGTCTTCCGCGCCTACGCCGACGACAAGGTCGGCATCCACGCGGGCATCAAGGTCAAGATGCCGCCCGGCCGCCGCATCGTGAACCGCGACGGCGAGATCCGCTCGAGCGCCAAGCCGGTCGAGACCACCGTCGGGCGCGTGATCTTCAACGACATCCTGCCGCCCGAGTGCCCGTACTGGAACGTCGAGCTCGACAAGGGCTCGATCAAGCGCGTGATCAGCGAGGCCTACGAGGTCATCGGCAAGGAGCGCACCGTCGACCTGCTCGACGACCTCAAGGCCATCGGCTTCAAGTCGGCCACGCGCGCCGGGCTGTCCTTCGCGGCCAGCGACCTGCGCACGCCGGTCGAGAAGGGCGCCGTGCTCGACGACACCGACAAGAAGGTCGCCGAGATCAACAAGCAGTACCAGAAGGGCGTGATCACGGACGGCGAGCGCTACAACCAGGTCATCGACCTCTGGACCCACGCGCGCGAGCGGGTGGGCGAGGAGATGATGAAGGAGTGGCGCAGCGACGTGCGCGACGGGCGCCAGTACCTCAACCCCGTCTACATCATGGAGCGCTCGGGCGCGCGCGGCACGATCGAGCAGATCCGCCAGCTCGCCGGCATGCGCGGCCTGATGGCCAAGCCCTCGGGCAAGATCATCGAGACCCCGATCAAGAGCAACTTCCGCGAGGGCCTGCGCGTGCTCGAGTACTTCAGCTCGACGCACGGCGCTCGCAAGGGACTGGCCGACACGGCGCTCAAGACGGCCGACTCGGGCTACCTGACGCGCAAGCTGGCCGACGTGGCGCAGAACATCGTGATCAGCAAGTTCGACTGCGGCACGATCAACGGCGTCAGCAAGTCGGCGGTCATGAAGGGCGCCAAGATCGACGTCTCGCTGGCGCACCAGATCCGCGGCCGCGTCGCGCGCGACACGATCACCGACGTCGTGACCGACGAGGTCATCGTCGAGGAGAACCAGCTCATCACGATGGAGGTGGCGCGGCGCATCGAGGCGCTGGGCTACGAGAAGGTCCGCGTGCGCTCGCCGCTGACCTGCGAGGCCGACGACGGCGCCTGCGGCATGTGCTACGGCATGGACCTCTCGCGCGGCCGCCTGGCCGAGCTGGGCCTGGCCATCGGCATCATCGCCGCGCAGTCCATCGGCGAGCCGGGCACGCAGCTCACGATGCGCACCTTCCACATCGGCGGCACCGCGAGCCGGGCGCTGACGGAGAGCCAGATCAAGGCCGCGCGCAAGGGCGAGCTCAAGCTCCACAGCGTCAAGCTCGGCGAGAACCCCGAGGGCGGCAAGGTCAGCCTCGACCGCAACGGCGTGCTCATCATCGTCGACGACAAGGGCCGCGAGCTCGAGCGCTACTCGGTGCCGCTCGGCGCCGTGCTGCCGCTGGCCGACGGCTCGCGCGTCAAGACCGGCGACGTGCTCGCCAGCTGGGACCCGCACAGCATCCCGATCTTCGCCGACCGCAACGGTCGCGTCCGCTTCGAGGACATCGTCGAGGGCAAGACGATGAAGCGCGAGGTCGACGCCGCCGGCATCGAGCGCAAGTTCATCGTCGAGCACAAGGGCGACCTGCACCCGCAGATCGTCATCGAGGACGACCAGGGCACGCCGCTCATCTACTACCCGATCCCCGAGAAGGCCTACATCGAGGTCGAGGACAAGATGAAGGTCAAGGCCGGCACCCTGCTGGCCAAGACCCCGCGCGAGTCGGAGGGCACGCAGGACATCACCGGCGGCCTGCCGCGCGTGACCGAGATCTTCGAGGCCCGGCGCCCGAAGGAGCCGGCGATCATGGCCGAGATCGACGGCGTGGTCGAGCTCGTCCGCGAGATGAAGCGCGGCAAGCGCACGATCCTGGTCAAGAACGAGGAGTCGGGCATCACGCAGGAGCACCTCGTGCCGCACGGCAAGCACCTCAAGGTGCAGTCGGGCGACCGCGTGCGCGCCGGCCAGCCGCTCATCGAGGGCCCGCTGATCCCGCACGACATCCTGCGCATCAACGGCGAGGAGGCGCTGCAGGGCTACCTGCTCCGCGAGGTGCAGGGCGTCTACCGCAGCCAGAACGTCTCGATCGACGACAAGCACATCGAGGTCATCGTCAGCCAGATGCTCCGCAAGGTGCAGGTCGGCGACCCGGGCGACAGCGACTTCCTGCCCGACGCCGTGGTCGACAAGTTCCGCTTCCGCCGCAGCAACCAGGAGATGGTCAAGGCCAAGAAGCGGCCGGCGACGGCCGAGCCGGTGCTGCTCGGCATCACCAAGGCCGCGCTGCAGAGCGACTCGATGATCTCGGCCGCCTCCTTCCAGGAGACGACCAAGGTGCTGACCGAGGCCGCGATCGCCGGGCGGCGCGACACGCTCGTCGGCCTCAAGGAGAACGTGATCCTCGGCAACATGGTGCCGACGGGCACGGGCTTCCGGCCGCTGCAGCGCACGCGCGTGGCGCACAAGGTCGAGGCGCCGGAGCCGAAGATCGAGATGCCGGACCTGTCGACGCTGGCGCAGCTCGCCGAAGGGCTGTAGGCGAGGAGGGCGCGGCGGCTGCCTCGGGGGCCGGCTCCGGCCCTCTCATTCGCCCGGTCCGGACCTTCAGGGAAGTCACGGAGTCCACGGAGCACCGGGCTCATAGGAGGGCCTGCGCCGACCCCCGGGCGCGCCGCCGCGCCCGGCGCGCCTGCTCCCCTCAGGTGAGCAGCGTCAGCACCGACGGTGAAGAGTGAGTGAATCACCTCGCCCGTGCGCGCGGCGTCAAGGTCGCGCGGGAATCCGTGTGACGCGCGCCGCGTGAGTGCGGTGTAGCTCGCGGCGCCCGGTTTCCGGTTCACGGGACCCGTGCAACAATCCCGGGCGGGAGGCGGGCTGCTGAACTGGAGGTCGAGATGAGCTCGGGTCAGGCGATCGGTTTCCGCGGGGTGCTCGTGCCGGTGGTGGCCGTGTGTCTGGGCGCGCTGGCGCCGCGCGGGGCGGGACAGACGGTGCTGGCCGAGCTGCAGCTGCCCGGCGAGTTTGGCCCGATCGGCGAGGCCGTGGGCGTGCTGGGCGACATCACCGGCGACGGCGTGCAGGACGTGCTCGTGGCCGGCAAGGTCGGCACCTTCGTCAAGTCGGGCGCCGACGGCAGCACCCTGGCCTTCGCGTCGAACGACAACGAGGCCCCGCTGGCCGTGGACGGCGCGGGCGACCTGGACGGCGACGGCACCGCGGACTTCGTGACGGTCACCGTCGAGCGGATCCGCGCCTGCTCGGGCGTCGACGGCGCGCTGCTCTGGGGCGCGCCGGCGGGCACGGGCAGCAACTTCAAGGGCGACGTCGAAGAGTTGGGCGACGTGAGCGGCGACGGCGTGCCCGACGTGGCCGTCTCCGAGGCGCAGGTGCCGAGCTTCCCGCAGCTGCGCGTGTTCTCGGGCGCCAACGGTGCGCTGCTCTACTCCGAGACGCACACGGCCTTCTCGATGGACTCCGTCGAGTGGGACGGGACGCCGGGCCGCGAGCTCGTCGTCGGCGAGCCCGACTTCACGCCGCATGGCACGACCGTCGCCTCCGGGCGGGTGCGCGTCATCGAGCCGATGGGCGGCGCGACGCTGGCGAGCTTCTTCGCGGGGAACGACGACCAGATCGGGCGCTCGGTGGCCAACCTCGGCGACGTGAGCGGCGACGGCGTGTCCGACCTCATCGCGTCGACCGCGGTCATCATGGGCGAGACGACGGTGTGGTCGGGAGCGGACGGCTCGGTGCTCTATCCCCTGCCGTCGACCTTCTTCTTCAACATCGAGTCCGTGGGCGACGTGACCGGCGACGGACGGCCGGACTTCGTGGGCGGCGGCCCGGGCGGCGGCGTGGGCGGCGTCGGCATGGCCCAGGTGCGCAACGGCGCGAACGGCACGCTCGTGCAGGGCCTCGCCATCCCCGAGGCCGGGGCCTTCCGCAGCTTCAAGGGCCCGGGCGACGTGAACGCCGATGGCCTCCCCGACCTGCTCGTCGGCTCGACCGGCGCCGTCTTCGTGAGCATCCCCTCGGCGCGCCTGCTCAAGCTGCCGGGCGGCCAGCTCATCCAGATGCTGACCAACCCGACGGGCGGGACGGGGCTCGGCCGCGCGCTCGACCTCGTGGGCGACTTCGACGGCGACGGCGACGAGGACTTCGTGCTCGGCTCGACCGCCGGCGCGACGGTCTTCTCCGACGAGGGCGAAGTCCTGCTGCAGATCGCCTCTCCGGCGCTCTCGATCTTCGGCTCCGGCGCCGTCGCGGTGGCCGGGCCGGGCGACGTGGACGGCGACGGCGTGCCGGACGTCGCGGTCGGCAACGGGATGAACGGCGCGAACTTCAACGGCCGCATCGCGCTCTACTCGGGCGCCGATGGCTCGCTGATCGCGGAGGTCCTGGGCGCGCTCGGCGACGAGCTGGGCCTGGCGGTCGTCGACGTGCCCGACCGGACCGGCGACGGCGTGCGCGACCTGTGGGTCTCGGCGCCGGCAATCGACCTCTCCGGTGTGACGAACGTCGGCGAGCTGCGCCTGCTCTCGGGCGCCGACCTCTCGCTGGTCACGTCGTTGCACGGCGACGTCGAGCAGAACGAGCTCTTCGGCACGACGCTCGACGCGGATGGCGACTTCGACCACGACGGCGTGCACGACCTGGCGGTCGGTGGGGCCGGCGGCACGATGTACATCGTGTCCGGAGCGACGGGCCTCGAGCTGGCGCGTCAGGTGTCCACCATGCCCCAGCCCAGCCTCTATGCCAGCTTCGTCGGCGACGCCGACGGCGACGGCCACGAGGACTACCTCGCGCGCGAGCCCTTCTACTTCGACTCGCCCGTGCCGCCCATCCAGCCGCCTGGCCGCGTGCGCCTCTACTCGGGCGCCAGCGGCGTGCTGCTCTGGCAGCAGATCGGCAACGTGCCCAACGGCGTGCTCGGCATGAACGCGGCGGGGGCGGGCGACGTGAACGGCGACGGCTTCGCCGACGTGGCCTTCACCGAGGCGAGCGGCGACGCGGTCACGAGCTCGGGCACGGTCTACATCCGCTCGGGCGCGGACGGCTCGACGCTCGACGTCTACCCCTTGCCGCCGGACGCGGACGGCATCCAGCCCGGCGCGGTCATGTCGGCCGGCTACGTCGACGCGGGCGGCTGCGCCGACCTCATCGCGGGCATCCCCTCGCTCGGCAACAACGGCGGCGCGCACCTGCTCGCGAGCAGCGACGGCGGCGTGCAGGGCTTCGTCGACCTCGGCTTCGGCAAGCCGGGCGCCGGCGGGTTCACCCCCGAGCTGCGCGCCTACGGCAACCTCGCGCCGAGCGGACAGGTGACGATCAAGGTCCGCTACATCAAGCCCTTCACGAGCGGCTCGTGGTTCATCGGCGTGAGCCAGGGCAACCTGCCCTTCAAGCAAGGCGTGCTCGTGCCCTCGCCCTTCGGGCCCTTCTTCCAGTTCCTCGTCGGGTCGGGGCCCATCGGCCAGATCACCTTCACCGGCACGAACCCGAGCGCCTCGCTCACGGGCTTCTCGCTCTACCACCAGTTCTGGTTCGTCGATGCGGCGGCGACGGCGGGGCTGTCGGCGAGCAACGGGATGAGGGAGACGTTCAAATAGGGCAGCAGGCCGACCGGCGACGACGCGCGCCGGCGAGGCCGGCACGCGTCGGCTGCCGGCGGCCGCTGCTGCCGCCCTTGCAGCCGACGGTCGCTAGCGCGCCCGCGGCTGAAGGCCGGCGGGCGCCGAGCTTCGGCCGCGCCGCGCCCTCTCAGCGTCCTCTCCGCTCGCGGCGGAGAAAGGCCTGGCACTGAGCGTTCCATGGCCGGTCGCGGAGACGGATGACGCCTGAAAGGGCATGAGCAGCGCGTGGGTCGCCGTCGGGATCGTGCTCGTGGTGAATGGCCGCGCTGCAGCGCAGGGCGAGTCGCTCGATCGGCCGCCCTGGAGCTGGTTCGACAGGGTCGGTCACTCCGAGGGTGAGCATCGCGAGATCATCGATGGGTGCGCGCTGGTCGACCTCGATGGCGACGGAGATCTCGACCTGGTGCTGCGAAGATCGCACACGTGGATGACGGGTGACCCATCAGCGGCTGCGAAGGGCGCTGATGTTCGAGCGTTTCTCAACGACGGCAAGGGAGCGTTCACGCCGACCGAGCTGCAGCCGCTCACGTCGGAGAGCTGGCCCGTGGGCGGCTTCGACTGGGCCGATTGCGATGACGACGGCGACGCGGACGTCGTCCTGTGGGAGCCGGATGGCCGAGACGTGCGCGTCTATCGGAACGGGGGCGCCGGGAAGCTGGCGCGCGTGGAGTTGCCAGCCGATGTCCGGCTGACCGGCCCGTGTGCGTGGGTCCGCTTCCCCGAGGGCGTGCAGCTCACCGGCAAGGACGGCGTGGAGGTGTATCGTTTCGACGTCTCCGGAGCCGGTGCCCGCTACGTCTCGCGGCTGCTGATCACGGGTCATGCCAGGGGACTGGCCCTCGGTGGACTCGCCTGGGGCGACTGCGACGGCGACGGCGATCCCGACGCGATCGCCTGGTCGAGGTCGACCCTCAAGCACTGTCTGCTCGTCGATGACGGCAAGACGCTGGAGCCGCGGCTCATCGACTGCCCGCAGGACGAGTCGAAGGGCGACCTCCTGTTTCCGGGCGTCGCGCGCTGGGCCGACCTCGACGCCGACGGCTTGGGGGACGTGGTCTTCGTCGCCGACGGGCCGCCGATGGATGGCTACCCCGAGTCGGTCCTGCACGGCACGGGCGGGAAGCTCGAGTGCCTCGACGGCCCGTTGGGCGGCACTCCGCCGCCCGGGCAACACACCGATGTCGCCCTCGCGGACTTCGATGGCGACGGCGACCTCGACCTGTTCTTCAACGCGAGGATCAACTCGCGCAGCTACGTCGCGGAGAACCTCGGGCACATGCGCTTCGCCACGCATCCCTTCGGCCATCCCGGTGAAGACGTCCCCGACGCGGGGGGCTGGGCCGTGGCCTGCGGCGATGTGAACGGCGACGGCCGTCCCGACTTGGTCGGCTCGCTCGAGGACTTCGGGTTCGATCTCTATCTCGGTCGCGATCCGCGGTCGGGCCCGCCCACGGGCTGGGAATGACCCCGGCGGCCCCGGGTGCCTTGATCCCTTCCCGGGCCCTGTGGTCCAATGCGCCGCTCATTTCTGCAGCCAGGAGTCCGGCTTTCCGATGCCCACGATCAACCAGCTCGTCCGCCAGGGTCGCCGCCCGAAGGTGCGGCGGTCCAAGTCGCCGGTGCTGGACAAGTGCCCCTTCAAGCGCGGCGTCTGCCTGCAGGTCAAGATCCAGACCCCCAAGAAGCCCAACTCGGCGCTGCGCAAGATCGCGCGCGTCAAGCTGAGCAACGGCAAGGAGATCACGGCCTACATCCCCGGCGAGAAGCACACGCTCCAGGAGCACGCGATCGTGCTGATCCGCGGCGGCCGGGTGCGGGACCTGCCGGGCGTGAGATACCACATCATCCGCGGCACGCTGGACGCCGCGGGCGTCGCCGACCGCAAGCAGCAGCGCAGCAAGTACGGCGCGAAGCGTCCCAAGAGCTGAGCGCGAGAGCCGACCGATGCCCCGCAAGTACGTCTCCACGAACCGCTTCCTGCAGCCCGACCCGCGCCACCAAAGCAAGCTGGCGAGCAAGTTCATCAACTGCCTGATGAGCCAGGGCCGCAAGGCCGCCGCACGCAAGGTCCTCTACGAGGCCTTCGAGAGCCTGGTCACGAAGGTGCCCGGACAGGACCCGCTCGAGGTCTTCAGCACCGCGATCGGCAACGTCAAGCCGCTCGTCGAGGTGCGCAGCCGCCGCGTCGGCGGCGCCACGCTGCAGGTGCCGCACGAGATCAAGCGCGACCGCCAGCAGGCGCTGGCCATCCGCTGGATCATCCAGGCCGCGCGCAAGAAGAAGGGCAAGCCCATGTCGCGGCGCCTGGCGGAGGAGCTGTTCGACGCCTTCAACCGCCAGGGCGTGGCCTACACCACGCGCGAAAACACCCACAAGATGGCCGAGGCCAACAAGGCCTACGCGCACTTCGCCTGGTAGGCCGATGACTCGGGCCTGCAGGCACTCCCGGGGGTGACGGTGGGCGAGCCGCCGCGCGAGGCGGCGCGATGAGCGCGGCGGGCGGCCCGAGCGCCGGCAGCGCGAGCACCGGCGGCGGCGGCGGCGGCGGCGCAGCGGCCCGGCGGCGCGCGAACGTGCGCAACTTCGGGATCATCGCGCACATCGACGCCGGCAAGACCACGCTCACCGAGCGCATCCTCTACTACACCGAGCGCGGGCACCGGATGGGCGAGGTCCACGAGGGCACCGCCAAGATGGACTACCTGCCCGAGGAACGCGAGCGGGGCATCACGATCACCTCGGCGGCCACGACCTGCGACTGGAAGGGCCACCGCTTCAACCTGATCGACACGCCCGGCCACGTCGACTTCACGGTCGAGGTCGAGCGCAGCCTGAGGGTGCTCGATGGGGCGGTCGTCGTGCTCTGCGGCGTGGCCGGCGTGCAGGCCCAGAGCGAGACCGTCTGGCACCAGGCCGACCGCTACGGCGTGCCGCGCGTGATCTTCGTGAACAAGCTCGACCGCACCGGCTCGGACTTCGACCGCGTGCTGCGCGACGCTCGCGAGCGGCTGGGGAAGCCGATCCTGCCGCTGCAGATCCCGTGGGGGCGCGAGAAGGACCTGACGGGCGTGATCGATCTCGTGCGCATGCGCTCGCTGCGCTTCACCGAGGAGAGCCTGGGCAAGACGGTGGTGGAGGGGCCGGTGCCCGACGAGCTGGCCGAGGAGGCCGCCCACGCGCGGCACGAGCTGCTCGAGAACCTCGCCGACCTCGTCGACGGCTTCGCCGAGGTCTTCCTCGAGCACGACGCGCACGTGCCCGACGAGGCCGTGCTGGAGGCCCTGCGACGGGGCACGATCGCGAATGCCCTCGTGCCGGCGCTGTGCGGCGCGGCCTTCCGCAACGTCGGCGTGCAGCCCGTGCTCGACGCGGTGGCGGCCTTCTTCCCCAGCCCGGGCGAGTCGCGGCCCGCGCGCGGCCTCGATCCGAAGTCGGGCGAGGTCGTCCAGGTCGCGCCCGACGAGACGGCCTCGCTGTGTGCGCTCATCTTCAAGACCCTCGGCGACAGCCGCGGCGACCTGGCCTTCGTGCGCCTGTACGCCGGGCGCCTCGAGGTCGGCACGCAGGTCTGGAACCCGCGCACCGACAAGGTCGAGC
>Ga0207428_10001997_pt1 | contig 20705 bp, 23 predicted proteins | sample RhiMethybrSRZTD1_FD_187600 | JGI IMG/M metagenome (GOLD analysis project Ga0207428, IMG submission 187600) | Populus rhizosphere microbial communities from Tennessee, USA - Rhizosphere MetaG P. TD hybrid SRZTD1 (SPAdes) (version 3) | ecosystem: Host-associated > Plants > Roots > Rhizosphere >...
GGGTGCGATTGCGAGATCTTCATGAACGGTTGGAGCCTGCGTCGCGAATACCGGCTGTACGACCCAGAGAGTGAGGAGTATGAGTATCCCGACGAGTTGCCGGCGTGTAGAGGTGTTCGGGTTGGGTCGATCCAGCCCTGTGGTCTCTGGACCACTTACTCCCGTTGGTGAACAAGTGCCCAGTCAGGAACGCCGTAGAAACTCCGCGACCTCGCTAATGTCGCGCTCGGCCATCCCGGCGCTGAGAGCTTCTGCTACCAACTGCCGCGATGACTCGGCCTGATCCATCCGCGTTGCTGTCAATTCGGCAAGATCGTGGATGAGGTCCTGATCCTTGGCGACCAGCCCCAGGCTGAATGCGACTGGAACCTCACCGGGCTTGAGGAAGGCTTCGCGTTTGTACTTCACGTAAGGCGCGCCGGCGGCGCCCGCCTCAAAGATGTCGTACACCGTCTCGCGATCAAGTCCAGCTTTTTCGGCAAGCACCAGCGCCTCGCTGACGGCGACGTTGAGCGAATGCACAAGAGAGTTCACGACGAGCTTCATCGTGGCGCCAGCTCCGACGTCGCCAAGGTGGAAGATCGACTTTGCGAAGGACTCAAGCACCGGACGCGCCCGATCAAGCGCATCTTGATCTCCCCCGACCATTACGGTTAGCGTCCCCGACTCGACGACCGAGACACTTCCCGAGACCGGGGTATCGAGCAGGGTTGCATCCTTCTGCGCGACCAGCGGTGCCAAGCTGCGGACTGTCGCAGGCGCAACCGTGCTCATGTCGCACACAACCGCACCTGACTGAACGCCGGCGATCAAGCCCTCGTCGTCGAGGTAAGTCGAGGTCACGGCCGTGTCGTCGGCAAGGGAGACGACACAGACCTCGGCGAACTCCGCCGCTTCGCGGCAGGTGTCTGCTACCTGCGCGCCCGTGCGCACAGCGACATCTTCACAACGCGATCGCGTGCGGTTGAATACGGTGAGGTCGTGGCCCGCCTCAGCGATGCGAATACCCATCGCGCTTCCCATGCGGCCGGCGCCGACCAGTGCGACTCTCATTGCAGCAGCCAGCCGCCGTCGACGTACAGGTCGATGCCGTTGACCGACCGATTGCGCATCAGAAAGTCGACCGCGTCGACGATGTCGGCAATCGTGACGTTCCGCCCGGTCGGCGTCGCCTGCCGGACCGTCTCAGTGAACTCCTGGTTCCCCGTCCAGTAGGGGCTGTCGCCGACAATCCCCGGATGGATCGCGTTGATCCGGCGCGGAGCAAGTTGCACAGCCAACGCCCGCATCATGCCAGAAATGCCGCCGTTCACGGTGGAGACAGTCAATGAACCTGGGTATGGACGGTCCTTGGCCCGGCCGCCGAACAACACGATCGAGCCGTCGTCCGACAACCTGTCGGTCAACGCACTAATAACCGCTGTGTAGCCGACCAGTTTCATGATCGCGAGATAGCGCGCCGAGGGGATGTCGTAGTCCTCACAATAATTCGTGTCGCGGGCGATCGACGTCAGTACTACATGGTCGACGGCGCCTACATCGCTCAGCGCCCCGGCAACCTGCTCCGGCTCGGAGAGGTCCAGAGCAATGCCCCGTGTCTCGCCGTCTACCTCCGCAGCCGCCGACTGGGCATGCGAAGCGTGACGTCCGGTGAGCACAATCGACCAACCTTGCTTGGCGTAATAGCGCGCGATCTCCTTGCCGATACCGCGGGTGCCACCCACGAGCAGCAGCGCCGTCATCGAAGTACCTCCCTTAGGTAGTCCCAGTCGCGAGCGAACCGATAGGAATAACGCGGCGGCGGCTGTGGAGCTTGGGTCTCCAGCCACCGGAGTGGCCCGCCTCCGAGGTTTCGGAAGGAGTGCGGGCACCCCACCCCTGCCCAGGCAATGTCGCCAGCGCCGAGTACGACGGGCTTGCCGTCGAAGGTCGCCTCAGCCTGTCCTTCAAGGAAGAAGTACGTCTCCTCGAACGGATGATCATGAGGCCCGGTTGCGCCGTCCGGGTCGTACTGCACCATGAACATCGTCGCCAGCTGCGCCCCAAGATCAGAATCGACCATCATCTTCACATTGATCCCGCCGTAGACCAACAGCGCCGTACGCATGCTCGCTGTGACCTCGAGCAGATCCTGGCTCTGCTTGCTCGGATCCATCTGCGACGGCGTGATCTTGCCGAAGTAACGGTTCCGGGGATCACGGACATCGACAACGCGCGCTGAGCCTGTCGAAGCGCGCTCTTCGACAGGCTCAGGCCGCATGACCAGAAAGGTGTCATCTTGATAGGCAGATCGTGGCGCCGGAGCTTGCATCTCGGCCCATCGGACCGGAGTTTCACCGTCGTTGCGCCAGCGGTGCGGCATGGCGATCGGAACCACGCCGTAACTGCCCTCCGACACCCGGAACGATCCCTCGGCGGTGTCGATCACTCCGGTTCCCGCGATGATGTAGAAGCTCTCCTCGAAGGAGTGCACGTGCCACGGAATCTCGCCACCGGCATCCAGCTCGCTGATCATGAACCCGGTGTGTACGGCATGATCATTTTCGCTCACCGCCATGCCGCGGCGATATCCGGTCGCCTCGCTCGCCCAGCCGGTGGTCGGAGCGACGAGCTCCACCGCACCGGCCGGACGTACCAGGTGGCCTCCGCTCACTGTTGCTTCTCGGCCACTGCCGACAGCAGATAGTCGCGCGAAGACTCCACATCGGCGCGAGCCTTGTTTACGTCGGCCAACAGCTTGCCGTCGCGCTTTTTGGCCTGTCCTGCAACAAAAACACTGTCCACGTTGGATACATCGGCGCACAGCACGACCGCGGCAACCGGATCGATCACCGGCACCATGTTGAGCGACGCAGCGTCGATGATCACGATGTCGGCCTGCTTGCCCGGTGTCAGCGAGCCGGTGCGGTCTTCGACCCCAGCGACGTATGCGCCATCGATGGTGGCTGCCTGGAGCATCTCACGGGCGGTAAGTACCTCCTTGGGCACCTGCTCGTCCGGCTCAAACATCTCAGCGTGCACGCGAGCCCGATCGGCCGCGAACGCAGCCCGCATCTCGGTGAACATGTCGCCAGGAACTGTCGTCACGACATCGATGGAGAGGCTGGGCCGTAGCCCCATTCGCAATGAATGCCGCACCGGTGGCCAGCCGTGGCCCATCTGCATTTCCACTTGCGGCGCAACCGAGATCTTTCCGCCGGTGTCCTTGACGAGCTGCCATTCTTCGTCGCTGAAGTGACAGCAGTGGATGTAGGTCGTATCGGGGCCCAGGAGTCCGTAATCGTCGAGTGTCTTGACCATGTCGAATCGCCCGGCAAGCCGCCCCATCGATACGTGAATGGTGATCGGAATGCCGAGCTCTCGTGCGAGCTTCCACTCCGCACGAACAACCTCCTCCTGACAGAAGCCGCTGCCACGAGTGGCAAGCCCCATGGTGAGCAGGCCGTCGTCGGAGTTGAAGTAGGTCTCCTTGATGCGTCGTACGTCGTCGCCCGGAATTGCGATCGAGCTGTTGAACCAATAGTCGGCCAACGACAGGTTGGCGCTGCCGTACGCGTACTGGGCCCGGATGCCGGTCTCCTGCAGCCCGGTGACAGCCGCATCGGAGTGATCGGGCGTGTTGTTGATGTGCGACCAGTCGACCAGTGTGGTGATCCCGGCGTTGAGGCACTCCAAAGATCCGGCGACGTTGCTCGCATGCACATCCTCAGCCCGGTAGACCGGCGCGAACGTGTCCAAGACTTCAACGAAGTAGTCATCCAGCGTCGCGTTGGGTGCGCAGCCGCGGACCGCGGCCTCCCAGGTGTGTCGATGCGTGTCCACGAAGCCTGGGATGACAATGCTGTCGCTCGCGTCGATGACCTCGGCATCGGCGCTGATGTTCGGCTCGACGGCGACGATCTTGTCGTCCTCGATCAATACGTCGCCGTTGAGATCTCCGATGTCGGAATCCATGCTCACGACGCTTCCGCCGCGAATGAGCGTCTTGCTTGTCACTGGCCTGCTCCTTTGCAATGTGGCGTGATTTTGGTTGGTTCGGTTCAGAAGGCGGCGAGTCGTCGTACTGCCTCGACGACCTTCTCGACGGTTGGGATCACCTCGTCCTCCAGCGCGTCGGCGAACGGAAGCGGTACGCATTCCGCGGCCACGCGCCGAATCGGCGCGTCAAGCAGCTCGAACCCCTCATCTGCAACGATCGACGCGACCGTCGCCCCCCAACCGCCCTGATAGGGGTTCTCTTCGACCAAGATCAAATGCGAGGTGCGCTCCACCGAGGACAGCACTGTCTTCACATCCAGCGGCACCAGGCAGCGCAGGTCGATCACCTCCACCGAGATGTCCTCGGTGATCAGTTGCTCGGCGGCCGACAATGCTGTCGGCACGGTGGAGGCCAGGGCGACGACGGTGACGTCATTACCGGAGCGAACTACCGATGCCTCACCCAGCGGCACAACGTGCTCTTCCGGAGCCGGCTCTCCCTTGCTCGCAAGCAAACCCTTGTGCTCAAAGAAAACCACCGGGTCGTCGCTACGGACCGCCGACGCCATGAGGCCCACGACATCAGCGGGTGTGGACGGTGCAGCGATCTTGAGACCAGGCACAGTGAAGACCCAATTCTCGACCGCCTGAGAGTGCTGAGCCCCGAATCCGAGACCACCGCCGTTCGCGGTTCTGATCACGAGCGGCACAGTCACTTGGCCGCCTGTCATATAGCGCATCTTGGGAATCTCGTTGGCGAGGTAGTCGTAGCAGCAGGCGATGAAATCGGAGAACATGATCTCCGCGACTGGCCGTATTCCCGTCATTGCAGCTCCCAAGGCGGCGCCGACGATCGCCTGCTCGGAGATCGGCGTATCCCACACGCGCTCCGGCCCGAACTCGGTGAACAGACCGGTCGTGGTCTTGAACACGCCCTCCGCGGCGCCGATGTCCTCACCAAGACAGACGACGCGCGAATCCCGCCGCATCTCCCGAGCGAGGCCCTCTGACACCGCCTCTCGGTAGGTGATCAATTCCGCCATGCCGCACCACCGTCCGCCCAAACGTCGGTGAGTGCTGTTGCCGGATCTGGATAGGGCGCGTCCTTGGCCTCTTGCACAGCCGCCTTGATGACGTCTGCCGCCCTGGCGTCGGCAGCGTCGATGTCGGCCGCGTCAACCCCGAGGCTGGTCAGCCGTTCTCGCGCCACCAACAATGGGTCCCGCTGCATCCAATGTTCGACCTCATCGGCCGGCCGGTATTTCGCGGGATCCGCTCGGCTGTGCCCGTAATGCCGGTAGGTCAGTGCCTCAATCACGGTGGGCCCTTCGCCCGCTCGAGCCTGGTCGACGGCATCCGTCATAGTGTCGTAAACCTTGATCACGTCATTGCCGTCGATGATCTCCGCGGGCAGTCCGTACGAGACAGCTCGGTCTGCCGCCGGGTGAGCGACCGAAGTCACCGCCGAAATAGGCGTGTACTCCATGTACAGGTTGTTTTCGCAGACGAACAGCACCGGGAGTTTCCAGACAGCAGCCATATTCAGCGTCTCGTGGAAGGCTCCGATGTTGGTCGCACCGTCGCCGAAGAACGCGACCGCGACCTGCTGGGTGCCGCGCAGCTTCGCCGACCAGGCGGCTCCGGCTGCAATGGGCAGATGCGAGCCGACGATCGCGTACGAGCCGAGCATGCCCTTGTCGGCTTTGGTGAGGTGCATTGAACCACCCTTGGCCTTGCAGAGGCCGGTCGCCTTGCTCATGAGCTCGGCCAGGCACTCGGCCGGGGTGGCGCCGCGGGCCATGGCATGGTGATGTCCGCGGTACGTGGCGAACACGTAGTCGTCCTCGTTCAAGGCGGCGCTGGCACCAACGGCAACCGCCTCGTGTCCGGCGGCCAGGTGCGTAGTGCCCTTGACCAGTCCGGACATGAACAGGTCGTAAGCCGCCTTTTCCGTCTGCCGGATGAGCGCCATCTGCTCATACCATTCGAGCAGCCGGCCGGCATCGACGGTGACGGATGTGTCCTCGGAAACCGTCACTGCTCGGCCCTGCCTGCCGCGGTGTTCAAATGGGATTGCGACTCGCGAAGGGTTGGCAACTCGCCTCCCACTGTCCAGTAGCGCTGTCCGGTGATCAGCAGCTCTTCAGCCGGGAACTTGGTGATCACCTCACATCCCTCGGCGGTAACCACAACCTCCTCCTCGATTCGGGCCGCAGACCAGCCGTCGGAGGCCGGCCAGTAGGTCTCGAGTGCGAACACCATGCCCTCTTCAAGCACTTCGGGATGATCAAGAGAGACCAGCCGGCTGAAGATCGGCTTCTCCCAGATGGCCAGCCCGACGCCATGTCCGTACTGCAGCGCAAAGGCAGCCTCCTCGTTCGCGAATCCAAATTCCTCCGCGGTCGGCCACAGTGAGGCGATGTCGGCTGTCGTCGCACCTGGTTTGACAGCCGCGATGGCCATGTCCATGTACTCCCGACAGCGCACGTACGCGTCCCGCATTGCCGGTGATGCGCTGCCGACCGCGAAGCAGCGGTAGTAGCAGGTCCGATACCCAAGGTGGCTGTGCAGGATGTCGAAGAATGCCGGGTCACCCGGTCGGACGATCCGATCGCTGTAGACATGTGGATGCGGCGAACAGCGCTCGCCGGAGATCGCGTTGACGCCCTCGACGTACTCGCTGCCGAGGTCGTAGAGCACCTTGCTGACCAGGCCGACGCACTCGTTCTCGCGTACGCCCGGGCGCAGGAAGGCGTAAAGCTCGTCGTACGCCGCGTCGACCATCGAACATGCCTGAGCCAGCAGCGCGATCTCGTCCACGGTCTTGATGCGGCGTGCCTCCAAGAAGACCTGCTGGCCGTCGACAACGGTCAGTCCCTCTTCCTGGAGCGCGGCCAAGATCGGCATCTCGATCACGTCCACTCCGACGGGCTCGGTTGTCAGCCCGTGCTCGTGCATGACGGTTGCGACCTTGCGAGCCACCTCTTGGGCGATACCGGCATCTGGATGGAACGCCCCGCGCAGTGTGGAGATGCCAGCGCGGGCTCCCGATCGGCCAGATCTCGCGGCCTCGGATACTCCGCCGTCGCCGGGCTTGCGGTCGTAATCGAGCCACGGGTTGTATAGCTGGTGATGCTTGGCTGCCGACCCGAAGTCCCAGATCACCGGCTCGCCGCCGCGGGGCAGCAGGGCGAAGCGGATCAGCTTGTCCATCGCCCAGGTTCCAATATGAGTTGCCGTCATGTAGCGGATGTTGGAGAAGTCGAAGGTCAGCAGCGCCCCCAGCTCGGACGCGTCCAGGTGCTGCCTGAGGCGCTGCAGCCGGTCGCTGCGCAGCCGATCAACATCGACCCGCGCCTCCCAGTCGACTGCGTTGGGCCCATACGTGCGAATCGCCATGTGTTGCCACCCCGCATCCTCGATGGTGTTCAATATAAATTACGCCTTGTTTAGTAGGACTGACTAGGGCGTCAGGACCGGCCTTGAGGAGGTCACATGAGTGACCCGAAAGTGCCACCGATCGGGCCGCGGATCCGTGAGGAGCGGGCTCGCCGCGAGGTGACAATTCGCGCGCTAGCGCGGGTAGTGGGAGTGTCCCCAAGCCTCATTTCCCAGATTGAGACCGGCAAGAGTCAGCCGTCGGTAAGCACCTTGTATGGCATCACCTCGGCGCTCGGCCTGTCGTTGGAGGACCTATTCGACGCGAGCGATGGAGAGGAATCGGCAAGTACACCAGCGAGCGTGACCGGCATTCGTTATCTCAATAGAGATCGCACAAAGGGCGTTGGGCCGCACGTATCCCCTGATGATCGGGAGTTGCTGAGTCTCGAAACAGGAGTCACCTGGGAACGACTCGGTCAGGTGCCCAATCACCACGTGGAGTTCTTGCTGGTCACCTATCAGCCGGGAAGCTCGTCGTCCTTGGATGGCCGGTTGATGCGGCACAGCGGGACCGAGTACGCCTATCTCATTAGCGGTGAGTTGGAGCTGGCACTGGGCTTCGACAAGTACCCGCTGGGCGCCGGCGACTCCGTCTGCTTCGAATCCACCCGGCCGCACGGCTATCACAACAATGGAAAAGTCCCGGCGGTCGGCGTCTGGTTTGTGGTGGAGCCGCGCTGATTTCGCGGCCAGTGTAAAAAGGCTTGATGGCCCAGCCGAAGCAACGACAGTCTCAAGACCCATATGCTCAGCGCGGAAAGACGCTGGCTTCGCAGGTGCAGCGGCTTCGTGGCTGGGTTGGCTCGGACCCTTCGAAGCTCCCTGAGCTGGCAGATGCCCTCGTTGGGTTAACGGCACACCGGCTGCTCGGTCATGGTTACGCCGCTGCTGCGGCAGACGCTCAGGATGCCGTACGCCGTGCCGGTGAACTGCTCGCTGCAAGTGGGCCGATCGGGCCGTACACCTCGATCAACGACGCCGCCCGCTATGTCACGGCGGTGATCCATCTGGCCACTATTCAGGTCGGCATGGGCATGCCTGACGCAGCCGGTCGCACGATGGAACTGCTGGAGGACATTCGGCAACAACTCCGGGAACATCGCCTTGAGGTGCCCTTGCAACCAGAGACGGTGATCTGGGCACTGTCGTGCAGTGCCCGGTCAGCACTGGTCATCGGTGACGTCGCGGCAGCAAACGCGTATGCCGACGCCGCTATTGTCCGGTTGGCTGAATCTGGTCTTGGAAACGATCCCGAAACTGCCTATCTTGTGCTGGACGTGAACCGGGTCGCCTCGGACAGCCGGTGGGCTGCACGGAAAGCCGAGGAAGCGCTCAGCTGCCTGTATGTAGCGAAAGAGCGCTATGACGTTGTGGTCGGAGGTCGTCTGGATGAGCCAGGGCGGCTAAGTCCGGCCCTCATGGAACGCATGACCGAACCGCTTTTCAGCCTCTACCGCGACCTGGCAGACCGGTTGATGACGGTTGGTGAAGTTGATCTTGGTCTGGCCACCCGGCGAAGACTGATCGAGCTGCTGCGCGGCCTTAGCGGGCGGGTCGGCGATCCGCTACCAGCCCAGCTGGCCGTAGCACTTGATGATCTTGCGACAGATCTGGGGAAGCTCGATCGTTCCGAGGAGGCGGAAACAGCAAGAGCCGAAGCGGGCATGATCATGCCGCCGGATTCTCCACATGTCCAGGATCTAGTCCGGGACAGAGTGAGCCTGGGTCCGGAGATGATCACGTGGAACCCACTACCATCGGCCGCCTCGTACGCCGCGACGACCGCCGCGCCTGCCGGCCTCAGAATTGTTGATCTTGCCGTGCTGCTGCGGGCATGGCGGCAGAGGACCGCCGCCTGGCTTGAGGCAGCCCGCCCAGAGGCGCGCCGGCTGGAGCTGGAGCGGGTACAACAAGCCCGAATGGAGACAGAACGGCGCGAGGCCGATCAACTCGAAGCCGAACGCGCCGCCGCCGAGAAGCGCTCAGCAGAGCGTGCCCAGGCAGAAGAGTCGAAGCGGGCGGAGGCCGAGCGGCAAGCCGCCGCTAAGGAGACGGAGCGGCTGGAACGGAAGCGGCGCCGTGAGGAGCGGATCGAAGCGCATCGGTTGGAGGTCGAGCGACGGGAAGCCGAGCGACGGGAGGCTGAGGAGCGCGAAGCCGAACGAGAAGAGCTCGAGCGCCTCCAGGCTCAGATCGAGGAACTAGAGCGAGCTGAGGAGCGGGCGCGGGAGCAGTGAGCCTACGGCAAAGATGATCGTCCTCATTTCTGGGGCCGGGATTGCCGGTGCGACACTCGCGGCGCTGCTGGGACGGTCTGGACATCAGACAACCGTCGTGGAACGTGATCAAGGTGTCCGATCGAGCGGCAATCCAGTGGATGTCCGCAAGGGTGCATACCGGTTGGCGGAGCGATTGGGCGTTCTTGAGCAACTGCACGATGCTGCGACCAAGGTCCGCGCGTTGACCTTTGTCGATGAGGACGGCCGACGGGTAGCGAGCATGCGGACCCGTCAAAGCGAGGACCGCGAGGTGGAGGTACCGCGGGCAGATCTCAGCGCGATCTTGCTGGGAGCTGGTCGTGGAAATGCCGAGATCTTGTTCGATGAGATGATCACCGAGCTGCACGCTGACGATGGCGGCGTGGATGTGATCTTCGATCGGGCGGCGCCGCGTCGGTTCGACTTGGTGGTCGGAGCGGATGGCATTCACTCGGCCGTTCGGCGCATGGCTTTCGGGCCTGAAGCCGCCTTCGCGCAACACCTTGGAATGTATGTTGCTACCGCGAAACTCGGGCTCCCAATGGAACGCGACGACACAGTGATCATGCACAACGAGCCCGGAACCGCCGTCGCCTTGCACCCAGGAACTGGATCATCTGGAGCAGCTTTCCTGTTCCGCGCCCCGGCGCGCATTGATCATCACAACGCCGAAGCGGTCGAGCAGCTGCTGAGACAGACGTATCGCAACGTCGGTTGGCGTGCGCAGGAACTGCTGTCTGCATATCTGGCGGCTGACGATACGTACTTCGACAGCGTGACCCGGATTCGCATGGACTCCTGGTCGCGTGGCCGGGTGACCTTGTTGGGTGATGCAGCATCGTGCATTTCGCTGTTCGGCGACGGCTCCAGTTCGGCCATGGAGGGCGCGGCAGCACTCGCCGCATCTTTGAACGCCTCGCCGAACGACATCGCAACTGCTCTCACGCAGTACGAGTCCGCACATCGCACGACAACACGGCCGCGGCAGCGGGGCGTGTGGGTCGCATCCCATCTTCTGATTCCACGATCACGACTGGGCATAGCACTGCGTAACCAGGCGCTCCGCCTTGCTGGCGGGTGATAGAAGCAGCGTGCCGCTCAGTGCTTATTGGCGGCGTACTGCCAGAAGGTCCGCATCCACTCGGGCGAAGTTGGGCCTTCCGACGCCACTTGGGCGAGCAGGATGGTGATCATTCTCATCGATGGTGTGATGTGAGCCGTGGTACCTGTGCCGCCGACCCAGCCGTAGCGTCCCAGCACGTTCCACGAATCGATGGTCTCGATGTCAACGGAGCCGCCGAAGCCCCAACCCTGCCCTTCTAAAAAGAGCTCACCGACCTTCCGCTGCTCAGGTGTGGTGTGGTTGTTGATCATGAGTTGGACGGAGTCGGCCGAGAGTAGCCGGTGGCCGTTGACACTGGTGCCTCCCGCCAGCAGCATGCGAGCGAAGGCAAGCCAGTCGTCGGCGGTTCCGACGAGGCCGCCATTGCCCAGCGGAAAGGGCGGCGGCGTACTCCATTGACCGCCTGGTCCGTCGGCCAGCTCCAGGCTGCCGTTTGAGCTGGTTCGGTAATAACTCGTCAACCGCTCCAGCTTGTCCGCCGGCATCCAGAACCCGGTGTCGATCATGCCCAGCGGCTGGAAGATCCGCTCGTCGAGAAATACTGGCAAGTCTTGCCCAGAAACCCTGCTGATGAGCACTCCCTGCAGCGTGGAGCAGGTGTCGTACAACCAGGCCTCGCCCGGCTGGTACAACATCGGAATGTCGGAGAGGGCTGCCATCCAGGCGTCTTGCGGAAGGAAGCTCTGCGGCTCTCGCCCGTCCTTCTGCACTTCGAACAATGGCTGGACCGCCGGCAGCGTGAAGTCGGACGGAAAGCCGTACCCGGCCCGGGAAGTAAGGAGGTCGAACACGGTGATCGATCGAGTTGCTGGCACAAGATCATCGACCGGGCTGGCCGGCGTGCGGACGACTCTTCGGTTCGCCAGCTCTGGCAGCCACTCCTCGACCGGGTCATGCAAGGCAATCCGGCCATGGTCGACCAAGATCATTACAGCTGCTGCGGTGATTGGCTTGGTGATCGAGGCCAGGCGGAAGATCGAGTCCCTAGCCATAGGAGCACCGTCGACTGCCGCGGAGCCCACCGCCGCCACCTCAATCTCATCACCACGTGCGATCACTGCCACTGCTCCCGGCACGGATCCTCCGCTCACGCACCTCTCAAGAACGCTGTGCAGGTCAGTCATCGAATCGACTTTCGGTCCGAAGCGCGGAAGAACTGAGCCGATACGCTGAGGCGATGGCGGACGATGTGGAGTAGGCGAGCACGAGGGCAGCGTAGATCATGTTCATCGGCTGACCTGCGATAGGCGAACTGATGGTGATCACTGGGCCGCCCGGGGCTGGCAAATCGTCGGTGGCGGAGCACTCTTCAGTACGTGATCTTGCTGCTCCTTGATCAACAGCCGACATCTCGTCGTCAGCCGTGATGTCCCTCTCGACGGCGAGTCCGAAGGTGGTGGACCATCGTGGCAGTAATGGAGAACCGGAGGATCTAGATGACCGCAGGTGCCCATCCACCATTCGACACTGAGCTCGAACCCGCACTCGACGCGGCGCCCGCTTTCTTCACCACGCTCAAGCCTGATGCCATTGCGGACTTCCGAGCGGCGACCGGGCGTCCGGCTTCGCTCGACGACCTCATCGCAGGGCGGCCGGTCGAGATCACCGACCACACCGCGACCGGTCACGGCGGCGGCAAGATCACCGTCACGGTCCTGCGGCGTACCGACCACAAGGCTGCGGTAGCTCCAGGCATCTACCTCATCCATGGTGGTGGCATGGTGGGCGGCAGCCGATGGTCGGTCGCACCGATGCTCGTCGAGTGGGTCCTCAAGTACGACGCCGTCGCAGCCGCTGTGGAATTCCGGCTCGCACCCGACTTCCCCGACCCTGTGCCCGTCGAGGACTGCTACGCGGGGCTCGAGTGGTTCACGGGCCGCGCGGATGAGTTCGGCTTCGATCCCCGACGGCTGCTCATCGGCGGACAGAGCGCCGGCGGCGGCCTCAGCGCCGGGACGACACTACTCGCTCGTGATCGCGGTCGGCCGATGCCGGCTGCGCTGCTGCTCATGTGGCCGATGCTCGACGATCGAAACCAGACCGTCTCAGCGCACCAGATCGATGGCGTTGGCATCTGGGATCGCATGAGTAACCAAACCGGATGGACGGCGCTGCTCGGCGACCGGCGCGGCACCGCCGATGTGTCGATCTACGCGGCGCCGGGGCGTGCCACGGACCTGTCCGGCCTGCCGCCTGCCTACATTGAGGCGGGGAGCGCCGAGGTGTTCCGCGACGAAGCCGTCGCGTTTGCGAGCCGAATCTGGGAGGCGGGCGGCAGCGCCGAGCTCCACATCTGGGCGGGTGGCTTCCACGGATTTCAAACGATCGTGCCTACTGCGGCGCTCTCGCAGAGAGCTGTGGAGACACGCGAGTCCTGGGTGCGCCGCGCGCTGGCGCCCTGAGCCGGAGCGGTGGCTGACGGCGATGCTCCTCTTGGTGTCGGGTTCATGCCGTCTAGCACCGGACCCATCCGCGGCGACCGTTAACCGCTGCCGTACGGCCGCGTAATGATCTCTAGAAAATGTCCATTCGGGTCCTCCCAGTACACGCCGCGACCGCCGTCGTTGGTGTTGAACTCACCGGGGCGGCGCTTGAACGGGTCGGCCCAATAGGGCAGATTACGCTGCTTGATTCGCGTAAAGATGTCGTCGAAGTCCGACTCGTCCACTAGGAATGCGTAGTGCTGTGGGTGGACAGGACCATGATCATCGGCGAAATCCAGGGACACATCATTGCCGAGCTCGACAACCAAAAACGGACCGTACGCCGTCGCTTCCGGCAAGCCCAAGATCTCAGTCAGGAACGCCGCCGATTCCTGCTTGTCGCGGACTCGGACGATCGTGTGGTTCAGATGAATGGCCATCCCGCCTCCTCCTCGTATCTCTGAGATCACCGAATTCAACGAACTATGGGCCGATCATCGGGTATACCCATGGCCATGACCTCTGGACAAGATGCCAGCCCGGACACCGAGACTTCCGACAACGACGACGCGGAGGCCGGCACCGATGTTGAATCCGACGTCGACCCTGGCGTCGACTCTGACATTGACCCCAGCATCGACACTGAATCATTGCAACGCTCCCGCGACGCTATCGATCAGGGCAAAGAGGCGGCACGAGAAGCACTAGAGGACGACGCTGACGTTGCGGGCGAAGCCGAGTCCTAAAGTCGCCGTCGCGGACGTCCGGCTGGCTCCTCGGCCGGAGCGGAGGTGGTCTGGACAGTCCAGGCGCAGCTCGCCTTCGCCAAAGGGGGCGTCGACGAAGGCGCACTGGTGTAGGTGCGTCGGATCGTCGTGAATGAATGGCCGGAAAAAGCGGCAGGACACGCACATGCGAGCTACCGGGATGCGGCCCCTTCTCCTGAGGCGTGCGGATCATCGCGACCAGTCCGCGCAGGAATGCGGACTGCTCGGCGGTGGAAAGCTCGGCGACCGCCTCCAGCAGGAAGTCAGGCCGTGAGGCGGCCGCGGCCGCCTCACGACTCCTGGTCGATTCCTAACGACTTGTCATAGGTCGCTGGCTTCGCTTACTACGATGCGTCCAAGCCCACGGAGGTAAGGATGACCGCAAGCCACGGACTCTCATTGCAGATGGCTCGGGTGCTACCGGCGCCGCGGCCTGCGGTCTGGCAGGCGATGACCGACCCAAACGAGCTCACCAAATGGTGGGGGCCTGAGGGGTTCACAGCGCCAAGCATCGACTTCGAGCCCCGAGTTGGCGAAGGTTTCCGAATCGCTATGCAGCCTCCGGGCGGTGAGATCTTCCATCTCCTCGGCCACTTCCGTGAGGTCACTCCCCCGTCCCAACTCAGCTACACCTTCGTCTGGGATCCAGCGGATCCGGATGACCGCGAGACGATCGTCACGCTCGCATTTCACGCCAGCGGCGAGGGCACGGAGGTGCAGTTGACGCAGGGCGAGTTCACCACTCGGGAACGACTCGATCTACACGAGAACGGGTGGCGTGAAAGCTTCGAGAAGCTTGAAGCTTTATTGACCTGACGCCGAGTAAGCAACTCACAGCGCGCCCTCAGTGCTGGTGACGAAGGCGCGTACCGCATCGGCTAGCTGCGCTGGCTGATCCAGCGGTACAACGGTGTAGCTGTCGGTAATCTCGACCAACCGCCCGTCGGGCAGTAGGTCGGCGAGCCACCGGCCATGCTCGGGCGGCATAATTTGATCTTCTGGGGCCCAGACGACTAGAGCCGGCTTGGTGAAGGAGCCCAACCCGGCTGACCAATTGCGACCGCTGTCCAGCGGGACGCTGAGGCAGTAGCTGCGAAGATCTCGCCGAATCTTCCGATCGTGGATGAATGGCCCGAACCAGTCGCGCAACATCTCCTCCGGCACCCGCTGCTTGACCAGCGTGGCCGCCACGGAGCGGCGTACGACCGCAGACCGCATCAGCAGACTTTGCAGCGCAAATCCACCAGGCTTAGCGGCCAGCGTGGCGAGCCGCCGACCGGGGACGCCGGGCGGGAGGTTGTCGAACGCTTCGCAAGCGACGAAGACCAGTCGGCCGATCCGTTCGGTGCGACCATGATCAACCAGTAGTTGCGCACCACCCCAGTCGTTCATGATCAGGGTGACATCCTCCAGGTCGAGCCGCTCCAGGAATTCGGCCACGAGCAAAGCAATGCCGTCAATGCTCAGATCGGCCCCCGGCCGCATTGGCTGCCGATGCGCACCGAGGGGAAGTGTCGGTGCAATGCAACGAAAAGTCGGTGCCCACTTTGTGATCACACCGCCCCACACGGTGTTGTTCATCAGCACACCATGCAGCAGCACCACAATCGGACCGTCGCCGGCGGTGTCTAGATAGTCAATATGTCCAGCCGACAACTCGATCGTGTCTGCTCGCACGTTGGACGTCATCGTTGCTCCTCCTTCCCGACGTGCGTACGGAAAGTCAATCCGGGTCGGACTCAGACATGCAGGGTGGGCCGGTAGATGAGCTCTTGGATGTGGCCGTCGAGCGTCCGGTGCTCGATTAGCTCCAGGTCGAAGTCGGCCGCACCCTGGAAGATCGGGTCCAGGCCGGTCTGACCGGTGACGACGGGGAAGAGCGTCACCTGCAAACGGTCGACGAGGCCGGCGGCCATCAGCGCCCGGTTCATCGAAAGGCTGCCATGCGAGCGCAACGGCACCTCGGACTGCTCCTTGAGCCGGGCGACGACGTCGACGGCGTCACCGCTCACGACGCTCGCGTTAGGCCAGTCGAGGGGTTCCTGCAACGTCGTGGACACCACCGTTGCCGGCATGTTCCACATGCGGGTGACCCATGGGTCACGCACTTCGGACTCCTCGGTGCTCGAAGCCAGCATCTCCGCGAAGAGCCGATGCGTCTTGGCTCCGAAGACCATTCGCTGCTCCTCGCTGTACAAGGCAAGGCGGTGATCGAGTAGCTCAGGGCCCTGCTTGCCCCAGTAGCCGGTCCAGTTGCCGCCGGCCGCGCCGTAGCCATCGAGGCTGGAAAAGATGTCGAAGGTGTAGGTAGCGGTCATGATGCTCTCCTCGAGCGCGGCTGATCGGGTATGGGAGACAGACTGTCAGCGACGGCGAAACTCATCGCGCGGCCGCACTGCAAGGTTCAGCGCGCCGGGTTGGTGCCGGGTGGCCCGGACAGGACCGTTGGGACGTACTCAAGCAGCTGGATTCGATCATCGAAGGTACGGCTGCCCACCATGTCCAAGGAGACATCGGGATACCCGTCGTAAATCCGGTCGCTACCGGTGCTTCCGGTAATGACCGGGAAGACGACCACGCGGAAACGGTCCACGAGACCGGCTTTCAAAAGAGAACGGCACAAGGTCAGGCTGCCCAAGGTGCGCATAGAGGTGCCTTTGTCTTTCATCTCCCGGACAGCCTCAACCGGGTTTTGCGTGATCAGCTGTGTATTCGGCCACGACAAGGGCTCGGTCAGGGTGCTCGAAAACACGATCTTCGACATCCCCGCCAGAGCATCTGTACCTGGTTCACCATCAGCCGCAAACCCCGACATGAGCCGATATGTCTTTGGGCCATCCCCGTTCCTTTCAGTATTGATGCTCGGACGTTAGCGTTTCGCCGCGACATGGCCAACAAGAAGGCTGCTCAGCCACCAGACCAGTTACTGCCCGCTGCTGCTCAGAAAGGCCCGGCGGCAAGATGGACGCATGCGATATGCAGAGCTGCGGCGACACACCGACAACGATGGCGACCGGCTGAGCGAGCAGGGCGTCGCGGACGCTGAAGCCATCGGCCGAACCGGCCTGCATCCGCCGTACGCGCTATTCGTCTCCACCGGTGCCGAGCGGGCGACCGAAATGCTCGGCATCTTGCGCCGTGCGGCCGGTCAGGAGGATTCATCGATCATTAGAGAAACCGCCCTGCGGTCGGCGGTTGAGGATCGATGGCGGGAAGCTGCGAAGGCGGCCGGCAAGGGCGCTTCGCTCGAAGAGATGCGGGTCGTTGATCCTGATCTTGTCGAGCATGAAAGCAGGCTGCTCGGTGCGGCGCTGCAGGGAGTGATCGAGGCACTGCCGCAGGATGGTCGGGCACTGATCGTCGGCCACAGCCCGACGAACGAGGCAGCCGTCTGTGGACTCACCGGCCAGATCATCAGCCCACTGGGCAAAGGAGACGGAATCCTCATCGTCGAGGACGCCGGACGCTACGAGGCGCACCCGCTTTAGCTTCGAGTTGAGACATCATGCGATCCTCCGTCGAAAAGTGCTGGTGAATGGCAGTTCTTAGTCGAATTCAGAATCGTCGTTTTCCAGCACTTTCCTGGCAGCAGCAAGTGATGCTTGATCCGGTTCAGCGGCGGACGCGGTATCGGATGTGCGTGGCCTCCGGCGTAGCGATCACCCGAACGATCTCCAGCTCAATCCGCGACGGCAACAGCTCGAACATCCGACGGCCGCCACCAAACAGCACTGGGATCTGATGAATCTGCAACTCGTCCAGCACACCGGCAGCAAGTGCCCGCTGAGCCGTGTACGCGCCATGCACCATCACATTCCGGTCGCCGGCGGCTGCCTTGGCCTGGGACATCGCATTCGCGATCCCGTCGGTGACATACGTCACCAACGGATATCTCGCGACGGAGGGAGCGGGCGGTCTATGACTGGGGACGAAGATCGGGACACCGTGATGATCACCGCCCCAGTGATCAACGTATTCCGCGGTTCGCCGACCCACGACCACGGCACCAGTTGCATTCCATTCGTCGATCAACTCTCCGGCCGGCCCCGACGGCCGAAAAAACTCGCCGTTCGGAGCGACGAACCAATCGTGCAGCCGCTGGCCACCGTCGCCGAAAGGATTGTCGAAGTCATCGCCGGGGCCGGCGATGTACCCGTCCAGCGACATCGACATGTAGAGCACTGATGTAGACACTTCGACCTCCTGTGTTTCGCTTCGAGCTTGTAGGTTGTCGTTCCTCCACAGTCATTGCAGCGGAGACGCGCATGCGCACCCAGTCATCGGGCGGCCTGCCGTCGCGTTTGCCTCTGGACCGCGAGGCGATGCGCATTGTCGAGGAGGCTCCTCAGTTGCGTGCTCGTCCGTTCGCCGGGATTGAGAATGGCGACCCAGCCCTGAGAGGCGTAGGTCGGATGCGGGATGAGTATGTCGATCGCCGCATAGTCGAAGTCACTGTGATGGACCTCGTGCTCCTTCGGCGGGTAGCCCAAGAGCCGCGTGAAATCGCTCCGACCGACGGCGATGTTGACACGGAAGATCCCGTCGCGATCAAGATCAGATTCGGTGTCCCAGCCGGGATAGTCCGACACCACGATTGTGGCGAATGGGAGTCGCTGATTCGCCGGCTGATCACCTTCCGGGTCGTAATAGAAGAATCTGTCGCCCCAAGCAACTTCCGGCGCCGCAGTCTCCTCGCTCGCTGTGAGCACGACTACACCCGGCAAGCCACTGACATACTCGATGATCTCCGTCTCGGTCACACTGCAAATCTCAACATGTCGGGAACTGCCCGCGTACGGCATGGTTGACGAAGTTGAAGCTGATACACAAACAAGGCAGCGCAGGAACAGCAGCGCGGGCACAGATTTGATCATGAACAGCAACAAGAGCCGGGTGCGACACATCGAAATCGCCTGTGATGAGTCGGGCTTCTCCGGCGGAAACTTGGTCGGCGTCGGACACAGCCCAGTGTTCGCCCACGCCAGCATTCGCATCGAGCCGGAGGCAGCCGCGGAGTTGATCAAGTATCTGCTGCAGGAAATCGGTGCTCGGGGCAGCGGCGAGTACAAGTCGCCCGAGATCTTGCGGCCGCGTCGCCGACGGATCCTGCTGTGGTTCCTTGGCCCCAGCAGCCCGATCAACCAGAACGCGTACGTTCACCTCACTGACAACCGGTTCTTCGTGCTCTCGCGACTGGTTGACGTACTTCTCGGCGAGCGGGCCGTACGCGGAATCACTCCCCCTGGGCACGATGCGGATACGCGGGACATGGCGCTCACCCTCTACCGCTCGGGCGAGACAAGCTATGGCCCGGCTCGCTGGCAGCACTTCCTTGCGGCGTCGGCCAACCTGTTCCGCATCAACAACCGTTGGCTGCCCAAGAATCCGGTTCAGATCTTCTATGCCGCAGTCGAGAACATGAGTCAGAGCAATGCGCCCGCTGACGTTCGGCAGCTGATGAGTCTGCTGGAACGGACCCGGCCCATCGCCGAGGCAACCCGAGCAGCACACCTGCAGAATCCCAAGCTGACTCCGCTCATCGAGCCACTGATTCCAGCCCTCAACTGCGCTGTCAACCGTTGGGGCTCGGGCGCTCCGAGCCTCTCCGTCGTACATGACGAACAGTCGGCCCTGACACCGGAGCGAATCGCCGACATCGCGATGGCCTTCGCCGCGGCCCATCCTGGACATCGACTCACCGATGTCCGGCTTGTCGATTCCAGTCGGGAGCCCCGAGTGCAGATCGCCGACTTCGTTGCCGGCATCGCACGCCGGATCGCTAGTGATCAACTCCACGATCACGCGGACCCAGAGCTGATTGCTCTGGTGAGGCCGTTAGTTGATCATGATTCGGTGTGGGTCGAGCCGACCCTGAGCGACCGGGAAGCCTGATCAATTGACAGGAAACCATTTGGTTTCCTATTGTGGTTTCTCGTGGAGACGGTGTTCCGGGCTCTCGCCGATCCGACTCGGCGGGCGCTGCTCGATGCGCTGTTTGCCCGGGACGGCCAGACGCTGGTCGCACTTACCGCCGGCCACGACATGACACGGATCGCTGTGGCCAAGCACCTGCGTCTATTGGAGGAAGCGGGCCTGGTCGTGAGTCGGCGACGAGGTCGGGAAAAGCTCCACTTCATCAATCCCATTCCGATCCGCCTCATCCATGACCGGTGGGTGAGCAAGTACACCGAGCCGTGGGCCGCCGGTCTGGCCGGGCTCAAGCAGGAACTGGAGCGCCCCATGGAAAAAGTCTTCGAGATCTACATCCGGACAACACCGGAGCGTCTCTGGGAAGCGATTACCGATCCTTCGATTCGGGCCAGGTACCACTTTGGCTCCAGCATTGAGTCGGATTGGACACCGGGATCCCGCTACGAGCTGGTCCATGCTGGCGCCGATGGACCGCTTCTCGAAGGCGAGAACCTCATTGTGGATCCGCCGCATCGGCTCGTTCAGACGATGCACGTCTTGTGGAGTGAGGAGGCCGAGCGCGAGGGCACCTCACGAGTGACCTGGGAGATCGAACCGGTCGGCGACTCCTGCCGCCTCACCGTCACCCATGATCAGCTGAGCGAGACGGCTTCGCCGGAGCTGTACGGCGGCTGGCCAATGATCTTGTCCGGTCTGAAGACCTGGCTGGAAACCGGCCAGACCCTCACCACGCCGGGCTCCCTGATGTATGGCGCGTGAGTCGTCATGATCCTCGACAAGTCCT
>Ga0207428_10002006_pt1 | contig 20609 bp, 16 predicted proteins | sample RhiMethybrSRZTD1_FD_187600 | JGI IMG/M metagenome (GOLD analysis project Ga0207428, IMG submission 187600) | Populus rhizosphere microbial communities from Tennessee, USA - Rhizosphere MetaG P. TD hybrid SRZTD1 (SPAdes) (version 3) | ecosystem: Host-associated > Plants > Roots > Rhizosphere >...
AGAGGCACCCTCACTATGGAAGATTTCTCCGGCTCAAAAAAGATCGACTCATTGAGTTGACATGGGTAACTGGTGCTGCGGGGACAAAGGGCGCTGAAACTGTTGTCGTCGTGGAATTGATCCCCAGCAGTGAAGGCAATCAGCTACACTTGACGCACGCAGGCTTTCCCGATCAGGAATCGACGGATCAGCACGAGCAAGCCTGGCCAAAAGTACTCGCGCAACTGGATCAACGAATGAACGAGTCGTGAAAGTTACAGCCACGGCGCGCCCGCCGAAGGACGCGAGCCTTCTGCAAGAAAAATGCCGTAAGATGCCGAGTCTCATACAACAATCGCTCCCCCCGGGCAACTCACGACGCCATTCCAAAAAACTCGTTCTCGCGGTAACTTATTGCCCTAAGGACAGACAAAGAGCTAAAGAGGTTATATGAAAACCGTTGGCGACATATTGCAAACCAAAGGTCGTGAAGTCTGGACGATTTCCCGAGAGACAATCGTGTTCGACGCGCTCAAGGTTATGGCTGATAAGAATGTCGGTGCCTTGGTGGTGCTCGACGGAGAGGAAGTCGCGGGGATTTTGTCGGAACGCGACTATGCCAGAAAGGTTATCTTGCATGGAAAATCGTCAAGAGAACTTAAGGCGGGCGAAATCATGAGTGCCACTGTTTACTTCGTAAGTCCCGAGCAAAACATTGAAGACTGTATGGCGCTATTTACGAACAAGCGAGTACGACATCTTCCGGTCTTACAAAGTAATGAGCTCATCGGAATCATTTCGATTGGCGATGTGGTCAAAGCAGTTATCGCTGAACAAGAGTACACCATCAAACATTTGGAAAATTACATCACGGGCGGTCGATAAGACGTAACCTGCTTTTCGACAGTGCAGTGGTCGGCTTTGCTCCCTGCAAGCCATACTTGCCCATCAACAGCAAGGCGACGAACGCCGAAATTAAGAAAATCAACAAAGACGCCTGGGTAACAGCCATAATCCGTCGTTTCCAATTCGGCCCCATATTAACTGCTGATACAGCCTCGGGATGACCGGACATGCGCGCGGTGAGACTTGCTTTGGATTTCGCCAAAATGCTCGTCAGATTATCGACCGCCTGGTCCTCAATAACTCCACGTTTCAACTTGCCGAACAATCCAGTGAGCCCATCGACTCGCGAGCGATTCTCGTAGAACAAATATGATCCGTTATTCTCACTCGAACTGTTTCCAAAGACTGTCACAGCCAATGACCCATCAAAATAATGGTTGGCATAGATCTGCTTTGAGACAACTAGAACCTGCGGTCCGGTTTTCTGCTCCCGGCGGTAAATAACGACGTGGTTGATTGCGGTGACTGGTTTGAGGCCGAACTTGATCTTGGACCAGACGAGGGCATCTTCCACAACTGAAAACCCGTGCGAGCTCTGCGCAAGTGTGGCGGGAATTTCTCGACTAAAAGTTGAAGCCCCGATTAGTGACTGCGTCTCTTCGGCAAGTAGAACTGACTTCGGTTTGTCGTTGTATTCGATAAGAGCAGTGTCTCCTTGCTTTGAGTATTCGCGGACATAATCGAGAAGAATCTGTTTGAAGAGTCGAGTAACCTGAAGACGATAATCCGGCGCCGTCCAGTCTATCTCCTTTCGAAAACGTTCCATCATGCCGGCAGAAAGCTTGACCTTGCAGTCACCCGCGAAGCACTCTTTCAAATCCTCAATATCTCTGGCGTCAACCGTAAGATCGTGAAGGTCGTCGAGCGTTGGCGCGCCACTGAAGCGACCGATTTCGAGGATCGCAGAATCGCTCCTGCGAACCATGCTCTCACGAAAAGATTGAAGAAAGACCTCAGCGGGAACCTGTAACGTCACCAGTCCACTCACGGCAACCTCGCGCTTATCCTGCACCGGGAGGAGTTTTACGATTGGTTGTCCTGCTTCCGTGGCCAGACCAATACTTTCAAACACGGCTGTTTCAGCCGGACGGCCGTTAGATACGGTAACTGTTCGTTGGGCCAAACAAATAGAGGTCTCAAGAAACAAAATCGCACAGCCGATCGCGATTGAAACCGGCGTAAGTCGATTCGGCATGGGGTGGTCTCCCAGCGATGCTTTCGAGAATTTTAATGAATAAATCGCAGTTGAGAGTTGCAGGAGTCGTGCCAGAGCCCTAGGCAGGTTGGGCTGCGAAATCTGCGGCATTCTGCTTACAATCCCGATAGAAAAGCAACGGCGCGCCCAAATTACTATCTTTGATCATTCAGTGGTGTTGGAAAGGAATACGGCCCCTTCTGATCCAGAAGGGAAGTCGAACAGTCGCTGATGGTTTTATGAATTCAAGTTTCTATTATCCTCTGAACAGCGGATCTCTCGGCGAGAGAAGGCGAACTCGCCGGGCTATCTACTCGCTTGAACGCCGACCTTCAATTCAGTTCGAAGAGGTACACAAAAACGCCGACGAGCCAGATAACGCGATGGTTATGCATTTGCCGCGGAATAGTTCTGCCGACCATGCAACGGTTTATCGCGTTCTTATTACTCTGATTCGCGACTTGCTTGGCAGAGATTTGTCTAGTAGTGAATTCAGGCCTGATTTCGATGCTGAACTTTCAGGTGATCCGGTTGTGGTTAAGCGATTTCGGGATGAATCCAGCCTGCAGGTTTCTAAAGGCCAAGTTCACAGCCGTCGTTAGCTTTGAGCTTTTTCCGATGACGGTTTGAACGCCAGCGCGTCTCGTAAATTGGCAATAAGTGGGAGGTTCGGAGTCAATTGAAGTTTTCTCTTCGAATCCATCATTGGAGAATTTTCGGCTTGGCAATTAAGCACAGGGGCAACGCTGGGCGAATGGGAATATTCATGTCCACCTCAAGCCGTCGATTGGCAATTAGGTGGCGAAAAATGGCCAGAGCGCTGCCATGCTTTAGCGAGAGACTTGGATCACATTCTTCGGTCAAGCAATGGTCAGTAAGTGAAACGCCCGCAGGAACATAGTCATGTCCGGCGGGCGTTTAACGCCATTGTTTTGGGTCACCACTTCAACACGTAGGACACCACTTTAATACGAAGGCCAGCACTTTAATTTAGTTCCACAGTCGTCGTTCTGAATTATTTCTAGTGACCTTGCGACAGCTTGCCGATCAGCGTGAACATGGGCAGGTACATCGCGATCACAATCGACCCAATCGTAACTCCCAGAAAGCCAATCAATACTGGCTCGATCAAAGTGAGCAAGTTTGCGATCGCCGAATCTACTTCCTGTTCGTAAAAATCTGCAATCTTGCCCAGCATGGAGTCGAGCGCGCCTGTTTGCTCACCGATGCCCACCATTTGGGAAACCATGTGCGGAAATAATTCCGCAGCACGCAACGGCTCAACAAAGCTCTTACCTTGTTCCACCGCGGTGCGCACGCTCAGGATTGCCTCTTCAATGACCACGTTGCCAGCGGTCCGCGCGGTGATGTCGAGAGATTGAAGGATGGGAACGCCCGAAGAGAGCAACGTTGAAAGTGTTCTCGAGAAACGCGCGATCGCGATTTTCAAAAAGATCGATCCAAGAATCGGAAGTTTCAGCAGAATTGTGTCGATGCGCTTCTGGCCTTTTGGCGTCTTGTAATAGAAATTCAATCCTACGGCAGTACCAATCAGGACCACTAACATCGACAATCCGCCCCATCCGGCGAGGAAATTACTTATTCCAACGACAATTCGCGTCGGCAGCGGAAGCGGCTCACCCGGACCAAGCAAACCCAGGAAGATGGTTTGAAATTGCGGGATCACCACGATCATGATAACCGCAACGGCAACGACGGCGAGCAGGATGACCGCGGCCGGATAAATCAACGCGGACACGACGTCACGCTTCAACTTAACGATCTTTTCGATAAACGTAGACAGTCGCTGCAGAATAAGATCGAGAATACCGCCCGTTTCACCTGCATCGACCATGTTTGAATACAGCTGGTCAAATACCTTCGGATGTCGCGCCATAGCCGCGGCCAACGTCGAGCCTTCTTCAACGTCTTGCCTGACCTGCGCGAGAACTTGCTGAAAATATTTGTTCTGCTGCTGTTGTGCCAGGATGTCCAAACACTGCACCAGGGGCAATCCGGCATCAATCATGACCGAGAACTGCCTCGTAAAGATCGCCAAATCCTTGGATTTGACCTTCTTTCGACCTGACAGTTTCGGGATTCCAATCTCGCGGCCTTTTTCCTTAACCGAGGTTAGTGTGACTTGCTCGCGGCGTAGCACTTGTCGCAACGCTTCGCGGTTGTCGGCGACGCGTTCGCCAGTGACCACTTCGTTCACTCGATTGCGGCCTTTGAAAACGTAGGTTGGCATCTTTCAGACTCCGTTTCTGCTTAGTAATTCTTGTTTCTGCTTGTGGTGTCGGATGTTCACTATTTGCGAGCCAGCACGCGGCCCTGGCCATATGAGGATGATGACACTGGTTTGGGCGACGACCCGTTGCCATTGTTCACACCCGCACCGCGATCGATAAGATCGCGCAGTTCGTTAAGGTTGGAAGTGCGTTGCATTGCAGTCTCTCGGCTGATCATTCTCTTGTGAAAGAGTGTCGCGAGAGACTGATTGAAGGTTTGCATCCCGTGGAGGTCCTGACCCGTTTGCATCATGGAATAGATTTGGTGAACTTTGTCTTCACGAATCAAATTCCGAATAGCGGAATTCGGTACCAGAATTTCCATGGCCACAACGCGGCCGCGCCCGTCAGCTTTTGGCAAAAGGCTCTGGCAGAGGATGCCTTCAAGTGTCAACGACAATTGCGCCCGAACCTGTGCTTGTTGCATGGACGGAAACACGTCGATGATACGGTTGATGGTCGAAACTGCCGAATTGGTATGCAAAGTCGCGAAAGTTAAGTGACCAGTTTCAGCGATGCGTAATGCCGATTCGATTGTTTCGAGATCGCGCATTTCGCCGACCAGCACCACGTCAGGATCCTGACGCAAGGCGGTGCGTAAAGCCTGGGCGAATCCCTTGGTATCGGCATTTACTTCGCGCTGATTCACGATGCAGTTCTTGTGGTTATGGAGAAATTCAATCGGGTCTTCGATCGTCAGGATATGCTCGTGACGCTCTCGATTGATCTTGTCGATTACCGCGGCCAGCGTCGTCGACTTTCCTGAACCCGTGGGACCGGTGACCAGCACGAGGCCTCTCGGTTTTTTGCAGAGTTCCTGCACGACTGTCGGCAGTCCCAGCTCTTCAAACGACTTAATTTCGTAGGGAATAGCGCGAAAGACTGCGCCGACCGCGCCGCGCTGATTGAAAATGTTGGCGCGAAATCGCGAGAGCCCTTTCACGCCAAAGCTAAAGTCCAGTTCGAGGTTTTCCTCGAACCGATGTTTCTGGGCGTCGGTCAACACCGAATAAGCCAACTGTTTTGTCTCAGAGGAATTGAGCGGGCGATAACCGTCGAGAGGACGAATTTCGCCATGAACGCGTACGAGGGGCGGGGTGCCCGTCGTCACGTGTAAGTCAGAGCCCCCGAGCTCTGACAGCCGGTGAAGGAGTTCTGAAAGGGAAAGTTGAGGGGTATTTTCCATGATGGTTACCTTTGGCGGCTCTTACCGCTTTGGCTCCGTAGGCCGAAATGTTGACAAGAACTGCTCAGCGTCGGCTGCGATCTTTTGGTTTGCGGCATTGGCTGAACGGGTTGTCAGCGAATAAACACGTCCGTTAATTTCGGTGAAGTAATAATTCCAGACTTGCTCAGATTTACCGTCATTCGTAGCCGGGGTTTGAGCGATGACTTCAAACACACGATGGCCGCCGATTTCTCGTTGCCGATCGTTCACAACCCATCCACCGGCCGTAATCATCTTGTCGATGACCGATCGGCGCAGATCTGTAAACGTGACCCCGCCCAACATCTTCTTTTGTTCGTTGGGAAGCGGTTGGAAAGACTTGGGTGGCGCGGCGGCTACGACTGCAAGGGCAGCCTGGGCCTCAGGTAACCCATTTTGAGGCGCGATGCGGAAGTTTGATGATCCGCTATTCGCCGAAACAGGAGACCAGTTGGTTGGCAATGGCGTTATTAATGCGCCATCACGATAGACGTTTTCGGGAAACGACAAAGTCGCCGGCAGAGCCACGTGATTGTCGGCTGATTTCGACTCAGGCACAGGCATAACCTTGTTGTTTGAAGCCATTTGCATAGCTTGCATTGCCTGCATCGCGCGACGTCGGGCAATTATTGCCTGTCGTCTACGCAACATCGCTCGATGTCGTCGCCACCACGCCCGGGAATGGTGATGGAAACGGTGAGAACGCGCGGACATATGCGAACGCAGGTTGTGCGCTGTGGAGGTTGCAAACGGTAGTAGTACAACTACAGCAACCAATAAACCTAAAGACAAAGCTATTCGACGTAACATAAGCTCACCCCTTTTTTCACGCCACCGTTTCGCGTAGAACTTCCTCGATGGTCGTAACTCCGGCTCGAATCTTCTGTAAACCAGACTCGCGTAGTGTGATCATTCCGTCTTCGATTGATTTCTTCCTCAACTCCAAAGATGACGCGCCAATCAAAATCAACTCGCGAATCTCGTCCGTTATTTCCATTACTTCGTATAGACCGATCCGGCCCTTGTAGCCGGTATCGTTGCAAGTGGGACAACCTTTCCCTTTGAAAGTCTTGACTTTAGGGGCTTCTTCGGGTGAAAAGCCGATTTCGACAAGAGCTTCAATAGGCGTGGGATGTTCTTTGCGGCAGTCTTTGCAGATGCGCCGAATTAGTCGCTGAGCCTGAATCAGGTTCACGCTGGTGGCGACAAGGAAGGGTTCGATGCCCATGTTCATGAGACGTGAGATTGTTGAAGGAGCATCGTTTGTGTGGAGAGTCGAGAGGACCATGTGACCGGTGAGTGCGGCTTTGATGGCGATTTCCGCGGTTTCGAAGTCGCGAATTTCACCGACGAGAATTATGTTCGGATCCTGGCGTAGAAACGATCGTAGAGCCGCGGCGAAATTGAGGCCAATCTGCTCTTTCATCTGCACCTGATTAACGCCGAGCAGATTGAATTCAACCGGATCTTCGGCGGTCATGATATTCGTATCGACCGTGTTTAATGATTGCAGCGCTGAATAAAGAGTGTTCGTCTTACCACTACCAGTCGGGCCAGTTACCAGAACCATGCCATACGGTTTCGCGATGTTTCGCTGGAATTTTACGAGCGAATCCGGCTCGAACCCGAGATTCGTCATGTCGAGCATGAGCTTCTCTTTGTCCAGCAAACGTAACACAACCTTTTCGCCAAAGAGAGTAGGAAGCGTAGAAACGCGGAAGTCCAACTCCCGCGAACGTGAATCAACCTTAACGCGAATCTTAATACGACCGTCCTGAGGCAGACGCTTTTCCGAAATGTCCAGTTTGGACATGATCTTGATGCGCGAAATCAGAGCGTCACGCATTTTCAACGGCGGGTGCATCACATCGTAAAGAACGCCATCAATTCGGAAACGAATGCGAAGTTCCTTTTCGTACGGCTCAACGTGGATGTCTGAGGCTCCGCGTCGTAGCGCGTCGACGAGCAGGACGTTGACTAAACGCACCACCGGTGCGTCTTCGCTCATGCGTGTCAGGCTGGAAAGATCGATCTCGTCGTTATCTTCTAAGACATCGACCTCGCCGGTAAGGGACTCGTGATCAAAGTCGAGTGTATCCAGCGAAACCAGATCGGCTTGCGAAAACCCGTTGCCGTTTGAGCTTTCAACCTGGACGTCGGCGGCGACGTTGGCCAGTTCAATCTCTCGGGAGGTGCTGTAGTACCTGGCGATTGCGGCTTGAACACTTGCTTCTGCGACAACGACCGGTTCGACGTTCAACCCGGTCATAAACTTAATGTCGTCCATCGCGAACACGTTGGTGGGATCGACCATGGCGAGAGTGAGAGTGGCGCCAACGCGTGATAATGGTAGGACGGAATACTTTTGAGCGACTTCTTGTGGGATCAAGCGGAGGACGGAGTCGTCAATGTTGAATAGTTCAAGATTTACAGAGGGAATGCCGTATTGCCGCGACAGGACCGCGGTAATTGTGTCGTCTGAAACCAAGCCAAGTTTGACCAGGTTAAAACCCAGACGACCGCCATGCTCGCGTTGATAATCAAGAGCCTGTCGCAGATGTTGAGGGCTAATTAGATTCTCGCGGACGAGAATTTCGCCGAGTTTTGCTGACATTCGAGTTTGTTCTTCTAACTAAGTAAAGAGAACTATGAGATTCGGTGGGACCTTTTGATAGGGCCGAAAAGCGAGCTATCCAAGTGCGCAACGGTGACTAACATCGTTGCAAGTCAGATTCTAGCGTTGAACTCCGCGCCTGTCAACGGATGTTTTATTGAGAAATTTCAGGGCTGATTTTAGGATTTGAGTGGACATGTGTTCGAGGATGTTCGATACTATTCGCGCAGTTTTGCCAGAGAGGAGATTTGGAATCATGCCCATCACGGCCAGACAAAGACGCGTGTTGGATTACATTCGGCATTACTTTGAGGTTAACCAGGAAGCGCCAACCATCGCTGAAATTGGAAAGGAATTTGGCATGACTTCGTCTGCCAGCGCGCACCACGTTGTCTCGATTTTGGAACGGGAGGGGCTTATCAGGCGGATTCCCAACGTGAGCCGAGGGATTGAAATAGTGGAAGAAACAACGAGCGTCGAGAAATACGAAATTCCTTTGTTGGGAGTTGTTGCCGCCGGCGCGCCGATCGAAGCGGTATTGAATTATGAGACGGTTTGTATTCCACGAGACATGATGCGTGAGGGGCGAATGTTTGCCCTTCGCGTACGAGGAGATTCTATGATTGATGAGCAAATCCGGAACGATGATTTGATTATTTTACAGTCAAGACAAACTGCCGAAAATGGACAAACCGTGGTTGCCTTGATTGACGGCAGTGATGCGACCGTTAAGCGTTTTTATGGAAGCCGCAACCATGTACGCCTGGAGCCGGCGAATCCGAATTACAAGCCAATAGTCATTCGGCCACCGGAAAGAGTTCAAATTCAAGGAGCCGTCGTGGGCGTGATTCGTAAATATAACCAGTAATCCTGTTTAAATTTTGGGTAAAACGTACGCCACCTTTTTCAAATCATCGACAAACCGACGTTTCTCGAGATGCCGCGTTTCGTCGTCCGGCGCACGCAGAATTGAGGATGGATGAACTGTTGCCAAAACATAAGGCGCTAAAGGGGATTCAATGAATTGTCCGCGTTGCTTGCTGACTTTGAATTTTGGTCCGAGCAATGCTTGAGCAGCGGTAGCGCCGAGACAAACGATGACTTTCGGCTTAACCAGACCAATCTCAGCTTCGAGCCATGGACGGCAGGCGGCAATTTCTTTGACGTTTGGTTTTTTATGAATGCGACGTTTACCACGTGGCTCCCATTTAAAATGTTTGACCACGTTGGTGACGTAAGTTTGGGTGCGATCAATGCCGGCTTCGATCAAAGCTTCATCCAATAAACGTCCGGCGGGGCCGACAAAAGGCTTGCCGCTGAGATCTTCTTCGTTGCCGGGTTGTTCGCCGATGAAAACAATTTCAGCGTGCCGAGCGCCTTCACCGAAAACTGTTTGGGTGCCTCGCTCCCAGAGATCGCAGGCCTGGCAATCGGCCGCTGCTTCGCGAAAAGCTTTAAGGCTTTTTCGATCCGGAAAGAAATCCTCGGCGGAGGTCTCGGAATCTTTAGTCATTGAATTTAATTTTCCTGTGAGGTGAGTATCGAGGCAAACATGAACGCCGCCGTCGCCAGAAAAAAGGTTGAGTTGGTAATGGCTGGTTCTTTTAGACGAGCTTTTGACCGCCATGAAAGACAGCCGGCGGAGATTCTGGGCACTGGCGTAGCCGAACTTGATCGTTTTTTGCTCGGTTGTCCCCGGGGTGCCATAACTGAGCTACATGGGAAAATGTCTTCCGGACGAACCAGTTTGTTACTTTCTACTTTGGCCCAGGCCACTGCGCAAGATGAAACATGTGCGCTGATCGATTGTAGCGACACATTTGATTTGTCATCGGCGGCAACCGCTGAAGTCGATTTCGACCGATTACTCTGGGTTCGTTGCGGGGACAATCTGGAGCGGGCTTTCAAAGCGGTTGATCTTTTATTGCATGGCGGAGGGTTTGGCTTCATAGCGCTTATTCTTAGTGACGTTCCAGCGAAAGCCGTCCGCCGCGTAATTTCTTCGTGGTGGTTTCGCTTTCGTCGCGCGATCGAAAATACTCCCACAGTGCTAATGGTAATCACTCCCGTTGCCTGCGTCAGATCCTGTGCCGCCCTGGTTTTGGAGTTGAAACAGGAGACAGTAGTATGGCCCGGTACTTTGTCTTTAGTTTCTGAAAATGATGACGGCGCTCTCACAAAGCAGGAAGGGCAGCTCACGTCTCATCTCTCTTTGGTGAACACTACTGTTTCTCAGTCTCAAAAATATTCGTCATTAAGCCATTCTCATTTTCTTCAGCAGCTTTGCCTTAACGTAAAACGCGAACGACCTCCTGAATGGACCAACCAAACTATTAATTTCCAGTCCGTTCGTCCCCGCGACTTGACGCCGTTCGGGGATATTCGCTAATATTCGACTCGTAAAATAAAGCGAATCGTTGAAATGTCGTTTTGCGGGGGCTGAATTATGTTTGCCTGCATTCAGGGTCGAAGTGTCTCCAAATTATCTGTACCGAATGACTCGGACAGCTCTTCACTGGTCGATTTGGCTTTTACCTTTTCGCCTTTAGTCGAACAAACAACTGCGGATACGGTGGTGTTTGATATCGCGGGGCAGGATCTGTTGTTTGGAGAGGCGGGAATCTCTGAAATCGACGCGAGCCATGACGCGATGGCTTCAGCAAAGAATCTGGCGAATGAAATTGTTCGTCGCGCACAGGAATTAAACCTTGCGATTAATGTTTCGGTAGCTGCGAATCCGGATGCGTCAATCCATGCGGCCCGGTCTTTCCACGGCACGACAATTATTAATATTGGCGACGAGGGTTTGCGTCTGGGAACGCTTTCAATCAAGCAGATTGATTTTTCTTTGGCTGGAATTGACGGTCAGCGAGCTGAAGAGATCCAGGAAACATTTTCCCTCTGGGGAGTCCGCACTTTTGGCGATTTGGCTCGGCTACCTTTAGCGGGTGTTGCCGAAAGATTGGGCCAGGAAGGCGTGCGATTGCGAAAACTTGCGCAGGGAAAAACCGTGCGCCATTTGAATCTGGTGCGCCCGCCGATCGGCTTCGAGCAATCACTTGAATTAGAACATCCGGTTGAAGAGCTGGAACCGCTTTCTTTCATTTTGTCGCGACTGCTAAATCAACTCTGCGCGAATTTGATTGAGCATGCGCTGGCCACGAATGAATTGAAGTTACGGCTTGTAACAGAGCCGGGAACGTTTACAAACGATTCGCACACTGACACAAATGCGCCAGCTGAAAATAACGATCACTTGCATGAACGCGCAATTACTTTGCCGGTGCCGATGCGAAATCCAAAAACCCTTTTGCGTCTATTGTTATTTGATATTGAGGCCCAGCCTCCCCGGGCGCCGATTGTCTCGGTGACAATTAGTGCTGAGCCGGTGCAGCCGCGCGCCGCCCAGACCGGGTTATTCATTCCGTTAGCTCCCGAACCTGAGAAACTCGAAATCACGCTGGCCCGGCTGGCTAAGTTGGTTGGCCAGGACAAGGTCGGCTCGCCTGAGCTTTTGGACACGCATTGCCCTGATACCTTTCGCATGAAACGGTTTCGGGTTGCTCAAAAACGCAGAAGGAGCGGAAAGAACGATTCGCGCTTTGCGCTCAATGCGGGCGAGACGCCCGCGCTCCCGGTGATGGGGTTCAGAAGTTTTCGGCCACCGTGGCGCGCGAACGTGGAAACCATCCGTGGGCAACCGGCACGGATCAACGCGCGTGGCCGAACTTCATTCAACCAGGTGCGCGGCAAAGTTGGTTGCGCAGCCGGTCCGTGGCGCTCGTCGGGGGATTGGTGGCGGCCGGACGTTTGGGCGAGAGATGAATGGGATGTCGCCGTAATCGATGCAAGTAATCAACAAGGCAAAGTGCTCTGCCGCATCTATCTCGATCTCATCAGTAATGAATGGTTTATAGCAGGAGTTTATGACTGATTACATCGAATTGCATGCCCGCTCGGCATTTAGTTTTTTGCGTGGCGCTGCGACGCCGGAAGAGTTGATTACTGCCGGTGCGGAATTAAAGATGCCGGCGATGGCTTTGCTCGATAATGATGGATTGTATGGCGCCGCCCGGTTTCATCTGGCGGCTAAAAAAATTGGCATCATCAAGGCACACATTGGAGCCGAGATAACAGTTTCGAGTTTCGAGTTTCGAGTTTCGAGGCCAAAGACGCGAAAACAGAATTCCAGATTCCAGATTCCAAAGTCCAGATTCCAGATTCCAAAGTCCAGATTCCAGATTCCCAAGTCGGTCGTTACACTCCCACTCCTCGTTCGCAATCGCACCGGATATCAAAATCTTTGTCGCCTGATCACTTTGATGAAATTACGCGTGCCCAAGCACGCGAAACCGGGCGAATGTGCAGTGACCACGGACGAGCTGGCTGAACACGCGGAAGGGTTAGTGTGCCTGACCGGAGGAAATGAAGGCCCTGTCGCTACGAGCATTAACCACAGAGACACAGAGGACGCAGAGAGAATCACAGAGAGGCTCGTTGATATCTTCGGTAAAGGAAATGTCTATGCAGAGCTGCAACGTCACTTCAATCGTGAAGAAGAAGCGCGCAATCATGCGGTGATCAAAATTGCTCGCCGGTTAAAGTTGCCACTGCTTGCGACGAATGGAGTCTGCTATGCAAACCGCGCGCAACGACAAATCGCCGACGTCTTCACGTGTATACGCAATCACGTGCGTTTGGAAACTGCCGGACGCTTACTGTCCGGCAATTCCGAGCGTTTTGTGAAATCGCCTCAGGAGATGTGCGCGTTGTTTGCCGATTTACCGGAAGCGATTGCCAACACGGTCGAGTTGTCGTCACGACTCGAATTCACGCTCAAAGATTTAGGATACGAGTTTCCCAGGTATCCGGTCCCACCGGGAGAGACGATGACTTCATTTCTGCGGCAGCGGACCTTTGAAGGCGCCCATCTGCGTTATGGCCGTAACGGTGAATTCGCGCGCGCGGAAAGACAGATTGAACACGAACTGAAATTGATCGAGAAACTGAAACTCGAAGGTTATTTTCTGATCGTTTGGGACATCATTGAATTTTGTAAACGCCAGGGGATTCTGGTCCAGGGGCGCGGTTCCGCAGCCAACAGCGCGGTTTGTTACAGCTTAGGCATTACCGCTGTCGATCCGGTCGGCATGGAGCTTTTGTTCGAGCGCTTTCTTTCGGAAGAGCGCGGCGAATGGCCGGACATCGATCTCGATTTACCCAGTGGCGATCAGCGCGAGCGGGCAATTCAATACGTTTACGAGCGATATGGGAAGCAGGGTGCGGCAATGACCGCAAATGTGATTACGTATCGCGGCCGATCGGCGGCGCGTGAAGTCGGCAAAGTGCTCGGCTTTGATGATGAGACGCTGGGTCAGTTGTCGGGTCTGGTTCATACGTGGGAATGGAAAGATCCAAAGGACACAACTGAGCGTCAATTCAAAGACGCGGGATTGGACTTGCGCGATCGGCGCATTAGGAAATTTTTTCAGCTTTATCGTGCCGTACAGGATTTGCCGCGACATCTCGGTCAGCATTCGGGCGGCATGGTGATTTGCCAGGGACAGCTTAACTCCGTAGTGCCGCTGGAGCCGGCGGCCATGCCCGGCCGGGTGGTGGTGCAATGGGACAAAGAAGACTGCGCCGATCTGGGAATCATAAAAGTCGATCTACTCGGCCTCGGCATGATGGCCGTTCTGGAAGAAACAATTCAGATTATTCGTGACGATTATCAGGAAGAAGTTGATCTCGCGCACTTGCCAGCGGACAACCCGGCAGTCTATTCAGCGCTGCAACAGGCTGACACAATTGGCATGTTTCAAATTGAAAGCCGCGCCCAGATGTCCTGTCTGCCGCGCCTGCGACCGCAGAAGTTTTACGACATTGTCGTGCAAGTGGCGATCATTCGACCGGGACCGATTGTCGGCAACATGGTCAATCCTTATTTACAGCGGCGACTGGGCCGGGCGCCGGTAAAGTACGCGCATCCCGAACTCGAACCGGTATTAAAACGGACGCTGGGGGTCCCTCTGTTTCAGGAGCAGTTACTAAAGATGGCCATGGTGTGCGCTGATTTTTCCGGCGGCGAGGCGGAAGAGTTACGGCGCGCGATGGGATTCAAACGATCAGAGCAGCGCATGAAAGAGATTGAAGTGAAGTTGCGCCGGGGCATGACCAGGAAGGGAATTACGGATCGGACACAGGATGAAATTGTCGAACAAATCGCCTCGTTTGCGCTTTACGGGTTTCCCGAATCGCATGCGGCCAGCTTTGCGCTCATCGCTTATGCCAGCGCGTATCTCAAATGTCATTACCTGGCGGCGTTCACGGCGGCGACGCTGAACAATCAACCAATGGGTTTCTATCAACCGTTCACGATCATTAAGGACGCGCAGCGTCATGGCTTGAAGGTCCTGCCGGTAGACGTGACCCGATCTAATTGGGAATGCACATTGGAGGAAAGCAGAAGTCAGAAGTCAGAGGTCGGAGATCAGAATAATCCCGCGCTTCGTCTGGGCCTGCTGTGCGTCAAAGGGTTGCGGGAAGAAGCAGGCCGAGCAATTGTGTGCGCGCGATCCGAAAAACCGTTTTCCAGTCTTGATGACCTGCACCTGCGCGTGCCGGAATTGAGAAGAGATGAATTGCGGAAACTGGCGGCGGTAGGTGCATTGAATTTCATTCAAGCGACGAGTTCAAATTCCAAATTCCAAATTCCAAATTCAAAGGCAGAACCACAACCGAAACAGACCTTGGACCTTGGACCTTGGACTTTGGACAAAACAATTAATCGTCGCGATGCGCTCTGGCAGGTTGAGCGCGTGGCGAAAGATCCTGGGCCGCTTTATAAAAAGCTGGAAGAAGGCGCGAAATCGCCGCTCAACCCGATGACCTTGAATGAAAGGTTGAATGCTGACTTGCGGGGTACGGGGATTACGATTGGCCGGCATCCGATGGCGCATCAGCGGGCGTGGCTCGATATAAAAAAGGTGGCACGCGCGGGAGATTTGAAAGGCCTGCGCAACGGCGCCTGGGTAAAGGTTGCCGGTTGGGTGATCGTACGCCAGCGGCCCGGCACTGCCAAAGGGTTTCTGTTTTTGAGCATGGAAGACGAAACGGGAATCGCCAACATCATTGTCACGCCGCAACTGTTCGAAACGAATCGGCTGGCGTTGGTCAACTATCCATTTTTGCTCATCGAAGGAGTATTACAACATCAGGACAACGTTGTTTCAGTGAAGGCCAGACGAGTCGAACCGCTTCAGATCAAGATTGAAGGCACGGCGTCGCATGATTTTCACTGACGTGTCAGAACCGCGAATGATAGTGAGCTTGATCCCATCGCTATCGCTCCGGGTTCTGACACGGTCGGGCTCCTGACACAAAAAAGGCGGGCCATAGCGCGCCTTTCAAAAGCAGCTGAAGGAAAGCCTAGGGACGCTTGCGAGTTCCTGGTTTCGTTTTTTCAGGTACGACACTTTCAGTGTTCTTTAGTTCCGTCAGCGTTGCCTTGGCCTCGGCTTTATACCGGTGCGCATCAGGGGCCTTGTCCACAAATTGCTGCAAATAGTTAACGCCCTCTTGCAGCTTTACCTTGTCACTTGCAGCATAGCCCACGCTGATTTCGGAAACGCCCATGCCGTAGAGCGCATCAACGTTATCGGGTTGCGCGTCCAATATTTTCTTGAACTCGATCATCGACTTGTCCGCGGCGCCGGCGTCGAGCAGCATTTGCGCCATATCAAGCTGGGCTTTGCCCTTCTTGGCGGCATCGGTCTCGACGGCCATGTATTCCTGGTAGGCAGTCACCCCCTCGTCGGCCTTTGTCTGATCGACTTTGGTGACAAAGAACCGCATCGCTTCCGCCCGAGCAAAGAGTGCGAAGTACTTGTTCGTCGTCTGTTGCTTTTGCTCTTCGGCGTCCGTCGCTGCCGGCTGTTTTTTCAGCAACTCAACTCCCTGATTAGAGGCCTCAGCGGCAGCTTTAAAGTCGGCTTTAGCCGATTCGAGTCCTGCGTCCCTCGCCGCCGTGTCCTTGTTTTGAATCGCCGCGTTGTATTTTTCGACCCCCCTTGATCTGAGTGCCCCTGATTTGTTTGTTAACAGTGAAGGAGCGCCAGGATGCTCAGGATCAGCTGCCAGCCCCAGGTCGTATTGTTTGATGGCTTCGTCATAATTCGGCGGTTTGGCCGTCAGCGCCGCGTTACCGGCTTTGAAAGCATCGCCGATGATCTGATTAGCGCCCTCGATCTTCTTGTTGGCAGCCATGATCTCTTCGTTCTTCTTGGCGAGTTCCGCCTGCCTCGCCTTTTCGGCTGCGTCGTTGCCACCGCCACCACTTGAAGTAGCTCCTCCTCCTCCGGCCGCCGCCTTAACTGCCTCGTCACGGGTTAGTTTCTTTCCGTCTCCGGATGACAGCACCATATCCACCGGGATTTCCCGGCCGGCCTTGACCTTGTCCCTGGCCATTGGGCTGGCGCCGGGTGCGCTGACCGACACCACGTAGGTTCCGATGTAAGGCAGACCGGCGAAAATCCATTCGCCCTTCTTATCTGTCTTGGTGTGGTAATCGCCGGCAATGTCGACGCGCCAAACATCGATCACCGCATTTGCTACCGGAGCAGCATTACCATCAGCGCCGACCAGCTTCACGCTGCCGCGAAGTTGACCGGTTTGCGCTGAGGCGATGGCTGAAGCGCACAGCAAGACCGCTATGGCGACAATAGAGTTAAAAACATAAGAACGTCGCATTTTGCATTCCTCCATGAAATCACGGCCGAGGGGGCCACTGATTAAGATGCCACGATATAAACGTAAGTTGTAGCCGCGAACTGGCTTTAAGTTAATCAGCACGGACATCACTGTCAAGCATAGTCAATCGGATCACGCTGGCCGGCTTCGTCAAAAGCGCGCAAACGTATCGCACACGAATCACAATTACCGCAGGCCCGATCTTCGGATCGGTAACACGACCACGTCAGCTCAAGTGGCGCGCCCAGTTCCAAGCCGCGTTTGATGATTTCAGATTTGCGCAAATGTATCACCGGCGTCACGATTTCAATCCGAGTCTCAGGCCTGGTGCCCACCTCGATTACGCGCTCGAAAGCCTGGTAAAACTCCGGACGACAGTCGGGATAGCCGGAAGAATCTTCAGCCACAGCCCCGATATAAATTCGTCGAGCGTCGATCGTCTCTGCCCAGCTGGCCGCGATTGAAAGTAAATGCGCATTCCGAAAAGGAACGTAGCTGGTGGGGATTTCTTGCGAAGATAGATTGGCTTCCGCGATCGGAATATTTGCATCCGTCAGAGAAGATCCGCCAATCTCTTTCAGATGATCAAGCGAGGCCACCAGCCGCCTGGTCACCTGAAAATGATCGGCCAATTGTTCGAAGGCCCGCCGTTCGCGCGCTGCCGTGCGTTGGCCGTAAGTCACGTGCAGGAAAGCCAGTTCATCGTTTTCCTGGCGGGCAATCGCCGCCGTGACACACGAATCCATTCCGCCGGAAACCAGACAAACGGCGCGGTGGCACAGACTTAAGTCTGTGTTCCCCGTCTCAAAAGCTAGATCGTTGTGACCACCCATTTTCTAAAAAGACACAGACTGTGCCACTCACACACCATGGACGTCCGGCCCCCAGATGTATTTGTGAAGCTGCAACTGCATGCGAATTTTCAAGCCGCTTTCAGCGATCCAGTTTGCCAATTGCTGCAAGTCAATCTGGCCCCAGGCCGGCGAGATCAGAATCGCTTTGGCCTGCTGCTCGAGTTGATATTTCGCAATAACCTGTCTGGCGAACTCCCAATCACTTTGGTCGGCGACTACAAACTTTACTTCGTCCGTATCTGACCGGAGCCGCTCCAGATTGGACCAGTCATTCCTTTCGGCTTCGCCTGAGGCCGGACACTTGACGTCGAGAATGATTTTCGCGCGCGGGTCAACCTCCGCGGTCGAAACATAGCCGCCGGTTTCGATCAGAACTTCATAATCTGCGTCACACAAACGCCGGATTAGAGCGAATGCTTCTCGTTGCGCCAGCGGCTCGCCGCCGGTGATCTCAACCAGGTTGCAGCCGAAGTCCCGCACCCGGTCGATTACGTCCTCGATCGGGAAGTGCTCGCCTCCGGTGAATGTGTATTCGCTGTCGCACCAGGTGCACCGCATCGGACAGCCGGTCAACCGCACGAAAGTACACGGCCGACCTGCGTGGGTGGATTCTCCCTGTATTGAGCGGAAGATTTCAGTGATGCGCAGCACAAACGAGATTCTAGTTTTTAGATTTTGGATTGTCGATTTGCGAGGCCTGGGTAAAGTTTGCCTCCCGCTTTTTTTGGGAGAGCATTGGGGTGAGGGCTTAGTACGACAGGTTCGGAATAATTCATCGAGCTTTAGCCCCTATCGAGACGAACCGGCAGTCAATTCTTCAAGGCCGATAATAGTGCGAGATTCCTAACGGATTGCGGGCTGAAGCCCGCAACAACGCTGCGTTTGCAGTTTGCGCTAAGGCCGTCTCCCAACCCTCTCCCAAAAGGGAGAGGGAGTCAAACTATACGACTACTCGTTTCTGAGGAGGTCTGTCGGCAACCTTCGGCCGTGCGCCTCATCAAACCTCATGCGCCTAAAAGGGCAAAACCGAACGATTTAGAATCCAAGTCGTGATAGCATGTGCGCGGCTTTTCAAGCGCAAAACGCATTTTGAGCCTGACCCCGAAACAGATTGATGAGCTGATTCTAGCCGGCGCGGATCGCTTGCTCGCGCGAGCGACGAACGCCCGTTTGCTGACGGCCCAGACGTTGACGAAGAGATTACGGCGCGTCACCGAAAAGTATGTACTGCGGCACGATCCGGCGGCCGCAGCGGCGACAATCAACGGCTTCCTTGATGGCCTGCACGCCGACGAGTTGTGTCTGGTGATGGCTTGCGAACAAGGCGACCAAACGGCCTGGAGCGAATTGTTTGAAGGTTATGCAGCGACAGTGCGCTCGGCGGCGCGGGTGTCCAGTTCGAGTGAGTCGATGGCTGACGATCTGGCCCAATCGATTTGGGCCGAGCTGCACGGGTTGAAGGCGCGCGAAGATGGGACCGCGGCCGGGAAGCTCGCATATTATTCAGGGGCTGGTTCGCTGGGCGGGTGGCTACGGGCGGTTGTGGGACAACTCGCTATTGACCAGCACCGGAAACAGGCGAAAGTCGTGCAAACCGAAGAGGACTCGGAACTCGATCGTCTGGTGCTTTCCGAGGCTGAGCCGGACGGGGCCCACGCATTTCAAACTGCTGCGAGTCCCGAAGATTTGCTGGCCGGAAATATGGCGGCTGCTGATGTCGAGAAGGCTCTGGGACAAGCAATCGCCGAATTGGCCGACGAAGACCGCTTGCTCATGAAGTTGTATTACTTTGAAGGATTGAGGTTGCGCGAGGCGGGAGCTGTACTTGGAGTACACGAGGCGACCGCCAGTCGCCGATTAACGCGGATTCATGGCGAAGTACGCCAGCGTGTCGAAGCAATCTTGATGAAGGAGCATGGCTGGACAAAGTCCGAGGCAAGTCGTTCGTTGGCGGAAGTTGCCGAGCATTTGCAGACGGAGGTTGAGCCGATGCTGACGGGAAAAGCTGATGCAACTCTTCGGAGTTCGCCGGCGAGCGGATGATTGGTTTTATTCGCAAGTTATCGGGGTCTCGAACGTTCATGATCAGGAATTGATCGGTTGCTGAACGCGGATAAGACACTGACAAGCGGAATGACATCGAACGACAAACAAATTGATGTTTTGATGAGGCGTTACGCGAAAGCGGCGCCCCGCACCAGTGTGAGCGGCCACCTCGACGCCGACGAACTCAGCGCGTTTGCCGAGGGCTCGCTGCCACCTGCGACCCGCGCGGGTTATGTGTCGCATCTGGCTGATTGTGATGATTGCCGCAAACAAGCGAGCGCGCTGGCAATCAGTAGCGGCGCTGTCGTTCGCACGGAAGAGAGCCCCTCAACTGTCGTTAGCGGCCGCTCCTTTTGGCAGATACTAGCCGGCCTCTTCGCCTTGCCGGTGTTGCGCTACGCAGCGTTTGCAGCGGTCCTGCTGATGGTCGCGGGAGTTGCTTTTGTGGCTTTGCGCCAGTCGCGCCGCGATTCAGGGATGATTGCGGCCAACGAGCCGGTGAACCAACAGCGCGAGTCTGCGATCAAGCCCCCTGCTGAGCTTCAGGAGGGATCCCGTGGAAACAAACAGGCCGACACCGATACGCGTCCGGCTCCATCTCCGCCACCAAGCGCTGGGAATGATCAAATAGCTAAAGCTGAGGCCACCACCAAACCGGCAGAGGCAGTTGCTGGTACCGGATTGATGAAGGAAGCGCCTCCGGCGGCGCCGATTACGGCTGAGAAAAAACCCGCTCAGGGTGAGGTTGCTCAGACGGCTCCATCTTATG
>Ga0207428_10002008_pt1 | contig 20594 bp, 14 predicted proteins | sample RhiMethybrSRZTD1_FD_187600 | JGI IMG/M metagenome (GOLD analysis project Ga0207428, IMG submission 187600) | Populus rhizosphere microbial communities from Tennessee, USA - Rhizosphere MetaG P. TD hybrid SRZTD1 (SPAdes) (version 3) | ecosystem: Host-associated > Plants > Roots > Rhizosphere >...
AGGGAACGAATGGCACGGGTCAGGGACGGCTGGGCGACGTTGCAGCGCTCCGCTGCCTTGGTGAAACTGAGCGTTTCGCTGAGTGCCAAGAAATAGCGGATCTGGTACATTTCCATGGCGTCGGCCTCTTTGATCAGGCTCTGATGCCAGCCGATCGGGTGCTTGCCGCAGTTGACACGAACTGGGTATGCCCCCTGCACTCGGTCACCATTGCGATGATGCTCCTGGCCACATCGGCATCTACGATGATCGCGACAAGCGGCTCGCGCGAGATGTTTGCGGCGAAGCTCTCGGAAAGCTCGCGGCCAGAGTTCAAGAGCTTCGGCGAACCCGTGCTTGTGGCATTCTGGCTTGTTCCGCCATACCGCACGATCAGAGCAACAAAGCAGTAGCCTCGACCATTCACGGTGGAGATATATCGGTCGCCCGCTTGGCCATCGCGCAAGATTCGCCTCAACCCCGCAATCTGGACCTTGAGATTGCTCTCCTCAACCGTGAGGCCGGCCCAGATCCGCGCAATCAATTCTTGCTTGCTCACCACCTCGCCTGGGCGCTCGAGAAGTGCAATCAGGAGGTCAAGGGCGCGGCAACCGAGGTTCACAGGTTTGTCGCCTTCGAGCAGGAGTCGCTCACTCGGATATAAGCGAAAACGCCCGAAAGCTGTGAAAGCGGCAAAGCGCTTGGCCGCGGTCCTTGGCCCACGTCGGACGTCGATCGACCGGAAATCCGCGTCCATTCGATTAAGCATTCCCGATTGAGACTCTTCGCAGCGCCCCCTGACTTCGGTGTTATCCGGCGTGAGACGACGTGCCTGCCGGAGTGGGGAAGTCGATCGAATTGTCACCATGAATGCCTCCTAAGAGCGAATGATTCGTCGGTCGATTTCGCCAGCGTCAATCAACGCTCCAAGCCTTCGTAAGCAGAATGGGTTTCTTTTTCCGGTCCCATGATGCAGCTCGCTTCACGTTGCTGGTATTGTCCATGAGTGCTTCGGGCCGCCACTGAAGGAAGGGCACACTGCCGGGAGGGATAACTCTGTTATACCTGAGGTATATCAATCGGGAGTGAGCTCCCGCTTCGTTGGCCCATCAGCAATTCGCGGCATGGATACGTCGGACCCGTGGCTGTACTTACCGCCACGGTGAGTCGCCTCGCTAGGTGGTCTATACAGACGTATAGAGTGGAAGGTTACGGGATGCATAGCGTTGCCTGACCGATACGGCCTGCATAGAATCGGCATTGACTCACATTCGCCCTAGTTTGAGAATTGCCAGTGGGCGGGAGGCATGTGTGGCTTCTGCTATTACTACCCCGGCCGAGGAGGGCGGCAAGGCCGTCGTCCACATCGTCGATGACGACGCTTCGCTATGCGTGGCCCTGGAGGAGTTGTTCGGGTCAATCGGCTTAGCTACACGGTGCTATCGCTCGGCGCGCGAATTCTTGGACTCCGATTTAAGGAACTTGAGCGGTTGCATTGTTATTGACATCAGACTCCCAGACATGAACGGCCTGGAGTTTCAAGCTCAGCTCGCAGAGATGGGCATTCGCCTGCCGGTCGTTATGATGACAGGATATGGCGACGTACCGATGTCGGTTCGGGCCATGAAGGGAGGCGCAGTCGATTTCCTCCTCAAGCCGTTTCGCGATCAGGATATGCTGGATGCGGCACTAGCTGCCATCCGCCGAGACCAAGAGCGGCGAACGTTCGAATCCGAGACCTCGCAAATTCGTGAGCGGTTCGAAACTCTCTCGGCGCGCGAGCGCCAGATAATGTTCCAAGTCGCTACCGGCAAGATGAACAAGCAGATAGCCGGAGATCTAGGAATAAGCGAAGTCACCGTGAAGGTACATCGCGGCGCTGTCATGCGTAAGATGGGCGCTCGGACTCTCGCCGATCTCATTCGAATAACAGAATTGCTCAAGCACTGATCTTCTCTGTCGGCAATTACACTTTCGTATAATTCACTGGCACAACGCGTATAATTCACTGGCACAACGCCAAGTGCCACTATTGGCCGCCCGCCTCACCGCGGGGGCCAAAGGGGCGGTATGTGTCGAAAAAGCGCTTAATCGCCGTGATCGATGACGACGAGCCGTTCCGTGTGGCGCTGGTTGAGCTGCTCGGCTCGACCGCGTTTGACGCCCTCGGTTTTGCCTCCGCGGAGGAGTTCATCTCATCGAAACATACTGATGCGTATGACTGCATTGTTACCGACATTCACCTCCCCGGGATGAGTGGGATCGATTTGTTGCGATCTCTTCGCTCGAAGCAGTGGTCAGGTCCTGTCATTTTGATAACCGCCCACATGAATCCGGGGCTTGAGGCGAACTTGGAGTCCATTGATCCAATATGTCTCCTCATGAAGCCGTTCAGCCCAGATGTTCTAACAGCCTGTATCGAAAAGGCGCTCATGGACTGCCAATCCTGATGCAATAGGACGCAACCCCTTCTATCATCCCAAAGTGCGGACAGGCTGCGCCTGCCTCTTGCAAATTGCCCACTCCAAGAGAGGTTGGATGCCCATTCATCTTACTTCGCGTGCTGACTTCACGCTCGCCAACTATCTCCGGGTGAGCTGGGAGGGCGAGCGCGTTGAGTTCGCCGAATCCGCGCTCGCCAGGATGGCTGAGACACGTCGGCAGTTTCTCGATCTGCTAGACAATGATCCCGAAATCCACGTCTACGGCGTCACCTCCGGCTATGGAAAAAATGCTGGGCTGCGGCTGTCGCCCGAACAGCGCCGAGAACATGCCCGCCGACTACCCTATGGTAGCTACTCCGCTTTCGGTCCGGCACTGCCTGACCGGCTCGCTCGTGGCATCGTATTCGCCCGGCTTGCAAACTACGTCGAAGGTCATGCCGCTATCAGTCCGGATCTCGCCTGCGCGATAGCGGCACTATTGGCCGGCAGCGAATTGCCTAAAGTGAGCATGTGGGGCCAAGGTGGGGCGGGTGAGGTCTTGGGCCTCGCGCCACTCTTCATTGGCGTCGCTGAACGGTTTGAGCTTGGTGAGAAAGAAGCTCTGGCTCTCATCAATGGATCTCCGTGCGCCGCGGCACTCGTCGCCGACGCAGCCCTTGCCGGTCGCCGGCGTCTTGAATTGGCTGAGGAGGTATTTGCACTGTCTTGTGAGGCTATCCTCGCACCACACGAGCACTTCGCAGCGGAGCTCGAGGAGCTTTGGAGCGACCCCCCGGAAAGTGCGACGCTGACGCGGCTGCGCGCTTTGATGGCTGGTGGCAGGGTCAACCGGCGGCCATTCCAAGCGCCTGTTAGCTATCGCGTCCTACCGCGAGTACTTGCCCAGTTCCGTCGAACAGTAGAGGCCGCCGAAGCAACGGCAAGCACTTCGCTTGGAGCGATTACCGATAATCCTGTATTTCTGGCCGCAACCTTAGAGCGTCCGAAGGCCCGGATATACAGCACCGGCGGATACCACAACGCGATGGCTTATCCTACACTCGACAATCTCGCTGCAGCGATGGCCGATCTTTGTCATATCGCCGACCGCCACACGTCGAAACTACTCGACGGCCGATATTCGTTACTGCCCGACCAATTGCAGAAGGGCGATGGGTTAGCAGGCCTGGGCATGGTACAGGTGGGCTACGCCGAGCAAGCGCGCCGCGCAGCGCAGCGGAACTTCCTGCCTGGAAGTGAAGGCGGCGGTTTTGGGCAGAACGACGTATCACCACCGACCTTCCCGGCTTGGCGCGCCCAGGACGAGGCCGGTCGGTGCCTTGATGCAGGACTTGCCATCCTCGCTGTGATTGGCTCGCAGGCACTCTTCGCAACTGATCGATCTGCTCCGCCGGCACTCGCTCAACTCGTCCACCAAGTTCGCCAGTACGTACCGCCGCTGACCCACAGTCGCGTGCTAACTAATGAGATGACTGCGCTGGCGAATGCTTTCGGTCGCCGCGTCTTCGCGAGCGATGCGTAGCTTTAGGAAGATTGACCACGGGGCATTACGCCACTTCGTGGCACCCACCGAACCGCTGTGGCGTTTCCCCCAATTGAGCCGCCGATCACGCGCGCTTGAAAAATGGCCGCAACCCGGACACAATCGCACGTCACACAGAGTTAGATCCGTCTAAGAAGACAGAAAGCGACAGGGATTAGGCTGCGACTTCGGGAAGAGATCGCTCGTGACCGATCTTTCGAAATACAGATTCAATACCTTGCGTCGAGAGGAGCTTGGACTTTATCGGGGCTCCGCCGATGACCTGTCTCATATTCTCGTGGTTTCTAACGCCAGCCGCCAGCCATCGCTAGAATTGCTGCGGCGGTTCGAGCACGAACTTGCACTTCGGTCAACGTTAGAGCCGGAGTGGGCTGCTCGGCCTCTCGAACTTACAGAATACGAGACGCGGATGGCACTTGTCCTTGAAGATCCGGGCGGTGAACCACTTACCGGGTTGCTTGGAGGGCCGCTCGAGACATCGCAGTTCCTGCGTATCGCGATTTCGCTGGCATCTGCAGTAGCCCGCATGCATGAGCGAGGGCTAATTCACAAGGATATCAAGCCGTCGAACGTGTTGGTCGAAACGAGGACCTATTCGACGTGGCTCACGGGATTCAGCATCGCCTCCCGTCAACCGCGCGAGCGTCAAGCACCAGATCCTCCCGACAAAATCTCAGGGACGTTGGCCTACATGTCCCCAGAACAGACAGGCCGCATGAATCGCACGATCGACTCCCGCAGCGATCTCTACGCGCTGGGCGTTACGTTCTATGAAATGCTGGCTGGGGCCCTTCCCTTTACTGCCGACGATCCGATGGCATGGGTGCATTGCCATATCGCACGCCAGCCGCTGGAGCCTAGCCAGAGGCATCCAGCAGTTCCGCTTCAGTTATCATCGGTCGTGATGAAGCTCCTGGCGAAGAACGCCGAGGACAGATATCAGACTGCCGATGGGCTTGTAGCGGATCTCCGGCGCTGTTTGCTGCAGTGGGAGATACACCGCCGTGTCGACCAGTTTCCCCTTGGGCTTCACGATACTCCCAACCGACTTGTGATACCGGAGCGTTTGTATGGCCGTGACGCTGAGATTGGCACTCTGCTCGCGTCTTTCGATCGGGTAGCTCTCGATGGCAGGTCGGCCTTCCTGCTGGTATCCGGCTACTCAGGCGTTGGGAAATCGTCTCTTGTGAATGAGTTGCACAAGGTCCTGGTGCCGCGCCGTGGTCTCTTTGGCACCGGCAAGTTTGATCAATATAAACGCAGCGTTCCCTACGGGACGCTGGCGCAAGCCTTCCAGAGTCTTGTCCATCAAGTCCTTGGCGCTACCGCTGCGCAAATGGACGAATGGCACGATGCGTTGCTGGAGGCGCTCGGTCCAAACGGGCAGCTTATCGTAAATCTCGTTCCGGAACTCGCTCTCGTGATCGGCAATCAACCACCCCCGCCCGAGTTGCCGCCGCAGGATCAGCAGGCGCGGTTTCAGACGACAGTGCGGCGCTTTCTTGGCGTGTTTGCTCGGCCGAAGCACCCTCTCGTTCTATTCCTCGATGATCTGCAGTGGCTGGACTCAGCAACTGCAGATCTCATCGAACACCTGATCGCCCACCCTGAGCTAAAATACTTATTGCTGGTGGGTGCTTACCGGGAGAATGAAGTCAAGCCCTTGCATCCGCTTCTGCGAATGCTTTCTCGGCTCCGCGAAGCTGGAGAGATCGTGCAGGATATCCGCTTGGATCCACTTCCGCCGGAAGAGGTATGTCAGCTGCTCGCGGACGCCCTGCACAGCGAGCCCGGGCGTGTCGCTCCTATCGCCGGATTAGTATTCGACAAGACCGGCGGCAATCCCTTCTTTACGGTTCACTTCATCACGACGCTTGCAAACGACAAGCTCCTAACCTTCGATGCCGCAGAGGGCGCGTGGATTTGGGACGTTTCCGGAATCCGCGCTAAGGGATTTACCGACAACGTAGCGGATTTGATGGCTGCCAAGTTGAGCCAACTCCCGCCAGACACGCAGAAGACTCTGGGCATACTAGCCTGTCTAGGACCTGCTGCCGACGCGGCCACGCTCGCTGCATTGCGGGAGAAAGAGGGAACTGCCGCAGACCTCGTGCTTTGGGAGGCAATTCTTGCCGGCTTCGTCCTCTACTCTGACGACACCTATACATTCGCTCATGATCGCATTCGTGAGTCTGCCTATGAGCTGTTACCAGCGTCCGAACGTGCCACCATGCACTTACGCATTGGTCGTCTGCTCGCAAAGCGCACGTCGCCTGACGAGCTTCAAGAGAAGATTTTCGATATCGTAAATCAGTTCGATCACGCCGCAGGGTTGATCACAACGGCGCAAGAGCGCGAGCAGATCGCGGAGCTCCATCTCCTTGCCGGCAAACGCGCCAAGACGGCCAGCGCTTACTCCGCGGCGCTCGAGTACTTCGCAGCCGGCCGCACGCTACTACCACAAAATGGTTGGGAACAGTGCTATCGTCTTAGCTTCGACCTCGAGCTGAACTTCGGTGAATGTGAGTATCTTACCGGTGAGGTTGCACGATCGGAAAAACGACTCTCTGCGCTGGGAGCCCGCGCCTGCACGCTTGTCGACTCCGCTGCCGTTGCCTGTCTTCGTATCAATCTCTACACCAACCTTGATCAAGCAGAGAACGCTATCGGAGTTGGCGTTGACTTCCTGCGGCACGTTGATCGCAATTGGTCGGCGTCCGTTACCGACGTTGACGTTCGGCGCGAGTATCTTCGCCTACTAGGCCAACTAAGGCCGGAGTCAATTGAAGACCTAATCGATTTACCTCTCGCAATCGACCCCGAAAAGCGTGCCACCATCGACGTTCTCACCGAATTGGCGGTGCCAGCTCTGTTTACCAACGTGGATCTCTTTCGCGCGATCGTCTGCCGGATCGTGGCTCTTAGCCTGGAGCATGGGAACACCGACGGTTCAAGCCTTGCATACGTGCGATTAGGCGCCATCGTAAGCACCTATATCGGAGACTATCAGATCGGCTTCCGCTTCGCCCGGCTTGGCGTAGATCTTGTCGAGAAACGCGGCCTCGACCGCTACAAGGCGCGTGTCTATTTCGTACTCGCAGCGCACGTCGCACATTGGACGCAGGAATTGACCGCCTGTCTGGCATTTGCGCGGCGCGCCTTTGATGCGGCGCAAGCTGCTGGCGACTACGTTTATGCAGCATACAGCTTCGCCATCATCATTGAACATCGCCTGGCATTAGCGCATCCACTCGAGGATGTCCAACGCGAGGCGGAGCAATGTCTCCAGTTTGCTCAGAGTGCTCGTGTCCTCGTTATCTGCGATCAGATCAGAGAACATCTCGTCCTAATCCAGACCCTTCGTGGAGCGACACTGGATCGTGGCCTTTTAGACGATGACACTTTCGCCGACCGCCGTTTCGAGCAAGACCTATATAGTGAGCCTCCGTTGGCCTTCTCCGCGTGCGCTTACTGGTTTCGAAGGTTAGCGGAAGGAGTGTACTCGAACGACACCCTATCTGCCGTATCGGCTTCACAAAAGCTCGCGCCTCTGATCTGGACCTTCCCTACCCGCTTTGATCTGGCCCAGTATCACTTCCACTCTGCGCTGGCCTGGGCGGCGCATTCTAGCACCGTTTCAGCCGATAATTGCCGCGATTGTATTGCGGCCCTGAAAACTCATCGTGGACAGATTGCTATTTGGGCTCGGACCTGCCCGTCCACGTTCGCAAGTCGCGCCACCCTATTAGACGCAGAGATTGCACGGATAGAAGGCGCGCACTCGGATGCTACTCGGCTCTATGAAGAGGCTATTGCGCTGGCGCGCGACTATGGCTTTGTCCAGGATGAGGCCATCGCTCACGAACTTGCTGCGAGATTCGCCTCTTCGCGTAACCTTCGCCATGAAGCAAATGCTCACTTGCAGCACGCAAGATACTGCTACCTTCAGTGGGGAGCTGGTGGCAAGGTGCGGCAGCTCGAGCAAAGGTACCTTCACCTTAGCGAGGAACTAATCTCGCCGAAGGCGGACACTACGATCGACGCTCCGGTGGAACAACTAGACCTTGCCACGGTTGTTAAAGCGTCACAGGCAGTTGCCGGTGAGATCTTGTTTGAGCGTCTCATTGAGACGCTCATGACCATCGCGCTCGAGCACGCTGGCGCCGAATGGGGAACACTCATCCTTCTCCACGATGGTGAGTTGAGGATCGAGGCCACGGCCAACACCAGAGGAGACGCAGTCCAGGTCACGTTGCAAAAGCCGCCGAAGACCGCGGCGGACCTGCCTAACTCTATTCTGCACACTGTAATGCGTACTCGCAGGGGCATCAATCTCGAGGATGCCGTGCAATCTAGCATCTTTACAGCAGACGCGTACATACAGCGGCGGCGGCCTCGATCGGTGCTTTGTCTCCCCCTTCTAAAGCAAGGTCAGCTGATCGGCCTGCTCTACCTTGAAAACAATCTGGCACCCGGAGTTTTCACTAAATCTCGCGCCGGTGTAACTGAACTTGTGCTCTCACAGGCTGCGATCTCACTCGAGAACGCGCGACTCTATGATGGACTGCGGCGAAGTGAAGCTCTCTTAGCGGAAGCTCAGCGGATGACTCAGACAGGCAGCTGGGCATGGAAGCCCTTCACTGACGAAGTAGCCTGGTCCTTAGAACACTACCGCATCCTGGGACTCGATCGAGAAAAGGCAAAGCCTTCCTTCGAACTTTTCTTTGCTCAAATCCATCCGGACGACAGGTCCGCATTCGAGGAGACAATCAGGTCGGCATGCCAGGCGAGGGCCGACTTCGAGAAGGAGTGTAGGGTCGTCCTAAGCGATGGGCGTATTAGGTACGTCCATTGCGCGGGCCATACGGTAGTTGACACCGCAGGCAACTTCGTGGAGTTCATCGGGACCACCAGAGATATTACAGAACGCAGGCAGGCTGAGGAGGCGTTAAGAGGTGCTCAATCGGAGCTTGCTCGTGTTACGCGACTTTCGACAATGGGCGAACTCGTGGCTTCGATTGCGCATGAGATAAACCAGCCTCTCGGCGCGATCGTGATCAATGCGGGAAATTCGATTCGCTCGCTCAGTGGGGAGAAACCTGACCTGCTGAAGGCACGGGATGCGATAACGCGCATTGCCAGCGACAGTCAGCGTGCAGCGGACGTGATCCGAGGTCTGAGGGCGCTAGTCCAGAAAAACGGGCCAAATATCTCCAGGGTGGATATCAAGGACGCTATCGAGGAAGTGCTGATACTCACGCGCATCGAGCGACAGCGGCACAATATAGAGCTGCGCACTGCGTTGCGAACCGGTGATCGCCTGATGCTTGGGGACCGAGTACAGCTGCAGCAAGTCATCCTTAACCTGATCATGAATGGCATTGAAGCAATGAGCACGGTCATCGACCGGCCGAGAGTCCTCGAAATATCGTCCGAACCGGTTGAGGAGGACCATCTTCTTGTCGCAGTACATGATACCGGTCCCGGCCTTGATCCTCAAATAATCGGTCGAATCTTTGATCCTTTCTTTACAACAAAGTCCAGCGGCATGGGTATGGGACTCTCGGTCTGCCGAACGATTATCGAGGCTCATAAAGGACGCTTCTGGACCTCGCCACGTGAGCCGCACGGATCGAGCTTTCAGTTCACCGTGCCCAGTGTTGCTCCACGATCCAATGACGCGACCCGCTAGAGAGTTTTCTTACGAGGTCGCACTTGAAGAGTGAGCCTGGTCGAAGGAGAACCGAATGATCGACGAGATGAGCACAGGTGAATACGCCAGATTCACGCCTAGGTCGCAGTGACAGCGGGAGGTGCGAACCCGCTCAGCAAGCCCAGGGAGGAACTCTCGCGAACCAAGTTGGGGAGGCGACATCACCCAAGAGGAAAGGCAGGAGCATTCTACAAAAGCAGGTATGGGAGGCAGCAATGACGATGAACCGAAGGTTACTGGACAGCTTGCGCCACAGATGCAGTGCGCTGGAAAATCACCTAATCGACGGATTGGTCGCACGTCGTGTCAGCCGGCGCGAATTTATACGACATGGATCAGTTCTAGGCTTGAGCTTGCCAGTCCTCGGAGGTGCCGCTTCGGCGGTTGGTTTATCTGGTTTATCGGCAGTGTCGCATAGCGCCCGCGCCGCATCGCCGGGGGGCACGATCCGAGTGGGCCAGATAGTCCCCGCGGCCGCGATCGACCCCCTGAAGATTGCCGATGGCGGCGGCATAACGGTGGTGTCGCAGGTTGCCGAAACTCTTGTGTTGACGGGCGGCGATCTGGCGGCAAGGCCGGTGCTCGCGGAGAGCTGGTCGCCCAACAAGGACGGCACGGTTTGGACCTTCAAGCTGCGCCAGGGGGTCAAGTTCCACAGCGGCAAGACCATGAACGCCGACGATGTGGTAGCCACCTTCGACCGGCTCGCCGACCCGAACAACGGGTCGAATGCGCTGTCGGCGTTGACCGGTACGCTCTCCAAAGGCGGCACGCGCAAGGTCGACGACTACACGGTTGAGTTTCACCTGGACGCCGCCAATGGCAACTTCCCCTACATCGTCTCGACCGACAACTACAACGCGGTGATCCTCCCCGCCGACTACAAGGGCGATTTCGAGCAGAACATGAACGGCACTGGGCCGTTCAAGCTGGAGAAGTATACCCCCAAGGTCGGCGCCTCGTTCGTGCGCAATACGGAATATTGGGGCGGCCAAGTCCTGCCTGATCGTCTCGAGGTCAGCTTCTACAGCGACTACCAGCCGCAGATTCTGGCGTTACAGGGCGGTCAGATCGACATCATCCAGCAGATCCCGGTCTTGCAGGGCGTCGGGCTGCTCAACGATCCCAATGTCGACATCATTGCCACGCCGTCCACGGCGCACCAGCAAGTCCACATGCGTACCGACCTCGACCCCTTCAAGGACAAGCGGGTGCGGCGCGCGATCGCGCTGTGCCTTGACCGGCCGAAGATCGTGCAGGGCCTGATGAAGGGCCGTGCCCAGATCGGCAACGACAGCCCGTTTGCCGCGGCCTATCCCTCCACCGACCCGAATGTGAAGCAGCGCGAGAAGAACATCGCCGAGGCCAAGGAACTGATGGCGGCCGCTGGCATGAACGGGTTTGAGACCACGCTGACGACCGAGAAGTATCTCGAGATCCCCGATTACGGTGTCCTGATCCAGAACGCCGTGAAGGAGATCGGCGGCAAGATCAACATCAACCAGCTCGACCAGGGCGCCTACTATGGTGATGCGGTCTACGGCAAGTCACCGTGGCTTGATTCAGACATGGGCATCACCGACTACGGCCATCGCGGCGTGCCAAACGTGTTCCTGTCGGCGCCGCTGAAGAGCGACGGAACCTGGAACTCGGCGCACTTCAAGAATCCCGAGTACGACAAGCTGGTCACCAGCTACATCGCATCGCTGGATCTGGACTCGCAGCGCACGACCGCCGGCAAGATCCAGAACCTGCTGCTTGATGAGACGCCCGTGCTCTTCGTCTATTTCTACGACTTCCTGACCGCGACGAAGAAGGGTGCGGCTGGCGTGCAGCCGACAGCAATGGGGCAACTGATCTTGAGCCAAGCGACGCTTTAGAGGTCCTAGTCGTGCCCGCGAATCTCCGCCTTCCGTAATGTTCTGGGCTGCGGGCGAGCAGGCATTGCGAAAGATACAGCGAAAGTTGGGCTCGGCGCCCCCATTCCAAAGGAGAACGCTTATCCCGGTGTCCCAGGTCTACAAGATCTAGGACAGGCGGTTTCCCGCTGCTCCATACGGTCCGCGCTCTACCCTGGGTAGGAGATCAGTTGTCATCCTCAGCGCGGTCGGGCAGTGCACTAGAGCGCGATAGTTTCATTTTGAAGCGTATCCAGCGTTAGCGAGATAGTTGGCGCACTCGGCTGAAGTAAAGTGGTCGAGGAGCTGACCGATCCGTTTCCAAGTTTCCTCGATGGTGCGCTCAGCGGCCTTGCGGAGCAAGGTTTTGAGCTTGGCGAAGACGTGCTCGATGGGATTGAGATCGGGGCTGTAGGCGGGCAGGAAGAAGAGCTTGGCGCCGGTCTTGCGGATGGCCCGTCGGACGGCCTGGCTTTTGTGCGATCCCAGATTGTCCATGATGACGATGTCGCCTGGAGAGAGTTCGGGTGCCAAGCATTGTTCGACGTAGGCCAGGAAACTTCGGCCGTTGATCGGACCGTCGAACACGCATGGCGCGCCGAGCCGGTCGTGACTAGAGCCGCTAGAAGGTGAGAGTTCGCCAGTGGCCATGGGGCGCCTTGGCGATTAGCCGCCGGCCCCTGGCGCAGCGGCCGTAAAGGCGAACATTGGGTCATGCTTCTACTTCGCGTTTGCGCGCGAAACCGCGTCGCCAATCCTCGACGTTGTGGTCAATTGAGTGACGACATCTCGTCCTGCGTTACCACCGTCAAGTTTACGCGCGATTAGGAACAGCGATATTGTCCTTAGGGGAAGTTCGCGCCGAGGCCGCTGGCTTGATTGCCATCTGACAGCTGGAGGTCGCTCAGTCGGTGGGGTGGTCCGGCAATGTCTTGCTGATGAGTTCGAGCAGCAAGGCGGCTGCAAAGGGCTTGTGCAGATAAGCGACACAACCGGCCCGGCGTGCATTCAGCTCTATCCCCTCATCATCAATGGCCGTGATGAAGATAACGGGCACGTCAGAGCCAGATGCTCTTAGCCGCTGTCGCAGCGCGACTCCCGATATGCCGTCAAGGTGAATATCGAGCACAAGGCAATCGACCTGGCTTGCCATCGTTCGGCTGAGAAACGCTTCAGCCGACGAGTATCCCTCGGCCACAAAGCCATTGGTAACCAACAGCCGTTCGATACTTTTCCGCATGCTCGGATCGTCTTCCACGACAGCCACTGTGCGTGGTCGGCTCTCCAGGTTCTGAACCTTCCGGACTGGTTGATGTAGGATGCGATCGACGTCAGTCAATTAACGGCCGAAACATGCATTTCGCCTATTGTCCTTTGGTGAATCGGCAGACTTCTATCCTCGTGGCGGCTGCGGCGCACGCTCAAGAAGGCCCACTCTCTCCGCAATCGATACCGCCTCGGCCAGGGAATGAACCCCAAGCTTTTCCATGATGTTGTGCCGATGGGCCTTGACGGTCCTCTCCGAGGTTTCGAGCTCGTAGGCGATCTGCTTGTTGCGCCTGCCCCGGACGATCAGGCCAAAGACCTGTGACTCACGCAGCGTCAGACCAGCGATCAACGCGCGAAGTGCTTCAAGACGATCATGCTCAAGGCGGCGGGCCTCGCATCGATGCAACGCTCGTCTAACGGCTTCGAGCAGCGCCGTGCTGGAGGCTGATTTCTCCAGGAAGTCATCAGCGCCGGCCTTTATCGCCCGAACAGTAGATTCGATGTCGCCATGGCCGGTAAGGAAAATGATCGGCAAGAGCGGCGCGCTTTCCGCGAGGCGACTCTGTAGTTCCAGGCCGTTCAATCCTGGCATCTGTAGGTCAAGCAGAATGCAGCCCGGATCGGGGCTCGGCAGACGTGCCAGGATCTCATCGGCCGAGTTATAGGAGACAACTCGAAACCCAGATGTCTCCATCAGCCGTTCGACAGCCGTCCGGAAAGAGCGATCGTCATCGACGATATGAATGATCGGATTCACCGGGCTCACCCACGTTGCGCGAGTGGCAAAACGAAGCGGAATATGGCACCTCCGTCCGGACGATTGTCTGCCCAGATCTTGCCGCCGTAGGTTTCAATTATCTCACGCGCAATCGCGAGGCCAAGTCCTGTTCCGGTCGGCTTGGTCGTGTAAAAAGCATCGAAGATGCTGCCGAGTTTATCTCTGGGAATGCCACGACCGGTATCGGCAACCGATATCTCGACGTTGTCGGACGCCTCCGCCAGCGCCGTCTGAAAAAGCAGCTTTCGTTCTGTCGATGCCACATCAAGCATGGCATCCATCGCGTTGGTCGCGAGGTTCAGTATGACCTGCTGCACATGGACCTGGTCGGCACGCACTGGAAATTGCCGTGCGGGCTCAGGAGAACTAACGGCGATGTTTCGTCGCTCTGCCTCGGTGTGAAGGATCCGGATCGCACTCTTCACAACATCATTCAGATCGAACTCCTGCCATTCCACTTCGCCTCGTTTCTTCAGAAGCCCTCTCATTTGGGCAATGATCTCTTGCGCCCGCTGATCATCAGCGCGGATGTCGGCTAGAATCTGCTGGATGAGCTGCAGGTCTGGCTTTTCGCTCTGAAGCACCATCTCAGCGGTCTCGGCGTTGATGCGAATAGCGCCTAGCGGCTGGCTGAGCTCATGAGCAATGGATGCCGACAGCGCGCCCGCGGTGGCCGACTGGTTCAGATGCACAACTTGCAGCAGACGATGGCGTGCTTGTTGTTCCGCAGCGGATCGGCGGCGGTGCTCGATCAACAAGGCGACAATGACCAAACTCTGAGCAATAACAAAGGCTATGACGCCTATGACCTCAAGCCAGTAGTCCTCCCAGAGCGTTTTCTCTCTGAACTGCAGAATAGTGCCCGGTGGAAGGTCGGCCTCTGCCAGACCCCACCGCCTTACTTGGCGCGCGTCCGCTACAAAGCTTTGCGGTACACTCACATCGGAGATTGGCTTGCCGGCGAGAGCATCCAAGGCCAGTCCAGCGACAGCTGTGCCAACAGCTTCGAAAGTTACCGCGTTGCCACCGACAGCGCCGTGACCAATGTAGGTGGAATAAGGACCGTAGACCGGTGCGCTGGCGGCGGCCGCGATCATTGCGAACGAGTTCTGCGGAATGAAGTTTCTGCCCGTGCGGTCACTGAAAACTGTCAAGACCAGGAGGATGGCATCTTGGGGAATGGCGCCGGCCCGTTCGACGAACTCATCAATCGATAACCCTGTCAGATAGGTCGTCTCCATATTCCGGGTAAGCGTCGCCAGATCGCTCCGCGCAGTTGCGATCCACTCCTGGTCGAATTTCGAGGAACCTCCGACAACGACAAGATGTCGAGCGCTTGGCTGGAGGTGGGCCGCCATCTCGAAAGTCTTCGTGATATCGAACTCACTGAATGCGCCAACGACATCATCCGGCAGGTTCAACTGCTTGGCAGTTTCGCTACTGAAGCCGCATACGACAATCCTTGCACCGGGAGAGATCGCATCGCGGTTGGTGATGATGAATTTGGCTGACTCCTCGCCCAGCGCAATGATGACGTCGGGACGGTGATCGACATACTTCTCGGACCGATAGTGCGCCATGCGGGCGACGTGCTTATCCTCGGAGAATCTGGAGAGGTCCAAGAACTCCGAGAATAGATCGATCTTGCCCCCAGTTGCTTCGATCAACCGATGCCTCGCCGACTCGCCGGTAATGTTTGTTGCTGGAATCCGTTCATCATAAGGATAGAGGATGAGTACCCTCGAAGAGCGATCAACATCATCCGCTGAACAAATGTTGGATGCGGCCAACGCTGCGAACAGTATGGCGCACAGCATGCCGTACAATCCCCGGATGCCCTCGTACCGTAGCGTCCTGGTGTGTGATCGAGAATGCGCTTTAACTGCGTCCAGCTCGGACGTGCATTCGCGCCACTCCCCTGCGCTCATGCTCGCCATGGTGTCTCCCTTCGAGGCCACCGCACGCGATTGCGTAAGTAAACTCTACGCACCCCGATAAGAGTAATGTCGACCGCCGGTAGGTATGAACACTCTCACTAGCCGAAACCCGACACGCCGGTTCCGTCGTTCACTAACTCCGCGCGAGCCGCTGAGATTTTGTTTTGTAGGTTGGACGAGACGACGCGCTTTTCGGGCAGAGGTCATTAAGGCATCTCGTCGTTATGCCAATTTACTCTCCGGGTGGGGATTTTCAACCGGGAAGCATGGGTTTGGGAATGCGCTCTCATCGGGCGTAATTGCGTGGTGTATACTGAACTCTACAGAAAATCCCTAGGCAGATCCGTGCGCATCTCCATCGCGTTCAAGATCTTCATCATTGTGCTCGTGCTTCTGTAGCCAAAGGGCACGCTATGGCTGAACGCTGCCAGGAGCCGAAGTGGGCGCCGCGCCGAACCGAGACTACCCGGTCGGACCACCGCATCGCCGCTGCTGGGTTTAGACGACGGTGGGACAGCGGGGGGCTTGCCCCGCTGGAAGCGGGATATCGCGGGCCACACACCGACGATGGCTACCTCAAATGAGCGTTCGGAGCGATGTGGCCATCGAATAGTGGCCCGCGATCTTGATCGCGTATCGAGAGCTATAGAGCTTCAAACTGTTGCTCTCCTACTTTGTCTTCGTTTTGGTCTTATCGTGGACCATCGCATGACCTTCGCTGATCTTTTGTATCCCTTGCTCAGTCTTGTCGTTCTTGCAGTCGGTCAGGCCTTCCGCCACCCGAGCGTCGGCGGCGTCCTTGTCGGGATCATTGGTAGTGGCCGCATATGTCTGGTAGGAAGCAGCGAGGGCGTCGCACAACTCCGCCGGTTTTATATCCGGCTCCTGAGCGAACGCGGAACCAAAGCCGAAAGTCGCCAGGACCACGCCCGCAACGACTGTACTGCACAAGCTACGGTATTTCATTTCTCTTCCTCCTAGATTCGACGCGTGGGCCGCCTGCCGCCCCCGCCTCATCGGATTGCCACAACGAACTCATCACAACAATCTCGCATCGCACCATCAGGCGACGGCGGCAAACGATGCGGCCGCAATTCCAGCATTCAAATCCGATTGGTTCCTATCGTCGGCCGCCTCCTATTATGGCTAAGAGGGGCTTGTCACATTGTCGAGCATGGCCGCGATGAGGGCCGCATTCGCCAGGTTCAGGCTGCGACGCCAGCTGCATCACGCCATGCCGCGAACGCCTAGTAGCAAGGCGGATACGGATAATAGCCGCAGGCGGGTGGCGGATAGTACGGCCGATAAGCCGAAGCCGCCGCCGCGCCGATAGCCGCTCCGGTGGCCAGTCCGGCGCCATAAGACGCGGTGGGATGAGCATACCAGGCGCCATGCCAGACAGGGGCATGCCACCCTGGGCCGCCGACGACGCCGACATGGCCATAACCACCGCGGGCGGCGAACCAGTCGATGAACAGTGCGGCGGGGCCGTTGGCACTGGAAAGGTTGCCTTCAAGCACCGCGACGTCGAACGTCAACGTCTGGCCTTCGAGCTTGGGAGTCTTCAGGACGACAACTGCGTCCTCGACTGCCGATCCATCGCCGTTCATCACCGATATCGTCGCATTGGGCGGGTCTTTGGCGAAGCTGTCGTTTCCCTCGTCCCATTGCTTGATGAAGTCGGCGGTAAGCACATGCCCCGCCGCTCGCACCGGGCGATCGGCGAAAACGATGGAGTTCGGCGCTATGCCGGTCATCGTCAGCTTCCCACCCTCGAGTTTGGCGCCGCCGGAATTGAGAACAGCGAGCGACGGCACCATCGTCGGCGTGTGCGCACCGACCGTCTTTTGCGTCGGCGCGGCGATTGCGTCCTGGGCGAGCGCTGCTCCAGATACGAAAAGCAGGCTCACCGCGGCTGTAACGATTTGGGCGGTGCGCTTCATGCTCATTGTGACAACTCCCATTATTGGGCGGCCTTCCTCCTGGGGAGGCCGCCCGTCTCATTGTTCCGGCTTTTAGTTGCCCGGCTTGTTCCTGATTGCTGCATCGATCTGCTTCTTCACAGCATCGAGATTGAACGAGGCCGGGTCCTGCATCGGCGGGTAGTCGATCGCCGTGTGGGCCAGTTCCGCAACCTCCTGCTGCACGCTGACGAACCGCCAGAACTCGCGAGCGAAGAAATCATTCATGTAGCCGCCGCCCTGGTCGTTGAGGCTTTGCTCGCCGATCGATGGTGTCCGCTCGAAGGGATCCTGACGGATATTGACCATGGTCGGCATGTCGGTCGCTACCTTCGCACCGGGCCAACCCTGCGGCTGCTGATAGAACTGGAACTTGAAGTTATCGATGCGAACAGCACCCAGGTGAGGACCACCGAAGTAGAAAAATTCATGACGCGCGGACGGCCCGTTGCCCTGCAAAAGGTCCAGCTGGTTATAGCCGTCCAGATGGTTCTTGTAGGTCCTGTCACCCAGCTGCGCACCCTTGAGGAGGTCGCCGGTGATGTCGGGATTGCCCGCGGCTGCCAGGAGGGTGGGGAACCAGTCCAGAGCCGAAAAGATACCGTTCTCGACCGTGCCTGGCTTGACTTTGCCCGGCCAGCGGATGATCGCCGGAGCGCGGAACCCGCCTTCCATCACCGTGCCCTTGGTGCCCTTGAACGGGGTCATGCCGCCGTCGGGCCAGGTGAAGACTTCGGCGCCGTTGTCGGTGGTGAAGACGACGATGGTGTTATCCGCCTCGCCCGCATCCTCCACACACTTCATGAGAGCACCGACGCTGTCGTCCAGCTGCGCCATGCCGGCTTCTTCGAGGCCATAGTTGGTCTCGCTGTTCATCATGGCCCGGTACTTGGGCGACAGGAACGTCCAGACGTGCATGCGCGTGGTGTTGTGCCAGACAAAGAACGGTTTGCCGTCCGTCTTGGCCTTGTCCATGAAGTCGCACGAAGCCTTGACCAGCACTTCGTCGAACGTTCCCATGTCGTATTTGGCCTTGGGCGTGATGTCGTGCATGTTCGGCACGTTGGACATGTCGGGGTACGGCGCAAGCGGACCCTCGTCCACGATCCTCTGTTTGCCGATCTTGCCCCATCGCGGCTGTTCGGTCGTGTCGTCCGTATCGGTCGCAAAGCTGTGCACTAGATTGCGCGGGCCGACCTTGTCGCGGTAGGACTGGTCATTCGGGAACGAGTACCAGAAGGGGTCCGACAGCGCGTCGAGGTGATACAGGTACCCGAAGAACTCGTCGAAGCCGTGCAGCGTCGGCAGATACTTGTTCAGATCGCCGAGATGGTTCTTGCCGAACTGGCCGGTGGCGTATCCTTGAACTTTGAGGGCGGAAGCGATGGTCGCGGCCTTGTCCGGCATGCCCACGTCCGCGCCGGCCTGACCGACAGTCGTCAAGCCGGTGCGTAGCGGGATTTCACCGGTGATGAAGCTCGCCCGGCCGGCAGTGCAGCTTGCCTCCGCATAGTAGTCGGTGAACAGCATGCCCTGAGACGCCAGCTTGTCGAGATTCGGCGTCTTCCCGGACATGATGCCCCTGTGATAGGCGCCGATGTTGAACCAGCCGACGTCATCGCCCATGATGACCAGGATGTTGGGCTTGGCTTGGTCCTGCGCTCGGACCATAGCCGTGCTGCTAAGTAGGGCGGCGCCGACTGTCATCGCAGCCGCAATGCAAATTGCTGCTTTCATGTCACTCATGCTCCCTTGTGAGGACAGCCTCTCGACGGTGCGCCCTGCGCGCCAAATTGTCGGCCAAGCTCGCGAATGCCGACAGTCGTGCCGTTTCGAGGCGCACGCGCCATTTTTTCGCGGCAGGATCAGAATTTGCCGTCATTGGGTGACGACGCGACGACAGCGCGTCGGCTTTACTCAGCGTCAAGCATACATAAAAATCGTCGAAGCGATATTGCCCTTTTGGGCAAATGCCGATTGTAGATTGTAGAGTGAGCAGTTCGCCCGCTTACCAAGCCGGCAGCGAATTTGCCGGGACAATCAAGGACGAGCAGTAGACGTTCAGTCAGGCGGCAGGTCGGTCAAGCATTCGTGACACCAGCGACCAGCAATTCTGGCGCGAACGGTTGCGAGACATCGGCCAACCCTCGTTTGTACCTGCTGCTAACCGGCGCGTCGCACCCTTCGCCTGGTGGTTTCGAGCTGGCAACCCCCGAGCTCGCTATCTCCCCAACTGGGCATACTCCGGCCGGATCGAGATAATTGTCTGGTGGATTCCCGCGCTCGTGATCGTCTTCCTGGGTGCTATTGTCTGGATCGGCGCGCATGACCTTGATCCGCCCCGGCCGCTCGAATCTGCCGCGCGCCCGCCGTTGCTCGCCATGCGGCCAGAAGATTTGCGCGCTCGCTTCGCCATTCGCTTCTCCAATTGACCGGGGATTGTGGACCGCGCGCTATGACCGGAGGCGCGAGCTAGGTTATAAGACCTTACCCAAGGAAGCCAACGCGAGCAGAAGCATGTGGCCCCGGATGCGGGATGCCGCGGCGGGATATTCGTCAAGCTTGACAATCCTTCATGCAAGGCAGCGTTATGGCGATCCGACCGAGGGCGGGCCTGAAGCACATGGTTGCTCATGTCGGAGAGATCGAATTTCCGGTGACGTGCCACCCCGACACGGTGGCGCTCTACGCGTATTGGCTCGACAAGTGCGGCAATCGACCGATGCCGATGCGGTCGGATATTGATCCCACGACGATTCCACCACGGATTCTTCCGGGCATTTCCCTGGTGGAAGTCGTCCCGGACGACAGGCGGTATGTCTATCGCCTCGTGGGAACAGGAGAGGTCGAAGTTCGCGGCAACGACCCTACTGGGAAGTCGGTGTTGGATGGATTCTTCGCTCCATCTGCGGAGGATGCTTTGGCTTGCTATGATCGGGTCGTCGCCACGCGCGCGCCGCTGCTTGATCCCGTTCCCTTCACGGCCCCGAGCGGACGATACGTGACGGAGGAAACAATATTCCTTCCGCTGTCCGAAGACAGCGTCACCGTCAATAAGATCCTCGTTTTCTC
>Ga0207428_10002010_pt1 | contig 20582 bp, 17 predicted proteins | sample RhiMethybrSRZTD1_FD_187600 | JGI IMG/M metagenome (GOLD analysis project Ga0207428, IMG submission 187600) | Populus rhizosphere microbial communities from Tennessee, USA - Rhizosphere MetaG P. TD hybrid SRZTD1 (SPAdes) (version 3) | ecosystem: Host-associated > Plants > Roots > Rhizosphere >...
GGTGAATGCCGGCCGCATCGGCGTGTACGGCGGCAGTTATGGCGGGTTCATCACGCTGATGGCGCTTTTCACCTCGCCGGACACGTTCGCCGCCGGCGCGGCGCTGAGGCCGGTGACCGACTGGGCGCACTATAACCACGGCTACACCTCGAACATCCTGAACGAGCCGCAGACCGATGCAGAGGCGTATCGCAAGAGCTCGCCGATCTATTTCGCCGAAGGCCTCAAGGCGCCGCTGCTCATCGCGCACGGCATGGTCGACGTCAACGTCCACATCCAGGATTCGATTCGGCTCGCGCAGCGCCTGATAGAATTGCGGAAAGAGAACTGGGAGCTCGCCGTGTATCCCGTCGAGGATCACGGCTTCGTCGAAGCCACGAGCTGGGCCGACGAATACAAGCGCATCCTGAAATTGTTCGAGACCCACTTGAAGAAGTGAGGTCCTGAGGACTTGAGGTCTTGAATACTACTGAAGCCGTGTGTCCGGGGCTCGGCGAACTGATTGCCCGGCTCGATCGTTCCGTTGAAGCTGGATCAGCCACGGCGATCACCTCCGCGGTGAAGGCCGATCTCGAAGACATCCTCGGCTCCGGCAAGCTCAAGCTGCCGGGCGCGTTCATGACGCCGCGTCCCGACGCGTATGCGCGGCGCCTGTTGCATCGCGATCCGCGCGGACGGTATTCCGCGATCGTCATGACGTGGGGCCCGGGGCAGGGGACCGCGGTTCACGACCATGGCGGCTTGTGGTGTGTCGAGGGCGTGGTCGACGGCGAGATCGCGGTGACGCAGTACCTCGTGCAGCAGGAGACCGACGGCTATTACCGCGTCACGCCGATCGGGTCGCTCCTTGCCGGCACGGGATCGGCCGGCTGCCTGATTCCGCCCACCGATCATCACGTGCTCGCCAACGCGCGCCCGTCGCGCGCCTCGGTGACGCTCCACGTCTACGGCGGCGATCTCGACGATTGCAAGGTCTTCCTGCCGGCAACGCCCGACGGGCGTTATGCCGAATCGACGAAGATGTTGTCGTTCAACGAGTGAGCGCCGACTACATCGATCTGCGGTTTCGCGGCAGCCCGCGCGTGATCGCCACCGCCATCCTGCAGGGCGCCGACGGCGTCACGTTGATCGATCCGGGTCCGACGTCGTGTTTGCCCGCGCTCGAAAGCGGGCTGCGCGATCGCGGCCTGACGTTGCGCGACGTCCGCACCATCCTGCTCACGCACATTCATCTCGATCATGCCGGCGCGTGCGGCACGATCGTCGAGCGCGTTCCGGGCATGAGAGTGTTCGTGCACGAACGCGGCGCTCCGCACATGATCGATCCCGCGAAGCTGCTCGCCAGCGCGATGCGGCTCTGGGGCGATCAGATGGATGCGGTGTGGGGCGCGTTCCTGCCGGTGCCGGCAGGGCAGGTGACCGTGGTGACCGGCGGCGAGCGGCTCGAGGTGGCCGGGACCGGGCTCAAGGTCGCGTATACGCCCGGCCACGCCAAGCATCACGTGAGTTATCTCGACGAACACACCGGCGTGGCCTATGTCGGTGATACCGCCGGCGTGCGGGTGAGCGGGGATTATTTGATCGCGCCCACGCCGCCGCCCGACATCGACATCGACGCCTGGCAGCGCAGCCTCGACACGATCGATGCATGGCAGCCGGTCTCGTTGTTCCTCACGCACTTCGGATCGGTCTCACCGGCTCGCGCGCACCTCGCGCGGTTCAGGACCACGGTCGCCTCGGCGGCGGAGATCGCGCGACAGATGATCGACGCAGGTGGAACCGACGAGGAGCTGGCCAGGCGCTTCGTCGAGCGGATGCGTCAGGATGTCAGGAAGGCCTTGCCCGAACACGAGGCGCGCGCCACGGAACTGGCGGCGCCGTTTGATCAGCTATGGCAAGGGCTGGCGCGGTACTGGCAAAAGAAAAGAACGACCTAGACCGCCATCGCCTCGATCGACCGTGGCGCCACGGCCTCGGCCGCGGACAACTGCGGATCCACCAGGAACCTCAACGCATAACCCGACGGCGTGCCGGTCGAACGGCGGCAGGGCGCGACCCGCCAGACCGCGGAGAGCACTCGGCCCTCGCGAAGCTTCGTCGGCAGCTGGTGATTCAAGCCGGCCGCGCGTTCGACCTGCAGGTGGACGAGCCGGTAGAGTGGGATCGCCGCGCCGGCTTCGCATTCGACGAAGACCCCGGCGTCGCTGACGTCGCGCGTCATCACGGACGCGAAACGGACAGCCCCCGACGCATCCTTCCAGGTGATGCGCGCGGGAATATTGACCGCCACTCGCTCTGACGATCGCTTCACGGGTTTCCCATGGGTTCGTTCAGCCACGGCTCGCTCCAGGGTTAGAACGGTCGATCAGGACTTGCACGCGCCAATACAATCCAAGTTCCGGGCCGAATCTGTGCAATGGTTCCGTGCAGCCTTTTGATAGGGTCTGAGTGCCCATTGAGAGCACTTTGTGCGACTTATTTGACGAAAAAGTCAGACAGGCGGGTGATTAGTAGGTATCCAGTGATGCGTTCAACTGGCTACTTGGTAATCACGTCGGAAGCGTTTTCGAGGCCTAGCCGCCGAAGCTTCAAGTAAAGTCCCCGCCTCGTCAGGCCGAGGGCCCTTGCCGTCTCGGAAATGTTGCCCCGGTGTCGGGTGAGCATCTCACGGATGAGGTCGCGCTCGATTTCGTCCACCACTGACGCCAGTGTTTGCCCACCGCGCAGCGCCACCCGCCCCGGCCCATTCGGGACCGTGGCCGGAGCGGCCGCCGTCAGGTCGGCCGACAGATGTTCCGGACCGATGGTCCCGCCGGCAGGTGCCATCGCGACCGCTCGCTGGAGCTCATTTCTGAGCTGCCGGACGTTGCCGGGCCACCAATATTGCGCGAAGAGGTCCAGGACGTCAGAGCCCAATTGCATGTCGGGCTTGCCCAGCCGGTCCGACGCGTCGCGGAGGAAGAACGTCGACAGGTGCGGAATCTCCTCACGACGCTGGCGCAGCGGCGGCACATGAATGCGAATCACGCTCAGGCGGTAATACAGGTCCTCGCGGAACTTGCCCTCGGCGACGCGTTGTTCGAGGTCCGCGTTGGTCGCCGCCAGGACCCGGACGTCGACAGGCTGCGGCCGGTTTTCGCCGACCGGCATGATCTCGCCCTGCTCGAGGAAGCGCAGCAGCTTCGGCTGCACGTCGAGCGGCAGGTCGCCGACTTCATCGAGGAACAGGGTGCCGCCGGCCGCGGTGCGAATCAGGCCAGGTTGATCCGAGACCGCGCCGGTAAACGATCCACGCCGATGGCCGAACAACTGGCTGTCGGCAAGCTCGCGCGTGGTCGTCGTGCAGTTGTAGGGCAGGAACGTCGCGGAACTACGCGAGGAGCCGACGTGGATCGCGCGCGCAATCAGCTCCTTGCCGGTGCCGCTTTCGCCGGTGATCAGCACCGTCAGATCGTTGCCCTGCAGCCGCTGAATCTGATCGACGACGCGCGTCATCGCGGCGCTGGCGCAGAGAAATCCGGGAACCAGCGGCTCCAGCGGGCGCTCGGTGGTGGCGTCGACCGCGGGTGTCGGCCGATCGCGCACGCCGCAGAGATCGAACCCTTGTCGCGCGACCGCGGCCATCATGCGCACGCGCCGGATCTGCGGATGTCCGAGCGGGCGTGCCGTGGCGAGCACCGCATGACGGGCCCCATCCGGCTCGCGTCCAATCGGCTCGACGATGATCGCGCCCGCGCCGTAGCTGCCGCCCTGGATGGCCTGGCGCGCGACGGTGCGCGCGCCTTCCACATCGGCGCCGGAGTAGGCGATCAGCCGGATGTCGCCGCCAGGCAATTCCGCGAACACCGCTGCGACATCGGCATTGACCGCTTCGAGCAGTGTTGCCGCGAGCTCGCGTGCGAGCAGGTCGGGCAGGACCGCCGCGTCCACGAGGCGGCGAACCAGCGCATCGTCCGCATCGGCCGGCGAGCCGACGTATTCGCCGGTGCCCAGCGACTGCGTGGCCGCCATCGCGGCGCGCACCTGTTCGAGATCGCGCGTCGCGCCAAGGGCCTGGAACACTTGCGCCGCGTATTGGTAGTGGCGATCGGCAGTCGACTTGGCGCCGGCTTTCGCCGCGAGGCGCGCAAGCGCCAGCTGGCTGACCGCGGCCTGATACCGCTCGCCGACGAGCTCGAACACGCTCGAGCTCTGCGCGATGTCGTGATACGCCTCGGTCGTGCGCGTTTGCCGCGCGCGCAGATCGCCGCGCAGCCGCAGGAACTCGCCCCACGCGCCGGGCGTGGTGCGTGGATCGAGGCGCGACTCCACCTGCGTCAGACGATGTTCGGCTTCATCGACGCGCCCCGCGGAGAGCAGCGCTTCGGCCGCGATCAACTCGGCCTCGATGGTTTCCGCGGGCGGCGCATTGGTGGACTTGGCAATCTCGTCGGCGATGGCCAGCGCTTCATCCGGCTTGCCGCGCCGCGTCGCGAGCCGCGCGCTGATCACGCGCAGCGACCATTCATACCAGCGGCTGGTGTTGCGCCCGTAGGCGCCGTACGCTTCGGCCGCCTGGCGCAGGTACTCGGCGGCGTTCTCGTAGTCGCCGCGCATCAGCGACATCTGGGCCAGCGTGTCGTAGACCGCGCCGGTCGTCTCGTGGAACTGCATCGCGCTGCGCACGTCGAGCGCGCGGTGCAGCACGGTGTCGGCGCGATCGAGATTGCCGACGCGGACGCAGATCTGACCGAGCGTCGCGAGGGCGACCGACAAGCCGGGACCCTGGCCAAGTCCCTCGTGCAGGTTGACCGCGCGCTCGGCGAGCGCGAGCGCCTGTTCGTAGCGATGGCGGATCAACGCCACGTTGGCCTGGTTTCCGTACACGGTGGCGAGCACATCGTCGGCCTGGAGGATCGACGCCATGCGCTCGGCCTGTCGCAGCGCCGCGTTGGCCTCGTCGTAACGGCCGGTCTGCGCCAGCATGACGGCGGACAATGAATGCACCATCGCGAGGTGGCGCTTGTCGCCCGCGGCATGCAGCGCCGCCGCGGCCTCGGCAATGTGCTCGCGCACGATCGCCATGTCGCCGACCTGGCGGTAGCACTGTCCGAGATAGAAGTGGGCGAGACCGATCGCTCGCGAGTCGTGCGCGATCTCGGCCTGTTTCAGCGCGCGGTTGTGGAGCGCGATGGCGCGCGACTGTTCGCCGCGCGCAAACGCCACGCGGCCGTGCAATCGCCACAAATTTGAGTGCAAGACCGGGGGCACATTGTCGCGCAAGGTGTCGGGAGATCGACCGAGTACCGTTCCGGCCTGTGCAAGATCCCCCTGCAAGAGGTACGATTCAGCCAGCATGACCCGGACGCTAAGCTCGTCGTCTTTGGTGAGCGACGAGGGCGTCCGCAACAGGGGTGCTAACAGTTCAATGGTGGTGGCGGCCTGCCCGCGCTCGAGCGCAGACCCTGCCCTGGCGATAACGGGTTGAAGCGCGGCGTTGGCCACGGGGCGAGTATACAACTGGCTACCTAGTATCCAACCGTCATAATTCTCTCAGTGATATGGAGTTGACCATAGGAAGCCGGACCGATGTGGGTCCGAGAAAGATGAACCAGGACCACCTCGGATCATGGCCGGAACTTGGTCTGTTCGTGGTCGCCGACGGCATGGGCGGGCACAATGCCGGCGAAGTGGCGTCGCACCTTGCGGTTGAAACCATTCGCAGCTTCATTGCCGAAAGCGCGGCGTCCGCCGACATTACGTGGCCGTTCGGGATCGAAGTGAAGGACTCGATCGACCTGAACCGCCTCACGACGGCGGTCCGCCTGGCGAATCGCAAGATTTACCACGAGGGGACGAAGAGTCCCGATCTCAACGGAATGGGCACGACGGTCGTTGCCGCCCTCGTCGCCGGCGATCGCATCACGCTGGTCAGCGTCGGCGACAGCCGCATCTACCGGCTGCGCAGCGGCAACCTCGAACAACTGACTAAGGACGACACCTGGCTCGCCTCGGTGCTGGGCGAGAAGCAGGCCGAGGATGCCGACCCTCAACATCCGCTCCGTCACGTGCTGACGAGCGTCGTCGGCACGAAAGACGATGTGAAGCCCGGGTCGCGTGAAGAGCAGCTCGTCGCCGGTGATCGCTTCGTGCTGTGCACGGACGGCATTCACGGCAAGCTCGATAGCGCGTCGCTCGCCACGCTCCTCGCCCGTGCTTCTTCAGCGACCGACGGTGCAGAGACGCTGGTCAACGAAGCGATCACGCGCGGCACGTCCGACAATGCCACGGCGCTCGTCATCAACGTTGCGTGATGAAGTACGTCGTCCTGTTCGCTGTTGTCTTGTCGATCGGTTGCGGCAAGCCTGAAGAACCGGCGGCATCTTCTGCGGCACCTGTTTCACCCCAGGCACCCAAGGCACCCCAGGCACCTCAGGCACCTCGAATCGTCTTTCTTGGCGACAGTTTGACGGCGGGGCTTGGCCTCGCGACCGATCAGAGTTTTCCGTCGCTGATCGGAAAGAAACTGAAAGAGCGCGGCCTCGACTACGACGTGATCAACGCGGGGGTCTCCGGCGACACATCCGCGGGCGGCCTGCGGCGGCTTGACTGGTCGCTCGAGGGCGACGTCCGCGTGCTGATCGTCGCGCTGGGCGGGAACGACGCACTGCGCGGTTTGCCCCCGCGCGAGCTGAAGAAGAACCTCTCGACGATTCTCGATCGTGCTCGAGATCGCAAGATCGCCGTGATCCTTGCCGGGATGGAGGCGCCGCCGAATAACGGCGTGGACTACACTCGCGAGTTTCGCAGCGTGTATTCCGAGTTGGCGTCGGAGTACAAGGTGCGGCTCATCCCGTTTCTGTTACAGGGTGTTGCCGGCGACGCGTCGTTGAATCAGGCCGACGGCATTCATCCAAACGTCCGCGGCGCGGAGATCGTTGCCGATCTCGTGTGGAAGGAACTCGAGCCAGCGCTGCGGCGTCCAAACTGATTAGGGAAGCCCAAGTCCCAAGCCCCAAGTCCCAAGCCCACATGATCCAGTTACGCGGCGTCAGCAAGACAGTGATGAGCGGCGGCCAGCCGCTGACGATTCTCCATCCGCTCGATCTCGATGTGGCGTCGGGCAGCTGCCTGGCGATCATCGGTCCGTCGGGCAGCGGTAAGTCCACGCTGCTGGGTCTGATTGCCGGCCTCGATGCGGCATCGACGGGGACGATCGCGATTGGCGGCGTCGATATCACGCGCCTTGATGAAGATGCGCTCGCGAGATTGCGCGGCGAGAAGATCGGATTCGTCTTCCAGTTCTTTCATCTCGTGCCGTCGCTGACCGCGATCGAAAACATCCAGGTGCCAATGGAGATCGCGGGCCGCCGCGACGCCGCCGAGCGCGCGCAGGCGCTGCTCGACGAGGTCGGGCTTCACGATCGCGGCCACCATTACCCGTCGCAACTGTCGGGAGGCGAGCAGCAGCGCATCGCGATTGCGCGGGCGCTGGCCAACGATCCGCCGTTGATCCTTGCCGACGAGCCGACCGGGAACCTGGACAGCTCGAACGGCCGCCACGTGCTCGACCTGCTGCTGCAGGTGCGCCGCTCGCGCGGGGTGACCCTCGTGCTGGTGACGCACGATCCGAACGTCGCCGCGGTGGCCGACGATCGCCTCGTCCTGCGTGACGGACGGCCGGTGGTGAGCGAGCTCGAGCGTGGCGAGACACCCGTGACGAGCCCGCTCGAGCGAGTCGAACCATGAGATTTGTCCTCCTGATGGCGGCGCGCGAAATGCGGGCGTCGTGGCAGCGGCTGCTGTTCTTCTTCGTCTGCATCGCGATCGGCGTCGGCGCCATCGTCGCGATACGCTCGGTCATTCAAAGCGTCCGCAACACGTTTGCCGGCGAGGCGCGTTCGTTGATCACGGCGGATGCGATTATTGCGAGCAATCAGCCGCTCAAACCCGAAGTCATCGCGAAGATCGATCAGCGGCTCAGCGCCGCCGGTGCGGAGAGTATGCGGTCCGTCGAACTGCCGACCATGACACGCCCGGCCGGCCGGCCGGATGGCCGCGCGCGGATGGTGGAGCTTCGCGCCGTCGAGCGCGGTTTCCCGTACTACGGCCGAATGAAGCTGGCCGACGATGTTCCGTACAGCCATGCGCTGCTGGAGAACTTCGGCGTGCTCGTGCGTCCGGAATTGCTGGCGCAGCTCGACGTCAAGGTCGGCGACAGCCTGACGATCGGATCGCAGCGCTTCACGATTCGCGGCGTGATCGTGTCGGAGCCGGGACGCCGGCTCGGCGCCTTCAGCATCGGGCCGCGGGTGTTCGTCGATCTGGCCGATCTCGAGAAGACGGGCCTGCTCGGCTTCGGCACTCGCGCCGCGATGCAGCGCCTGCTCAAGGTCCCGGCGGGCACCTTCGACAAGCTGATCGTCGACCTCCGCGCCGATGTCGCGAACGAGTTCGCGCGCGTGCGATCGTACAAGGCCACCGAGGACGACATCGGCGAGGACTTCGAGCGCGCGGAAAACTACCTGAGTCTCGTCGGCCTCGTGATCGTGATCCTCGGCGGCATTGGCGTCTCGAGCGTCACCCGCGTCTTCGTGCAACAGAAGATGAAGAGCATCGCGGTGTTGAAGTGCGTCGGCGCGAGGTCGTCTCAACTGCTCGCCGTGTACGTGGCGCAAGTGGCGATGCTGGGCCTGGCGGGAAGCCTGCTGGGCGTGGTGCTCGCCGGCATGGCGATGCGCGCGATTCCATCGCTGCTGGCCGGCGCGACTCCGGGCGTTGACATCACCTACGCGCTCACCTGGCCGGCGATTTTGCAGGGGATGGGAATTGGCCTGCTCGTCTCGCTGTTGTTCTCGCTCGTTCCGCTGCTCGATGTGCGTCATGTGAAGCCGTCGCTCCTGCTCCGGGACGAGGCTCGGGCCCGGCGTCCCGACGTCACGCAAATCGTCGTGACCGTGCTGGTGGTGGCGGGCCTCGTCGGCCTCACGGTCTGGCAGGCAGGGTCACTGCGGATCGGGTCGCTCGTGGCCGGCGGCTTCGCGGGCACGGCGATCGCGCTGCACGTCGCCGGCACGCTGTTGCTGCGGGCGATCAAACCGCTGGCGCGCTCGCGATCGTTCGCGCTCCGCCACGCGGTCCTGCAATTGAGCCGGCCCGGCAGCCAGATGCGCATCGTGCTGCTCGCCGTCGGGCTGGGCAGCTTCTTCATCATCGGCGTACGGTCGCTGCAGCAGAACCTCGTCGATCAGTTCGAGTTCCGGATGAAGCCCGACTCACCGGACATGTTCCTGATCGACGTGCAGCGCGATCAGGTGAAGGCCGTGGAAGAGACGATCGCCGCGCACCTCGACAAAGGGATCACCGCGGCGCCGCTCGTCCCGGTGCTGCGGGCGCGGGTCGTTGGCGTCGCCGGCCGGGAGCTCAACCTGGAGAACTACGAGGACGTGCGCGGCCGCGGCTCGCTCGCGCGCGAATACACGATCACGTACCGATCGAATCTCGCCGCCAACGAGCGCATCGTCGCCGGAAAAATGTGGGAGCCGACGCCATCGGAAGAGCCCGAAGTGTCGATCGAGCAGTTCATCAGCGAGAATTTCAAGATCAATGTCGGCGACACGGTTCGCTTCGACGTGCTCGGCCGGACGATCGCCGCGAAGGTCACGAGCGTCCGGTTCGTCGAGTGGTCGGAGAGCCGCACCGGCGGCTTCATGTTCCTGTTCAGGCCCGGCGTGCTCGAGAAGGCGCCGCACAGCTTCATCGGTTTCCTGCACGGCCCGCAGGATCTGGAGGCGCGCGCCCGGCTGCAGACGGCGCTGGTGTCGGTGGCGCCGAACGTGTCCGTGATCGACGGCCGCGAAATCATCGACGCCATCAAGTCGGTAATCGACAACGTCACCCTGGCGGTCACGGTGGTGGGCACGCTGGTGGTGCTGAGCGGGTTGATGATCCTGATCGGCGCGGTGGCGATGACCAAGTTCCGTCGTGTCTATGAAGCCGCGATCTTCAAGACGCTCGGCGCGACCAGGCGATTGATCGCGACGGTGCTCGTGCTCGAATACGGCCTGCTCGGGATCCTCGCCGGCAGCATCGGCGCCGGCGGCGCGATCGGCCTGTCGTGGGCGGTCAGCAAGTACGCGCTCGAAATTCCGTTCAAACCACTGCTCGGGTTGAGCAGCGTTGGCGTCGTCATCACCACCGTGCTGGTGGCGGTGATCGGGATGATGTCGAGTTGGGAGGTACTGCAGAGGAAGCCCCTGGCGACCCTGCGAGCTGAATGAATAATCCGGGCTTTAGCCGGGCCGTTCCATTGGTGCTATCATCAAGGTTTAGCGCAGAGCCCGCCGGGGGCACTTGGAGTACGAACTACATGAACGTCTCGGTTTATAAGGACGCGTTGCTCAAGAAGCGGTCCGAGCTGGAGGAGACCGCGGGTCTCAAGCCGCTCACCGATTCGATGGAGCACAACAACGGCCGCCAGGGAGACATGGCGGACCAGGCCGCGGGCAACAACGAAGTCCACATCCAGCTGCGGCTCAAGCAAACCGACGCCAAAATCCTGCAGGCCATCGACGAAGCGCTGATGCGCATCGAGAAGGGCTCCTTCGGCATCTGCAAGGACTGCGGCGAGCCGATCGCCGAGGCGCGGCTGAACGCCATTCCGTGGACCCGCGTCTGCATCACCTGCAAAGAGAAACAGAAGGCGTGAGCGCCCAGACCCTCCCCGAACTGATTCGCGACATGTACCTCGAGCGCGTGAGCCTGCTCATGCGGCACGAGGATGTCGCGCAAGTCGTCACCGATTACGACATCAACAACGCCTACCAGTACATGATCGCGCGCGAGCAGACGCACCTGTCGTGGCTGCAGCACGCGCTGCTCGACCTCGGCGCGCCGCTCGTGAACGATCCGCCGCGCGGCCCGGCCGTGTCGGCGAAGGGCGATTCGTGGAAGTCGCTCGCCGCCGACGATGCCCGCGCGAATGCGCAGTTCGTGGAGAAATGGCGCCCGAAGGTCGAGACCCTGACCAACGCGCGCCAGAAGGGCATGCTGAAGGTGATTCTCGGCGAGATGCTGGAGCACAAGCGCCTCTTCGATCAGGCCGCCGCCGGAAACAAGGAATTGATCGGCAAGTCCCTCGAGATCAACGATCACAGCGGAGCGGTCATGCCGGTTCGCTTCGTCGGTGACGTCGACTAAAGTCGCAATCGCCCTCGGCAGCAACCTGGGCGATCGCGAAGCCAATCTCGCGTTCGGTCTCTCCGCCCTTCCGGGCTTCATCACCAACCTCAAACAATCCCGCTGGCACGACACGGCTCCGGTCGGCGTGTCGCCGGATCAACCGCGCTATCTCAATGGCGTGGTGGTGGGGGAGACGTCGCTGGGCGCGCGGGAGCTGCTCGATCGATTGCTGCTGATCGAAGACGCGGCCGGCCGCACACGGCCGGCGCCGATGGCGCCGCGGACGCTCGACCTCGATTTGATCCTGTTTGGGGACAAAAAAATTGCGGAACCGGGGTTAGCGGTTCCGCATCCGAGGTTTCGCGAGCGGCTCTTCGTGCTCGAGCCGCTCGCCGAAGTCGCGCCGGACTGGATCGATCCAGTGACCGGCCGATCAATCAGTGAGCTGCTTCAGCAGGCGCGGGCGTCGACGAACCCTTCTTGAAGATTCCGCGCCAGCCTTCTTCGAACAGCGTATACATCGCCGGCACGAACACCAGCGTGATCATCGTCGAGGTCAGCAGGCCGCCGATCACGACGCGCGCCAGCGGCGCCTGCAGCTCGGCGCCTTCGCCGATGCCGATCGCCATCGGCACGAGGCCGAGACCGGTGCAGAGCGAGGTCATCAGAATCGGCCGCAGGCGGTGGCGCCCGGCCAGCTCGATCGCCGCGCGCAGCTCCATCTTGTCGCGATGGCGCAGCGTGTTGGTGTAGTCGACGAGCAGAATCGCGTTGCTGACGACGATGCCGGCGAGCATGATGACGCCGATGTAGGCCTGCATGCTGAACGGCGTGTTGGTCAGCATCAGCGCGCCAACGACGCCGATCGCGGCCAGCGGAATCGAGAAGATGATGATGAACGGATCGCGCAGCGATTCGTACTGCGAGGCCATCACGGTGTAAACGAGCACGATGGCGAGGATCAGCACGAGCTGCAGTTCGCGGAACGAGCGGTTCTGCTCTTCGACTTCGTTGCCGAAGCCGACCGCGAAGTCCTTCGGCACCTTGATCTCGTTCAGCCGCGCCTGGACGTTCTTCACCGCTTCGCTGAGCGTCACTTCCGTTTCGGCGTTGACGCGCTGGACACGTTCCTGGTTCTTACGTTCGATTGACTGCGGCCCGGTGCCGCGATCGATCACCATGACGTTCTTCGCCGGGAGGACCTGGCCGGACGCCGAGCTGAGCAGCACGTCGCCGACTTCGGAGACTTCCTCGCGATCGGCCTGGCGCAGCCGGACGACGATCGGATACTCGTTGCCGGCGTCGCGGAACATCGCCGCCTGCGTGCCGGCGACGTTGGTGCGAATGGTGTTGGCGACGCCGGTGACGGTCAGGCCGAGCAGGGCGGCCTTGTCGCGATCGACGCGCACCGAGAGCTCGGGGCGGCCTTCCTGTTGCTGCAGCCGCGAGTCGGCAATGCCCGGCGTCGAATCCAGCAAGGTCTTCAGGTCCTGCGCGATCTGCGTCGAGGTCTGCAGATCGTGGCCGAGGATCTCGATCGACAGACGGCCGTCGCCGCCGCCGCCGCCCATGCCGCGCATCATGTTCTGCTGGCCGCCCGAGGGCCGCGCGCGCACGATCACTCCGGGAATGCCGGAGAGCTGACGGCGCAATTCCATGGCGATCTGATCGTTGCTGCGCTTGCGTTCGTCCTTCGGAATGAGACGCACGTTGATGTTGGCGCGGCTGGTGTTGCCGCCGCCGAAACCGCCACCCCCGCCGCCGCCGTTGGCTTGCGTAATCAACATCGTCGCTTCCGGCACGGCCTTCCTGATCTTCTCCTCGAGCCCGATCGCGACCGCCTCGGTGCGCTCGATGCGCGAGCCCTGCGCCAGCTCGATGTCGACGGTCACTTCGCCCTCGTCGGTTTGCGGCTGGAATTCAAAACCGATGCGACCCATCAGGAAAATCGCCACGACAAAGAGGGCGATGCCGGTGCCAAACACCGTCGGGCGGTGCGCCAGCGCGAGGTGCAGCATCCGCGCGTAGAACTCGTCGAGCTTGTTCAACCAGCCGTCGACCATGCGGTTGAAGCCCGCCATCGCGCCTTTCTTGCCGTGGATGACGTGCGGCGGGTCGAGCAGGCGCGAGCACAGTACCGGCACGATCGTCACGGCGACGAGCAGCGACATCGCCAGCGAAAACGACACGACCGCGGCGAGCTGGCCGAACATGATGCTCGACACGCCGGTCAGGAACAGCATCGGCACGAACACCGCAATATGGGTCAGCGTCGAGGCGAGAATCGCCGACCAGACTTCTTCAGAGCCGTCGATGGCCGCGGTCATGCGGTCCTTGCCCATCTCGAGATGGCGATACGTGTTCTCGAGCACGACGATCGCGGCGTCGACGATCATGCCGATGCCGAGCGCCAGGCCGCCGAAGGTCAGCGTGTTGAGCGTGTAGCCGCCAAAATAGAGCAGCGCGAACGTGCCGATCACGGACACCGGGATCGACGTGCAGATGATCGCGGTCGATTTCAAATCCCGCAGGAACAGATAAATGATCGCGATGACCAGCAGACCGCCGAGCATGGCGTGCTCCTGCACGCTGCCAATCGCCCTGCGGATGAAGCGCGACTGATCGTCGAGCAGCTGCAGCCGCATGCCCTGGATTTCGGAGTTGATCTTCTCGACTTCCTTTTTCACGCCGTCGGCGACCTGGATGGTATTGGTGCCCGACTGCTTCGAGACCTGCATGCGGATGCCGTTGATGGGCGCGGGTTCTCCGCCCGCGATGTCCCAGATGCGCATGAACGATCGGCGATCTTCGGTCGAGTCGCTCACCTCGGCGATGTCGCGCAGGTACACGGGCACGCCCTCGCGCGAGACCACGACGATGTTCTTGATCTCGTCGATGTTCTTGAACTGGCCGGGGCTGCGCAGCAGCAACGTGCGGTCGGCGTCGTTGATTTCGCCGAGCGGCAGGTTCTGGTTCTCGGTGCGCAGGATCTGCACCACGCGATCCGGCGAGAGATTGAGCGCCTGGATTTTTTCGCGCGACAGGTCGACGTGAATCTGGCGCCGCAGGCCGCCGTTGATCGTCACTGCCGCGACACCGGCGACGCGCTCGAGGCGCGGCGACAAATCGTTCTGCGCGATTTCGCGCAGCGTCACGGGATCGAAGTCGCCCTGCACGCCGATGCCCATGATCGGCATCGCGTTCGAGTCGAACTTGAAGACGGTGGGCGGGTCCGCATCCTCCGGCAGGCGGCCGCGCACGCGATCGAGGCGGGTGCGGACTTCATCCGCCGCTTCGCTCAGGTCGGTGCCCCACGCGAAATTCAGGCGCAGGTTGGCGTTGCCTTCGGACGAGGTCGCATCGACGCGCTCGAGGCCGGCGACGGCGCTGACCGCCTGCTCGATGGGACGCGTGACCAGTTCCTCCATTTCGAGCGGCCCGACGCCCTGGTAGCCGACGCGAACCGTGATGGTCGGCACCTGCGTATCCGGCATCAGGTCGACCGGCAGGCGCGTCAGCGAAATGCCGCCGAGCAGGATGATGACGCCCGAGACCATGAACATCGTCACGGGCCGTTCAATCGCTATGCGAGGAATGCTCATAAGCTCAATCCGCTAATCTGCAACCGAAAATTGATCTGCAATCTCAAATCCGCAATCTGAAATCTATTGAGGCCGCTTGCGCGGTGGCTGGCCTTCACCGCCACCGGGCCGCTGGCCCTGTCCTTGAAACTTGCGCGCGCCGTCGCCGCCAAAGTTGCCGCGGCCTTGACCGCCGCCACGGCCCTGGCCGCCTCCGCCGCCATTGGGACCGCCGGCCTGGCCGGCGTAGAGCAGTTGATCGTTGTTGCGCACCGCGGCGGCGCCGACGTTCACGAACCTCGCGCCCTCGTTCAAGCCGCTGACCACTTCGATTTGCTCGCTGTTCTCGATGCCGAGCTTGAGCGGCACGAACATCGCGCGATCGCTGTCGTTGGGGACCCACACGCCGCGCTGGTTCTGGTAATCCACGACGGCGGTCTTCGGGATCACGAGCGCCTTCTCGTGTTCTTCAACCGTAAGGTTGATGCGCGCATACATCCCCGGCTTCAGCTTGAAGTCGGTGTTGGGGATTTCCACTTCCATCGCCGCGGTGCGGGTCGCCGGATCGAGCACCGGCGACACGCGCGCGATCTTGCCGTTGAACTTTTCGCCGGGATACGCATCGACTTCGACGACGGCCGTGTCGCCGGCGCTGACCATCCGCAAGTCCTTCTCGACGACATTGGCCACGAGCCGCAGCTTCGAGATGTCGACGACCGACGCGATCGCGGTGTTGGTGTTGACCATCGCGCCCGGATCGACGCTGCGCTTGCCGACGAAGCCGTCGACGGGTGAGACCACCTGCGTGTTCTGCAGGTTGATGCGCAGCTCCTGGAGGCGCGCGTCGTTCTGGGTGAGCTGCGCTTTCGACAGATCGAATTGCGCGACCGCCGCCATGTAACGCGACTCGGCGTCATCGAGGGCCTGTTTGGCGAGCAACTGGCGTTGATACAGGTTCTTCGAACGCTCGAAGTTGAGCTCGGCGACCTTGAGGTCGGCTTCGCGCTGACGAATCGTCGCCTTCGACACTTCCTGCGACGCTTCGGCCTGGCGCACCTGTTCGACGATCTCCCGATCCTCCACCTTCGCGAGCACCTGGCCGCGCCGCACGCGATCGCCAAGCTTCACGTTGACGTCGAGGAGCCGGCCGCCCGTGCGCGGCGCGATGTCGACTGTTTGCTCGCCGATCAGATTGCCGACGACCGTGAGATACGCCGCAAGCTTGCCGCGCTTCAAGGTGTCGAGTTCAACCGTCATCGGCACGCGCGGACCGCCGCCACCGCCGGGGCCGCCCGGAAATCCTCCGCCGCCACCGCCCGGGAATCCACCGCCGCCGCCCTGGTTGGCTCGTCCGCCGCGACCGCCCTGGGCGCCCGCCGCTCCGCCCTGGCCGCCACCGCCGGTGGCTTCCTGACCCGCCGCGGCGGCATCCTCGCGGGAGAACACGCCGAAGTACGCTGCGGCGCCACCCACGACGGCCACCACGATCGCGATCACGACAAATTTGCGCATAAACCTTTCCGTCTCTACCGGTCCACTGACGATCGAAATTGAATTACTGCTGCGCCGTTGCCGCGAAGTTGCCGCCGCCGCCACCGCCGGCCGGCGCCTGCTGGGCGCGCTCGAAGTTGACGAGCGACTTGCGATAGTCGGCCAGCGCGCGCAGCTCGGTGTTGGCCGCGTCGCGCAGATCGCGCTGCGCCTGCACGACGAAGAAGTTGGTCGTCATGCCGACGTCGAACTTGCTCTGTTCCGCCTCGAGCCGCTTCTGCGCGAGCTCGCGCGCCGCGGTCGCCGCATCAACGCGCTTCAAGTTGCTTTGCACGGTGAGCGCCGCGTTGGCGACTTCGGCGGCGATCTGGACTTCCAGCGCGCGGATGCGCGTCATCGACTGGCTGCGCTGCACGCGCGCCCGCGCGTGCTGCGCCGTGGCCTGGCTGCCGAACAGCGGATAGCTCAAGGTCACGTTGAAGTTCCAGTTGGGGTAATCGAGATTGCGCAGCAGCGACAACGCCTGGCCGTAGTTGCCGGGCAGGACCGATCCCACCGGCGCGTCGAGGCCGCTGCCCGAGCGCACCAGCTCGGGACCGCCGAGACCCTGCGCGCCGTAGCTGGCGGTGAAGTCCAGCGCCGGCATCGACAGGTCCTTGAAGTACTTGATGTTGATGTCGCTGGTATCGAGACCCTTGCGCGCGTTGAGGATGTCCGTGCGCTCGGCGAGCGCGCGGCGAACGGCGCCCTCGACATCGGCCGGCGGCGGCTCGAGGCTCGGCAGATCGACCGGGCGAATCGTCTGACGCCACAGCGGGTCGTCGGTGCCGTTGACGATGAACCGCTTCAGCGCGAGCTCGGCGGTCTGTGCGGTCGCTTCCGCCGCGGCAAGATTCTGGCGGCGCGTGGCCGCTTCAGCCTGTGCCTGCACGATGTCCAAAGGAGCCAGCGTGCCGACTTCGACGCGCGCCTGGTTGTCCTCGACGAGCTTGTCGGCGAGCTCCGTCGCGCGTCGTGCGACTTCGACGGCGCTCTGCGCGAAGACGAGATCCCAATACGCATTGCGGACGTTGGCGAGCGTCTGCGCCACGGTGGCGCGCGCGCTCTCTTCGGAAATGTCCCGATTGATGATGCTGATGGCGAGCTGCTGCCGCAGGTTGTCGGTCTTGAAGCCGCGCAGAATCGGCTGCACGTAGCTGGCGACGAGGCCGGTGGTGTAGAGCGGATTGCGCGTAGCGAGCGAGTCGGACGAGGCGACGCGCTGGTTGGTCCACGCGACCGAGTAGCTGCCGCCGAAGAGCGGCACTTCCTGCGTCACCGACGCGTTGTAGGTCGTGGTCGCCTGGTTGACGCGCGTGCCGCCGTTGATCGTGCGTGTCGGCAACTGGAACAAATCGCGCTGTCCGATGGTCGACGCGAGCACCGGTTGAAACTGATTCTGGAAACCCGCGATCTGAAAGTCGACTGACTGCGGCTCGAGCTTGGCAACCTGGATGTCGAGATTTTTCTCGAGCGCCAGCGACACCGCCTCTTCGAGGCGCAGCTCGCGCTGGTCACCCGAGCTCGTACCGGGCTGCCCGGCGGTTTCCCTGATCCCGTCGAGCCCCTGCTGGTAACTGCGCATGGCCTGCTTGACAACCGAATCGGTGCGCGCCGGGTCGGTGGCGGCCTGCCCTGCGAAAGCGGGCACGCTCAGGGAGATGGCGATAGCTATGGCAAACGAAGTGAAGCGCTTCATGTTCCTCGAGTTCCTGACGGTTAATCGCTGACGAAACTTACTGGCAGTCCGGGTGGTCGTCCTTGCCCGGACCCTTGTTGTTGTTCTTGCGTTCGCGCTCGGTCTTTTCGCGCTCGGCGCGATCCTTGGCGTGCATGGCGTTGATCTTCACGAGCTGCTCGTCGTTGAGGACGCGGCGGATGCGGAACAGCATCAGCGTGCGCGTGCGGCTCAATTCGTTGCGCGCGGCTTCAAGACGATCCGTGGCCTGCAGCAGCATCGCCTCGTCGGACTTCGGATCCTGAATCACCTTCGAGAGTTTTTCCTCGCGGCGATCGATGGCCTGCTTCTGGGCGCGGAGCATCGGCTCAGTGGTCTGGTAGATACCCTCGATGCGCTTGACCTGTTCGGCCGTCAGGACGAGCTCTTTCTGGAAGCGCTCGGTCTGCCACCATTTGAAGCTGAAGCCCTGCGCGAACACGGGTGTCGCGGCAGCCTGCACAACTAGAGACAAAACCAGACAAATGAATGACTTACGTAGGATGTTCATAGCCTTAGTAGCCTTACGACCGGGCCAAACCTGATGTTTACGAAACGGTAGAAGTTACCGCAGGGTTGGAGTGGGTGCAAACCCTGAGTTCGCAGGGCTTTCTGGCGGCCGTTAGCGATCGACCCGAGGCGTCAGCTCGTCGAGGGTACGCAGCTCCGAGGCGCTTCGGATTTCCATCGCGAGCTCGACTTCGCCGAGGAAACCGTCGTCGATGGACGCCGTGACCGGCACGAAGGTGGGCCCGGATGGCGCGCTCGGGGGGGCGGACGTGGCCATCGGTGGCAGCCGTCGGCCGTTGTTCTGCGGAACCAGATGAACCAGCTGTCCACCGAGCAAGCCGATGATCAGGCCTGCGGCCGCGGCCACGCTGATCCAGCGGCGGTTGACGCTGGTCACCGGTGATTCCACGTTGCCGGCCTTCGGGAACCTGATCACGCGTGCCGGATGGCCCAGATGCGCGAGCTTCGCCAGGATCTTGTGCCGCTGGGCTTCGAGCGCCCGGTCATCGAAATGCGCATCGGCCTCCGCGCAGGCGGCTGCCCGATACGCCTCGAGCGCGGCGTTCTGGTCCAGCTCGCTTGTGTCGCGTCGGCTCATGCCTGACCTCCCAGCACTCCCCTCAGTTTTCGCAATGCCCTGAACAAATGCACTCGCACCGTCGCCTGGCTCATGCCCGTCGCGGCGCTGATCTCCGCCGGCGTCCGCTCGTCGAGATGACAGAGCGTAAACACCAGGCGCTGACGATCGGGCAGGGCAGCCACGGCTTTCGTGACCTGCTCCCACCGTTCCTTCGCAAGGAGCCGCCGCTCGTGCGACGCATCTCCCGCCGGCACCTGTTCGACCGGCCGGCCGTTTTCCTCATCCGTCGAGTGGCTGATCCACCGCTGCTGCCGGCCTCGCGCCTTCAAGCGATCGAGCGCGGCGTTTACCAGGATGCGCGTGAACCAGACATCGAACGGCAAGTCGCTGCGATACTGCTCGATGTGCAGGAACACTTTCACGAAGGCGTCCTGCACGGCCTCGTCCGCGTCCGCCGCATCGCGCAGATACTGGAACGCGATGCGGAGGGCCCGCCGCTGCAACAGCGCCACAAGGGCGCCGAAGCGGTCGCGCGCCGCGTCACGATCGCCGGCTTCGACGAGCGCCTTGATTTCCGCGGCCAGCACGGAGGCCGGCGACGGCTGCGAGGCGTCGGTCGAGCGAGGCTGCCGTTGGGCGGCGGCGTCGGCGGTGGACTGTCCTGCCATTGGTTACTTGAACAGTGGTGAAGCCGTTTACAACAGGTTGCAACTTGGCCTGGCGGCAGCATTTGCCGGATCCAGTCCACTGTTACTAAGGATCATAGTTTAGCAGGCCCCGTTCCAAGTCCGTTCAGGATATTGACTTAGCCCAACAGCCATCTGTACCATCGATAGTTTCAATGCGTCCGGCGCGACCGGCCGAGTTTGGAGTCATTTTCTTATGAGTACGACACAGGTGGGGCAGGGACTCGAGGCGCACGGGGTGCAGAGCTCGAAGCCCGTCCATTTCAACCTGTCCGCGGCGGCGCTCTACGAGCATGCCATCCGGAAGCAGGAAGGGCAGCTGGCGCAAGAGGGGCCGCTCGTCTGCCGGACCGGGTCGCATACCGGCCGCTCGCCGAACGACAAGTTCACCGTCAAGGAGCCGTCCTCCGACGGCAACGTCTGGTGGGGCAAGGTCAACAGGCCCATCGACGCCGCGCATTTCGACGTCCTGCGGCGGGACATCATCAACCATCTGAAGGGCCAGGAGCTCTTCGTCCAGGATCTCTACGCTGGAGCGGACCCGGAATATCGCCTGCCGGTGCGCTTCATCCAGGAGCTCGCGTGGCAGAACCTGTTCGTCCGCAACCTGTTCATCGTGCCGCCGGCGGCCGATCTCGCAAACTTCCAGCCGCAGTTCACCGTGATGACGGCGCCGTCGTTCAAGGCGGATCCGGCGCGCCACGGCACGCGCTCCGACGTCGGCATCGTCGTCAACTTCGCGTCGCGCGAGGTGTTGATTTGCGGCACCAGCTACGCCGGCGAAAACAAGAAGTCGATCTTCAGCGTGCTGAACTACA
>Ga0207428_10002011_pt1 | contig 20567 bp, 21 predicted proteins | sample RhiMethybrSRZTD1_FD_187600 | JGI IMG/M metagenome (GOLD analysis project Ga0207428, IMG submission 187600) | Populus rhizosphere microbial communities from Tennessee, USA - Rhizosphere MetaG P. TD hybrid SRZTD1 (SPAdes) (version 3) | ecosystem: Host-associated > Plants > Roots > Rhizosphere >...
GCAAGCCAACGGCCCATTGGCTGCAGGTGTTGCATGAAGCGGACATTCTCTGCTCGAAGGTGGCCGACTACAGCGATCTGATGAAGCATCCGCAGCTCGCCAGCAATGGCATGCTGGTTGAGCTCAACCATCCTGTACATGGCGCCATGCGCGTCCCGGGGTTTCCCATCAACAGCGTGCAGGCTGCGCAAACGCCCTATGCGCCAGCCCCGCAAAACGGTGAACATTCTCGCTCGGTGCTGCGCGACTTTGCGTTTTCCGAAGCGCAGATCGCCGCGCTGGAGGCATCGCAGGCGTTGCACTGTAGCGACCCCCTCTGATCGCCAGTGGCTAAACCCGGGCCCTTTCATCGCGATGCGCTGAAAGGGCCCGGTTTTTTTTTCTTTTCTGCAAAACACTCCGTTATTCAAACTCGCTGCACATGTCGCGGGCTTGATCCCCTACAGCTTTGCCCCCATTCCGTGCTCAACAGTCTCCTCTGGACGTTGTGCGCAAAGGACCCGATGAACAATGTCGTGCGCACGACCGCATAGGTCATGGCCGCGGTATTTGGCGGTACACAGTCACTGCATACGAATGCTGAGATGAGGCGCTCGCGCTACCCAGCAAAAGTTCGGCACGGCTGGCAAGCAATACCCAACAAATCCTGCAAAAAGAAACCGGTCTGTGCGATGTCATCGATCCTTGGGCCGGCTCCTACATGATGGAGTCCTTGTCCGCGACGGTGTGCCGTGAGGTTCGCGCGTGCATTGCACGGATAGACGGCGAAGGCGGTGTGGTCGCGGCGATCAATAATGGCTCGATCAGCACGATGATCCATGCCCAGGCAGTTCGGACACAGGCGCGGCTCGATACCGGAGAGTTACGACGGGTCGGAGAAAGGACAGCCAGCGCGACATCGCAGGCCCTCCATACCGCACATCCGGTGGACAGCTCCACGGTCCGTCAGCGTCAGAACCACCGACTCAAGCAATTGCGTATCAGACGAGACGAGCTGAAGGTACAGGCGCACCTTCAAGCACACACCCATTGCGAACGGAACGCTCAGGGCAATCTGCTGGAATTCGGCATTGCCGCGATCAGCGCCAGAGCGACCGTAGGTGAGTGTACGAAGGCACTGGAAAAAGCCTGGCATCGTCACCGTCAGGTACCTCTTTTCTACCCCGCGGCTATGGCCCTGCGCGCCCGATCGCCTGGTTGGTCAGCGTTGTGTGAGCGTACTTCACGGTTTGCGATGCATCATGGCCGACCGCCACAGGTACTGCTCGGAAAGCTGGGCCTGGATGGCCATGATCGCGGGATCCGCTTGATCGCCTCAGTACTCGTTGAAGCAGGATTTCGGGTCACGATGCTGCCACTGTTCCAGAGCCCCACTGAACTGCTGGCGTCCATGGACGGCGCCGGGTCGTTCGACCTGATCGGGTTTTCCAGCCTGGCGGGCGCGCACAACGAAGTACTCTGCGACCTGCTCGAACATCTGCGTCGGCGGCGCATCGACGTCCCCGTGGTGCTGGGCGGGATCATTGCGCAATCGGACATCGCCTCACTCACCAAGCAGGGTGTCAGTGCCGTCTTCGGTCCAGGGGACGATGTGCTGCCAAACAGTTGATGAGCCTTGTCGAGCGACAATCAGTTCAAGCCAGCGAACCGAATACGGCAAGGTTCAGCGGCGCCGAAACAGCGGCCGCGGCTCAATCACCGAACGCCCATACAGCACGCTCATACCAGCCAGTCCTTTAAGGGCATCTTTAGGGGATTTGTCTTCACGCACGGCAAAGCTGGTGAAACCGCACTGGCGCATGTGGCTGAGCTGATCGCGCAGTACGTCGCCGATGGCGCGTAACTCACCTTCCCAGCCCAACCTCGTACGCAGCAGATAGGCCTGGCTGTAGCCGCGTCCGTCGCGAAAGCTGGGAAAGTCCAGGGCGATAAGTGGCAAAACATCCAGCCACATTTCAAGGCTTTCCAAATCGTCATCGGGGCCGAGCCACACGCCATCCACGCGGATTGTCTGCAGCGCGCCCTTCTCCTGTCGCTGGCGCCAGCGAGCCAATGGCAGGATCAACGGGCCGGCCGGGAGTTCGCCCTCGGTATCGCGGATCAAGGTCCAGTGATCATCCAGAACGTGACGTGCACCGCCTTCGCACAACATCAGCAAGTTGTTCATGCCAGGGCCTCCGCGTGCTTGGGGTAGACCCGCTCCTTGAACGGCTCGATACCGATGCGGGAGAAGGTATCTATAAAGTTTTCATCGACTTCGCGATAGTCGACGAAGGTGTCGACGATGCGCTCGATAACATCCGGTATTTGCTCGGCGCTGAACGATGGGCCGATCACTTTGCCCAATGTTGCGGCTTTTCCCTGGGCGCCGCCCAGGGTGATCTGGTACCACTCCATGCCGTTTTTATCGACCCCAAGGATTCCTATGTTGCCAATGTGGTGATGACCACAGGCATTCATGCAGCCGGAAATGTTCAAGCTGAAATCACCCAGGTCATGCAGGAAGTCGAGGTCGTTAAAGCGCGCTTGGATCGCAGTGGTAATGGGTAGTGAACGAGCATTGGCCAGTGCGCAAAAATCACCACCGGGGCAGGCAATGATGTCCGTCAATAACCCGGCATTGGCCACCCCCAGCCCCTGTTCGCACGCCAACGTCCACAGCGCGAGCAAATCGCTCTTGCGCACGTCCGGTAAAATCAGGTTCTGCTCATGAGCGATACGTATCTCACTGAAACCGAAAAGCTCCGACCATTCGGCCGCCGCCTCCATCTGTACTGCCGTCAAGTCGCCAGGCGGTGTGTCCGCCCCGGGTTTTGTCGACAGCACTGCACTCACGTAGCCAGGGACTTTATGCGCCTGGGTATTGCGCGTGACCCAGCGTGCAAAGTCAGGAAAAGCCATCAGATCACTGCCAAAACTCAGATCGGTATCACTCAGCGATTGATACGCCGGGACGACAAAAGCACGAGCGACGCGCTGGTATTCGACTTCAGTCAATTGCGCCGGACCATCCTTGATCTGCTGCCACTCCTGCTCGACTTCAGCAGCAAAGGCTTCGATGCCCAGTGACTTGACCAGGATCTTGATTCGCGCCTTGTACTTGTTGTCACGCCGTCCGTGGCGGTTGTAGACCCGCAGCACCGCTTCGACATAAGACAGCAAATGCTCCCAGGGCAGGTCCTCGCGGATCTGCTGCGACAAGATCGGAGTGCGCCCCAATCCACCGCCGACCATCACCCGCAAACGCATATGGCCTGCTTCGTCGGCATACAGGTACAGGCCGATGTCGTGCATCATGATCGCCGCGCGATCCTGTTTTGCGGAACAGATGGCAATCTTGAACTTGCGCGGCAGGTACAGAAACTCCGGGTTGATCGTCGACCACTGCCGCAGGATTTCGGCCAAAGGTCGCGGATCCATCAGTTCATCGGCCGCGACGCCGGCAAAGGCTTCGGTGGTGATATTGCGCACGCAATTTCCCGAGGTCTGGATCGCATGCATGTCCACTTTTGCCAGGTGCTGCAGAATCTCGGGTACCTGATGCAGCTCGATCCAGTTGTACTGCAGGTTTTGCCGGGTGGTGAAATGCCCGTAGCCGCGATCATAGTCGCGAGCGATTCGCGCCAGGGTGCGCAACTGTCGCGCCGACAGAGTGCCGTAGGGAATTGCGACCCGCAGCATATAGGCATGCTTCTGCATATACAGACCGTTCTGCAGACGCAGCGGCAGAAACTCTTCTTCGCTCAACTCGCCCGCCTGATAGCGTTCGACCTGATCGCGAAACTGCTCTACGCGCTCCAGCACCAGTGCACGGTCGTAGTCGTCGTATTGATACATGCTCGGGTCCTCATCAGTGTTTGCCCTCTCACACGGGGCAACTTCGATGGGGCCAATATGCGCTTGCGCTGATATTCATTACAGAATCAGGTTATGCATAAAAAACAGGATCAGATTCGGCTGAATCCACCCGGTACTCGCGGCCAATCTGATATCGTTTTTTTAACGTTTGGTATGTCTGTTTTTAACCCGGAGCAACCACCACATCACCCTCCAATGCTCAAGTTGATCCAATCAATCTGAGATGGGTTTTAATTGTTCATCTGATGCTATCAATGAGTCACGCACTCCCGTAGATATACGAAAATTCGTAATGCCACGAGATGTCGTGCCCATGAACTTGACCGACTCCATCAACGGCTGGGCCGACCAGGCCTATTCTTCGCGACATATGGTTTTCGAGCATTGCGCCGAAGCCATTGCGCTACTCAACCCCTTCTCTGACCGATTGGTGGACCTGAACAACGCAACCTGCAAGTTGCTCGGTTACCCGCGCCAGGAATTGCTTGATCTTCCTGTGAGCAAGCTGTTCGGTCATCAGTTGGCGGACTTGATCGTGTTTACCCAAGCTGTCATGGATAAAGATTGCGGCTGGGCACGTTGCCGTTCCACCTGTCTGGCTCGATGGACTATTTGGCCAACACAGCCGCGTACGACCTGACCTCCATCGCTTACGATGAGACGATGGAACAAACACCACAGCAGGACTGGCTCAAGGAGCAAGCAGGTGATCGACCTATCCTGCTGCGCAGCAATGACCTGAATATTCAAGCCACCTGCGCTCAAGCAGGCGCCGGTGTGGCCGCACTGCCCTGTTTCCTTGGCCGTCACTACGGCCGGCAAGCGATGGATACCGTTGGTGCGGATCTTGAGCGGGATGTGTGGCTAGTGGTCCACAGCGACATCCGGTATACCCCGGCCGTCCAGGCGGTGATGAGTTTCCTCGTGTCCTGCTTTGAAAACTGAGTCAGTACACAGTAAAGACCGATAGTTGGACGGCCCTCGGAATTCAAATGGCCAAAAAGGCACAGCGGACCTGGCAGGTTGACATAAGCCAGAGCACAGGGTGCCAAGCCGCTTTTAGCACTGGGATGAATGATGGTGAAACTCTAAAGCACGCCCTCTGTAACTTGCTCGCAGGCGATGAATTGCTTGCTCAGGAGGGATTCGGCGGGAACAGCCGGTAAGAATATTTCGTCGCTGACAATGTGGCGTTAGGCGTGCAGGCTGGGTGGCGCAGTCAACACCCAAAGTTGCGATGATTTGTTCATTTGACCTCCTGTTGTTGTATCCGCCAGCAGATCGTTTCAGGAGTGGTCGAACAACGAGCGTGACCGCTCAAAGGAAATGAAGACAGGAGTCAGTTGACAAAATATCAACTCAATACGGGGGGGTTGAATAAAAAAGGCGGGAGTTGCCTCCCGCCTTTTTTGTGGAAATGAACATCACTCGATCAAGCGACCCTCGCAGACTTTGCCAAGCCGCCCAGCGCCAGCAGAGCACTGCTGGCAATAAAACAGGCCAAGGCAGTCACTCCCATTTCCAAACCGAAAAATTCAATGAGATAACCCGTGGCCACTGGAATGATGCCGGCTGGTATGTAACCGCCGATATTGAATATCGCATTCGCTTCAGCTCGGCGATTGGCCGACACGTTATCGGCAATCAGCGTCAACCCGCCTAACTGCCCCAGACCTTGACCCGCACCGGCAAACAAAGCGCCTACCAGCAGCCATGCCGCAGAGCCAAAGTGCAGCGCAAACCACAGACTCAGCATGCCTAAAATCGTCGAGAGCCCGCTGAGCAAAAACATCTTTTTAACGCTGAATGGCTTCATCGCAAATTGCACGAGCACCGCGGTAAGAAACATGAAAAACGCCATCACACCACTCAGGAGGGGTTGATTGGTATGTAAAAATGTCGCGAGCATCTTCGGTCCCAGCGAAAGCACAAAAGACGTAGCTGTAATCCCGGGCCCGAAAAAGGTCACTCCCAGCAAGACAATGCCGATGCTCTGCTTTGGTATAGAGGGGAGCTTGGGATGGAACGTTCCTGTACCCAACTTCCGATGGGGTTGGCGAAGAACGGCGACCAGCGCGAGCAACAACAGCAGGATTTCAGTGCTGAAGACCAGGCGAATCGGATCTGCGCAGTAGTGTGCTATTACCCCCGCTAACAAAGGTCCCGAGCCCGCACCCGCGACCATGGCAACAGACGCCATTAACGACGCGAAATGCTTACGGTGGGACGAGGTCTGTTCAACTACATTGGCCATACCCGCCGAGACGACGATACCCACTGATACGCCTGTCAGGAAGCGCGCAAGCATCAGGACGACGACGCTTTGAGCCGCCTCAAATAACACTGCGGCTGCGATGGCTATCACAATGCATGGCAGCAACATTGCTTTGCGCCCATAGTGATCCGAAAGTTGCCCAGCAACAATTAACGTCATTAACAACCCGAGAATGTAACATCCGAAAATAACAGTCAGTATTCCCGACGCAAATCCTAATTCATCCTGCCAAATTCCATATAACGGTGTTGCAGCATTGGACAGTATAAATATTGCCGTGATTACCCAAGCGGCCCGCATGACACCCAGTGTGTTGTCAGCTTTCACTTCGATATTCATCGTTAATACTCCGCATAAATTCCCGTAGTGGAGGCAGCATACAGAGTGCTCTTTGACCTACATATGCCCACCAGCGCGGAGTTTATGTGCAAATTTTCACAAGCGTTGAGCGTTCATAATGAGCCTCAGCGAGGCCAAGCGAGTGGATCTGCTAAATAATTTTCCAAAGAAAAAACCCGGCAATAATGTCGGGGTTGCCGATTCAATAAGAAACGCTGCCGCCGATCCGAGTTCACAGCCTGCGGAGAAACCCTGAACGAATCGCGCAAATACGTGTCAGCTCCCCGTTCAGAGGACTTTTCTTATTTATCGTAGGTGTTCTCACGGGCATTTTTGTCATGAACTTTGGGTTCAGGTCCCCTGGCTTGTTACGACTTACTATCACCGCCGTCCAGCGCGTTCGTGAAGCGAGTTTTTGGGAGTGGATAGTTTCCGTCTACTCAAGTAAGAGGTTTCCACGCTTGCATCCCCGCCCTTTTCCAGGCTCTTTTTCGTTCCGTTATCCCACTGACGATTGGTTTTTTCTCAATCTTCCAACGCCATAAAATCAGTTGAACAACCCTCTGCTTGCTTCTGTAATGAAATCCACCCTGCCTGCATCGTCTGCCGCGTAACGACGAAAAAGGTTGGCCCGACACTGCACGCTTGTCACCTCGAATTGCGAGATTTCTTTCAGAGTGAAATGACCATGTTTGAAAAAGTGAAGAGTTACGTCCACGGGAGATATGCGGAGCCGGTGGAAGGCGCGTATGTGGACAAAATCGATCCGCGCAGCGGGCTCAAACTCAGTGAAATCGCCGACAGTGGCGCACGCGATGTCGAGCTCGCTATCGAATCCGCATCCAGCGCATTGCAGGCGTGGCGCGATATGCGCCCAGCTGACCGTGGTCGTCTACTCAACGACCTGGCTCGCATCATTCGGCGCAGTGAAAGCACCTTGGGCGCGCTGGAGAGTGCAGACACTGGCAAGCCGCGCAGTGAGATGTCAACGCTAATGGATCTCACCGCCCAATACTTCGAGTTCTATGGCGGCATCGTGAATGTGATGGATGGCGAAGTGATCAACCAAGGCCCGAATTACCATGTTTACACTCGGCGCGATCCATTCGGCGTTATCGGCGTAATTCTGCCGTGGAATGCCCCGCTCCACCAAGCTGCACGAGCAATCGCGCCAGCGTTGGCCACCGGCAATGTCGTCGTTGCGAAACCATCCGAGCATACCTCCGCATCATTGGTAGAGTTGGCGCGCATTGCCGTGGAAGAAGCCGGCATACCCGCTGGCGTTTTCAACGTCATCGTTGGAAAAGGCAGCGTCATAGGGCCGGTCATGGCCCGTCATCCTGATATTCACAAGATCTCCTTCACCGGTGGGTTGCGAGCAGGTCAGGAACTGGGGCATATCGCCGCAGAGCGCATTCTCCCACTGACCCTGGAATTGGGCGGCAAGTCAGCCAATATTGTCTTTGACGATGCTGACCTCGATGCTGCGGCAAGGGGTTCGACCACTGCCTTCACATGGAACAGTGGTCAATGGTGCGCGGCCGGCACGCGCCTGCTGGTTCAGGGAAATATCTACGATCGTTTTGTGGAAAAGCTAGTCGCCGAAGTCGCAGCGCTGCGCGTCGGCCCGGAAGATGACGCCACTTCAGGCCCCATCACAACTCAGGCGCAATTCGAAAAAATCAAAAGCTATTTCGCCATCGCCGAACGCGAAGGTATGACGCTTGCTATCGGGGGCAAGGTGCTATCCCGGCCAGGACTGGATGAGGGGTGGTACATCGAACCTACGGTCTACACCCACGTCACTAACGATATGACGCTGGCTCGGGAAGAGATCTTCGGACCGATCGTCTGTGTCATACCGTTCAAGGATGAAGCCGACGCCTTGCGCATTGCCAATGATAGTGAGTTTGGATTGGGGGCCGGGATCTGGAGTCGGGACATTGGACGCATCCATCGCGTTGCAGGCAGACTGGAGGCCGGGCGAATCGTGGTCAACGAGTACAGCGGCGGCTTCGTGCAGACGCCCTGCGGTGGCTTCAAACAAAGCGGATATGGACGCGAACAAGGTGTTGATGCCCTGTCTCATTACACTCAATTGAAATCAGTGATTATCCGTTTGTAAGAACGGAGGTCGCTTATTCGCCCTTAGACAGACAGGAGATTCCCATGCTGTTTCACGTACACATCCAGATCAACATTCCGCATGACGCGGACCAGGAAAAAATTCGAAACCTCAGCGCCCTGGAGGTCAAGCAGGCGCAAGAACTTCAGCATCAAGGGAAGTGGCTACATCTATGGCGGGTTGCTGGAAAATGGGCAAACGTCAGTGTTTTCGATGTCGAAAGTATCGACGAGCTTCACGCAATCCTGAGCGCTCTGCCGCTGTTCCCCTTCATGGCGCTCGACATAACACCGTTGTGCAAACACCCTGCGGCCATAGGGTAACGCTACACCGCGGTCCCACAGCAGTCTTCAGAATGGAACCGTGGAGCTTATCTGGTCCAATCCCTAGGGCATTGCGGTGCCTGTCACACGCCAAGAGGCATCGGTTTTCAGGAACTGGGGCTGGATCAAAACAGCCCTCGCTACCTGAGTGGTGCGCAGGTCGACCATTGGTTCGCTTCCAATCTGACCGGCAACCACAACACAGGGCTAAGTCGCTGGGACATCAAGGACATTGAAAACTTCCTGCGCAGTGGCGCTAATCGCCACGCGACCTCATTCGGCTCAATGACCGAGGTGGTCAACAATAGCAGCCAACACCTGACTGAACAGGATTTGCGTGCCGTCGCGGTGTACCTGAAATCCCTGCCCGGAGCGCGTGACGATGATGGCGCACACTTCCAACCGGGGGCGGGTCTGGCGACGAGCCTCAGTGATAATCGTGGCCGCCTGCTCTACGCCAACCATTGTCTTCAATGTCATGGCGCCAACGGCCAAGGTCGAGCTCCTTGGCTGGCGCCGCTAGCAGGGAACCCAAACGTGCTGGAGCCGGATCCATCATCGTTGATCAACGTCACCCTTAATGGCACCCCTTTCATTGTGCTCCATGGCATCCCCTCCCCCTTCCCCATGCCTGGTTTTCGCACCGCGCTGAACGACCCGGACGTGGCCGACGTGGTTACTTATCTGCGCTCCGCGTGGCACAAGGAGGGTTCGAGCGTGACTGCTGAACAGGTGAAAAAAATCAGGGACGCGACTCAAGGGTCACATTGATCGTAATCCAGCATGCTGCGGCTCACGCCAACAAGACGCGCGACTGCCTCTAGCGCGTGTTTTGCTGCAGCCAAGGCTCATGCTTAACCTGAATCAGTTTTCGACAGAGCATCGCCACGGGATCGGTGATGGATCGATCCGTCACCGCCTCACAACCCATCGCAATGATGACACCTGAAAGCATCGACACCATGCACTGCGGGATCAGGTCGATATTGCACACTTGAAACAGTCCCTGCTGGATGCCGTGAGCAATAATCTCACTGAGCTCGCCCACATAACGTGCGTGAAGCTTGGTCAGTCGGCATTGTGACGTTTCATCGATATGGCGCATTTCCCGGTCAACCAAACGCTCTTCACCTCCGAACTCAATACTGCGGCGCAGATGAAACAGCACAAATGCATCGAACTGTTTCAGAAAGCCTCCAAGCGCTGGTTTGAAGACTTGCCAGGCGTCGAGCCGCTCTAGCAACACCGACGTCAGCATCTGTTCAAGCAATTCCCGCTTGCCGGAAAAATGGTAGTAAAGGCTGCCGGCATGCACCCCGAGCGTCCTGGCCAATGTGCGCATGGACATGGCGCTGTAGCCTTGGTCGAGCGCACGACAGCCGAGTCGCCAGAAACTCACCAATGCGGATACCTGCCTCATAGCCAGCAATCGAGGACAAAAGTAGATCACGGCACATCGCACATGCCTCCAGTCTGACTCAAGGAGCGCGACGAGCTTTTATCTCGCCTGCCGCGGCAAGCGTGCGGATCAAGGCGCTGGAGGCGCAGTTGAACAGCCACTTGTTGTATCGCGATAGCAAGGGTGTCGATCTGACGGACGCCGGGAAGAAGCTTTTGCAGTATGCGCGATTGATCATGCGTCAGGTCGACTACTTGAAAACCGAGTTCGCCGAATTCGGCACCGATTCTTCCGGACACATTCGCATTTTTGCCAATACAACAGCTGTCACTGAGTTCCTTCCGGAACTGCTAGCAGGATTCCTCGCTGCACGCCCTGGCGTTTGTCCGTGATCAAGCCGAGTTGTTAGGTGAAACCCTGGTATGGCGTATTCAGTTATCGAGTTTCGAGGCCGTTTGCCGAATGGTTGAGGCTGGTGTCGGCATTGGCGTCATACCGGAGTCGGCCGCCATCCGTAACAGTAAAACCATGAATCTGGCCATTTTATCGTTGGACGAGCCTTGAGTCGTTCGCGAACGCAGCATTCTGGCTCGAGACATAGAAGCATTGCCCGGCTGCGTGAAGGCGTTGATCGCGTTATTGCAAGATCAGCATTGAAGGCGCCCCTCGCAGGCGCGAAAAAGAAGGACGAAACCTGGAATGTCAGGTCAGGCTAGTGCCGGACATCAGTCCTTCAGTCAGCAACGACACCAAAGGCTGGACTAAATGCTGAGTGCGAACATCATCGCCGATCACCGCCACTTCAGTGGTGGGCAGCGTTGGCAGTTTTTCCGAAGGCTCGACAATTCTCATGCCTTCCTGCAGAAATGAAGTGCCAAGGGCGGTGATACCCAATCCGCCTGCTACGGCTGCTTGAACTCCAATCAGATTGCTGGCCAGACAGGCCGAAGTCCACTCGCGCCTTACCGAAGCCATCGCCTCGATCATGATCGCGCGGTACGCACATGGAGGTCGCATCATCACCAGGCGCACCGGCCGCGATGCTTCAATTTCATAATCCTTTGCGGCAATCCAGACCAGTGGTTCACGCCAAATGATTCTGCCTCGCTGGGCCGTGGCGCTGATCTTGCGTTTAGCAATCACCACATCCAGCAGTCCTGCTTCGTGGTCCGCCAACAAGTCGTTGCTGAGGCCAGTGGTGAGTTCCAGCTGAATATCCGGATAGAGCTTGCTGAAGTGTGAGAGCAGTCGTGGCAACTGGGTGGGCACCAGGTTCTCAGAGATGCCGAGACGCAGGACATTCACCCCCTCCGGTTCCCTGATTTCACGGACGAAATTGTCAAAGTGCACCATCATTTTGCGTGCGCCAACCAGAAGACGTTCGCCCTCCGGAGTCAGGGTCAATGCACGACTGGTGCGCTCGAAAACGCGCATGCCAAGTACTTCTTCCAACCGGATGATTTTCTGACTCACCGCTGATTGCGATCGTGCGATCACCTCAGCCGCCGCCGTGAAGCTTCCCGTTTCTGCGACTGCGATAAACGCTCGAAGCAAATCGATATCAACGTCGCCCGCCTGCATGATGAATTCGCCTATCAACTAGATGCCATTAACTTTATGCGTTTGAATAATAGATAGCAAACTCCGAACATCGTACTTGTGATCATCCCCTAGGGACGTTTCACCGATTAATCCAGCGTCACCACTGAATGGGACGTCGAGCCCAAATTCCAGGAGATAGAAAATGCCTGACAATAAAGCTGTAGAAATTGTTGAAAGCTTCTGGCGCGAAGTCTGGCAGGCGGAAGATCCGCAGGCCGCCGCGCGCTTTGTTGCTGAAGACTTTGTCATTACCTCTGGCGGGGTCGATGTCGTCGGCCGTGAAGCCTTTATTGAGTGGATCGGGGTCTTTCTGTCGAAGATCGAAGATTTCACATTTGCCAGCATCGAGACCTTCCAGAACAAAGAAGGTACTCGCGTGGCCTCACGGTGGAAACTCACCGGCAAGAACAAGGGCTTCATAGGCGCTCGCTCGTGTAGCACACCTTTCGAAATGCTCGGTACTGCGGTTTGGGAAGTCCGTTCAGACGGACTGCTGGCGCACAACTGGGTAGAGCGCAATGCGCTTGAGGTTCATCGCGACGTTATCGGTCTCTAAGCCTCAACACCCGGCTTACCTCCCTCGGTTTCGTCCACGCAACGTACGGAGGGAGTCTTGATCAACGAGGTTATTGCAATGAAAAACCTGCTTCCATTGGCAGTTCTAGTGTTCTGTTCCACAGTCATGGCGGATCAGTCAACAGATGAACGCCATGTAGAAATTGAACCGTATCGCTACGCAATGCACCTGGACATCGCCAGTGTGATTTCGATTACGACCCCGGCGGATAAGTGCAATGCCGCTCCCGTCACCATGATCTACCGCGACGCCAATGGACACATCAAAGGGCTTGAATACCTTTCGTTGTCAACAGATTGCGACGCCTTCGGCGGTTAACGGCCACACCCATGCATCAAACGACTACTGCTCCTTACGCCTCACTGCTTGCATTACAAAAACAAGAGCAAGCCCCTCTCCACCCCTGCGAGTACAAACGAAATAGTTAAATCGCCGAGTAATCACTCGACGAATTATCTAACGGATCACATCGCAAGCAGGCAATGTCACACACGATTCTCTTCGCTTTATGCGACAGGTACTCGCACATCCAGCACAGGTTCCAGGCGAGGCGTTCGTACCATCAAGGTCATGATCAATATTCCGATCAACAACAGTCCGGTAACGGCGGACAATCCGTTCGCAAAACTGCCCGTAGCCGTCAGTCAGTGGAGCGTCTGGTCCTTTCGCGACAATGGTCGCTTGATCAAGGTGCCTTTCCGCAGTCGCGCATCGTTTAGCCAAGGGGATTTGCGGAGAGATCTAGCGTTGCAAGGGGCGGGCGTCGTCAAGTTGGCCGGATTTCATATTGGCGAGGATATTCGTAAAACAGAAAGTTCCCGGCAAGTACATCGTGACCAATCTACCCAGCGTTCGTCATCGTGATGAATGGGACGGCGCAGCGGATCTAGTCGTCGATTATGGCTTCTGCCTGCTGGCAGTGACCAAGGCGCTTCTAGTTGCGCTGAAACAATACAAGAGCGATCCGGATGCGGATTGATCGGACGTGCTTCTCGAAGACTTCGAAACCTTCGAGCGTCGTTTGGGATATGCCGATTTCACCGAACGCGCCCTGCGTTATAGGAGCAATGAAAGCTGATCGCCCCTTACACCATCGAACTTGTCCCATCCGATGGTCGACACTGTCGGAAGGGTTGGATTTTCCTCCCGAAGCGCTCATGAACCCGATGGCATATCTAGTACTGTGCCTACAACTGTTGACACCGCCTCATGCGGCTCGTCCTCCGGAAATCGTAATGGATACGAGAACGATCCTGCCTTGGGCGGGCTTCGGTCATCTTCCAGATCCCCAGCACCCGGATGCACGATAAACTTTGTTTCAGCCATCCACGGTGCTAGAAGCAAACGCCTCTGGCCTGCTCACACAAGCCAGAGGATTTGGTGGTCTGCCCTACCCTGCCACTAAACGTCGTTTCCGTGAGGTGCCTTCAAGCGCTCCTTCGATAATGTGCTGCACCAGGTACTCCGCATCCCGCGCTACACCCGAGAAACGTCCTGATCCCCAGGTGTACAACCACGGCAATCCAAGAAAGTACAAACCAGACTGTGCCGTTACTCCGCGTTGGTGGCCAGGATGGCCACGCCCATTGAAGACCGGTGCCTCGACCCAAGTGAAATCCGGACTGAAGCCAATACACCAGATGATGCTGGTGATGCCCTCGCTCACCAGGTCCAGCTCAATACGCTCCTGCACGGGTACCCAACTCGGCTGGTAGCGCTCGCCGGGAGGCGCATCAATCCCGTGTTGCTCGATGTACTTGTCGATCGAGCCGTTGATCCGGTTGTACACCGCATCGGCGTTGTCCAGGTTCTCGGTCAGGTTGTTCGCGAATTGCAGGCGTGTACCTTGCAAGCCGTCGAGCCGACCGAACAGCTCCATGCCTTCGCGGGCAAAGTTGCGCAGGTCAATATCACGGCCACCATCGCGACCGGTCACGTAGTGGTTGGTGTTATCGCGCACGCCTTCACGCAACGGATGGGTATCAACGCCAATCTCGTAGTAACCCATTTCCGCGAGCCAATCGACCACGTCCTTGCCCCGGTAAAAACGTGCGCAACGTGGCGCATCACCGACAGCCAGATAGACTTTGCGCCCGGCCAGGTGCAAGTCCTCGGCGATTTGCGCACCCGACTGCCCGGAGCCCACGACCAGCACATTGCCGGCGGGCAAGGCCTGCGGATTGCGGTATTGCTCGGAGTGAAGCTGGTGAATGCCCGCCGGCAAACGTTCCGCCAGGCGTGGGATGATCGGTGTGTGATAACCGCCCGACGCGACAATCACCTGATCGGCGGTGAATTCGCCTTGGTTGGTGTGCACCTCGAATCCACCTTGGCTTCGCGGTACCACGCGCTGGACCGTGACACCTTCACGGGCCGGAGCGTTGACCGATTTGACGAAGCCGGCCAGGTACTGGTTGATCTCGTCCTTCTTCATGAACCCATGAGGGTCGCTGCCGTTGAAGCCGTCGGTGTAGGTGTAACCCGGTAATGCGCATTGCCAGTTGGGCGTGACCAGACTGAACGCATCCCAGCGCTGGTTACGCCAGGTGTGGGTCAGGCTGTGTTTTTCCAGGACCAGATGATCGATGCCCTGTTGTTGCAGGTAGTAACTGGCGGATAACCCGGCCTGACCGCCGCCGACGACGATCACGCTGTGGTGTGGAGTTTTGATTGAAGTGAGGTGGCTGGTCATGGGGTGCTCCGGTACTGGGTAACGAAAAGGGTTAAGGGAAAAATCGATGAATCAGAATGAACTCCAGCCCGCGCCGATCACTTGGCCTGCGCCTTCGGTGCGCATGCTGAGAATGTCCACCTGGCCCTCTGCGAGGGCTTGGTCGATCAGGTAGCTGGCCTGGCCCTTGAGCGAACTCAAGGTATCCATCGCCGAACTGCAATAGAAACCCTTGACCTGCTTGACCCGTTCCGAGGCATTGTTCAGGGCGCTTTCGATGCGTTGCAGAAAGTCCGTCAGCGTGTAACTGGCGCCCTCCTCCAGGTATTGATAGATCACGGTCGAAGGTGAATAACCGGTCGCTTCCCGGCCATTCGGCCAGCGGATTTTGAAATTGACGGCGGGCATGTCAGTGCTCCTGTTGATTAAGGTTTAAAGGGGTCAGATCGAGATGCGGATAGCTGAAACCGGTAAACGGCTGCTTGCGTAGGTTCCAGAAGTCGCCGCGTTGTTCGCCGGACTGGACACTCAATGTGCCGCTGGCATTGACCTGGCCAATGCGTTCGCAGCGCACGCCTTCGAAGGCAAAAGCACTCTGCACGTGCGACCAGTCGCGCTCATCCAGCGTCATCAAAAAGCCGTAGCTGGGGAACACCTGTAGCCAGCGCGCGAGATCGGCACCCGCTGGACAGGGCAGCGCGTACAAATCGAGGGTTGCGCCGCAGCCGGTGGTTTCCAGCAGCATCAACAGGCTGCCGAGAATCCCCGCATTGCTGATGTCTTTGGCCGCCTGCAGCAGTCCGGCTTCGGCCAGTCGCGGCAGCACGTCGAGCTTGCTGCGCAGGCGCTCGGCCGGCACGCCTTCGAAGGCTTTCCAGTACGTGCTGTCGGCGTGCCAATGGCCGTCAAGGTCCACCGCCATGGCGATGACCTGTCCGGGAACAACATGTAAGGTCGACAGTAATTTTTGTGCGATGCCGGTAATCGCCACCGCCAGCGCAGCCGGATTACCCGCCGTGAGGCTGGTATGCCCACCGGCCAGCAATAATCCATACGCGTCACACGCGGCGCGAATACCTGCCAGCAATTGCTGCGCGGATTCGCTGTCGTGATGCCAATAAGCGTTGACCACCGCCGTGGCGCGACCGCCCATGGCGGTGATGTCGCTGACATTGGCCATGACCGCCGACCATCCGGCAAACCAAGGCGCCGCCTCGACGAAAGCCGGCAACATGCCTTCGATGGCCAGCAGCTGAAAATGCTCGCCACAGGCGATCGCTGCCGTGTCGTCGCCGGGCAAGGCGTAAAGTTGTTCGCGGGTCAGCGCTTGTTTCGCGCTGCCGATAACGGCCGCTGGCTGCTGGATCGCCTGTTTCGAGCGCATCGCCGGCGTGGTGCGCACGCTGTCGAGCAGCGCCGCCAAATCAAGCACTTCAGTCATGGCGAGCCACCTTCAGCGCGCGCAATGACACCTGGCGCGGCATCAACGGGTAGCTCGGTAAATCCGCTTGCATCAGGCAATGCGGCTGCCCGAGTAACTCCAGTTGTTCGAGGGTCTGCCAGCACAGGCCGTGAAAATAGACTTCATTCTGCGCCTGTACGGTCGCACGAAAAACCTCGCAACCCAGCTCCTTGGCCCGTGACACCGCTTCGTTGACCAACGCCTTGCCGATCATGCTGTGCCGCCGATAAGCCGGGGCCACGCACAAGCGCCCGCCAAACCACAGGCCCGGCTCCGGCTGATAGATACGCACCGCGCCCACCACTTGATCGGCGATTCCGCAATTGCCGGCCAGGGCGACAATGGCGATCGCCTGGAAATCATGGCTATCCTTGTCCTGTTTCAACAGTTGTTGCTCATCGGAAAACACCGAGCGTCGCAGGGCGAAATAGGCCTGTTTCTCCCAGTGTTCGCTGGCAGGCTTGACCAGCAGTTCACCGGCGCGGAACGGTTCGAAAGTGCTGTCGACCAACGCAAAGGCGAGATTCGGCATGGACGTTCTCCGGTTTATTCGTAGCTTTTCAGGGCCGAGCACGCGCCACATTTGGCGCAGCCGGCGTTGATCTGATCGGAGTGCAAACCGTGACGACGCAGGCTGGCGCCGATCTGCGGATACAGGCGGGCCATCATGGCGCTGTCGGGTTTCGGGTGATGAGCCAACGGCGTGCCGTCAATGGGCACGAATGGCACCACGAACGGGTACACACCGAGCGCGCACAAGCGCTCGCTCATCTCACTGATCGCCGCTTCGCTATCGCCCAGTCCGGCCAGAATGTAGGTACTGACCTGGCCCCGGCCGAAGACCTCGACCGCCGCGCTGAAGGCTTCGAAATAGCGGCTCAGCGGCACTTCGGCCTTACCGGGCATGATCCGCTGACGCACCTCGTCCGTAACCGCTTCCAGGTGCATGCCAAGCGACACCACGCCACTGTCGGCCAGACGCTGGAACCAGCGATCGTCGTCCGGCGGCTCGCACTGGGCCTGAATCGGCAGATCGACAGCGGCCGTCACCGCAGCAGCGGATTCACACAAAATCGCCGCGCCGCGGTCCGGGGTTTGCGGCGTGCCGGTGGTCATCACCATGTGCTTGACGCCGTCGAGTTCCACCGCGGCTTTCGCCACTTCGGCCAATTGCTGCGGGCGTTTGCGGGCAATGGTCTTGCCCGCCGTCAGCGATTGGCCGATGGCGCAGAACTGGCAGGAACTGCCGCGATCATTGAAACGAATGCAATGCTGCAACACCGTGGTCGCGAGTACATCGCTGCTATGCAGCGTGGCAATTTTCCAATAGGGAATGCCGTCGGCCGTGCTCAATCCATAGAACTTCGGCACGCCGGGCATCTGCACCTGGCCGACCTGCAGGCCTTCTCGGAAGATCAGCGCCTGACTGCCATCAGCCGTGGGTTTCGCCTGATAGGGCGAATCCTGGGAGGCCTGATTGAGGATCGGCACCATCATGGTCCGGCTGCCGAAACTCAGCGCCTTGTGGTCCGACGGTCCCGCGCCACCTTGCCGGGACAAGCCGTTCTGCGCAGCGGGCCAACGCACACCATGGCATTGCAGCTCAGCGAGCAATTCATTGGTTTGCATGATCGGACTCCTCGTCGGCAACCGATGTAAAGCGCCCGCCGCGCTCATGGACATGCGCCGTGGGCGTGCGGTCGATCAACAGGCTGAGCAACTCCGGACGGCTGTAGTGCCCAATCGAATCCATCATGCGTTTGCGCTTGTCGATCAGTGCCAGATCGAGGTCGGCAATCACCACGCCTTCGCCGGAACGCAGCGGCTCTCCGAGCAATTTGCCTTCGGGAGAGACAATGGCAGTGAAGCAGCCTCCCGATATCGGGGCGAGGCCACAACCCGTGTCCTGCATGATTTGGCCCTGCTGATCGGCATCCAGCCACGCGGTGGCGTTGACCACGAAACAGCCGGATTCCAGGGCGTGATGGCGGATGGTGACTTCGATTTGCTCGGCAAAAATATCGCCCACCAGGGAGCCGGGAAACATCGCAGCGTGGATCTGCTCGCCGTCCGCCATCAAGGCGTAACGGGCCAGCGGGTTGTAATGCTCCCAGCAGGCCAGCGAGCCGATGCGCCCGACAGCGCTGTCGATGGCGCGCAAACCGGAACCATCGCCCTGCCCCCAGACCATGCGCTCGTGGTAGGTCGGGGTGATCTTGCGGCGATGCTGAATCAGGCTGCCGTCGGCATCGAAGAGTAATTGCGCGTTGTAGATCGTGCCTCCATCGCGTTCATTAACGCCGATGGACACCACCATGCCCGCTTGCTTGCAGGCCTCGCCAATCGCCAAGGTGGCGGCGGACGGAACCGTAACGGAATGATCCAGCAATTTGAGGTGCTGTGCGCCCATGGCGAACGCCGGCTGCACGAATGAGAAATAGGGGTAGTAAGGCACCACCGTTTCCGGGAACACGGCGAACTGCACGCCTTGTCGACCGAGGGCGATGATCTGTTGGCAGACCTTGTCCACGGTGCCTTCGCGGCTGTAAAGCACCGGGCTGATCTGTACGGCGGCTGCGCGAACAATGGCCATGATGGGTCCTAAAGTCAGTAGTGTTCGGAAGGTGGACAGCGGTCCTGTGGGAACTGGCTTGCCTGCGATTCAGGCGGCGCGGTGTATCAGTCACACCACCATCGCGAGCAAGCTCGCTCCCACAGGGAGTTCTGTGCTGTCAGGCCGTCCAGGTATCGATGATCATTGCGCCTTCACGGCGCATCAGCAGGCGCAGGTCCATCACGTCCAGCGGATTGATCGGGCGGATGCCTTCGATCAGGGCTTTTTCAGTCTGGCCGTACAACGCTTGCAGGGCGAATCGGCAGGCATAGACCTCACCGCCCTCTTCCATGAACTGAATGAGTTGCTTGTTCACCGCCAGATGACCAGGGAACGCTTCAGCGCCCAGGGTCGGAAAACCGCGCTGCACGCCCAGTTGCACGCCTGGCCCGTACAGCAGGATTTTGGTTTCGAAGCCTTTGCGCAGCAGACGCTTGGCCTGAAGCATATTGACCAGGCCGATGGAGCCCTCGAAGGCGATGGTGTGGAAAGTGATCAGGACTTTTTCGCCTGGCTCGGCCTTGATGTCTTCGAAGACTTTCTCTTCGTAATTGACCAAGAAGTCGCCGTCTTTGTAATGGGGGATGTTCACGGTTGGCATAGTGTCGCTCTCCAGTTGCTTCGTGCTTGAACGCCAGCCTGTGTTGGCTGCCGGGTTACAGGAGAGAGAGCGAACGCCGTGCCAGGAAATAAAATTATTTTTAGTGCAGTGCTAAGTGATTGATTAGCTTAAGAATGGCTATCTGATCTGGTTTTTTATGGTGTATCTGATGCTATCGGTGTATTACGCATTCCCGTAGAAATACGAATATTCGTAGCGACCAATCACGAGATTTCGTACCCATGAATGAAGCAGACTCCCTCAACGGCTGGGCCGATCTGGCGTATTCTTCGCGGCACATGGTGTTCGAGCATTGCGCCGAGGCCATAGCGCTGCTCAACCCGTTTTCTGATCGGCTGGGTGACCTGAACATTGCTGCCTGCAAGTTGCTCGGCTACCCGCGTCAGGAGCTGCTGGAACTGCCGGTGAGCAAGCTGTTCGGTCATCAATTGGCCGACCTGATCGTGTTCACCCAGGCAGTGATGGACAAAGGTCGTGGCTGGACCGAAGAGTTGAGCTGCAACTGCAAAAGCGGCGAGCGCATCGAGCTGGAAATCTCCGCCACCACCTTGCAGATCAAGGGTGAGCAGCACTTGATTCTGGTGATGCGCGAGTTGAGTCATGAAAAGTACCAGCGCGACCAGGCGCATACCGAGCGCACCATGCGCGGCGGGCTGATCGAGTGGCGCAACATTCTCAACCTGTTTCAGGAAAGCGAGCG
>Ga0207428_10002014_pt1 | contig 20537 bp, 18 predicted proteins | sample RhiMethybrSRZTD1_FD_187600 | JGI IMG/M metagenome (GOLD analysis project Ga0207428, IMG submission 187600) | Populus rhizosphere microbial communities from Tennessee, USA - Rhizosphere MetaG P. TD hybrid SRZTD1 (SPAdes) (version 3) | ecosystem: Host-associated > Plants > Roots > Rhizosphere >...
AAGAAGCGTTGAAACAGGAAACAGGGGGGGGGGGGGGTGCTGCGAAATATGGTGTCCCAGGGCAGGTTCGAACTGCCAACCTTCCCCTTAGGAGTTTGAGGGTCTATTAAAGCACTACCCTTTACCAACATTGCTTAACCTATACATAACAAGGGTTTCAGCCGATACTTGCCTTCATTGGCTATCACCAACATTCACGAAATTTGATAGCCCATGCTAGCCGGGCGATAGCCCAGAACAGATAGCTATAGGCGCTGATGATCAATGGAAAGGTTCAAACTCACCAAGACCACTGTGACCGCACTCCCCCTCCCTGAAGCCGGCAAGCGCCTAACCGTGTACGACACGCAAATTCCAAAATTGGCGGTACGAGTGACTGCCAGCGGATCAAAGTCGTTCTATGTCGTCAAACGCACAGGTACGTCGATGGCGTGGGTGAAGCTAGGCACATTCCCAGACATGACAGTCGAGCAAGCGCGAACAGAAGCCACACTGATCCTTGGCGAGTTCGCCGCCGGAGCCGACCCTGCAAAAGCCCGACGCGCCGTCCGGGGCGAACCTACATTCGACGAAATGTTCGAGCGTTTTTTAGCTGAAAGAAAGAAGCGTGATGGCACCCCGCTGACCGAAAAAACCAAGCGCAATTATCGCGACGTCAACCGCATCTACCTTGGCCCAATCAAGAATCGGAAACTCAGCGACGTGTCACGGAGTGAAGTGAAAGCCATCCACACCAAGGCAAGTAAAGTCAGCCACGCCCAAGCGGACCGAGCGGCAATCTTGATTTCCTCGATCTTCAACTTTGCTGCCGACCTCGAGATTTTCACCGGTCTAAATCCGGCCAACCGCATTCAAAAAAACCCAGCACCATCCCGTGATCGGTTTGCCCTCGCTGATGAGCTCCCCCAACTGTTCACCGCCATTGACGAATCAACTCTGCGCGACTTCTTCCTGATCGCCCTACTGACTGGCGCTCGACGCTCAAACGTACAGGCCATGACATGGCGTGATTTGTATCTTGATGAGGGTGTATGGCGCTTGTCGATGACCAAGAATGGCACACCGCAGAACGTCACGCTCTCACCTGAAGCCATCGACATACTGCGAATGCGTCGAAAGCATACCGACACATCGCCCTTCGTTTTTCCAAGCACCGGCAAAACCGGCCACCTAGTTGAACCGAAAAAAGCCTGGGCCACCGTTCTGAAGAGAGCCAGCATTCGCCGCTTGCTGGATCAGTTGCAAGCTGAAGGAAAAATGCCTCCTGAAGAGCGTCAAAATGCGGAGCAATTGCTTGCAGCCGCACCTGCTAAAGCAGAAAAACACTACCGAGCTCTTGCTGACTCTCTTCAAATTCATCCAGCAAGCTATGACATGACCGATCTGCGCATCCACGATCTGCGTCGCACTCTAGGCAGCTGGCAGGCGAAAACAGGCGCATCGCTGGCAATCATTGGCAAGAGTTTGAACCACAAAACGCAACAAGCAACAGCGGTCTACGCTCGACTGGACCTTGACCCGGTACGCCAATCCGTGAACACCGCAACCACTGCAATGCTTGATGCTGGCCGCCCAAAAGAGATCACTAGCACACCCCAAAACCACCCAGCGGAGCCCGCCAAATGAGCCGCCTTCCTGCGAAATACCAGCTGCGCACACGACTTGACCAGCAGGAAGCGGTCCAGGCAGTCGCAGAAGCAACACGCGAAGTTTTTGACGTATTTGGGTTAGCGCAGGTTTGCGCCGATTTAGGCTTGCCAGCTACGGTTGAATTGCCACAGTCAGGAACCACAATGTATCACGGTCGCAGCGAACGAGATTTCAGTGGCGTGCAGAGTGTTGCTGGCGCTCGCAAAGGCAACCCTTACAATGATCTCTTCGCCAGAATCACAATCAATGCAGACGATCTCTCTTGGGAATGTACCATCGACTTGCGCACCTATTCACTATGGTTTTCACCCGCAGCACTAACGGCACTCATAGATCGACTGCTCGGTATCAGCGCAGAGACTGGCGAGATACGCCAACTGCGACATGAGCTTAATCAGGAACGTATTGCTCGACAGTCATTGGAAGTCGAACTAACCGCACTGCGCGAGAAACCGCTGGAACCGCGAGAACGAGCTTCATTTGAACGGCTGCTTTACGTTTTGGCTTGCGGGGCAAAGTTTCAGCTGAAGAAACCCTACTCCGACGGGGAGGCAATCATAAGATCGGCGGCAATCCTCGGCGTCAAAGTGCCAGGCAATGACACGATCGCGAGTTTCCTGAAAGCAGCCAAGGCTCGCGCCGAGAGCGAGAGAGAATCCTAATAGCCACTATCAGGATTTTGCTTTCCCCTATTAGGACACAACTCCTTCCGATTTACGGACCATAGCCCCATCACACCAATCAGTGCGGGGCTTACCAAATGACCATCACCACAAACATCGAAACGATCAAAATTGAAATAGCAGTAGCTCTCGGCTACGACCCGTCCAAGCCACCAAACCAGATTGACGACAAGCAGGCTGCCGCTGCCCTGGGGGTAAAGGCGAGCACGCTTGCGGTCTGGCGCTCCACTGGGCGGTACGATCTCCCCTTCGCCAAAGTTGGCCGCCTGGTGCGCTACCGCTTGGCCGACCTTGCCAAGTTCATCGACAGCCGCACTGCCGGCCACACCGCTTAACCATTCGTGGCGACATGATTCTAATTGCCAGCACTGCTGGCCCGAACTTGGTCGATCGGCGTGAGCAGCAGGTCTCCGTTATGCGGCCTGCGTAGTGGCCCCCTATAGGTGCAGGCGCTTCCCGGTCGACCAACCTCTACGCAGACGGCCCCCTCAAGGTCGAGGGAAGGAGCAACGACATGCAACACCAATACCCCAAAATTCGCCCCAATGCCGCCTCTGGCAACTCCCGCCAGGCGCCGCACTCCCCTGAAGCTATGTACTCGCCGCCGATCGACAGGCTCGTATTGAAAGCGACGCTGAGCGGGGGTGCCAAATGACCGACGACCAATTCCAAAAGATCGTGGATGCAGGAGCTCGTGGCGACTGGGGCGAGTACCACCGCCTGCTGGCCGAGCAGGAAAATGCAGACTGGGCGCCTGAGCTTTTGAACCGGGCTGTGGACGTAGCTACACAGTATGACTGCATGCTGGAGCGCTCAGCCGATGGCCTTGGCACTGGACCAAATAACTTGGGCGGGATCCGGATCACGGAGCGCGAGACAGGCCGTATCGTGGCCGGCCGGCAATACGAACTGGAACCTATTGGCGTGCTTGCGCACTTCGGGATCGAGCTGTGAACGCCTTGGCGGGGCTGCGTCGCGATGTACTCATACTGACTCGGCAAACATGCTGATCGTAAGCATGACCTAGCCGGGAGTTTTCGCACTGACATGCATGGCGATATTCCCTGAGTTTTTAACTGACCTGCAAGCGTGCAGATCGTCGTGACGCAAACAATACGTCATCAGATAGCTCGGCTACCCACGACTCAATGAGGATTCATGAATGAACCAATTTATCCGCACCGAGGAGGTGGCTACGATGATTGGCGTGTCACGTAGGACGCTGGAGCGCATGGTCGCCGCCGGTAGCTTCATCAAACCGATCAAGCTGACAGCCCGCACAGTGGGCTGGGAGAAAGTAACGCTGGAGGAGTTTCTGAAGGAGCGCTCGAAATGCGCCCAACAATAGTTCCATACACAAAAAACCCGGCTGGCAGGCCGGGTTCTCTACTAATCACCCCAAAGACATTCGAAGTGAAAAAACTGCAAAAACAAGATAAACATAGTGACGATACTGACGCCCGCGTGCAAGCCATTTTGGCCCCGCTTGTCAGCACCATTGATCAATTTTGCTCAATTCAGCACGCTAGCAATATGCGCCGCGAGCCCGAAGAGTTCGGCTGCACCGACAGCGAGTTCCTACGCGATGCAATTAAATTTTGCGGCGGCCAAGAGCTGGCAGTTTGCGATGTTCGTGGGGCGGATGGACATCACTTTCAAGTCGCCGGGTCATCATACGGCCTGAAAAAGGTACTCCAGAACAAGCGTTCCGATGGCGTGGGCACTGGTCTGCCCGTCGAATGGATCTGCCCCGTAACAGGGCGCGCATTTTTAATCAGTTCGCTCAGGCACCTTTTGGATGTGATCGCCAGCTACGCACATCGCGACGCTCGAAAGGCGACGTCCGTATGAATGCCCTTTCCCATATTCCTGCAACCCACCAGTCCTACATTGACCAGTTCCTTAGTGAGATGAAAAAAGAAGGTATCGTCATCACCAATGAACTGATCGCCGATGGAAAGCTGAATCGTTATCACGCTCAGGGCGACCAGGTCGGCAGCAAGAACGCTTGGGCCATCCTTCATATCGACCAAAATCCTGCTGGCCTGTTCGGCTGCTACAAGCGCTATGGCGACCATAAATTTTCTTGGAAAGCCGGCCGCCAAACAAAACCGATGACGGCATCCGAACAAAAGGCCCAGCTAGCCGATTGGGATAAGCGCAAGGCCGAGCAGACTGCTCGGCGAAAGGCCGAACATGATGCGGCTGCAGAGCGTGCCAATGAAATCTGGAATGCGGCCGTACCGGCTACCGATGATCACCCTTACCTCAAGCGCAAGGGTATCAAAGCCCATGGCCTACGCCTGGGCAAGTGGGAGTTCGTCAATGAGAAAACCGGCGAAGTCCGCACGGTGTCAAATGACGCGCTGCTGGTGCCGATCTGCGACAACACCCGAAAGATCCGCAGTTTGCAGGCCATCCTTCCAGACAAGATCTTGAACCACTGTACCCGCGATAAAGATTACCTGAAGAACGGCGCGAAAATCGGACTGTTCCACGCGATCGGCAAGCCGCGAATGGTCGATGGCCGCCCGGTTTTCGTCATCTGCGAAGGCTACGCCACTGGCGCTAGCATTCATGAGGCCACTGGGCACCTGGTGCTGGTCACCTTCGACGCCGGGAACCTGCTATCTGTGGCGCAGGCTGTTCGCGATAGCAAGCCGGACTCGATCATCATCCTGGCGGCCGACAACGACCAGTGGACCACTGGGAACCCTGGCTTGAACAAAGCAAAACTGGCGGCCAAGGCCGTCGGCGGCCTGATCGCGACGCCACCATTTGTGCACGCCGATGGCACCCTGGGCGCCGATAGTAAATGGTCCGGCCCTACCGACTTTAACGACTTGGTGGAGCATCGCGGCCACAATGCTGTAGTGGCAGAGTTTGAAGCCGTGTTGGCCCTTCGCCAGCTTGTGCAAAATGAGCCAGTGCAAATCACTGAGCCGTCCTGTCCCGTGGTGGACGACGCGCCTGCTTTTGAGAGCGAGCAAGACCTTCAGCAGGAGAGCGACTCAGATGAGCAACAGTCGGCTGACACCACGCCTTATGTTGGTCTCGAAGAGGAGCGTCGGCGCCTTCAGCAGGAAGAAAATGTACGCCTTCAGAAGGATGAGTTCGGGGATATGTTCCCTCCCAAAATGGAGCTGGACGAGATGGTTCAGAACCTGGTTTGGATCGCTGAGGGCGAGCAAGTTGCCTACGTCACCCCGACCTGCACAATGTTCCTCAGTTTTAAGGAGGTGCGCGGCCTTACTGCGAAGTCGACCACGTACGAGCCCAGCGAAGGTATGAAAAAGCCGATCCCGAATGCCGTGCTCTGGCAGAAAGATCCCGAGCGCCGCAATGCGATGACCCGCACATTCCGTGCTGGTGCCGGCCACATCTGTTCGGATCCCGAAGGCAAGAAGGCGGTCAATACTTGGCGGCCAATGCAGCGTTGGGAAGTTAAAGCTGACATCGGCCTGTTCCTCGAACACGTGAAATACCTTTTCACGGACGCTACCGAGCGTAATGTCTTTCTCGACTGGCTGGCTCACCTGGAACAGAAGCCGGGCGAGCTGCCGCACTACGGCTGGCTGCACGTTGCGAATCACACCGGCTGCGGCCGGAATTGGCTGGGTTCGCTCCTGGCTCGGGTATGGCGCGGCTACGTGGCGCCGAACGTCGACCTGCCATCCTTACTGGATAGCGCTTACAACGGCTGCCTGTCTGGACGTGTCTTAGCGATCGTAGACGAGGTTCAGGAGGGCGCTGGCGAGAACAGCTACCGGCACACCAACAAGCTGCGCAGTCTGGTCAATGCCGAGTACCGCGACATCAACCCGAAATTTGGCCGTCAGTACCGTGAGTACAACGCTTGCCGCTGGCTGGTGTTCTCCAACCACCTAAACGCCCTACCGATCGGAGATACTGACCGCCGCTGGCGTGTGATGGTACACAATGACGCGCCGCGCTCACCGCAGACCTATGCCCAGCTGTATGCCGCGCTGAACGACTCTGAGTTTATCAATGCGGTGGCCATGTTTCTGAAGGGCCGTGACATCAGCCAGTTCAAACCGGGCGAGCGCCCCCCCATGAACAGTGCCAAGCTCTCTGTGGTCGGCGCATCCAAGTCTCTCACCCAGCATCACGCAGACGAAATCTTGGTGCGCTGGCCTGCCGACATCATCACCAATACCGATGCTGCGCTCCTAATGTCCGAAGGACTGACCACCAATATCAGTGCCGCGATGCGCCGTTCCCTGGAAGAGTTGGGGGCGATTAACATTCGTCGGCAGATCAAGATTGACGGCAAGGGTCAGCGTGTTTGGGTTATTCGCAATCACGCGCAGTGGGCTGGACAAAGTAACACCGCCGTTGTTGCTGAGCAGAAGAAAGCACGGTCTGGGTTCCACCTTGAAGCAGACGCCATGCTCGTGCTGGCCGATAGCTACCACGGGCAGCATTCCTATGATGACAGCGATGAGCATCCATTTGACTGAATGTCGCCGGCGTACATTACCCCCCAGTCTTCACAACTAAGCCCAACACGCTGCCTGATGACCCCGCCTCTGAGCGGGGTTTGGCGTCTTCTGAGCGCGAGCAATATTTGGCAAACGCTGCTTGGCTGGGAATTGCACAAACTTGTCCAGCCGCTTGCATTCAACTTGACCAGCCATTTGCTTGGAGTTGACCAACACGTTTCATGGCCATGACCGGTAGAGGACGACCCATAGCAGACGTTTCCATAATCGATTCAAACTTCATGTGCCGTTGGCAACGCGGTGTCCAGTGACGCCAGATTGACCTTTACACGAGAGGTGGCAAACTCGAATTACTCTTTTTGCATTAGCTAATCACCGGGATTCCGTTTTGTCTCATAACCCATACGACCAAGAGTTCAATAGGCTTACCGCTTTACTCCAGGCCGTCGATCTCAGGGTCAGAGAGAGCCGAGAGTTATACGAACGCTATGACCCGGCTAATAGGCTGACATTGGAGCAGGCTGTTATCACGGCGCAGCAAAAACAGGTCGAGGTGACGTCGATGGTTGAGGCTTGCGCTAAGCATCAGCAAAAACTGGATGAAGAACGAGTGCGTGGCGAAGCGGCCTTCGATGCCCAAAAATGGAGTCTCAAAGGCTTGCTCAATGGCAGCAGTTCCAAGCTGAGGCGGGCTTGTGATGAGTCAAAGATGAGGGCAGTCAAGCAATTCAAGGATCTTGAGCATGCCCGCAAACAGGAATCTGAAGCGCGCCAGAACGTTTCCGACTGCCAGCAAGAGCTCAAGTTGTTCCTTGAGCAATCTACGTATCATGACGCCTATGGCGAAGCACTGGTCTATCACGAAACAGAGCGAGCGGAGCTAGCCGCTAGCCTGAGTAAGGCCCGTGTCCCCAAAGAGGCTTTAGACCAAGAGTTACTACCCGTGGTGTCCGATCTGAACGCTTTGCGTAAGGATATTAGCGCTCTGAGAAGAGACATAGCCGATGCAGTGCAGCTTGAATCTGAACTCAGTAAAGCCACTGATGGGAACGAAAGGTGGCTGGTCCACGAAAAATCTCAGAATCAATTCAATGAGAGCAAGCCGCGCAAGGTCATAGATCGCTGTAATAAAGAACTCAAAAAGTTTGAAAGGAGCTACAAAAAGCTCATCAGCAGGCAGGACGATATCGTGAGACGTCATACCATGATGATTGAGGGCATAGTCATCGATGGTAGCAACCTGTGCTATATGCAAGGCGATTTCATAGGGGCTGCAGTCGTTGTGGCTGTTGCCGACCATCTTGCTGAGAAATGCCCCGTCACCGTGGTCTTCGATGCCTCCATTCGCCGGAAAATGGGTATGGGGCATGATGAGATTCGTGAACTGTTTAGCGACAAGGTAAAGGTCCATGTCGTGGCCACGAAAACCAAGGCTGACAACCTAATTCTGAAGGAGGCAGCTGGGGCCAACTCCTGGGTAATCTCGAACGACAGGTTCGTGGAGTTCATGACTGAGCCTGTGGTGGTCGAGAACCGAACCATTCGCCACGAAATCACCTATAGGGCCGTCTACATCGACCAGCTAGGCCTTCACATGTCACTCAGACCGGACGGCAGTTTCAGCAGAGCCGCGGATCCCCCCCAAAGTGCTAACTGAGTTAGAGGGATGTTGCAGCATTGACGGGAAGGCTGGGAACTCGCCGTCGTGTGCTAACACGCCTGACCTAATAAGCCTCGATCACAGGTAGACCAATTGACCATGATTCATCAGTGCCCAAAGTGCGGTAGCTCTAATTGCAATTCTCTTCAAGTCCTTCATGAGGCTGGTGTCGAAAAACTGGATAAATCGCTGCAGCCGCCTTTGAATCTTGGTATTGGGCCATTCCTTGCTATGGCGATCATCGGGGGAGCACTAGTTTTTTTTCGTCATCCCTTCACGATGGTTATTGGTGGGGTTCTTCTCTTCTGCGCCTTCGGTTCGGTAATGGGCAGGAAGAAAAATTCTACGAAATACCTTCAGTGGACAAGGTCCTATCGCTGCAACGACTGCAGCAAAGTCTTCGAGGTGAAAAACAGGGTTAAGTAAAGCCAGGCGATTGAGTCGCCTCTGGATTCGTAGGCCCCTCCGAGCGTCTGTAGTGGTCCGCTCCCGGCTCAAAGTGTGTAAAAACGCCTTCGCAAACCCTTACTATGATTTCTGAGGATTTCATTGCAAGGACCGCCCATGAAGCGCTTAACCCCAGTGAACATTGGGCGGCTAACAGGCAGCAGCGGCCCGGCAAGCTCTGCGGATCTAGAGAAGATTTTTTTGGGGGGCTGTCCCGCGGCTCAGAATCCGCAAGCTGTAATCAAACATACGCTAGTGGAGGAAGCTTTATGCTCTGTGCGTGTCGGATAGCCTCGAAGATACAGACTTCGATAGCCGAATCGTCTTTCTCATCAGGATCTCTCCAAAAAAAAGGAAGCATCGAATCAAGCCACTTCTCACTAACCTTGGGTAGTGATCGCAGCCAAGAAAGCTCTCGTTCGAACGCCTCATGAATTACTTGATTGACGTCGGCAAACGGCCCGTCCTTTTGCAATTCAAGTCGGGGCAATGAGACGGTGCAGATTGCCCCCTCTGACAGACTCATCTCGCACACGCCAGTGATGACGGACCCACCACCATGTTTGTAGTGGTACTGAGTATCTTGTAACTCTAACCGCCATAGGCAGCGTTTCTCTTCCGAGGGCTGCCTCGCTGCCAGCACCAACGAGCTCCCGTACCTACCGTTGCAGACTCCGACAATTTGTCTTTCCTGACTATGATGTTCGAGTTCTCGGAACAGCTTAGGCTGAGCAGAAAGCAGTATTTTCTTCACTTCCCCCATCTGCTCACGTCGGAATTCGAGCTTAGCTTCTAGGCGCTCTATGCGGTGAGCCTCCTTTTCCGCTTTCAAATTTGCACGTGCCAACGCTGACTCGGAAGGCTGTGTAATCTGGGTAACCAGCAGTGCGAGTGATTCACCGCTTACGATTTCATGCGGGTGCAGGTCGTGATTGTCCTCGAGGTATTTTAATAAACGAGGCCAGCAGTTCATATCGAACCATTCGCCTCCCCCATCAGAAAGCCCGCCAGTAGCTAGGACCTGGTCTGTAGTGAGGCGCGCATGACGAAAGGTTCTGTGCAGAATTTTTTCAAACGCGTACGCATCTTCTTCGGACGCAACCACCAACCCCAGGGACCTCGAAAAGTCGATAGCTTTCCACCTGAAACTACGTGCTCTGGCGACGATGTTGTTGGCTTTACCGATCTTGAACCGTTGGTGAAAAGCGTCCTTGAGAATGTATACGTGCGAGGCCATCTTATTCTCCAGCTTTCATTGCTGAACTCGAAAGGATAGCAGCGCATGCAGGCCTAGCAACCCGCTTGCACCGTATCCGTCACCTGCCTGGCCGCGCAATCTCACGCATTCTGGATCTCGGAGCTGGCCGCTGATATCCAAGGTGTGGTTGACCTCTTCTGGCCAATTGCTGCCTGTCGTCGCCATTGGCAGCAATGTGCAGTTCTCTACCGATCATAGTTACGAAGCATGATGGTCAAATCAGATGGAGTTGGTGGTCAGATGCAATGCGAATGGCTGGTTAGGTTGAATGCAAACGGGTGGTCAAGTGAAGTACAATTTCGCAGCCATGACAGATGGCGTGGGGGTGTCACCCGCCAGGAATCACGAACGAAATCGATAACATGCTACGGGTCACGGGTCACGGGTCACGGGTCACGACAGTCACGGCACTTTATATAGAGCAAAAAAAATACCCGCAACAACCATATGGTTATTCATTTTTTAGCTATAGGGGAATATCGTGACCGCCGTGACCGGAACCGTGAAAGCCCAATAGATTCAAGGACCTTATGCGGTCACGGCAATTTTTACCCTAGATGCCGTGACCGGAAAATATGGGCTGTGGGATAAGTCAGGAATGCGAGCCCCCCTCAACCGCTGTGGAACTGGACAACGGGCAAATCCATTTTTTGCGTTGCATCCATCCAGAACGACACCTCCGGCCCACCTAGAAGAATTTTTCCCGGTGACAAGGTGCCAGAGCTCTCTGGCGTGACGCTACGATCGTGGGACGCCCACCATAGGCCCGCGAGGCCGTAGCCATGACCGCCGTAATGCCAGATCCAACCCAGCCAATCCAGATCCGCCGCGAGACCGCACGGACCCTTTACATAACTACGCCAATGACTCTGGCGGAGGTAGCAGCCCAAGTCGATTGCAGCGAGCGCACGGCAAAGCGCTGGAGCGCTGCTGACGGCGGTTGGAAGAAAGCTGTCGGGCCGAAGTTAACCGAGCGCGCCCATGACATCGCCGACCGCATGGCGAAGGCTGCTGCTGAGCTGGAGGCAGCCCTAGTACCGGCAGAGGATCGCCTTGTTGCCATGGCCGAGGTACGGGAAGACATCGCTGCCGATAATCGTGCTCAGTTGCTCTTGGCGCACCGCAATCAACTTAAGGTCGTGGACGGCCTACTGAGCGAGGCGGTTCGATCCAGAAACGATGCTGGTGCCCGGTTGGCCTGGCGGGTGGCCCAGACGCTGGCAATCAAACAACGAGCCGAGCGCCTGGCCTGGGGCCTGGATAGTGACGAGCAGGAGCATATCGTTGTGATCGAGCGCAGCTGAACATCATCAATCTCACGTCGCGGCTGCTGCCACTCTCCGCTTCCAAACGTAGCTTCAGGCCAAACCAACCCGCGCCGAGCTCAACGCAGCCTGGAATCGTATACGAGCTGCTGCCAAGCAGAGCAGCGTTCAATGATCGCGCTCACTGAATCGCCCCGATTTTTCTAGACACGCACCAAGCTTCGGAGATATCGCTTTGCTAGTCGACTAATCGCTACGCCCGGAAGCAACGGACTGCTGCCGGAGCCCCATTGCTGAGAGATCAAGGACCAGCGTCTGAAGCACTTCGCGAGCGGCTTTACCGCCACGAGAGAGAAACTCCATGAAATCCTCCTGATTGGGCTGCCCAAGGGCTAGGCGGTACATCATGCGTTGCTCCCGAAGCTGAGCGAAGCGTACGTTGTCCCGCCCAAAGGGGCGCCGGAATACATAACGCTTGATATGGGCGCCGCCGAGCACCCACCAGGGACACAGACCACTGGCGTCTTCGAACATGGATTCTTCGGTGTGCGTCTGTAAGCGCTGCCACGGCGAGCCGTTACCGGGGACAGGGTTATTCAACACCCTGTCGCGCAATGTGGACGCAAGTTTTCGCCGTACGACCAGGCCCGCATAACGCAGAACACGGCCTTCACGCTGCTCAAGATCAAGCGGATTCGAGGATAGGTCCCAATGGACCACCTGCGAACACCAAGCGTGAAAGTCTAGCCCCTCCTGCCCGACAGAGGTCGTTGCTAGGACGTGTGGCCAGAACGGCGTATTGAAACTCCGACGCACTTCATCAGGACGGGCTGGCGTGGCCTCCCCCATACCACCCGCTGGATCGGCCTCCGCATCGCCAAAGGGTACGGCGACGTGGCAGCGCACGGGAATTTTCTGCGCAGAGCCCCCTACGCCATGAAAGCTGAAACTACCGGCCCGTAGTCCGAGCGCGTCGTGCAGGTCCCTGGCCAACCCTGCCGCGCCTTCCTGGAGGTTCTGGGCGCGCAACCAGAAATGCTCATCCAGCACGCTTTCCAAGCCGCCCTCGACCACAGCTTTCATGACCTGATCGATCGCGCTGCTCCCCTTCAAGGATGATAGGAACACGGGATTATCGAGATAAGCACGCAGCCCATGCCAGCTCAGTCGAACCAGTTTGGGATAATGCGCAGGTTGTAGAATCGAAGGATCGTGTCGTAGCAGTGCTCGCCCGAGCGCTACACCAGGTGCGCCTATCGCATAGTCGACGAGGTCCGACAATTCACGGGGCGAAAGGCGATCGATCGGCTGCGCGTCTCGCCATTTCCGTACCGCAGATCGCGCAGCACGGTCGGTGCCGATGTCGATCGCACGGTTCCAGCCATTCGCAGAAAGCGCTGAATCACCTGCGAGCTTTTCGATCGCAGCAAGAGTCCGGGCTATAGATCTATGGCTTTGGCGCGACTTGGCAGTACTTCGCGAAAGAATGCCTTCAGGCAGGGCCTTGAGAATCTGACGTCGAACATGTTGGCGGATTGTACCAAGCGTCTCTCCGGCTTTTTCAAGCGGATCTGTATGACGGATTAGCCATGGGGACGGGTGGAATGCGGCCATTACGGGCCCCGGGATTGCAGCCAGTTTGAAGCGGCGGCGTCGGTAGGCCTTGCCATATCCACCCTGCTTCTGCAAAAGGCCGTTGGCCTCGACGCCAAAGCTGATCAGTGCCGCGACGCTCGGTGGTGTCACCCGAAAACGGCTGAACATTAGAAGTTTCGGGTCGACCTTCTCGTGCTCTTTCCAGCCGCCACCGAGCGGCCACCAGGGGAGCGAAGGCGCTACCCAGGGCAGCGATAGAAGCCTGGGGGGGGTGACTTCATTCAGCGCGCGGAGTTTCGCGTCCGGCCAGGCGGACGGGGCATCGAGTTTGTCGCGGCGCTCCCTGGTCATCCGGATGCGCTTCGGAGCGGGTTTGATGAGCTCGCGCTTCCACGCCGCATAGCGAGGTCCCAGGGACTGGGCAGGTAGCGGAACCGACGACCAGTAAGGCAGTGCGGTGTAGCGCAGCTTCTCGGGGAAGCTGGCCACAAGGTGGCGATAGACCTGAAAGTCCTCGGGCAAGGAAGTAGCTTCGAGGTATTGGGTGCGATCCTGATCATCGACTGTAGCCACACTGTCTCGCTCGGTACGGGACATGATGGGCGTCAACAAGTTACGAAGCTGATCCCTGAATGTGGCGGCTTCGGTAACCTGACTGCTCAGCGTAGAGCAACCGCGCTCCGCGCGCACAGCGACTTCACGCAGCCTGTTGCCGAATTCACTGAAGAGCCGTTTGGCTTTCTCGCTGACATCCGGGCCAGCCAGGAACTCAATCAGCTCCATCAGCTGCGCATGGGCCAGTGCGCCGCGCGCCTCTTCCCAACGCGTGGCCAGCAGCCGGTAAGGTGTCGCGCTCAGCAGCAGGACCGCCGGCCGGAACGACGGATCGTCGGGGGCAAGCAGGGCCTTGAGGAGCGGATCGCTGCCCTTCTCGTCGAGTATCTGCCTATAGCGTTGAAACTCATCAAGAATGACCAGGCCCGGAGGCTGATTGCGCAGGGTCGCCATCGCCAGAGCGCGGCGCAGACGACCGACGAAGGCAGTCGGCTTGAGCGGCGCGATGCTCTGGTCCGCACTTCCATGTGTTGCCCTGTCGAGCATTTCACGCACGGGGCTGCCGAATTCAGTTGCCAGCGCGACTCGAAAACGTTGGCACAGTCCTGGTGGAGCGGCCTGAAATTTCGTCTGTGCGTCGCTGACGACGGTGTCCCAGGAGCTCCGTGCGCTGAGCCTTAGCAGATCTGGATTAAGGGTACGGGCGAATGCCGGATAGGTTTTTTCCAGCAGCACCTTCAAGAAGGCACGCTCTTCCATGCGTCCCCCGGTAAGACGCGCCCGTGCGCCCGGAAAGGATGTCGTCGTGGTCAGCGCATAGATCAGTACCGGCGTTTCCGGGCGCTTCGCAACCGCGATCAACGACAGCCTATCAGGCGTGCTGGTTGCATCCTTGCGCTGCTGATCGTCGAGGAAGCCGACCACGCGGCCCTTGTTCTGATACGAGACGGCATGGCCATTGGCGATGTAATAGATCACCAACGGTTTGCGACCGTCGTCAGACAAGCGGCGGGCCAGTTCCTTGGCCACCACAGTCTTGCCGAGACCGACTTCGTCGGCCACCAGGAATCGCCGTCTTCCCGCCTGATTGGCGAATGCGGCCAGGGCCGCGTTGACGGCAGCTTCCTGGAAGGGCTTGGGCTTGCTCAGCGGTTTTTCTCCTTTACGTACGAGAGGCCGAGGCCGCAACGGAGCGTACGCCAAAGATCAGTGAAGTCTTTCAACATACTGGCAATGTGCGGTTCTTCCTGCTCGGCCTGCTCGATAACGGCAGGTAAATACTGGGATACCTTGCGCTCTATCTCCTTGAACTTATCGCTGTTCCGCGACCAGGCGGCCAACATATCCTCCAGAGTCGGCAGCTCGAGGTCATTTTCCGAGGCCCCGTCAGCGCCGTCGCCTCCCGGCAGGCCGTCGTTCGTCCAGTCGCCGTCCGCCTGCCGCCCGTCATCGGCGAGCAATCCACCCAGCCAAAGTAGGAAGGCCCTGCCACCGAGGAGGCGGACAAAGGCCGCACGGTCACGATCCGGCCCCAGGGCAGGCTCCGCTGGCGCTCGCTGCAACCACGATACGCTCTTGCCCTCCCGACTGACCCGAAGGCGGACAAACTCGCTCCGCTCTGCCGGCGCCACCTGCCCCAACTCAACCACCCGCTGCGATCGAGGCCAGGCGACGAGGTCGCCGTTGATAGCCCCCACTTCGAGTGCGATGTCAGCCTCGTCAGGATGAGGTCCGACAGAGTGAAGATCAGAACCATGGATTAGCTGCTGGCCAAGCTCATGGACAGTTAGTTTCGCCGCCCATCGTGCGGCCACCTGCGCGCGCGCCCTTTCGAGGGCCTGCTCCTCCAGCTCTGCGGAATCGGGCGGTAGTTCCGCGTCAGGCACGGCGACCAACCGGGCCGAGTTGAGGAGTGCCTTCAAGCCCTTCTCTACCGCTTCGTTGATGACCAGCTCGGCCACGACCTCAGCGTTGCGACCGGTCCAGGCGCGCATTGTCGCGTTGGCGCTGCCCAACCAGAGCCTGCGCTTTTGTCCGGACCGCATGAACAGCAGCTTCGCATGCAGGCCCTGGCCAACGTATTCTTCCTCGTTCTTGTCCACGATGTCGTCCGGCCCGGATGCCACATCAAGATCGCCCACAGCATAATCCGGTGCATCCATTGCAAGCAGCTCGTCGAAAGCCGCCAGTCCAGGGCCGATTCGTTCAACCTCGCGCAAGGTTGTCAGCAGTACGCTGCGAGTCGATGTTGTGTTCCCTCGCATTTGACTAGCGACGAATCCCCTGTCGACGAATGGGCTGACCACCACAACCTCATCGGTTCCCACCGACGGCGTCGGAACGGCATGGCCGCCTGTTCCATCCAGCCAATGAATTCGCTCGACACGCACCCCCGACGGAGCCCGCCACTTGACTCTCGCCAACTCGACCGCAAGAGATGAGGCGCGCACGCCCCTGAGCGCCGCCTTATCGGCCAACCCCCGGGCCAGCTCATTCACGCCTTCAATCTGCGATCCGCCTCTGGTTGTGGACACGAGTTGAAGGCCGATGTCGCGGTTGACGCATTCAGTGAGATTCCTGCTACCTATCCAAAGTCGCCAGCCAACTTCGCTTTGCCCATTGCGCGTCTTGATCAGCACGGCCTTGGGATGCCAGCTGTGCGTCGCCTCGTCGAAGTCGACTTCGCGCACAAACTGGTCAAGTACCGCTGCTATCCGCGGGGTGCGAACCGATTTGGCAAGGCGTCCGCGTTGAATGACAATGCGTACCTTACCGCGTAGCCGCTCGACCGAATCGGCGAAATCCGCCGGGCTGCCGCCACCGCTCTCGGTGTCCTTGCCGGCCAAGGCAAGCAGCGTCGCACCGATCACTCCCAGGTCCGCCGAATAGGACGCTAGCAGAGCAAGCTCGACCGTTTCATCGGGGCCGGGGCGCAGGCCCTCGAGAAACGACAACGCCGGCCAGTTTTCCGCTGTGCCGGTCATTGCGCGTACGCCAGGTCATTGAGCAGTGTACTGACCTGTCCCCACCGATAGTGGAGTGGACTGGCCAGACCATGCTCATCACTGGACCATTCGAGGCGGCGCGCACGTCCATTGGGGGTCATTGCAAGCCTCGCTCGAACGCCTTTGCGGGCTTCCGCCACGGAATAGATCTCGCCAAGGCGTGCCCACTCCCTGGCCCCGGATCTCAGCCAGTCCTGGGTGCCCCGCAGGACATTGCGCAGCTTTGGCGGTAGCGAGCCAATGTCGGCCTCCAGTGCATCAACATCAAGCCGGCTAGCGATTGCACCGTGCTCCTCGACAACCGTGGCCAGGTGGTCGCGATGCCGGGTGGAAGAGTCCCGACTGTCATGGGTTGCGATGATGCCTTCCAGCAGGGCGTCATAAATCGCACGCCCTACCCCGGCGAGACTGGCAGCCTGCTGAGCACGAAGAAGAGACGGTTGGTCAGCACCGGCGATCACCAGCACCTCGTTGGCCCACATCTGCGAAGGAGCCGGTGCCTCGGAGCGAACCAGCCTGGCCAACAGGGAAAGCTGCTGGCCCTGGCCACCACGCAATTGCGAAAGTCGCGCGCGCAGGAAAGCCGCTTCCGCGTTCGTTAGCTGAAGGGTAATGGTTTCCGCGCCCCAGTTGGCTGGGCGTGGGGGAAGCGGCACGAAAGGCGGGAGGTAGGCCAGAAGCGGCTGGCCGTCATCGTCAACAGGGGCGGCGGCACGACTCAACAGTTGATGGACCTGAGCCCGCGAAGGCGTACGGCCATTCGGGCGCAGGAGCAGAATTCCCCAAACAGCGAGTGCGTTCCAGTACACCGTTGATGGCGGTTGACTTGATGGTTTTGGGTAAACACGTCCCCCGATCACCTGCAGCTCGCCGGCGCGCTTGAGCCGTCCAGCGAGCTCCGTTTCCTTCTCGCTGAGGGCTTTTGTCGCCTCGTGTCCCGTCCGGCCAGCCAGGTCTTCAAATAACCAGGGCACGAAAAACGCATAGCGGGCACGAGAGTGCAGCACCGATGTACCCGGAAAGAAACGGTCGGCATAACGTTGATGGAGCAGTAGAAAGCCCATCTCGTCACGCACCCCCATGGACTCTTCATCCATCTGCGCCTTCGCGCGGGCCAAGGCTTCACGCGACAAATAAGTCCATCCCAATGAGGGCTCTATCGCCGATTTTTTTTTCATGAGGGCATGAGATACCAGACTCGAAAACTTCCTGTTCAGGGCTCAACAATCGTGTAGTCCGGCAAAGTCGCAGTCTACCCTACCCTACTGCTTGCGGGGCAAATACGACGCCGCCTGCGCTGCGAGATCCAGCGCTTGCATGTGGTGCCATCGCTAAATACGAGCTTCACTGAAGGTTGCCAAAAATTTGGCCAGCGCAGGCAAAGAATTGAGCATTAGTTGCCATCCGTAAGCCGTCGGGGTCTTTCCTTTGTTTATCCGCTTAGGAAAACCGCTCATATTCGAATGGAAGTTATGTTCAGATCCGACCGAATCAACGCCATCGAGCTTGCTCAGGATCTCGGGGCTAAAGTCTGGGTGAACCATTAGGCAGATTTTGGTGAGGGTTGAGGTTGTTTTAACAAGATAAACAACATGTCCTCCCGGCGCTTTAAATCCAGCGACCTTGTCGATATTCTTGGTTTCGGTATAGCCGGCATTTACGAACGCTTCAAGAATTGTGATCACGTCAGCTTCATTTTTCGGAGCCTCCTTCTCCTTCTCGATCGCTGTTTTCTTGGATTCTGCCGTGCTGCGTGGCTTCTCTATCTGAGTGACTTGTATCGTGTGCGGCGGACTTATAACGGGATATGCAGTCTCTCCCAACGCATGCTTTACGGCTTCTTGCGCCATTCGGCCATATTTCCCGCGCTTGTGCTGGTCTTGCCCCATCCACTGAGGTATTAGCGCACCTTGAGACGCAAAATGTTCAACATGAACCACTACAACCGACCCGTCGGTATAGGCAATCTCATTCAGCCATCTCCATGAGCCTTTGCGCGCCTTCTCGTAGAGCTTGAAGGACTCGTTGACATAGTTGAGGCTGGAACCTAGCCCAAACATAACGATCAGCTTGGTCTCGCCTGGCAGCTCAGAAAGAAACTCTTCTGTGCAGTTAGTTGCCACTTCATTACCAAATGAGCTCTGAACAAACTTATCGAGCATGCGTCCTCCAGATCCTTTCCATTTAGAGGTCTTTTGGTCATAGAGCTCAACCGTGCAGCGAACTAGCGAAGCAAAATGGAATCGGCCTGAAGGATTAGCAATAGCCTTCGTGACCGTTTGAGTTAAATCGGCCTCACCGGCAGCTGGGAGGAGTCCAACATGGGAGAGAATAATACCGACGTTGCCACGGCCACCTTTGTACGCAATCTCGTTATGGGGCGTGGTGGATAGCGCCCCAGCCTGGGTCGGTCCTTTGGAGAAGCCCAAAACAATCACTTCAGGGCTTTCATTTCCCCAAGCTAAAGGATTGGCCGTGATGCGCCAGTCACCTTCCTCGCGACGGGTTTGATCAAAGTTGATGGTGCTGCAACCACTGAAGCAACGGGTGCAATCGACACGGCCAGGTGCTGGAAGAGCATTCATATTCAATCCTGTGATGTGATTTTGTGTGAAGGAGTCTTAAGAGTTAGTGGCCTTTGTAATGCGGCGTTGCAGTTCGTGAGCTTCATATTTTTGCTTCGCTTCGATTAGGCGGAGCGCAAAAAGTACACCGTTGAGGCCTAGTGCATTGCCGATTGCTGTTAGCGCTTTTTCATCGGAAGGGATATCACCCTCCTCAATTTGAGTCAGCCACGGTGCATCCATGTTTACATTGGCACGCTCAAGCAAGGCCTTGGGGGAAAGGTTTAGGCGCTCTCGAACTTTGCGAACGTAATCACCGGCTTCCTGCGTTCCGGAAAATGAATCGTTCAGAACAGCCTGAGCGGGCAATTCCTCGCCTATCCGCGTCGGAGTGAAGCCTCGCTTAGTACTCAACCAAGCTAGTGCAGCCTCACGAGGGATGAAAATGTTGGAATCGACGATAGCGGTTTCAATACGATTAGCTGCGCTCTTGCTCGTGGCGTTTCGCACCGTCCGCTCATCCAGACCGGCCAAAATTGCGACTTCAGAGATTGAAAGCATGTCACCAGGGACGCGTTCGTCGCTATCAATGTAGGTACGCACATTCCCATCTAGGATCAGCCGCGCAAAGAATGCCTTGGCAGCGTACAAGCACTTCCGTGCGTCCACCGATTCGCCATTGCAGGACTCGGAAATCAGCACAGATCGGGACGTGTCCCAGATAAGTCCGTATGCAAACGTCCATTCATCGGCGCCGCCACTCTCGACCTGAGGCATGTTGCGAATCCCAAGAAGCCCATAGTCGTAAAACTGCTCGACGCTCTTGGTGACCTGAAAGTGATTGATAGAAAAAGGCTCGTCGTAAGTGCGAGAGTCGGTCTCTGGGCTCATGAAGTGATAGACGTCATTCATGTTACTGGGGCTCCTGCCAAACAGCATTCGGTAGCCAGCTTCCACGTCAAGGCAAAAACATGCGCCGCGTGCGTACTGGTAAACGATCTCCCGGAGCTCATCCATCATTTCCGCTTTTGTGAATTTGCTCATCCCAGCCCCTTAATGTGTATAGGTCATCACTCAATACACTTTATTGCGAGCGAAAAAATATGTCAACAGGTCATCACGCATTACACATGAATAGGTTTCTGATCCTACGAAGTCACCCTGGCATGACTTTGATTGGCAAAGTGCGTAGCTGCCTTTACTTGACCATCCCTGTTTCGACGGTCCCTACGGCCGTCTCTAGGTTTCAGTTGGCAAATGAATGGCTCAAAAGGTACACCCTGAGCCCCATGCACCAAGCGATGCGATTAGGCCGGCGCAAAGGTGTTGCTCAAATTTGAGCCATGCCACATATTATGATCCACACATTACGAGCCAGGCTGGGGCAACAT
>Ga0207428_10002017_pt1 | contig 20514 bp, 17 predicted proteins | sample RhiMethybrSRZTD1_FD_187600 | JGI IMG/M metagenome (GOLD analysis project Ga0207428, IMG submission 187600) | Populus rhizosphere microbial communities from Tennessee, USA - Rhizosphere MetaG P. TD hybrid SRZTD1 (SPAdes) (version 3) | ecosystem: Host-associated > Plants > Roots > Rhizosphere >...
CGCGGACCGCAGCCGGGCGAAGGGTTCACGCGGTGCCAGGCCGCATAAGGCCGCAAGAACCGAAAATCGGCCCAGTTCAGGGCCGCCACGTCTGTCGTCGCAGCTACCCGTACTGGTCGAGTCATCGTCGCCGACTTGTGGCCCATGATCTGCTGCACTACCCCCACCGCGGCCGGATGTGCCTGCGGATAATGCCGTCGTAACGCTCCGAGGATCATGAGGTACTACACCCTCCTCGGACACGCTGGGAGAACCAATCCCTGAACCGAGATGCTTGGGAGGATCCTTCTTGACCATCACCGTTATCGGTGCCACAGGGCGCGTCGGCAGCGCGGTCGTCCAGCGGCTGGTCACAGCCAACACTGCGGTGCGCGTGCTCGTGCGCGATCCGGGGAAGGCCCAGCGCCTCTTCGGCGACAGCCCGTACCTGGAGATCATCCGTATTCGCCTGGATAACCCCGCGGCCGTGGCCGCCGGGCTCACCGGATCTGACGCCATCTTTTTTGGCCATGGGCTCGGTCGGTCTGCAAGCCAGCCTGCAGCGGATCGTGATTCAGGCTGCCGCGGCCACCCGGGGACGGCGGCAGCTGGTCCGCTTGTCGGTGCTGAATGCCGGACCCGACTCACTGGGTATCAACCAGCGCGCGCATTGGAGCCTCGACTTCGCAGCCCAGGTCGCCGGCGTGCCGTACACCTCGATCCGGCCCGCTATCTTCTCCGCTTCGGTACTCGCCGGGGCACCAGAGATCAAGGCGTCCCGGACTTGGACCGGGCTGGCCAGCACCGGTCGGGTAGCCCTCAGCGACCACCGGGACACTGCCGACGCCGCCGTCCACGTGCTGACCGAACCGTCCACGTGGGGACAGCACCATGACCTCACCGGCCCGCGCCAGGTCAGCTGGCCCGAAGCCCTCCAGGCCCTGTCCGCGGAGCTTGGCGAGACGGTGACCTTCCGCACCACTGGCGCCATCGAACTGATCCAGCGGCTGACGAAGGCCGGGGTAACACCTGGGGAGGCGGAACTGCTGGTGACGCGGGAATGGTCGATCATAGCCGGGGAGAACGACCGAACCACTAGCACGGTGCGCGAGCTGACCGGGCACGAACCGCGTACGACCGAGGAATTTTTCCACGAGAACTGCGAGCGGTTTGGCTGAATTGCTGTTACCCGCCCTTCAGTCCGCGACGAGCCGAAGAAGCCGGCCTCGGCCGCGGCGCCAAACGCAAAGGGGAGCAAATCCGGTAGGTGCGGTGTGGGCTCGCGCGGACGGGATTGCGTGCGGCAGGACCCTCACCTCCCGGCGGACTCGGCGGCGCGCTTCATGCCCTGAGCCTCCATGGTCATGTAGCGCTTGGTGAGGCCCCTGTAAAACAGGCCGACTACCAAGATCAGCGGGCCTCGCATATCAAGGCTCAGTGTGAGGCGCGAGCGGCCTTCCTCCAGCATCTCGACGCGATGACCCGCGACGCTGGTGATGCCGCCGGACTTCTGGCGCCACTCGAAGTAGGCGGGCGCATCCCAGACGGTGATATCCCATGTGCCCTCTGGCAGCTTCGGTTGCTTGAGGCGCACGCGGCTGCCTTTGGACATAGGAGCGGGCGTGAGCAGCTCGACGACGTCGACCGTTTCGATCCGCCGCGGCCATGCTTCGAGGTCGCTGAGCACTTCCCAAACGCGCTCTTGCTGAGCGTCGATATCGATCGATTCCTCAAAGCGCATGTCGGACGGTCACCTCCGTAAGGTTGCTCACCGAAGACCAGTTGGGTCAACGCGCGTGCTGGGACAGGATGATCTCGGTCGCACCGAACAGGTGGTACCGGCCGCACATTTGACACCAGGTTATCGTCTCCTCCTCGTCCTTCAGCTTCTGGCGGGTGATCGTTTCGCAGGCCGCAGGAGCTAGTCATCCAAGCTGCCCATGCTCAGGTTGACAGTCGTTCCTGTCATCCCGCTCGCCTTGTCGGACGCGAGGAAGACCGCAGCGTTTGCCATCTCCTCGAGCGTCGAAAGCCGGCGCGTGTGGGTCCTGCTTGCGAGCAGCTCTTGGAACTGTTCCCACGTCATTCCCGATGCCTTGGCGTAACTCCCGAAGGATTCCTTGATCCTGAGAGTCTCTGGCATTCCTTGTGGTCGCAGACCGACGACGCGAATGCCCTGAGGTGCGAGCTCTGCTGACAGACCCCGAGTGAGCGCCTCCACAGCGGCCATCGCCGCGGCACCGCCTCCTACCAGTGGGGTTCCCGTCCGCGACGGGGTTGACGTGACGGTCATGATCACCCCCGACCCAGTCGCCACCATCCGCCGGGCGGCCAGGCGGGCTGTCAGAAAATACGACCTCGTGTACGTCGCAATAGGTAGCGAGAACTGCTCGACATCCAGTTCGACCAGCGGCACCCGAATCCTCGGATTCGGAATGCCGATCGCGTTGAAGGAAATGTCCATGCGAGCGGCTGTGTCGATCACCGACTGTAGATGGTCCTCCACAGCCTGCTCGTCAAGAGCGTCGACCTCCGCCATATCGGCGGATCCGCCGGCGGAGACGATGTCCTTGGCAATAACTTCTACGGGTGCCAAGGTGCGCCCAGTGAGAAAAAGCTCGGCCCCCTCGCGCGCAAAGGCGCGTGCGACGGCAGCGCCGACCGCCCCGCCGGCTCCATAGATCACCGCAACCTTGTCCTGCAGCAGCATCATCGGTTCCTTTCTGTGCTTAGTCGTCGATCATGCAGACACCGCGACGTGGGAAAGTGGGCGGCGACTAACCGCCCAGTTCGCCCCTCGCACGGTGTCTGTAGAGACTGTGTGGTCTACAGAGGCGGTGTGCATAGAGGATGGAAGTGCGACAACGTGCGAGAAGTTGGTGACGTGACGGTGGGTGTGGTGACAGCCGACCTGATCTCAAAGGCGCGCGCCGGCGACGGCGACGCTTTCCGAGAGCTGACCGAGCCGCACCGACAAGAGCTATGGGTGCATTGCTACCGGATGCTCGGATCGTTCCAGGATGCTGAGGACGCCCTCCAAGACACGCTGCTCAATGCCTGGCAAGGCCTCGGAGGGTTCGAGGGACGGGCCTCGATCCGCACCTGGCTTTACCGGATCGCTACCAACCGGTGCCTCAACGCGCGTCGCGCAGCCAGCCGACGACCGGCCAAGGCGTGGAACATCCCTGAGGTTGAACCGCCCGAGCCGACCCGACTCGGCGAGGTCGTATGGCTCGAGCCATTTCCCGATGCCCTCCTTGCAGGCGCCATCGACATGCCGCTCGGGCCAGAGGCCCGATATGAGCAGACAGAATCCATCTCCCTGGCCTTCGTGACCGCACTTCAGGTCTTGCCACCTCGGCAAGTCGCCGTCCTCGTCTTGCGCGACATCCTCGGATTTCACGCGAACGAGGTGGCCGACATGCTGGACTCGACGATCGAATCGGTCAACAGCGCGCTGAAACGGGCGCGCGCCAGCCTGCAGCGCCGACGAGCGCCGATGGGCGCCAACCGCGAACCGCCTCCCGCCGCCGGCTCACCCTCCGAGGAAGCGATCGCGGCGAACTTCGTACGCGCGTGGGAGTCCGCCGATCTCGACGCGCTGGTTGCTCTTCTCACCGATGACGTTTTCGTCTCGATGCCACCGATCCCCTTCGAATACGAGGGCCGAGGCGCAGTGGCTCGCTTCTGTGCCAGCATCTTCCGCTCGGGCCGGAGGTTCGATCTCGTGCCGACGCGCGCCAACGGCGAGCCGGCGTTCGCGGCCTATCTGCGCGGCCCTTCAGGTATCAGCCATGGGGTCGGCCTCTTCGTGCTGACCCTCGCCGGTGATCGGATCTGTGCCATGACACGCTTCGACAACAGCGTGCTCCCATGGTTCGGGCTGCCGCGATCGCTCCCGAGCCGCTAGGTCAGTTGCGGATGGTGATATTGCCGGACGTTACGACCGCTGAGGGCCCGGCGCCGTCGACGGTGAGGATCACTTTCCAGTTGCCAGAAAACGGGAACCGGTAGTTCGCGATCCACACGCCATCCTGCGGGCTCATCGGTACCGGTATGGGCGCGATGTTTCGGTCGGGGTTGGCGACCTTGAGAGTGACTCGGGTGGCGGCTATCGGCCGCCCCTTGGTGTCGCTGAGGGCCAAGTGCAGATGGCTACCAGTAGTGGCAGGGAGGACCGCGAGTGCGGCTCTACCTTGGCCGCCCAATGACATCTCGACCTTCTGGTCGGCTGCCTCTGCTGCCGCGACGTGATCGGCATGTGTGATGCTCGGCCCAACTACCTGGCGTGGCGGTGCGGTCATGCTCAGGAGAGCGGTGACCGTGAGGACGGCGATGGTGAAGCCGACCTCGAACCGGACGGACCGGAACGACACCAGATTCTGGTGTAGGCGCCGGCGGGAAACTGCCGCGGCGGCGAGGGCGCCGGCAACCAGCATGAGCTTGAGCACGAGGGTCAGCCCGTAGCGGGTAAGCAACAGCTGACCGAGAGAGTTCACGTGCTGCAGCGCGTTCAGGGTGCCGGTTACCACCAGCGTAAGCACCGAAGCCATCGCGAGAGCGGAGAACTTCTGTAGCGCGCGCGGCTGGACGGATCGGCCGAGTACGGCGAGAGCGATCAGGCCGCCAACCCAGAGCCCGGCTGCAAGCGCGTGGACCGCGTCGACGCCGAGGTCGATCGGGCCGGACACCGTCGCGTGTCCGGCCGCGGCGATCGTCACAGCGATACCCGCTATTCCGGCTGGCACGAGCCACCTCGCGTACGTGGTGAGGATCCGCGGCAGCCGCCAGACCAGCACTCCGAGCACCCCGTAGAGCGCGAGCCGTCCCAGGAGCGCGCTGCCGAACGGGGTCGCCAGAGTCTGTTGTATGAGCCGCATGTCCAAGACCTGGCTCAACGAGGTCCCGGCCGTGTACGGTCCCTGCACCAAGATGGCGACGAGCGCGACGACTGCGCTACCGATCAGCCCACAACGGGCCAGAAGCTGGAGCTTCGGGTCTCTGCTACTACCGGGTGCGCAGAACAGGACGAACGCGGCGACGCCGGCGAATAAGGCGAACCCGACATAGCCGGCCAGGCGAACGATCACCGCCGCGCTGCCGGTCGGGCCGGCGGGTCCGGTGCTGGCGGCGGGCCCGTGCACGACGACAGCGGCGGCGCCCACTCCGAATGAGAACGCTCCGCTGACTGGGTGTCCGTCTGCGGACACCACCCGCCACGTGACGATGTAGGGCCCGTCTGGTAGATCGGGTGGCATCGGCCACGTGACGGTGTGACCTGTTGCAGTCGGAGCGGGAGTGGGCACGGACGCGCCGTCCTCGTCGAGCAACCGGATGCCATCGGTGATCAGGTTGACTGACTCGGTGAATGTCAGCCGGACCTCGCTCGGCGGCCTCTCCAGTTGCGCACCGCTTGCCGGGCTGATAGCGACCAACTCGGCGTGAGCGGCGGCCGGGAAGGCGAAGAGCAACCCGAACAAGACGGCCAGCGCCGCAGAAAGCGCCGTGCGGCGCGATGCGGTGCGCAGCTGTCCCATCAGAGTCCCCTATGCAGGTCAGACGTTGACGTCCTCACGGGCAGGCGAGGATCCGGTCTCGACTGCCCTGTCAGGTCGCCGACCACGGCGCCACGCGAGCCCAATGGCAACCAAAGAAAGCGCCAGTGCGGCTCCCGAGACGACAAGCGACAGTGTCGAGTTGGGCGCATTGCCGCTCTGGCCACCGGATGCCGTCTGATCGTCCTGGCGGGCCTGGCCGCCCTGGTCGGTCGCTGCGGGCCCCTCGCCTGCTGCGGCCGGGGTGATGGTGAGTATGGGCGCCGGGTGCTCCGGCTCAACTGAAGGGTCTGCCGAGACCTGGTTCCAGTTCACCTTCTCACCGTCGGAGTAGGTCTGCAGAGTGTTGAACACCAGGTCACCTGAATTGGGCAGCTGTCCGAGGCTGAGTTCGAAGTCTTGGAACTGGCCAGGACGGATGCCGCCGCCAGTGGCCGTCCAGGTGACCTCGGAGACAACGCTGTCCAGCTGCTCGCCGAACATTTCGATGGGCTTGTCCAGATGACGACTCGAGGTGGTGGTCCTCCATCCGGGCACAGGTGTCGTCTGGACCGAGCCGATGGGCTGGTCATGCGGCAGGGTGACTCGTAGCTGGGTAGTGCTGGCGTTGTCGCGCTCATTCGGGACCCGGAATGCGACGACAGAGAAGCCGCCGCCTTCGACGGTTCCTGGCTGAACAGTGACGTGTGCTTGGGCGATGCCCGGAAGCACCAGGATTGCTGCAACGGTGGCGCCGATGCCCACCCCGATAGGGGCGAGGATGCGGCGCCTGAAAGAGCTGGTCTTGAACATGATCACTCAATTCTTGGATGGCGGCAGCGCGCGCGTACGGGCGGGGGCAACTGCCGGGATGTCTGACTGTTGATGTCGAGGATGGTCAGCAGATGGCTGGCCGAGAGACTCAAAGTCGGCCATCAGACCATCGCAATGGCGGACGAAAAGAGTCAGGCGAAAGAGCGTATGGGCGGGCCCCGCCGTGAAACGACGCTCATCGCCAGGGCCGAGGAAGAGACTGCAGACGGCGTGTGCATCCCAGGCGGAACTAGCGGCGAGCAGCCGGACACGGTGCCGATCCGGTCGCGGGCCGCCTCTCTGACCGTCCGCCACGCCTCCGCAACCGGTCGTGCAGCGAAGATCAGAAACATCCAGAAGGCCCGATCCCCTGCCGCCAGCCAGACACCGACTACGACGACGGCGGCCAAGTGGGCGAGCGGCATGATTATCTGTCCGCTACTCATGGGCGATATCGCGAAACCGTGCGACGCTAGCGCGCACGGCTGAGTCATCAGGTGAGAGCTGATCAGGTGGGGGCCGGTCGGTGATGAACCGGCTGCATCCATCGGCCCGTGACACATGGTTGTCGTGACCGTGGCAGCCTTGTCGCCCATCATGTGCAAAGCGGCATGTAGCAGTCCTTGGGCGCCTATCAGCAATGCCGTTGCCTGCATAGGGGTGATAGCGGCTCTGGCGAACGGAGCTGCCGCTACCGCGGTTAGCACGAACAACGGAACCAGCACCGAGCCACCCGGGATGACACCACCCGCCGCTGCGTGGCTCACAAGCCCACTGGTGAAGAAGACCGACGGGAGCGTCGCTGCGCGCGACCAGCGCAGCATCGCATCACTCGCCATAGCAAATCCCCCCGAACGCGAGCCAACCTAGCCGCGACACGGACCAGCAACGCCGCGTGCACAGCTTGTGAGACTGTGCCCTGCCAGGCCGAGCGGGACGTCGGATACCGGACTTACGTCGCACCTGCGGATGGCTCGTCCCTGAATTTGCATCACGAGCGCCAACGTGCGTGCCTGTTTTGGGCAATTGAGTCGCGTTCGTGACGCAAATCCAGGGAATCGTTTTGGTAGGTTCGCATGCGTTCTGTCGTCGACCAGGATCGCTGTTCCTCCGACGCGCACTTCCCTGCCGAACTACCCGAGGGTTTGTGAATGAGCCGCCTCGTTGCCTGGTACGACGCACACCGCGGGCCGCGAACGATTGTGATCGGCTGGCTCATCACCCGCGTGCTGATGTTGGTCGTCCTGGCAGGCCTCGAGCGCTTCGTGGTCGGTGATGTCTTCTACTACCAGCGCAAGATCAACGCAATGTTCACTGTGGGCCTGGACCGGACCCTCTATGAGTACCCGACACCGGTGGTTTGGATCCTCTGGCTCCCCTATGGCGCATCTCTTGGCAACCGCGTCGGCTATCTCGTTGCCTTCATCTTGCTCATGCTGGCCCTCGATGCGCTCTTCACCTATGCACTGTGGCGATCAAGTGATCGGCGGCACGACACAGCGATCGACTTCTGGCTGATCTTCGTACCGCTGATCGGTCCACTGTCGTACCTGCGCTTCGACATGCTGCCGGCCGTTCTCGCCGGCGGCGCGCTGCTCGCGGCACGGCGTAAGCCATGGGTGACTGGAGCCCTGACGGGACTGGGCGCAGCGGTCAAGCTATGGCCTGCGCTGCTGATCGGCGCGTTCCTGTCCTATCGAGCAGATCGACGGCCGGTGGGGATCGCATTCGTCGTAGTGGGCTTCGGCCTGGCCTTGATCAGCCTGATCTTCGGCGGCTGGTCGCGGCTGATCTCGCCGCTGACCTGGCAGTCCGGCCGCGGTCTGCAGATCGAATCGATTTGGGCCACGCCGTTGATGCTGGCGCGTGCATTAAGGCCTGACGACTGGACCGTGGACATGTCCCGATACCAGGCCTACGAGATCTTCGGCCCGGGCGTCGCTGCCTGGATCACCATCAGCAACGCCGCAACGCTGCTGGGTCTGGCGCTGATCATCCTGCTCACCGTGCGCGCCTTCCGGCATGATGGATCGACACCGGTCGCGATCGGGTTCGTCATTGTGGCCATCGTGGCGATCATGACGATAACCAACAAGACCCTGAGCCCGCAGTATCTACTCTGGCTCGGTGGTCCCATGGCGGGCCTGTTGGTTCTTCGGCCCGGCGCCACACCGGAGGAACGCTCTGCGATCAACCGGATGGCCGGTCAGCTCCTGATCCTTGCCTTGCTGACGCAACTGGTCTATCCGCTTTTCTACGACAGCCTTCTCGGTGGCCACGGACGAACGATGATCATCATCTCGACCATTGTGACGGCCATCCGCAATCTCGCCCTGGTCGCCTTCACCGTGGAAGCCTGCTGGCTGGCGTGGCGCATGCTCGCGGCCCGCGTCGGGGATAGGACTGCCCTCACACACCAGGAATGATCATCGCGGAGCGGCGCGCTGACGGGTTGTGGCGCGCCACCACCGGCAGTCGGACCTGCAAGCGTGGGTAGCCTAGGTAACGCCTGTTAGGAGCGTGCCGAAAGCAGGTCAAAGGCGGCTCGCCCGCGAATTGTACGTATGAGGAAGAAGGCGACAGTGGCCATCGTGCCCGACCAATCACCTACGAGCGCGCCTGCGGAAGCCGACTTTGGCGCCAACGACTGGCTGTTGGAGGAGATGTACGAGCAGTACACCGCAGATCCCAGTTCGGTGGACGAGACATGGGCGGAGTACTTCAAGGCGCATAGCGCACCAGCCACTGACGCGGGCGACCGAGCCGCCACAGAGAGCCAGCAAGCACAGCGCCAGAGCGCAGCCGAGCCGCGCGGCGATGGGCGCGAGCCGAAGCCAACAACAGCTGCAGGTCCGGCCCCTGCTCCGGCCCAGGCGTCGCCCGCAGCCCCGCCCCAGGCCCAGCCGAGATCTCGTCCCAAGCCAACCGTCGAGAAGCCTCCGATGATCAAGGAGGCCCGGCCAAATGCGCCCGGTGCCCGCACCGCCGTTCCCGCTGATCCGCCGCGCCGTGACGCTCGGCCGAGCGTTCCGCTGGAGGAGCCGGTCAGGACCACCATGCGCGGGGCGCCGGCGCGCACCGCGAAGAACATGGACATCTCCCTCACGGTGCCGACAGCGACCAGTGTCCGATCTCTTCCTGTCAAGCTGCTCATCGATCAACGCGTGGTGATCAACAACCACTTGCGGCGCGCCCGCGGTGGCAAGGTCTCCTACACCCACATCATTGGCTACGCCATGGTGCAGGCGCTGAAGAGCATGCCGGCCATGAACAACGCCTATGACGTCATCGACGGCAAGCCGACACTCGTTGTACCCGCCCATGTCAATCTCGGCTTGGCCATCGACCTGCCCAAGGGGGATGGCACGCGCCAGCTCTTGGTACCCAGCATCAAGAGCTGCGAGACACTGGACTTCGCGGAGTTCTGGAACGCGTACGAGCAGGTGGTGAAGAGGGCTCGGGCCGGGCAGCTGACACTTGAGGATTTCGCCGGAACCACCATCACGCTGACCAATCCAGGCACTATCGGAACCAGTCACTCGGTGCCGCGCCTGATGCAGGGCCAGGGCGCGATCATCGGCGTCGGCTCCATGGAATACCCCCCGGAGTTCCAGGGATCCGACCCTGATCGACTCAGCGAGATGAGCGTCTCCAAGATCATGACGCTGACCTCCACCTATGACCACCGGGTTATTCAGGGGGCGCAATCTGGTGAGTATCTCGCCCGGCTGCACGCCTTGCTGCTAGGCGAAGACAACTTCTATGACGACCTCTTCGGCGCACTACGCATTCCGTACGAGCCGATCCGCTGGGCACAAGACGTCAGCACCGATCATGAGTACCAGATCCCGAAGCAGGCCCGGATCATGGAGATGATCAACGCCTATCGGGTACGCGGCCACTTGATGGCCGACACTGACCCGCTGGAATACCGGCAGCGGCGCCATCATGATCTTGATGTGCAGTCACACGACCTGACCTTGTGGGACCTGGACCGCGAGTTTGCGACCGGATCCTTTGCCGGTGGCCAGGGCCGGATGAAGATGCGGAAGATCTTGGGTATCTTGCGCGACTCCTACTGCCGGACCACGGGCATCGAGTACATGCACATCCAAGAGCCGGTGCAGCGGAAGTGGATCCAAGATCGGGTTGAGCGACCGCACGAATCCCTCCCTCGCGAGGAACACCTGCGGATCTTGGACAAGCTCAATGAGGCCGAGATATTCGAGACCTTCTTGCAGACCAAGTTCGTCGGACAGAAGCGGTTTTCGCTGGAAGGAGGAGAGTCCGCGATTGTCCTGCTGGACGAAGTATGCGAGCAGGCGGCCGAGGCACATCTGGAGGAAGTCTGCATGGGGATGCCGCACCGCGGCCGTCTCAATGTGTTGTCCAACATCGTCGGCAAGTCCTATGAGCAGATCTTCCGGGAGTTCGAGGGCAATCTCGATCCGCGCACCGTACAGGGCTCCGGCGACGTCAAGTACCACCTGGGCTCGGAGGGCAAGTTCACCGCATTGAGCGGTGCGACGGTCAAGACCTCTGTTGCGGCCAACCCCAGCCACCTCGAGGCTGTGAATCCGGTGCTGGAAGGCATCGCACGAGCCAAGCAGGACATCCTCGATCGGGGGGCGGAGTTCCCGGTGCTGCCCGTTCTCATGCACGGCGACGCGGCATTCGCGGGACAGGGGGTGGTTGCCGAAACTCTCAATCTCAGCCAGCTGCGCGGCTACCGCACTGGCGGCACCATTCACATCATCGTGAACAATCAGGTCGGCTTCACCACGTCGCCGACCGAGTCGCGGTCATCGATCTATTGCACCGACGTGGCCCGGATGATCCAGGCTCCGATCTTCCACGTGAACGGCGACGACCCCGAGGCCTGCATCCGCGTTGCCAGACTGGCGTTCGCATTCCGGCAGGAGTTCCACAAAGACGTCGTCATCGACCTCATCTGCTACCGCCGCCGCGGTCACAACGAGGGCGACGATCCCAGCTTCACTCAGCCACGGATGTACGACTTGATCGAGAAGAAGCGGTCGGTCCGGAAGCTGTACACCGAGGCGCTGATCGGTCGTGGCGACATCACCGTCGAGGACGCCGAGAAGGTCATGACTCGCTTCCAGGAGCGGCTGGAAATGGTCTTCAAGGAGGTCCGCGGTACTGGACAGCCGCCGAGCGATCTTGGCTACAGCCGAGTGCCGGCGTACCCGAAGAAGTCTGCCGCCAAGCACGGAACTGCGATCAGCATGGAGACGCTGAAGAAGATCGCCGACGCGCACACCACGTTCCCGAATGGCTTCACGGTCCACCCCAAGGTGATGCCCCAGCTGCAGCGCCGGGCGGCCGCGATCACGCAAGGGCCGATCGACTGGGCTACGGGGGAGATTCTGGCCTTTGGCTCGTTGCTGCTGGAGGGGCGTACGGTCCGGCTGACCGGGCAAGACACCCGTCGTGGAACCTTCGTCCAGCGCTTCGCCTCAATCGTCGACCGCAAGACGGGCGAGTCCTGGGTGCCGCTGAAGCACCTGGATGAGGACCAGGGAAAGTTCCACGTCTTCGACTCGCTGTTGAGCGAGTACGCGGCGATGGGATTCGAGTACGGCTACTCGGTGGCAAGTCCGGAGGCGCTGGTTGCCTGGGAAGCTCAGTTCGGTGACTTCGCAAACGGCGCGCAGACGATCATCGATGAGTTCATCGTGTCCGGTCAGGCCAAGTGGACCCAGCAGTCCGGCGTCGTCCTTCTGTTGCCTCATGGCTATGAAGGCCAGGGTCCAGATCACTCCTCAGCGCGTCTTGAACGGTTCCTCACGCTGGCCGCGGAGGACGCGTTCACGGTTGCCCAGCCTTCGACTCCGGGCAATTACTTCCACATGCTGCGGCAGCAGGCCCTGGGCGAGCTTCATCGGCCCTTGATCGTCATGACGCCAAAGTCGATGCTGCGTAACAAGCTCGCCACCTCCGAACCGTCCGACTTTACGCAAGGCTCCTGGAAGCCAGTGCTGAGCGATCCGACCATCGAGGACCCGAGCCGGGTCAACTCGGTCGTGCTCTGCAGCGGCAAGATTCGGTGGGATCTGGTGAACGCCCGAAGCCAGGCCGGCAAGGAGGGCGAGGTCGCAATCTTGGGGGTCGAACGGCTCTACCCACTCCCGGCGAAGGACCTCGCAAAGCAGCTCAGGCGTTTCGAAAAAGTCGAGGAATTGCGCTGGGTTCAAGACGAGCCGGTCAACCAGGGTGCATGGCCGTTCATGGCACTCAATCTGCTGCAACGCCTGGCCGACGTCGAGCCGGGCCGTAACTGGCGACTGACAAAGATGACTCGACCGGAATCGTCAGCACCATCGGTCGGTTCGGCGGCTGTTCACCTGCAACAGCAGCGGGCCCTGATGGAGGCCGCCCTCGCGTAACGCTCGGCGAGCCCAAGAATATGTACTTCACCGATCGGGGCATCGAAGAACTCCAAGCACGCCGGGGCGAGGATGAGGTCACCCTCGCCTGGCTTGCTGATCAGCTGCGTACCTTCGTCGACCTCCATCCTGAGTTCGAGGTTCCTGTGGAGCGCCTGGCAACCTGGCTGGCACGCCTCGACGACGAGGACGACGAGTAAGCTTCGGAGCGCGGTGGGAGTTGTACTCAAGTGGTCGGAGACGACACAAAATCGGCGAGGCGCCTGTCGTTTCCGACCACTTTCGTGAAGAGCAGGCGTCAAGGCTCGAGAACGATCTTGCCGAAATGATCACTCGCGATCATGGCGGCGAATCCTGCTGCGGCATCCGCCAGCGGTAGGACCCGGTCGATGTGTGGTCGTACGCCGGTGGCCACCAGCATCTGGGTCAGTGAGATCAGCTCATCCCGGGTGCCCATGGTCGAGCCGATCACCCGAAGCGGCTTGAAGTAAATCTTGGTCAGCTCAGCTTTCGGCGGATTGTCGCCGGAGGTCGCGCCGCAGATCACAAGCGTGCCGCCGGGCCTCAGCACATTGATCGAATGTGACCAGGTCGCAGCACCAACGCTTTCCATCACTGCGTCCACTCGCTCTGGGAGTCGGGCGCCTGCCGGAAAGGCCCGGTGGGCACCGAGACTGACGGCGCGGGCGCCACGGGTCTCGTCACGCGAGGTGACCCAGACCCGCATTCCGGCTTGCCGGGCGAGGACTATCAGCGCGGTGGCCACTCCTCCGCCAGCACCCTGGATTAGTACGGTGTCGCCAGGCCTAGCTCCCGATTGCCTGAACAGCATGCGGTACGCGGTGAGCCATGCCGTCGGAAGGCAGGCCGCCTCGGCGAAGCTCAGTTCCGGCGGCTTGTCGATCAGGTTGCTCGCGGGTACCCGTACCTGCGTCGCGAATGTGCCGGGATAGCGCTCCGAAAGCAGCGAGCGCTCAGGGTCGTAGGTGGTATCGGATCCGACAAAATCCGGGGAGTTGATCACCGCGTGCACGATGACCTCGCGACCATCGTCGGCGACGCCCGCTGCATCACAGCCAAGGATCATCGGGAGCCGGTCGGCCGGTAGGCCGACCCCGCGGAGCGACCAGACATCGTGCAGGTTGAGGGCAGCCCCTCTCACCTGGACGCTCACCCATCCCTCGGGCACATTCGGCGGGTCCATCTCGCCGACGGCCAGGGCGGCTAACGGCTCATCTGCATCCGCCCGAACAGCGTAGGCCGCCAACATGACTTCACCCTATGGGCCGGGACTGCCGCCCGATGTGGTCGGGCCACCTTGGCCGATACAGTGCATGAGGTGAGCAACGGCGCCAGCGCTCTCGCCGAGGCATTTCGTGCCAGGACTGGCCGACAGGCAGCGGGCGTCTGGGCCGCTCCCGGACGGGTTAACCTGATCGGCGAACACACCGACTACAACGACGGCTACGTGATGCCGTTCGCCCTCCCCCAACGCGTATCGATCGCCGCCGCTCCAAGCGATGACGGCACCTGGAGCGTTACGTCGCTCAACAATGATTCCACCAAGATCTTCCACGCCGCCGACCTGGAACCGGGAATGACCGGTTGGCAGGCCTATGTCGCAGGTGTGGTCTGGGCTCTTCAGCAGGCCAGGCATCGGGTTGGCGGAGCCGACATGGTGCTGACATCCGATGTACCCGAAGGTGCCGGTCTGTCGTCGTCGGCCGCTCTGGAGTGCGCGGTGCTTACTGCTTTGGCCGACCTCAACGACCTCGAAATCGCCGGCCTGGATCGGGCCAAGCTGGCCAGGCGGTCCGAGAACGTCTTCGTCGGAGCCCCCACTGGCCTGATGGACCAAGCCGCTTCGACCTTGTGCACTGTCGGCCATGCGCTGTTCTTCGACTGCCGTACCGACGCGGCCGAGCAAGTTCTGCTCGACACAGCCGGCGACGGCCTGGAAATCCTTGTCCTCGACACGAAGACTCCACATGCGCTGGTCGACAGCGAGTACGCGGCCCGCCGTGCCAGCTGCGAGGAGGCCGCCCGGCTGTTGGGCGTGCCAGCGTTGCGCGACGTGTCTGATCTGGGCACTGCCCTGGACCAGCTTGCTGATCCAGTGCTCCGGCGCCGGGTACGCCATGTGGTTACCGAGAACGCCCGGGTGCTTACGGCGGTCGACGTTCTGCGGGCGGGCCGCATCGCCGACTTGGCGCCACTTCTCGACGCTTCACACGAGTCCATGCGTGACGACTTCGAGATCACCGTGCCGCAGGTCGACCTCGCTGTTCAAACAGCGCGCACCTCCGGGGCCCTTGGCGCACGAATGACCGGAGGCGGCTTCGGCGGCTGCATCATCGCGCTTGTCGCGGCCGGCGAGTCGGAGCGGATTGGCCGCGAGATTGCGCACAGCTTCGCAGCCGCTGGATACGGTCCTCCCCAATACTTCACGGCCATTCCATCCGCCGGTGCTCAACGACTTCAATAGAGCTATCTCATCGTTTCGATCGGATTCCAAACGGACCGGCATCGATCAAACTGAGGCATCGCGTGGAAGGATTCAGTCTGTCCTCAGGACCCATCCGCCATTGATAAAAGCGGTATAAACGCGCACAGCAGCCCAGGCTAACCAGGACCTGGATTGGAAGGGAGCAGCACACATGAATATCCGGATCAAGCTCGGGGTAGTCGCAGCCTCCGTCGCCGCATTGGCTTTGAGTGCCTGTGGCTCGAGTTCACTGAGCGGAGAGACCGGCGCGTCAACCGCCCCGTCAGTCTCTGTCAGCCAGAACGTTGACCTTTCAGCCAAGCTGCCTGAGAGCATCAAGAACGCCGGTGTCATCAAGATCGGCGTCGACGCAAGCTACGCCCCCAACGAGTTCCTGGCGGGCGACGGCAAGACCGTGCAGGGCATGGACGTCGATGTATTCAATGCGGTCGCGTCCAAGTTCGGGGTCAAGACCGAGTGGCACCCGGCGGACTTCGGCAGCATCATCAACGGCGTCAATGGCAAGAAGTACGACATGGGGATTTCGTCCTTCACCATCAACCCCGAGCGCATGAAGCAGGTCAACATGGTCAGTTACTTCAAGGCCGGCACCCAGTGGGCTACGGCGCAAGGCAACCCCAAGGGCGTCGACCCTGAGAATGCCTGCGGGAAGAACATTGCCGTCCAGAGCAACACAGTCCAGGAGATGGAGGATCTTCCGGTGCGGCAGAAGAAGTGCGGCAGCAACAAGATCAACATCTTGTCCTTCAAGGACCAAAGCCAAGCCACCGCTGCAGTGGTCAGCGGCAAGGCAGACGCCATGCTGGCCGACTCGCCGGTAATCGCATATGCGGTGAAGCAATCCGGCGGAAAGCTTGAGCCGCTCGGCGACATCTACGAGGCGGCCCCGTACGGTTATGTGCTGCCGAAGGATGAGACCGACTTCGCACAGGCCATCGTCGAGGCGCTCAAGGAGATCGACAAGGACGGCGCCTACAAAGCGGCACTCCAGAAGTGGGGCGTTGAGCAGGGCGCTATCTCTGACTTCGCGGTAAACCCGACGTCATGACAACCGCAACGGAAGCCCGCCCGGCGGTCAGCGATGACCGCCCCGGGCTGATTCACGCCAAGCCAGTTCGCCACCCTGGCCGCTGGGTCGCCATTGCGGTGATCGCGGTGCTGACCTTGATGTTCTTGAACATGGTGATCTTCAACCCAGCGTTCAACTGGCCGCTGGTGTTCCAGGCCATGAACCAGAGCCCAGTGATCGAGGGCTTCTGGAAGGGCACCATCCTCGTCACCATCCTGTCAATGATCTTCGGTGTCGCCGTCGGGGTGCTGCTGGCGGTGATGCGGCTCTCCGACAACCCCGTTCTCAAAGGCGTGTCGTGGATATACACCTGGTTCTTCCGGGCCATCCCCCGCTATGTGCTACTCACGATCATGGGAGCTCTCGGCGTCCTCTTCACAACAGGCCTGGCCATCGGAGTGCCGTTCGACTGGAAGATCATCCAGTGGCTCGGACTGTCCGGTAACTGGCGTATTGCCACCTTCGACGCCAACGCGATCTTCGTCGGCCTCATCGGCGGCGTGATCGGCTTAGCCGCCTCTGAGGCGGCATACATGGCCGAGATCGCGCGCGCCGGCATCCTCAGCGTGGACAGGGGCCAGATGGAGGCCGCGCAGGCCCTCGGCATGAGCCGTGGCAAGGCGATGCGGCGGATCGTCCTGCCACAGGCGATGCGAGTAATCGTCCCGCCCACCGGCAATGAGACCATCGCCATGCTGAAGGACACCTCGCTGCTGCTAGCGATTCCGGTCACGACCGAGCTGTTCTTCCAGCTGCAAGCAATCGGCGCGCGGACCTTTCAGGTCTTCCCGATCCTGGTAGCAGCCACGCTCTACTATCTGATCGCATCGAGCATCCTGATGGTGGGCCAGGCCTACCTCGAGAAGAGGTTCGGCCGCGGCTTCGGCACCCAGGTGAGCTCGGAGAAGGATGAAGCGGCCAAGGGCCTGGCAGCTGGGAGCGCGAAGTGACCGCCACATCGACAGCGGCCGACCACCTCGTACGCGCCGTCAATGTCACGAAGTCGTTCGGCACCAACGAGGTGCTGAAAGGGATTGACCTCACAGTCGACGCCAAGGAAGTCGTCTGCTTGCTCGGCCCGAGCGGTTCGGGCAAGACAACGTTCTTACGCCTGATCAACCAGATGGAGATCCTGACAGGAGGAAGGATCTGGGTAGGTGGCGAGCTCATTGGCATCGAGGAACGCAAGGGGAAGCTCTACGTGCGCAAGGACAAAGACATCGCACGGCAGCGGTCCCGGATCGGCATGGTCTTCCAGCGCTTCAATCTCTTCCCGCACATGACCGCCCTCGAGAACGTGATGGAATCGCCGATCAAGGTCAAGCGGCAGCCCAAGGCGGACGTCAAGAACGAGGCACTCGAGCTCCTGGACATGGTCGGCCTGGCAGATCGGGCTAGGTACTATCCGTCGCAGCTCTCCGGCGGACAGCAACAGCGGGTCGCCATTGCACGCGCTTTGGCCATGAAGCCGGAGCTGATGCTCTTCGATGAGCCCACGTCGGCGCTCGACCCCGAGTTGGTGGGTGAAGTCCTCGGTGTGATGCGCAATCTCGCTCACGAGGGCACCACCATGATCGTGGTTACCCACGAGATGGGCTTCGCGCGCGAGGTCGCCGACCGTGTGGTCTTCATGGATCAGGGCGTCGTCGTCGAGGAGGGGGCGCCGAACGACGTGCTCCTGAACCCGAAGGAGGAGCGCACCAAGACCTTCCTCCGACGGGTCAAGCAGCAAGCCGAGGCCGAGGCCGCGCACGACGAGGAACTCATCCACACCCTGGAAGTCATTGGCGACTAGACGCTGCCGGTCGCCTACGGCAGCGTCTTATCGCCAGGCGGGCTGACGAAGATCGCGGTCGACCGAGGATGCAGTACGCCAATCAGAACGGCCATCGCCAACGCTGCAAGGATTATTCCCGCCCACGTGGTCGCGCCGCCTCTGAAGCTCCAAGCGATGGGGAGCAAGATCAACTGGGTGGCCACCGCCGGCCCCCTGCTCCACCTCTTGCCTAAGAACACACCTCGTGCCACGAGAAGGAGCAACAGACCAAAGCACGCCATCAGGATCGTCACGCCGATCCCTAGCGCAGCGCGTGTCATCTGGACCTGCCCAATTTCGACCGCTGCGTACGCGAGAGCTATGAGTGCCTCGAGCGCCAGCAATGCCGCAGCCACAACGATGGTGAATGGCCGTCCACCCGGAGGCGCAGTTTGGGTCATTCGAGCTGTTTTGGGCCGTGAGAAGGGGGTACAACCGGTTGATGAGACGCCGCAGACCGTAACTGGAACGAAATGTGAGCCACCGAACGCTCGAAACTCTTGTATTGCCTGTCAATACTTGAAAGTCTTGGGGAGCGCGAGTCAAGGCTCAGTGTAGAGGACTCGTGGCTTCCCCACACTGCGGGGTCCCCGCCAGGGGCCCAGAGCAACCAGTTAGGAGTGTAACGCCATGGATTGGCGCCATAAGGCCGCCTGTCTGGATGAGGACCCAGAGCTGTTCTTCCCGATCGGGAATACCGGACCAGCCCTCCTCCAGATAGAAGAGGCCAAGCAAGTCTGCCGGCGATGCGATGTCAGGGACGCATGCCTGCAGTGGGCGCTGGAAGCAGGTCAGGATCATGGTGTATGGGGCGGTCTCAGCGAGGATGAGCGGCGGGCGCTGAAGCGCCGCGCCGCACGTGCGCGAATCCGCACCGCATAACCCAAGGCTTCGACCAGCAGCACAGAACGCCGGAAGATTCCCGGCGTTCTTGCATGTCGTGTGTGATGGCTAGATTCGCTCGGCCCGGGTAAACGCGACCGCATCCTTGGAACCAATAGTGACGGTAGCGAACCCGGCGCTGTCCACAACAACCGAGGACTCCGCGCAGCCATTGCCTGCGTTCGTGTCGTGGATGGTGTCGCAGTAGGTGCCACGTGGCAGGCCGGTTTGTACGTGGATCTGCTTTGCCGCAGCTCCGTTGTTGAACGCGGCCCAGCCCTTGCTGTCCTTGCTGAACGCAATCACATTCCCGTCGTCGGTGTACCAGTTCGTCCGCTTGGCCTCGCCGACATAGTTGTGCCACTTGACCATTGCCACAATGCCTCGGTTGCGGTGGTCGCAAGTCCATGCTCCAGTTGTGCACTCGGCGTTGCTGATGATGCCCTGGTCGTTTGCCGGCGGTGAGTCGTCGCGGGACATCCAGTCAAAGCTCGAGAAGACCTGAGGCGATCCGTATCCCGACGCCAGCAGCCATTCATTGGCCAGGATGAAGGTGGCGCCGTCTTTGTGTCCTAGGTACTCCCCTGCGTTGCGGTCGGTGTCGTGGTTGGCGACGAAGGACATGGTTTTCTCACTCGACGTCAGACCCGAGCCCTCACCGAATACCTCGAGCGTCGCCATGCTGCCGGTGTTGCCGCTGCCCTGGTAGCTCTTGAACGCCGCCTGGATCTGCTTGGCCGCATCGAGGCCGAGCACGTCGCCAGACCTCGTGAAGGCCTCCGGCGAGAGAATGCCTGGTCCGCCGCCGAACACCTCAAGCGCCCAATACGGCTTGACGCCGTCCTTGGTCTTGTTCAGCCGCGCGTAGATGGCGTCCAAGTCGTCCTGGCCGATGTGCTTGGCAGCGTCGACTCGGAAACCCGAGACGCCGTAGCCGATGAGTTTGTTCAGATACGCAGCCAGTTGCTCCTGGACCTTGTCGGTCTCGGTCCGCAGGTCCTCCAGGCCGACCAGGTTGCACGTGAAGACTTGCAGCTTGTTGTTGAAGTCCTGAATGCCTCCGTCGCTCGATGGGCATTCGCCGACCTTGAAGTGGAAGTCGTTGGCGTCGTAGTCGGGGTAGTCGTACGGCTTGTAGTCCACCCCGCCGTACGAGGTGTGCCCCTGGCCGGTCATGTGGTTGATGACTGCATCGACATACACCTTGACGCCGGCCGCCCGACACTTGCTGACCATCGCCTTGAATTGATCTGCATTGCCCATCCGGCTGGTCAGGTTGTAGGTGACTGGCTGGTAGACCTCCCACCACGGATGCAGGATGGTGTCGCTGCCACTGCCCAGCTCGGTTCGCTTTAGCGAGTTTTGCGGCGGCGCGACCTGTACGCCCGTGAAGCCATCCCTGGCCAGGCCCGCGCACTCTTTGCCGACCGACTTCCAGTTCCACTCCCAGAGATTGGCCGTAACGCCCGGTTCGTCGACCGGAGTCGGGCGTTTCTCGGGTGCGCCGT
>Ga0207428_10002020_pt1 | contig 20504 bp, 20 predicted proteins | sample RhiMethybrSRZTD1_FD_187600 | JGI IMG/M metagenome (GOLD analysis project Ga0207428, IMG submission 187600) | Populus rhizosphere microbial communities from Tennessee, USA - Rhizosphere MetaG P. TD hybrid SRZTD1 (SPAdes) (version 3) | ecosystem: Host-associated > Plants > Roots > Rhizosphere >...
CGCCCCACGCGCGCGCGACGATGAACCGCGCCAGCTCGAGCTTCGCCGCGAACGGGTCGGCCGGCACGTCGTCGCGCTGCATCACCAGGCGGTACCACTGGCTCAGAAGCGTGTCGGGGATGCGCATTGCCTTCCCGAACTGCTCCTCCGGCGCCTCCTTCAGACCGAGGTAGTTGCCGCGAGAAGCGCTCATCCCGGTGCCGTCCCAGCTGTCGAGGTACTCGACCGTCAGCGCGACCTGCGGCTCGAGGCCGTAGGCCTCCATCACGTCGCGTCCCATCAGGAGGTTGTAGAGCTGGTCGGTGCCTCCGAGCTCGATGTCGGCCTCCACCGCGACTGAGTCGTAGGCCTGCATCAGTGGGTAGAGCAGCTCGGACACCGAGATCGGCTCCGCGGCAGCAAACCGCTTGGCAAAGTCGTCGCGCTCGAGCATCCGCGCAACCGTCGTCGTGCGCGTCAGTCCCAGGACCTCGGCGAAGTCGAGCTTGCCGAGCCACTCGCTGTTGAACCGAAGCTCCGTCCGATCGGGATCGATGATCGTCGAGGCGTGCTCGAAGTAGCGCTGGGCGTTGGCGTCGATGACGGCCGGGTCGATCATCGGGCGCTCGGTCTTGCGGCCGGACGGGTCGCCGATTCGGGTCGTGTAGTCGCCCACGATCAGGACGCCCTGGTGGCCCTCGTCCTGGAAGGCTCGCATCCGCTGGAGCGGAATGCCGTTCCCGAGCGTGACGTCCGGAGCCGTCACGTCGATCCCGAGCTTCACCCGCAGCGGCCGGCCGAGCTTCAGCTTCTGCTCGAGGCCTCCCTCGGGCAACACGTGAACGGCGTTACGAGTTAGCTCAGAAAGGCTCATTGCGGCGGCGAGTCTACCGTTACAATCTCCGACTTCTCGTGCCGCGTTCTGCTCGAAAGCCGGCGCCCTCGGGGCCGCGGCGCAGGGTTCGCAAGCTGCGCCTGCTCGGCCTCCTCCTGATCCTCCTCGTGCTGGGGACGCTGTCGTTCACCTTCGGTCTGGTGACGTCGGTGGCCAGCGAGATCCCCTCGCTGGACCCGGGCCGGCTGCAGGCGAAGGAGGTCGACGGCTACATCTACGACCGCACGGGCGAGCGGGTCCTCGCGGTGCTGCGGGGCAAGCAGAGCCGTATCCTCGTCCCCTCGAACAAGATCTCGGACCGGATGAAGCTCGCGATCGTCGCGATCGAGGACAAGCGCTTCTACGAGCACCGCGGCGTCGACATCCACGGCATCTTCCGCGCGGTCGTCCAGGACATCCAGCACAAGGCGGTGGTCGAGGGCGGCTCGACGATCACGCAGCAGTTCGTGAAGAACACCTACTCCGCGAACCAGCGCTCGATCGCGCGGAAGCTGAAGGAGGCGGCGCTGGCGTGGCAGCTCGAGCAGCGGTGGTCGAAGGACAAGATCCTCACCGCGTACCTGAACACCATCTACTTCGGGAACGGCGCGTACGGGGTCCAGCAGGCGGCGCTGACGTACTTCCACCACGGCGCCGACCGGAAGCACCTGACCTGGGCCGAGGCCGCGCTGCTCGCGGGGATCCCGAGCGACCCCTCGCGCTACGACCCGGTGACGAACCCGACGGCCGCCCGTGAGCGGCGGGACACGGTGCTAAAGGCGCTGCTCGACCAGGGCGACATCACCCAGGCAGAGTTCCTCAGGGCGACCGCCGCCAAGCTGCCCGGGGCAGACGATGTGCACCTTTCCGGCCTGCGCGGCCCGGCGCCCTACTTCACCAACTACGTCGAGCAGCAGCTGATCGACCGCTACGGCTCGGGCCGCGTCTTCGGCGGCGGGCTGCGGGTGAACACGACGATCGACCTCGACGTCCAGCGCATTGCGCGCCAGGCGATCACGAAGTGGCTGACCGATCCGAACGGCCCCTCCGCCGCGCTCGTCGCAGTCGACCCACGCAACGGCAAGGTGCTCGCGATGATCGGCGGCAACAACTACCGCAAGAGCCAGTTCAACCTCGCGGTCCAAGGAGAGCGGCAGCCGGGATCCTCGTTCAAGCCGTTCGTGCTCGCGACGGCGCTGAGGGACGGGATCTCGCCCGACTCGGAGTTCGAGTCCGGGCCGGTGGAGATTCCGCTCGGCGACAAGGTCTGGTCGGTGCACAACTACGAGAACTCCGACCTCGGCCGGATTTCGCTGGCGACGGCGACCGAGGTCTCCGACAACACCGTCTACGCGCAGCTGACGCAGCTGGTCGGGCCGAACAACATCGCGCGCACGGCGAGACGGCTGGGGATAACGAGCCCGCTGAAGAGCTACTTCGCGATCGGGCTCGGCGCCGAAGCAGTCAACCCGCTCGAGATGGCGCGGGCGTTCTCGGCGTTCGCCAACGGCGGCCGGCGCATCGACGGCGCCGCCTTCGGGAACCGGCCTCGCGCGATCTCGACGGTGCGCAACGAGGCCGGCCGGATGGTCGACAACAACGTGCCGGTCCGACGCCCCGTGCTGACCGCCAACACCGCCGCTCTGGAGACGTCGCTGCTCCAGAGCGTCGTGCGGGCCGGCACGGGCAAGCGAGCCCAGCTCGACGACGGCCGTCCGGTCGCTGGCAAGACCGGGACGACCGAGAACTACGGCGACGCGTGGTTCGTGGGCTACACGCCGCAGCTCGTCACCGCGGTCTGGGTCGGCTATCCGACAACCCTGCGGCCGATGCTGACCGAATACAACGGCGACTCGGTCGCGGGCGGCACCTTCCCGGCCCTGATCTGGAAGACGTTCATGCAACGCGCGCTCGCGCACCTGCACGAGCCGCCGCAGGACTTCCCGGGCATCTCGCTGCCGTACTCGGTGTCGCGGAACGTCGTCTACCGCAACGGCCAGCTCGAGCTCGACAACGGGAACTGCCACAACGTCAAGCAACTCCTCTACCTCGCGGACGAGCGGCCGGTGCGCACGGCGAACTGCAAGGTGAACGAGGTCGCGGTGCCGCACGTCGTCGGGCAGAGCATCGCCGCGGCCAACGCGCGGCTCGCGGCGCAGCCGCTGCGGTCGATGTACGTCTACGAACCGGCGCGCCCGCTGCAGAAGCTCGGGGTCGTGGTCGGCCAGATCCCCGCCAAGGGGACGCTCTCCTCGTACGACCGGGTGACGCTCGTGCTCCCGAAGGCGCTGCACGGGGTGGTGCCGAAGGTCGTCGGGCTACGGCTCGGCCGTGCGCGGGCACGCCTCGAGCGAAAGCACTTGAAGTGGAAGGTGGCCGGCCATCCCTCGCCTGCCGCGAAGGTGATCGCCCAGACGCCGCGCTGGGGCGTCGCGGGCAAGCGCGGCCTGGTTGTCACGCTCGTGGTAAAGAAGAACGGCAAAGCCGGCTAGGCCTTCATGGTCGGCATCGCAAGCGATGCCTTAGCGGCTGACGAAGCGTGACCCGGCCTCCACGTAGCGCCACGGCAGCTCGGCCGCCCGCGTGATGCCGATTCGCGGGCCGGCGACCACCTCGACCGGGCGGTCGCGCTCGAAGAGCTCGAACGGCGGACGGTCGAGCGCGAGGCCATCGTGCTCGCGCGTGATCCCGAGCGCCTGGCAGAGCCGGCCCGGGCCGCTGCAGAGGAGCCTCGGGTTCTCCAGTCCGCGCCTCTCGCGCATCCCCTCCAGGCCGTGCGTCGGCTCGAGCGCGCGCACGAGGATCGCGTTGGCGACCCCCACGGCCTCGCAGACGAGGTTCAGGCACCAGTGGATGCCGTAGGAGCGGTACACGTAGGCATGGCCGGGAGGCCCGAACATCGAGGCGTTGCGCGCGGTGCGGCCGCGGTAGCCATGACTCGCCGGGTCTTCGTGGTCGTAGACCTCGACCTCGACGATCCGGCCTCCTACGCCGTCGACGAGCAGCGTCGCCCCGATCAGCTCCGGCGCCAGATCGTGGACGTTGCGCGCGAAGACGTCAGCCGGGAGCGCGCGCGACGTAACGGGTGAAGGCCGGGACGGCAAGGGCGACCACGACGGTACCGATGACGCAGAGGAGCCCGCCCGAGGCGATGGAGAAGCGCAGGCTCGTGAGCGACGCGACGACGCCGGCTTCGACGTTGCCGAGCGCGGGTGAGGCGGCAACCTGGGCGAACTCGATCCCGGAGACGCGGCCTCGCAGCTCGTCCGGCGTCACCGTCCAGAGGATGGTTCCGCGGAGAACCGCGCTGACGTTGTCGGCGGCACCCGCCACGGCGAGCATGAGCAGCGCGAGCCAGAGCGAGTTGGCGAACCCGAAGGCAAAGATCGCCACTCCCCAGAGCGCGGCAGCGATCGCGACGATCAGGCCCTGCCGCCTGACGTGCCCGATCCAGCCGGAGAGCAGCGACGAGGTCAGCGCGCCCGCGTAGGGCGCCGCATACATCAGGCCGAGGACCCCGGCGCCACCGTTGAAGCGCTCGAGTGCAAGTGCCGGAAAGAGCGCCCTGGGCATCCCGAAGACCATTGCGTTCGAGTCGACCAGAAACATCCCCAGCAGTACCTCTCGCTGCTTCACGAAGCGGAAGCCCTCGGCGACGGTGCGGAGGCTCGGGCGCTCTGCGTCACCCGTGGGCTGGAGCGGCGGCAGGCGCCAGACCGACCACAGCGAGGCCGTGAAGGTGCCGGCGTCGAGGAGGTACGCGCCCTTCAGTCCGAGCACCGCGATCAAGACGCCGCCGAGCGCCGGGCCGGCGACGCTCGTGGAGCTGCCGTAGACGTTCTCGATCGCGTTCGCAGTCGCGAGCTCGTGCGGCTCCACGAGGCGTGGGATGACGGTGTTCATCCCGGGAACGCCGAGCGAGAAGAACGACATCGCCAGCGTCACGAGGACGTAGATCGCCCAGACGCGGGGCTGGTCGAGGCTCGCGTTGTAGGCGAACCCGAGCGCGACGAGCGCCAGGAGCACCTCGGTAACGAGCAGCATGCGACGGCGGTCGACGGCGTCGGCGATGGCGCCGCCGACAATCGTCAGGGTCAGCAGCGGGACGAGCTCGCAGATGGAGAGCAGACCGACCTGGAGCGTCGAGTGCGTGAGTTGGTAGAGCTGGAACGGCGCGGCAACGGCGGCGACCTCGCTGCCGAAGGTGGAGATCGTCTGGCCGACGAAGAGGCGGCGGAACGCCGGGTAGCGCCGCAGCGGGCCGAGGTCGATGACCAGCCGGCCGAGGAGGCCGGGCTCGCGGATCTCTGCGGGTTCCACTAAGGCGTCGCTATGCAGGCCTCAGGACGCGTGAGCGTTGCTCGTGCGTCCGTCCGCGGCGGCAAGGTCGCAACGGGTGGCGCCGTGCGCACGACCTCGCCCTAGAAGAGCTTGTCGGCCTCGTCGGGGCGTGCGGACGCCTCGAGCAGGCGGCGCGCGCGGCGGCCGAGGTCGGCGAGGTCGACGCGACCGGTCTGCGACTGCTCGGCGAGGCGCTGCGCGAGGTCGAGCGCATCGTCGAGAAGCGGCTTGCCGATCGCTTGCTCCTGGCCCATGTCGGCGAGAATCGTGCGCTCGGTTCGGGAGGCGACGATCGGCTCGCTGACGCCCTCGACCCAGACCAGCGTGCGGCGGCCGTGGCCCCGGCGCTCGTCACGAATCGGCTCGATCGCGTAGATCTTGTCCGCGCGCGCGTACTTGCCGAAGCCGAGGAAGACCATGCGGTTGGCGTCCGCCATGCGCGGATTATCGCGCGCCCGCGAGACGGGACCGCGAGGGTGAATGTTCACGCGCGCACGCAAGAACCCCAGTCCCCCACCCAGGGTGGGGCTTTCAACCCCGCCTCCCTCGCGGTCGACGCTACCGGGTAGCCGCGCGCGGGTCTGTCACGGCTCCGTGCCGGTTCGGCGCCGGTTCGTCCACAAGCGCGTCAGAGCGCGGCGCGCAGGACGTCCACGACCCGCTCCTGGTCCTCGGCCTCGAGCTGCGGGTAGAACGGCAGCGCGAGCGAGCGCGACGCGAAGTCCTCCGCGACCGGGCACATTCCCTCGCGGAAGCCGTACGCCTCACGCATGTACGGCTGCAGATGCACGCACGGGACGTACTCGGCCGTCCCGATCCCCTGGGCGCGTAGCTCTGCCATCACCCGCGCCCGGTCGGAGCCCCCGGGCAACGCCACGACGTAGACGAACCACGAGCGGCGGTGATCCGCGTCGTCCTCGCACAGGAGCTCGACCTCGACGCCCTCGAGCAGCCGCCGGTACCGCGCCGCCGCGGCGGCTCGCAGCTCGAGCAGCCGGTCGAGCTTCTCCAGTTGCCCGATCCCGATTGCCGCCTGCACGTCCGTCCAGCGGTAGTTGAATCCAAGCCGCACGTGGTGGAACCACGTGCCGCCCTCGTAGGCTCGGCCCTGGTTGCGCAGGCTGCGCACGAGCTGCCACTCGCGCTCGGAGTGCGTGAAGACGACCCCGCCCTCGCCGGTCGCGAGCTGCTTGTTGGGGTAGAAGCCGAACACCCCCGAGGGCCCGTGCGAGCCCACCTGACGCGCCTTGTACTCCGCGCCCAGCGACTCGGCCGCGTCCTGGATCAGCGCCAGCCCGTGCCGCGAGCAGACGGCGCGGATCTCGTCCAGCTCACACGGGTAGCCGAACATGTCGACCGCGACGACCGCCTTCGTCCGCGGTGTGATCGCGGCTTCGAGCGCCGAGGGGTCGAGGTTCAGCGTCCGCGAGTCGACGTCGGCGAACACCGGGACAGCGCCCTCGAAGATGAAGCAGTTCGCCGAGGCCGCGAAAGAGATCGGCGACGTGATCGCCTCGTCTCCCGGCCCCAGGCCGGCGATCTGGGCGAGCAGATGCAGCCCCGCAGTCCCACTCGAAACCGCCGCCACGTACGGCGCACCGATCCGCTCCGCCAGCAGCTCCTCGAAACGGTCGATCGTCGGGCCTAGCGACAGCCGTCCCGAGCGGAGCACCTCGAGGACGAGCTCCTCCTCCCGCTCGTCGAGGAGCGGGCGCGCCAGCGGTACCGCGCGAACGCCGGTGCTCAAGCTTCGGCGGTCGTGGCGGGCGTGGGCGTGGCGTACTCGAGCCACTGGGCCCAGCGCTCACTCCGGCCGCGCGCGGTGTCCAGGTAGGCCTCCTGGATCTCGAGCGTGATCGGCCCGACCCCGATCTGGATGTCGTCGACGGCGCGCAGCGGGGTCACCTCGGCGGCGGTGCCGGTCATGAACGCCTCGTCGGCGAGGTAGAGGTCGGAGCGGATCAGCGACTTCTCGTGCACCGTGTAGCCGAGGTCCTGCGCGATCTGGATGACCGTGTCGCGCGTGATCCCGGGCAGGATCGAGGTCGAGAGGTCGGGCGTGTACAGCTCGCCGTTCTTGACGATGAAGACGTTCTCTCCGGAACCGTCTGCGACGAAGCCGTCGGCGGTCATGAGGATCGCCTCGTCGTAACCGGCGCGGTTGGCCTCGGTTACCGCGAGCATCGAGTTCAGGTAGACGCCGGTCGCCTTGGCGACATGCGGGATCACGTTCGGCCCGATGCGCTCCCAGCTGGAGATCTTGGCGCTGATGCCGTTCTTGAGGCCGTCCTCGCCGAGGTACGCGCCCCAGGGCCAGCTCATGATCACCACGTCGACGGGGTTGCCCATCGCCGAGACGCCGAGCTCTCCGTAGCCGAAGAACGCGATCGGGCGGAGGTAGCACTCCGGGAGGCCGTTCGCCGCGATCAGCTCGTGGCACGCCAGGCGGAGCTCCTCGATCGAGTACGGGAGCTCCATGTTCAGCAGCTTCGCGGAGTTGTCGAGCCGCTTCAGGTGCTCGCTGAGCCTGAACACGGCCGTACCCTTCGAAGTCTCGTAGGCGCGGATCCCTTCGAAGACGCCGGAGCCGTAGTGGAGCCCGTGGGCGCCCACATGGATGCGCGCGTCGGCCCAGTCGACGAGCTCTCCGTTCATCCAGATCTTCTCGGTCTCGCGCACAGACGTCTCCTCTCAGGACGGATGGTAAGGGGCCTGCTCGACGACGTCCATGGGACGACCACGCGAGAGGCGGAGCAGCTCGGTCGGTGACAGCGCGGCCATGTGGCGCTCCGAGCCGGCCCCGACCCAGAGCAGCGGCTGCGACAGGAGCGTGCGCTCGACGAAGACCGCCGAGACGCGTGGCAGGGGAAACGGGCACACCGCGCCGGGCTCGAAGCCGGTCGCGTCGCGCACCTCCTCGCTGCCTGCGATGCGCGCGAAGCGGGCGTCCGCGGCGCGGCCGATCTTGTCCGAGTCGGCGCGGCGGTCGCCGGGAATCAGCGCGACAACCGAGCGGCCGTCGCAGTCGAACACGAGCGATTTCACGATCTGCCCGAGCTCACATCCCGCCGCACGCGCCGCGTCCTTCGCCGTCGGCGTTCCCTCCGGGAACTCCTCGATCCGAACCTCGGCGCGAGCCTCGCGGAGGTAGGAGGAAACGCGCTCGACAGCCTCAGGCCACTCCTTGGTCGCCACGGCCGGAAGGGTACCGGCGCAACCGTTTGCCGGGCTTCGCCGTTCTAGCTCCGAATGGCCCCCCGGTCGGACAACGCTCGCAACGAGGCGTTCTTCCGTGCCGTCAACGAAGGCATCGCGGAGGCGTCCGAGCGCTTCGAGTCGAACGAGGCGGAGTTCCTCTGCGAGTGCGGCGACGCGAACTGCACGCACCGGATCGAGGTGCCGCTGGACGAGTACGAGCACGTGCGCGCGCACCCGACGAGGTTCCTCATCCGCCACGGGCACGTGGAGCCGGAGGTCGAGGAAGTGGTGCGCCGGCGCCGGCGCTACGCGATCGTCGACAAGGTCGATCGCACCGCCGCAGCGATCGTGCGCCGGCTCAACCCGCGGTCCCGCAAGGGGCCGCCTTGACCGAACCGGTCTGAGCGCTATTCGATCAAGGCGGCCCGAGCCTGATCACGTGCGCGTCGTCGAAGCCCTGCTCGCGCACGGCCTCGACGAGTTCCGGCGGCGGCTCGCCGTCGAGTGAGAGCGCCATCAGCGCCTTGCCTCCGCGCCGCGTCCTGGAGACGGCCATGTTGGCGATGTTCACGCCGGCCTCGCCGAAGAGCGTGCCCACGCGCCCGATCACGCCCGGGACGTCGTCGTAGCGGAAGAAGACCATCAGGGGCGCGAGCTCCATCTCGAGCTCGAAACCGAGGGCGTTCACGAGCCAGTGCCGGTTCTCGGTGCCGATCGTCGTGCCCGCGGCGCGCACGCGCTCGCCGTTCGAGGCGATCTCGACCCGAACGAGGTTGGTGAAGTCGCGTGAAGCGCGGCGCCGCTCCTCGGCGACCTCGATCCCGCGCTCGGCCGCGATCACGGGCGCGTTGACGTAGTTCACCGGCTGGTCCGAGCGTCCCTGGAAGGCGCCGTTCAGCGCCGCCACGGTCAGCAGCCGGGTGTCGTAGCCGGAGAGGGCGCCGTAGTACGAGAGCGTGATGCGTTCGGCGCGACCCTCGGCGAGATCCATCGCCAGCCGCCCGAGCTTCGCGGCCAGCGGGACGTACGGGCCCAGCACTTCGAGGTCCTCGGCGCCGATCGAGGGGATGTTGACCGCGTTGCTCACGAGCGCGCCCTCCAGGGCGGCCGCCACCTGCTCGGCGACGATCAGGCCCGCGCGGTCCTGCGCCTCCTCGGTCGAGGCCGCCAGGTGCGGAGTGACGACCACGTTCTCGAGCTCGAGCAGCGGCCCCGAGTACGGCTCCTGCGCGTAGACGTCGATCGCAGCGGCGGCGAGCTTGCCCGAGCGCAGCGCCTCGATCAGCGCTTCCTCGTCGACGAGCTCACCGCGGGCGGCGTTGATCACGCGCGCGCCGTCGGGAAGCTTCGCGATCGCCTCGGTGTCCAGGAAGCCGCGCGTCTCGGCCGTCAACGGCAGATGCAGTGTCAGGAACTCCGCGACCGCGAGCACCTCGTCCGGGCTCTCGGCGCGCTCGGCGCCCAGCTCGCGGAAACGCTCCTTCGCGACGAACGGGTCGTAGGCGACCACGCGCATGCCGAGACCGAGCGCGCGGCGCGCGACCTGCTGGCCGATCCGGCCGAAGCCCAGCACTCCGAGGCTCTTGCCCTCGAGCTCCACCCCGCCCCAGGCCGAGCGCTCCCACCGGCCCTGCTTCAATGCCGCGTGCGCCTGCGGAATGTTGCGCGCGAGCGCGACCAGCAGGCCGACGGTGTGCTCGGCCGCCGAAGTCACGGTGGACTCGGGCGCGTTGGCGACGACGATCCCGCGCCGCGTCGCCGCCTCGACGTCCACGTTGTCGACGCCGACCCCGGCTCGGCCGATCACCTTCAGCCGCTCCGCCCGCTCGATCACATCCGCCGTGAGCTTCGTCGCCGAGCGGATCACGATCGCGTCGTAGTCGCCGATCGTGGCCGCGAGGTCGCCGTTCGAGTCCACGTCGACGTCGAAGCGCTCGCGCAGAAGCTCGACTCCCGCGTCGGCGATCTTCTCCCGGACGAGAACGCGAGCCCGGGTCACACCGGGGTGTGCTCGAATGCCTCGAGCGCGCGGCTGACCGCGACACCGCGCTCGATCTCGGCGCCGAGCTCGACGAGCGCGAGCTCGACCGCCGCCAGCGCGGTCGTGATGTCGAAGACGTCGTAGTAGCCGATGTGGCCGATCCGGAAGATCTTGCCCTTCAGCTCGCCCTGGCCCGGCGCCAGCGTCACGCCGTGGCGGTCACGCAGCAGCAGCACCAGCTCGCCGGAGTCAATCCCCTCGGGTGCGCGCACCGCGGTGACCACCGCCGAGCTGTCGTCATCCGGCGACGAGAGCTCGAGGCCCATCGCCTTGACACCCTCGCGGCAGGCGCGGCCGAGTCGGCGGTGCCGGTCGAAGGCGCCCTCGAGCCCCTCTTCCAGCAGCATCCCGAGGGCCACGTTCAGACCGGCGACGAGGGAGACCGGCGGCGTGACCGGCGCGTCCAGGGTCGCCTGGCCCTTGCGAGTTCGCTCCCAGTCCCAGTAAAAGCGGGGCGACCTCGCGTCGGCGGCCCGCGCCCAGGAGGCTTCGGAAGCGCTGACCATCGCAAGGCCGGGCGGCGTCATGAGCGCCTTCTGCGCTCCCGAGGCGACGACGTCGATACCCCAGGCGTCGGTCTCGAACGGCACAGCGCCGAGGCTCGAGACTGCGTCGACCGCGCTCAGGGCTCCTGCCTCGCGTGCGGCCGCGGCGAACGGCTGTGGGTCGATCACGACCCCGGTCGAGGTCTCGGAGTGGGTGAAGAAGAGGATCACCGCCTCGCGCTCCCGGAGGCGCGCCGCCACGTCGTCGACCGAGGGAATCTCGCCCCAGGCGTAGCGCAGGTGGTCGACCTCGGCGCCGTAGGCCTTGGCGATCGCGGCCCAGCGCTCGCCGAAGTAGCCGGCCGAGACGACCAGCACCGGGTCGCCGGGCGAGAGCAGGTTCGCGGCTCCGGACTCCATCGCGCCGGACCCCGAGCCGCCGAAGAGGAGTACCTCCTGCTCGGTGCGGAAGACCTCGCGCAGCCGCGCGAGCGCCTCCGAGTAGAGCTTGCGGTAGTCCGGTCCGCGGTGGTGGATCACCGGTTGCGCGATCGCCGCCAGCACCTCGGGCGGCGCGGGCGTCGGGCCCGGTGTCATCAGGTAGCGCTTCTCGGCCAAGACCCCGAGGGTAGCGCTACCGGCGGCGGTGCGAGGCCCGCATCACGGCAGGGCGGTGCTCGGATCGACCGCCGCGCCGTGGAGGCGGACCTCGAAGTGCAGGTGTGGGCCCGTCGCGTTTCCGGTCGACCCGACCACGCCGACTTGGGCGCCGGTGGCCACGCGCTCGCCGACGTCGACCGTGACCGTAGAGAGGTGCGCGTACATCGTCCGCACTCGGCGCGCGTGCGCCACGACGACGAGCTTGCCCCAGCCGCCGTCTATCCGGCCGGCGTAAGCGACTCGGCCCGGCGCCGCGGCTCTGACCGTCGTGCCCGCTTTCGCGAGAAGGTCGATGCCGGCATGGAAGTGGTTGCCTCGCGGCCCGAACTCGTTGCCGAGCGGCGCTTCAACCGGCCACGCCAGCGCGATCGGGCACGCGGGGGGCGCGCGCCGAAGCGCGGCGACGGTGCTCAGGCCGGCGACGCCGTCCACGCCGAGGCCCGCCCAGCGCTGGAAACGTCGCACCGCCCGGTCGGTGTGGAAGCCCAGGACGCCGTCGATCGTCGCGGACGGGAAGCCGTGCCACGCGAGCAGGAACTGTAGCGCCGCCACGTCCCAGCCTCGGGCGCCACGGGCCAACAGGCGGCCGCCCAGGACGTGCCGGCCATAGCGGCCGAGCGCCTCACGCGTGTTGGTGCCGATGAGACCGCTGGGTGCGAGCCCGGCTTGCCGCTGGAAGCGCTTGGTCGCCGCGCTCGTCAGCGGCCCCTTCAGGCCGTCGATCGAGCCCGCATAGAGCCCGCGCGCGCGCAGGGCGACCTGCAAGGCAGCGACGCCGGCGTCGCGCGAGGCGCCGGCAGGCGACGGCAGCAGCGCCACGAGGACGACCAGCACCACGGTGAGCCTGAGGCCGCGGGCACCCATACCACTCCTTGTCTCGGACCACTGGCCGGACAGTCCGGCCGCTACCGGGTAAGTACCCCGAGCGCAGGCTCAGGCGCTCAGCTTCTCGCGCAGGCGCTCGTTGACGACCTTCGGGTTCGCCTTGCCGCCTGTCTCCTTCATCACCTGGCCGACGAAGAAGCCGAGCAGACCCTCCTTGCCGCCGCGGTACGCCTCGACCTGCTGCTCGTTCTCGCTCAGGATCCGGTCGATCACCGGGTCGAGCTCGCCCACGTCGGCGATCGCCGCCTCAGCGAGGTAGCGATCCGCCGAAAAACCGGGCGACGCACTCGCCGCGAGCGCCTCCGTGAAGGCCGTGCGTGGGATTTCGCCGCGCCGCTCGATCACCTTTCCGAGCTCATCCGCGTCCACGGCCGCAGGGTCGAGCCCGAGTGCCGCGAGCTCGTTCATGACGACGTTCGCCACCGCTGCGCGCTCACCGGGGATCCGCGAGTAGAGCTCGTCGCGCCCGCTCGTCACGAGGCCCTCCGCGAGAGAGAACCCGACCTCGGCCTCCAGCCGCCGGATCCGTGCCGACGGCAGCTCCGGGAGCTTGCCCCGGGTCCGTTCCACGAGCTCGCGCGACGGCTCGAGCGGCACCAGATCGGGCTCCGGGAAGTAACGGTAGTCCTGCGCCTCCTCCTTCGAACGCAGCGGCGGCGCCGACTCGTTGCCCGGGTCGAAGTGCAGCGTCTCCTGCTCGACCTCGCCGCCCGACTCCCAGATCTCGACCTGCCGCCGCACCTCGCGCTCGATCCCCTTGGCGGCGAAGTTGAACGAGTTCATGTTCTTCAGCTCGGTACGCGTCCGGAGCTCGTCCGAGCCCTCGGGCCGCACCGACACGTTGACGTCGAACCGCAGCGAGCCCTTCTCCATCTCCGCGTCCGAGATGCCGAGCTCGACCACCGTTTGCCGCAGCAGCTGCAGGAACTGCTTCGCCTCCTCGGCCGAGCGGATGTCCGGTTTCGTCACGATCTCGACGAGCGGTGTGCCGCAGCGGTTGAAGTCGACGAGCGAGCGGTCCGCGCCGTGGATCCGGCCCTCGGCGCCGCCGACGTGGATCGTCTTCGCGGCGTCCTCCTCGAGATGGGCGCGTTCGATCCCGACCACGGCGTCGCCTTCGGGGCCCGGGACCGTGAAGGCCCCGTCCACGCAGAGCGGCTCGTCGTACTGGGAGATCTGGTAGCCCTTGGGGTTGTCTGGGTAGAAGTAGTTCTTGCGGTGGAAGATCGCCCGGTCGGGGACGCGGCAGCCGAGCGCGTGCCCGAGCAGGATCGTCCAATCGACCGCCTTCCGGTTCGGCACGGGCAGCGCGCCCGGGAACGCCAGGCAGACCGGGCACGTGTGCGTATTCGGCGGGTCGAAGTACGCCACCTCGCACCTGCAGAACATCTTCGTCCGCGTCTTCAGGTGGACGTGGATCTCGAGGCCGATGACCGGTTCCCAGTTCACTTCAAGCGCTCCGGGACGAAGTCGAAGCCGATCACGCGCTCGAGCGCGTGGCCTGCCCGGAAGAGCAGGTTCTCCGAGAACTGCGGGCCGATCAGCTGGAAGCCGACGGGAAGCCCCTCGGAGAGGCCGCACGGAATCGAGAGGCCGGGCAGACCGGCCATGTTCGACGGGATCGTGAGCAGGTCGGCCGCGTACATCGCGAGGGGGTTCGCGGTGCGGGCGCCGAGCTCGAAGGCGACCGTCGGTGACGTGGGGCTGACCAGCACGTCGAACTGCTCGAAGGCGGCGTCGTGCTCCTGCCGGATGACGGTGCGCACCTTCTGCGCCTGGCCGTAGTACGCCTCGTAGTAGCCGGCCGAGAGCGCGTACGTGCCGAGCATGATCCGGCGCTTGGGCTCGTCGCCGAAGCCGGCGTCGCGCGTGCGGTCGTACATCGTGCGGACGTCGCCGTTCTCCACGCGCAGGCCGTAACGGACGCCGTCGTAGCGCGCGAGGTTGGACGACGCCTCCGAGGGGGCGATCAGGTAGTAGCAGGGCAGGCCGTACTCGACCGATCGCGGGAGGCGGCACTCCCCCACCTCGGCGCCGAGCTCACGAGCGAGCTCGATCGTGCGGTTGACCGCCTCGGTCACGCCGGGCTCGATTCCATCCGCTTCGTTCAGCTCCTTGGGGACGCCGATGCGCAGGCCCTCGAGATCCTCGGCCTCGGGGATCTCGATCGGCTCCGGGAGCTCGACGGTGGTCGAGTCGGCGGGGTCGCGGCCGGCGATGACCCGGTGCAGGAGCGCGCAGTCGCGCACGGTCTTGGCGATCGGCCCGACTTGGTCGAGGCTCGACGCGAAGGCGACGATCCCGAAGCGCGAGACGGTGCCGTAGGTCGGGCGCAGGCCGACGACCCCGCAGAGCGCGGCCGGCTGCTTGATCGACCCGCCGGTGTCGGAGCCGAGCGCCCAGGGGGCGAGCCCGGCGGCGACCGCGGCGGTCGAGCCGCCGGAGGAGCCGCCCGGGACGCGGCCCGGGTCCCACGGGTTCCGCGTCGGGCCGTAGGCCGAATTCTCCGTCGACGAGCCCATCGCGAACTCGTCGAGGTTGGTCTTGCCGAGCAGCGGCAGGCCTGCGTCCTTGCAGCGGGCCGCGACGGTCGCATCGAAGACCGGCTTGTAGCCGGCGAGGATCTTCGAGGCCGCGGTCGTCTCGACGCCGCGCGTCGAGATCACGTCCTTGAGCGCGATGGGGACGCCGCCGCCTACAGGTTCGTCGACGGTGCAGAGGTAGGCGTGGAGCTCGGGGTCGCGCTCGGCGATCGCGTCCGAGTACGCGCGGTGCAGCTCGGCGCCGCTGACCTCGCCGCGCTCGATCAGGCCGATCGCTTCTTCGGCTGTCAGCCGCAGCGTGTCGATCACGCGACCGGCGTCCCCCAAACGTCCCCCAGGGGTCCCCCGGGACCCCTGCAGACACCGTAGCCGCCGCGGGGGCACGGGTCTGTGCCGGGGTTGTGACGGAAGCGGAACATCTCGACCGGCACCGCTCGACCCCTCAGGCGGCAGGCACCCGAAAGAGGTCGTCCTCGCGATCGGGCGCGTTCCTAAGCGCGTCCTCGACCGCAAGCGACGGCGTCGGCTCGTCCTCGGCCCACACGTTCGAGAGTGCGAGCGGGTGCAGCGTGGCCTCCACCCCGCTCAGGTCCAGCTCCGACACCTTCCCGACCGCCTCCAGGATCGCGTCGAGCTGACCGGCGAAGCGGTCCAGCTCCTCGTCGGTCAGCGCGAGCCTCGCCAGCCGCGCGACGTGCACCACTTCATCCCGCGAGATCGCCATCCGCGTCCATCCTTCCAAAAAAGAACGGGGCCCCTTTCGGAGCCCCGCCAGCTTTCGGTTCCAGAAAGGGTCTAGATCGCCTGCACGTTCGCCGCCTGCAGGCCCTTATCGCCCTGCACGACGTCGAACTCGACCTGCTGACCCTCGGTCAGCGACTTGTAGCCTTCCCCTGCAATCGCCGAGAAGTGGACGAAGACGTCTTCGCCGCCTTCGCGCTCGATGAAGCCGTAGCCCTTCTCGTTCGAGAACCACTTGACGGTGCCCTTGGGCAAAACGTTCTCCCTTCGTACCAACAAACAACGACGGCCCGGGCACCGAGCCGCCGACCTACTGTGAAGCGGCGGGAACGTTAGCCGGGCTACTCCGGAAACGCAAGGAGCTTTCGGCGATACCTGGCCGCCCGGACCGTGTTCTGAAGCAGCATTGCGATTGTCATCGGGCCGACGCCTCCCGGCACGGGCGTGATGAAGGCCGCGTGGGTCGCGGCGTCCGGATCGACGTCGCCGATGATGCCGTTCTCCGTCCGGTTGATGCCCACGTCCACGACTGCCGAGCCCGACTTGACCATGTCGGCCGTGACGATCTCCGGCCTTCCAGCCGCGACCACGAGCACATCCGCGTCGAGCGTGTAGCGCTCGAGGTCGTCGGTCCGCGTGTGGCAGATCGAGACCGTCGCGTTCGCCTGCAGCAGCAGGTGCGCGACGGGCTTGCCGACGAGCGCGCTGCGTCCGACGACAACGGAACGGGCGCCTTCGAGGTGGATCTTGTGCTCCGCCAGGAGCGCCATCACGCCTAGCGGCGTGGCCGGCACGAGCGTCGGCCGGCCGAGGTACAGGTGCCCTGCGTTGAACGGGTGGAGGCCGTCGACGTCCTTGACCGGAGCGATGGCGCCGATCACACGGTCCTCGTGGATGTGACGCGGCAGCGGCAGTTGGACGAGGATCCCGTCGATCTCGTCGTTCTCGTTCAGCCCGGCGATCTCGGCGAGCAGCTCGTCCTCGGACGTGTCGTGGCGGAGCTTGCGGTCGACGGCCGCGATGTCGACGTCCGCGGCCGCCTCGTGCTTGCGCGCGAGGTAGATCGTCGACGCCTCGTCCTCGCCGACCTGAATCGTCGCCAGCCCGATCTGCCCGAGCCCCTTGACGTCCTCGGCGACCTGCGCGCGGATGCGCTCCGCGAGCGGCCGACCGTTCATCAGGGTGGCTGTCAAGGAATGGGCAGCTCGACGTCGCTGACGTCGAGGCCGAGCGACTGCGCGAGGCGGATGCCGATCTCGATGTCCTCCTTCAGCTTCTCGATGTCTCGCGAGCGCATGGCGGAACCGATGAACGCGCGCTCCTTCGGCCGCCAGAGCGCGTGCTGGACGAAGGTCGGCAGCAGCCGGTTCGCAGCGTCGACGAGCGCGCGCTTCGTCTTCGTGTCCGCGCCGTGGAGGAGCACCTTTTCGTAGGCCATCCCGGCGCCGTGATGGATGCCGTCGTCGGTCGTCAATCGGTTGCAGAGGTCCTCGAGCACCGTCCCGCGCGAGGCGCGGGCGATCAGCCGGAAGCGCGAGATGATCAGCCGCTCGTAGAAGACCTGCATCTGGAAGACCTTCTCCTCTAGCGTGTCCGCCTCGAGCGTCATGTGCGCGAGCTCGTCGAGATAGGGGTCGCGCTCGGCCGTGCCCCCCGCCTCCTCGATCAGCTTCAGCCACGCCTCCGTGTGGCGCGACTCGTCCTGCACCATCGTCGAGTAGTAGAGCTTCGCCTCGGCGTCGGGCGCGATGTTCAGGAGCTGCGACGACATCTCGCACGCGAGCATGTCCGCCTGCAGCTGCTGAGTAAGGACCGAACGCCACAGGTCCTTGCGGCGGGCCTGGCGTTGCGGGGAGCCCTTGCCCTCGGGAATCGGCGGCAGCTCGCCCCACGGCAGGTCGCGTACCTGCCATTCCTGGCGCTTGGCCAGCTCGTAGAAGCGGAGGACGCCGGCGAACGCTTCGCGCTCTTTGCGCTCCTGGTCGATGACCGCCTCGGTCGGCACGCCCGGACCTTATCGTCAGGGAATGCGCGTCGAGTTCGAGGTCGGCGACCTGACCGAGCAGCAGGTCGACGCGATCGTGAACGCCGCCAACGAGTCGCTGCTGGGCGGAGGCGGCGTCGACGGCGCGATCCACCGCGCCGGGGGACCGGAGATCCTCGCCGAGTCGCGGACGCTGGGCGGTTGCGCTACCGGCGAGGCGAAGGCGACAACCGCCGGACAGCTGCCGGCGCGCTGGGTGATCCACGCGGTCGGGCCGGTGTGGCGCGGCGGTGGCCGACGCGAGGCCGAGCAGCTCGCCTCAGCCCACCGCCGAGCGCTCGAGGTCGCCCGCGATCTCGGCGCACACACGATCGCCTTGCCCGCGATCTCCTGCGGCATCTACGGCTATCCGCCCGAGCTTGCGGCGCCTGTGGCGGTCGGCGTCCTCGACGAGTTCGAGCAGGACTTCGAGCTCGTCCGCTTCGTCTTCCTCGACGAGGCGCTGCGAGACCTCTTCGCCGCTGCCCGCGAATAAGCTCCGCTCCGTGGAGCCCCGCAAGTGGCCGCGCAAGAACGACGCCGAGTCGATCCAGGCGCGGCAGGAGGCGCTCGGGCTGGACGGTGAGGTGACCCGCGTCGACCTCGAGCCGTTCACGCGGGCCCAGGAGATGCTGACCGGCGCCGCGGTGATCCCGGTCGCGGTGGTCGGGCCGCTCGAGATCGAGTTCGGCGAGTACGAGCTGCGCGAGCCCGACGGCGCGGTCGTCGAGACCGGTCGCGCGCGCGACTCCGTCTTCGTCCCGCTCGCGCACACCGAGGGCGGGCTCTCGGCATCTCTGCACCGTGGGGCGCGGGCGGTGGCCGAGTCCGGCGGCTTCCGCACCTACGTCCTCGCCGACCGGATCACGCGCGCCTCGTGCTTCGTCTGCGACTCGGCCGCAGAGGCGATCGAACTTGCGCGCTGGATCGAGAGCGAGGTCGACGCGATGCGCGAGTGGCTCGAGCAGCAGGACGATCCGTCGCTGTCGAAGTTCGCACGGCTGCGCGAGGTGAAGACGCACGTCGTGGGGCCGATGTGCCACGTCCTCTGGCGTTGGACGACCGGCGACGCCGTCGGCGCAAACATGATGACGCGCAACGCCTACGTGCTGAACATGGGCTACGTGATGGAGCGGGCGCCGGTAACGCCGGAGCGCTCGATCCTCGAGGCGAACATGGGCGGCGACAAGAAGCCGTCGTTCGAGTACTTCCAGAGCGGCCACGGGAAGACGGTGGTCGCCGAGGCGACGCTGACCGAGGACGCCGTCCGCCGCGTGCTGCGGACGAAGCTCGAGGACCTCGAAGAGCTCGCCTGGGCCGGCACGCACGGCGCGGTCGCCTCGGGAATGCAGTCGGTTGCCTTCACGCCCGCGACTGCGATCGCCGCGGTCTTCGCCGCCACGGGCCAGGACCTCGGGATGGTCGGCACGAGCTCGATGTGCCACGGCGCCGAACGGCGGGTCGAGGACGGCCTGCAGGTCTCGCTCCGCCTCCCCGGGCTCGAGGTGGCGACCATCGGCGGCGGCACCACCCTCCCGTTCGCGCGCCGCTGGCTCGAGCTGCTCGGCTGTGCCGGCGCCGGCAAGGTCTACCGCTTCGCGCAGATCGTCGCCGCGGCCACGCTCGCGCTGGAGATCTCCGCCTCGGCCGCGATGGCCACAGCGGGCTCGGCCGAGTTCTTCCGCGCACACCACGAACGCGGGGGTCTTCGCTAGATCGAGTGATTGACGCGTCGGCCCCACTGCCGATCATGTGACAAAAGCGACGTATCTGCGGCCAGAACCCGAGGTGAGCGAAATGCTTCGAATCTGGCTCATGGCGATGCTCGCGGCAGCGATGTTCGGCGTGGTTCGCCACACCGACGTCCTCCACCGTGCCGGTTTGACGGGCTACTGCACCACGGCCCCTCGTCCCGCAGGCACAACGGGCCACTGGCGCACGTGCGAGAAAGGCGTGCTCGACGGCCGTCCCGATCTCTCCCACAAGCGGTGCACGCTGCGCGGGCAGAACGGCTCGGTGGAGTACTGGCGCTGTCCTGCACGCGTGAGGTCGGCACGGCTCGGCTAGCGTCTGGCGCGTGCTGCGCGAGGTAGCCGAGTACCCGAACTGCTTCGGCCCGCTCGGGCCCGGCGGGGAGCGGATCGAGACCGATCGCTACACGCTCTGCCTCGGCCCTGGCTCGACGTGGAACACCGTCCAGCGGCAACGCTTCGCGCTGGGGGAACTCGACGATGTGCTCGAGGAGGTTCGCGCGCACCTGCGCGACCGCAATCGCACGCAGACCCAGTGGGAGGTCGGCAGCTCGGCTCCTGCGGGTCTCGTGGACGCGCTGCTCGAACGCGGCATCGGGTTCGACAAGGACCCCTACGCCGTCGCGCTCGTCCTCACGAGCGAGCCGCCGCCGCCACGCCAGGGCATAGTTGCGCGGCAGATCGAGACCTTCGAGGAATACCTCGACGCGAACGCCGTCCAGTGGGAGGCCTTCGCCACGCCGCCCGAACAGATCGAAGAGTCGAAGAGGCTTCTCCCCAAGCTATTCCGCGAAAGCGTGAACCTCCGCCACGCCGTCTGGCTCGACAGGGAGCTCGTGTGCACGGGCACCTCGGCGCCGACGGAGCACGGCCTCCTGCTCTACGGCGGCGCGACGCGCGAGTCGGCCCGTGGCCGCGGCGCCTACCGCGCGCTGATCCGGGCCCGCTGGGACGACGCCGTCGCCCTGGGCACGCCGGCCCTG
>Ga0207428_10002021_pt1 | contig 20499 bp, 17 predicted proteins | sample RhiMethybrSRZTD1_FD_187600 | JGI IMG/M metagenome (GOLD analysis project Ga0207428, IMG submission 187600) | Populus rhizosphere microbial communities from Tennessee, USA - Rhizosphere MetaG P. TD hybrid SRZTD1 (SPAdes) (version 3) | ecosystem: Host-associated > Plants > Roots > Rhizosphere >...
AGGCACCCACGGCCAGGCTGGATGATCAAGTGCCACGCGATTGACCGACACGTTCTCGGCCCGTCGTCCCGACGCGTCGATCGTGACCTCGATCGTGGTGACCGCTTCGGGACGGACGACGATGTCCAGTGCGGTGAGATCGCTGCCGGGACTGACGGTGATCGGCGTCGCCAGCGACGCGTCCGACACGCCCGGATAGTAGACCGGCAGAAACGCCATCGTCCGCTCGGCGTCCGGGCTGGCGGTCATACGAAGATCCTGCCCGTAGGGACGCTCGTCGACGACGAGCAGGTAGTCGTCGGGCACGATGTCCGCGAAGCGGAACTCACCGCGAGCATTCGTCCGAATCGAATAGACCGAGACAACGATGGCCCTCTTCGGCAGAAGTGAAACGGTTCCTTCCATCGCGTCGCCGAATTGATCGCGAAGTCTTCCGCCGATCGCCCCGTTGTTCGCCAACGCGAGGCCGAGGTTCGTCAGCCGCTGACCGGGCGCGAGATCGATCGTGGCCGCGGCGGGCAACGCGGCGGGCCTGCGCGTACCGTCAAGGACCGAGCGGTCCCGCGTCGCGAAGAGCTCGAACCGGCCCCGCGGCAAGTGATCGATCTCGAACCGGCCCGATTCGTCAGTGGCGACGGTGCGGAGGATGCTCGAGACGTCTGACAACCCCACGGTCACGTAGGGCAGTCCGCGCCCGTCGCGATCGCGGACGATCCCGCTCGCGGTGGCCGGATTGGCATCAGTCCACAGCGCCTTGTTGATGGGGCGCGGCGGCGGAGCGGCCGGCTTGAGGGTGACGGTCATGTCCACGCCGGCACGGTCCGCGCCGGCGGCCACGTCGATGACGGTGGCGCCGTCGGCGGTCAGCGAGTCCGGAAAAAATACCGGATCGTGCACGCGCGGCGATCTCGCGGCCGCACCCTCGACGAACACCAGGTAGAGATCTTCCTCGAGCTTGCCGATCACATAGCGTCCCGCATCGTCAGTGCGCGCCGTTTCCCCCGGCAGGAGGTTCCAGGGCTCGTTCGGCGGCACTGCAGCCAACGCAACGGCCCGGAGCGTCGCGTCGGGTACCGGCTCACCGAATTGATCAACGATGCGGCCGGAGATCGTGGCTTCCGGTCTGAGCGCGACGCGCAAATCGTTGCGCCGGGTTCCGGGAGCGAGATCGAGCGGCTTGATGTCGGCATTCAGGAACCCGGTCTTCGAGGCGCGAAGGCCTATCGAACCGGGTGGCAAGTCGCGAAAGACGAACCGGCCGTCGGGTCCGGAAAAAAATGCCGCCAGGGTGTTTACGGCACCGCCCTGAACCGCGTTGGCCAGCACGACGACGCCGCGGAGGGGCTCGTTGGTCCTGGCGTCGATTACGCGTCCCTCGAGGAACACCGTGCGCCGCGCGTCTTGCAGTCCGCCAGCCGGCAACGACGCGGTCGTCACCATCAGTACCGCGACAAGCCATCGCGCCACTGAAGCCATAAGCAGCACAATTCTAGCGCCGGTGCGCTAAAGCGTTTTCGACAACCGTGTCGCCTGCTGCTGGCTGCCCGCGACTACTGGAGCCGGACCTGGACCTTCGCGGCCGCCCGCGCGCCGATCGTGGCCGGGCGGCCCGATTCGGACACCAGGTGGACGGTTTCGGCGGACTCGTCACGCGAATCCACGCGCGTCCGACGGCCAGGCACGAGCTCGTACTGTTCGACGAACCGCAGGAATCCGGGGTCCTGGTCGAGGACGCGGGTCACTTCGAGCGCCACGCCGGTCGGCGCGCTGAGCAGGTCGAGGTAGTCAGGCGTCGAGATCCGTCCTTCCGCGGTGGGAATCGGATCGCCGTGCGGATCGACCGACGGGCGTCCGAGCATCTGATCGATTCGATCGATCAACCGCTCGGAGACGGCGTGCTCGAGCCGCTCCGCCTCGTCGTGTACTTCGGCCCAGCTCATGCCGAGCACCTTGACGAGAAACAGCTCGATGAGCCGGTGCCGCCGCAGGACCATGCTCGCGAGTTTTTCGCCCGCCGGCGTGAGCCGCACGCCCATGTACGGCTCGTAGTGGACCAGCCCCGACTCCGACAGCGTCTTGACCATCGTCGTCGCGGTTCCCGGGACGACGCCGAGCGCGGATGCGAGTTGCCCCATGGGCACGAGGTCCTCGCCCTGACCGAGCGTGCCCTGCGCGAGGAAGATCGTCTTCAGGTAGTTCTCGACCGTCTGCGACGGAAGCATTGCGTCATTATGTTCCGCAATGGCGCGACCGCTGGCCACCGCGTTCGACACGCCCGAAGCGAAGCGGCGCTACGTCCGCCGGCTGTTCGCGACGATTGCGGATCGGTACGACTTCATCACGCGGTTTCTGTCGTTCGGCCGCGATCGCCAATGGAAGGTCCGGCTGGTGGACCGCGCGGGCGTGCAAGCCGGCTGGCGCGGGCTGGATCTGGCCTGCGGCACCGGAGACATCGCGTTCGAGGTGGCGCGCCGCGGGGCGACGGTGCTCGGACTCGACGTCACGCACCGGATGATCGCCCTGGCGCGGGCCAAAGCGGTTGCCGGCGATCGGACGTCCTGGGTGGTGGGCGACATGCTCGCGCTGCCGGTGCCCGACGCGGACCGGCATCTGGTCACGACCGGCTACGGATTACGCAACGTGCCCGATCTTCCGGGAGCGCTGGCGGAGATTCACCGCGTGCTCAAGCCCGGCGGCGTGTTGTGCTCGCTCGATTTCGATCGTCCGGAGGCTGCCTGGCTGCGTGCGATTTATCTCGGCTATCTGACGGCGATCGGGTCGACGCTTGGCTGGGTGCTGCATCGCGATCCGGACACCTACCGGTATATTCCCGCGTCGATCCGGCGGTATCCTGGGAGCCGCGGTGTCGCGGCGCTCATGCGCGCGGCCGGGTTCACTGACGTGGAGCACCTGCGCGTCCTTGGCGGGCTGATGGCCATTCACGTGGCACGCAAGGGGACGGGGTAGAATTCCTCCACCCGTCATGGACGTCTCCGAGCTCAGAAAACGCATTCTCCACGCCCTCGACGCCGCGCGAAAGGATGCCGTCACGCGCCGGACCGAGGTGGACGAGGCCTCGCGCGCGTACGAGCAGTTCCTCGAGAACATCGCCGCGCCGCTTTTGAAGCAGGCGCAGGCCGTGCTCCGGGCCGAGCAGCAGCAGTTCACGGTCCACACACCGGCCGGCAGCATCCGGCTCGTCTCGGACAACGCGCCACAGACCTTCGTCGAGTTCGTCCTCGACGTGTCGCCGCGCGTGCCGCAGGTGCTCGGCCGCGTCAGCCTCACGCGCGGCCGTCAGGGCGTGGTCGTCGAAGAGCGCCCGCTCGCGCCCGGCAAACCGGTCGCGGAGCTGGTCGAGGACGACGTGGCGCAGTTTCTGGTGACGGAGATCCCGAAGCTGATCGTGCGGAGTTAATCAAATCCTTCCGCGTCTCTCTCGGGCCGTCGGGCGGGTCGGGGTTCGACCCGCCGACCCGGCGCGGCTCACAGCCCGAGCCGCGCTACGGAAGCAACGCCGGCGCGGATTGCAGCCCAATCCGCGCTACAGAACCGCCCCGCGCGCGACCAGCTCAGCGATTCGTTCAGCCGACATCCCGAGGTCATCCGACAGGACCTGCCGAGTGTGCTCGCCCAGCCGTGGCGGCGCGGTGCGGACGGCGCCGGGCGTCGCCGAGAGTTTCACCGGCAGACCGAGCACCCTCAGCGCGCCAATCGTCGGATGGTTGACGGTCTCGACCATCTGGCGCGCGATGATCTGCGGATCGCGCAAGGCCTCGTCTACCGATCGGACCGCGCCGCAGGGGACGCCGGCGGCGCGGAGCCGCGCGACGAGCGGATCGCGCGCCATCGGACGCAGCGCCGTCGCGAGCCGCGCGCGCAGTTCGTCATAGGCGCGCACGCGCCCCTCGTTCGTCCGGTAGCGCACGTCGCCGCCGAGCGCGTCGAAGCCGAGCGCGGCGCAGAACTTCTGCCACTGGCTGTCGTTGCCCACCGCCAGCACGAGCACGCCGTCGGCGAGGTCGAACGTGTCGTACGGCGCGATCGACGCGTGGCGGTTGCCCAGACGCGACGGCGTTTCGCCCGCTGCCAGCACGCGCTCGGCCTGGTTGGTCAGCAGCGCCGCGACCGTGTCGAGCAGGCTGACGTCCACCCATTGGCCGCGCCCGGTCCGGCCGCGCGCGATGAGCGCGAGCAGCAGTCCCTGAAACGCGAACATGCCGGCCGCGATGTCTCCGATCGCCACACCCAGGCGTACCGGCGGTCCATCCGGCGTGCCGGTCACGCTCATCAGTCCTCCCTCGGCCTGCGCGACCGCGTCGTAGCCGGGCTCGAGTCGGCGCGGCCCGTGGTGGCCGAAGCCGGAGATCGAGACGTAGATCAGCCGGGGGAATCGGGCGGCGAGCGCTGCGTGCCCGAACCCCAGCCGGTCGAGCGCGCCGGGCCGGAAGTTCTCGACCAGGACGTCGGCACGCGACACGAGTGCGTCGAGGATCGCGCGGCCCGCGTCTGATTTGAAATCGACCGCGACGCTTTCCTTGTTGCGATTGATGCTGAGGTAGTACGCGCTCTCGCCGCCGACGAACGGCGGGCCCCACGCGCGCGTGTCATCGCCGCGATCGGGATGCTCGATCTTGATCACACGCGCGCCCATGTCGGCGGCGAGCATGGTGCAGTACGGCCCGGAGAGGACGCGCGACAGATCGAGGATCGTCAGGCCGCTCAGCGGAGCTTCGGTCATAATCGGATCGATGTCCTGGCCTTCGGTCGTCGTCTATTTGTGCCCCAGTTGACGGCCGTGCGAGCAGGTGAAAGAGTTTCTTTCACGAGCCGGCGTGCCGTTCGCTGTCAAAGACGTCGAAACTGACCTCGACGCGTATCACGATCTCATTGCCCGCGGCTTCCGCGCCGTGCCGGTGACGTTCGTCGGCGACGCTCCCGGCGTCGCTATCAAAGGGTTCAACGAAGCGGACCTCCGCGCGGCGATCGGAATCTGACCAGGCCGACGAGGCCAGAGTGCACCGGACTTCGTTGGACTTGCCGGACCTCAAGCCGTGCCAGACCTCAAGGATGGCCGGACGTCAAGGATCGCCTGATCTTCACCAGATCAGACACCAATGCGTACGCCGTCTGCTCGAGCCCGCCGTCGCGCTGCGTGATCACCATCCGCCCGAGCGGCCACGTGTCCAGTTCCAGCGCGTTCGCCTGACCATCGAGGCTGCCGAGCGGATCGGTCGGCTCCAGTTCCTGCAACTGCACGCGCACGTCCGCCTCTCGACCGCGGCCGGATCCGGACGCGACGAGCTTCAGCCGTCGGCCTGCGGCGCGCGCCGCGGCCGCCCGCGCCGCCGTCCCGGGTCCGACCCCCTCGCGCACGACTCGCAGCGGGGTTGTCTCCGCGGCCAGGAGGACGTTGGCCAGTGCCGCCGCTTTCGCCGCCGCGTCCCATCCATCCACGTCGAGCGACGGGTCCGCCTCGGCGATGCCGGCCGTCTGCATCCGCGACAACGCGGCGTCGAACGGCTCCCCCTGTTCCATTCCGGTCAGGATGTAATTCGTCGTGCTGTTCACTACTCCGCGGAATCCGCGGATGGTGACACCGGGCATCGTCTCGCGCACCAGGTTGAACACCGGCACGCCGTCCATCACGGCGCCCTCGAAGAGAAAGGAGACCCCTGCGGACGCGGCCTCCTCGCTGAGCGCCTGGTAGGCAAAGGCGACCGGGCCTTTGTTGGCGGTAATGACGTGGGCGCCGGCCGCGAACGCTGCGCGGACATGGGAAATCGCCGGCTCCCCAGACCGGATATCGAGGGTCGTCGTCTCAACCAGTACGTGGGTCTCGACGCCCTGGGAGCGCAGTCGCGCGCACCACTCCAGCGCCGAAGGCACTGACGCCGGCCCAACTGCGTCGCCTTTGGCGAGCCTGTGTGCGACGCCCCCGCCGTCGAGACCCGCGCTATCGAAGACGTTGCCCTGCCGTCGCGTCATCACGCCGACGACGGTCGGGGCGATGTCCAGCGCCGCCAACTCATCGCGGAGCTCGTCGAGGAGCGCGACGAATCTCCGCCCGACGTTGCCGAATCCCACCAGCAGCAGTCCGATCTTCATTCGTGTCCCGGCGCGGCGTAGAGTGTACAGGGAGATCCGTTCATGAGACGTGAGGTGGCTTCGTTCCTCGGCGTGCTGCTCGCCGTCGCGAGCCCGGGCTTTGCGCAGACGCCGGTCCAGGCCCCGGACGTGCCGGCCGTGATCGCGCGCGGGCAGGCCACGGTCAAGCGGGCGCCCGACCAGGCGTGGGTGTCAATCAGCGCCGAGTCGCGCGCCACGACCCCGGGCGAGGCCCAGCGAGTGGCCGCCGAGGCCATGACCTCGGTGCAGTCGGCGCTCGGCAAAGCGGCGCTGCCGGCCGACGCGATCAAGACGACCGGGTATTCGCTGCAACCCGACCTCGAGTGGAACAACGGCCGGTCGCGCGTTCGCGGCTACATCGCCCGGAACGAGATCGAAGTGCGCGTGGACGCGCTCGACAAGCTCGGTGGTGTGATCGACGCGGCCGGCGCGTCGGGCGCCACCTCGATGTCCGGACTCCGCTTCGATCTGAAGGATCGTGCGACGGTCGAGCGGGAAGCGCTCCGGCTGGCCGTGCAGGATGCGATGGCGCGCGCGAAGGCGATGGCGGCCGGAGCGGGCGCGTCGCTCGGCAACATCCTCAAGATCGACGAGCACGTCGAAGGCCCCGGTGCCGTGCCGTTCATGACGGCGCGCACCATGTCGGCGGCGCAGCCTCAGGCGCCGACGCCCATCACGCCGAGCGACGTCAGCATTCAGGCGCAGGTGTCGGTGACCATCGCGATCAAGTAGCCACCGTCACGATCGCCGGAGAAAGAGCGGCGTCAGCTCGTCATCGTCGTCCTGGTCGCGATCGGCGGCCAGCTCAGGCTTCGTCACTTTTCTGAGTGTCAGCGTGATCGGCTCCGGCACGTCGAGCTCCTTTGTCGAGCTCACGCCGAGATCCTTGAACCGTCGCGCGCCGGGCAGGACTTTCTGCTCGAGCGAGCCCACGAACTTGTCGTAGCCGTCGGCGGCGTATTTCAGTCCTTCGCCGACGCGTTCGAGGTGTTCGACCATTGTCGCGAGCCGCTCGTAGAGCTCGCGGCCGATGAGACGGATTTCCTCGGCGTTTTCAGCCAACCGTTCCTGCTTCCACCCGTAGGCGACCGCCTTGAGCACGGCGAGCAGGGTCATCGGCGTGGCTGGAATCACCCGCAGACTGGCGGCCTGATCGAGGAGCGTGCCGTCCTGCTCGAACGCCGCCGCGAGGAGCGGCTCGAGCGGCAGGAACATGACCACGAATTCGGGGGTCGGCTGAAACTGCTTCCAGTATTCCTTGGCGCCGAGCGATCGGATGTGGTCTCGCACCTGGCGGGCGTGCAGCGCCAGCTGGTCTTGACGTTCTTCGTCCGATTTGGCGTTGGCCGCCGCGAGATACGCGTCGATCGGCACTTTCGAATCGACGACGATCCGGACGTTCCCAGGCAGCCGCACGACGAGATCCGGCGTGTACCGCGTGCCGTCTTCGGCCGTGGCGAAGTCTTTCTCGACGAAGTCGCACTGCTCGAGCATCCCGGCCAGCTCGACGATGCGCCGGAGTTGAATCTCGCCCCACTTGCCGCGGACGTTCGGGGATTTGAGCGATCGCGTCAGGCCTTCGGTCGCGAGCCGGAGCTGTTCCTGGGTCTGCTGCAGGCCGAACAGTTGCGTCGAGACCGCCTGGAAGGATCCCTCGCGCGCCTTGTCCACGTCGTTCAAATACGACTGGACGCGGGTGAGCGCCTCGCGCACCGGCTGCAGGACGGCGTCGGCGTTCTGGATGAAGTCGGAGCGGTTCTCCTTGAGCGCGTCGCGTGACAACGAGGCAAACGACTCGCGCAGCTGCGCCTGGGCGTCGGCCAGCATCGTTTTCTGCTCGTCGGCCAGCCGCCGGGTGGCCTCGAGCTCGGCCGAGAGCCGGTCCGCGTCGGCCGCCAGACCGGCCTCGCGTTCGGCGGCGACCCGGCGCGTCACCTCGAGATCGCCGGAGAGGCGCCCCTGGCGCGCGATCATCACGGCCGCGACGACCGCGCCGCCGAGTACGGCGCCCGCGACACCCGCGAGGAGCGTTTCGATCATGGTCCAGATTGTACGCCTCCCTGTGACAGGGCAGGTCACGGACCTCTGCATCTCTTGAGGTCCGGTGAGTCTTGAGGTCCGGCAATGCTCGAGGTCCGGCAAGGCTTGAAGTCCGGCAAAGCTTGAAGTCCGGCAAAGCTTGAGGTCCAAAGGCGCTTGAGGTCCGATGAGGCTTGAGGTCCGGCACTGCTTGAGGTCCCGGTGTGCTTGACGTCCCTGAACTTTGAACCGTGAACCCTGAACCGAACTCCGGAACCCCGGAACCTCGGACCCCGGAACCCGGTAGTCGAGCATTCGCCCATCTCGCGTCGTGCGATGATTGAGTATGCCAAAGCCGCTTAAGAAGGCCCGGAAGCGAACCGCCACACCGAAGCGCGCGTCAGGCCCCAATGCGGCAGCCCCAGCCCGGGTGCAAGCACACATGCGCCGCATGGCCGAAGGCCCGATGCCGGACGACTTCGGCACCCAGTTGTCCACCTACATGGCGCACCTGGGCCGGAAGGGCGGGAAGATCAGCGGGGCGAAACGCATGGAGAACCTCCCCGAGCGGAAACGGAAGGCGATCGCGAAGAAGGCGGCCTCCGTGCGATGGGGCAAAAAACGCTGAAGCGACGCGACCTCGAGCGCCCTTGGACCTCAAGTTTTGCCGGACCTCGAGCATCCCCGGACCTCAAGCGCCCTTGGACTTCAGCCATTGCCGGACCTCGAGCTTTGCCGGACCTCGAGAATCATCGGACCTCAAGCCTTGCCGGACCTCAAGGATCTAGAATCGTTTGTGCCCCGTTTGTCCCCGCAGGAGCTCGTCCGATACAGCCGTCATCTGACATTGCCCGAGTTCGGCGAGGAGGGCCAGCGCCGATTGAAAGCGGGCCGTGTCCTGATTGTGGGCGCCGGGGGCCTGGGATCCCCGGCCGCGCTCTACCTGGCGGCGGCTGGCGTCGGCACCATCGGGCTCGTCGATTTCGATCGCGTGGACGAGACCAACCTGCAGCGGCAGATTCTTTATTCGACGCTGGACGTCGGCCGGCCAAAGCTCAGCGTCGCGGCCGATCGGCTGCGTGCGATCAACCCTGACGTCGACCTCGTGCTGCACGACGAGCCGTTCGCGGCCGAGAATGGTCTCCGGTTCGTCGAACCGTTCGACGTCGTCATCGACGGCACCGACAATTTCGGGACCCGGTATCTGGTCAACGACGCCTGTGTGCTGAGCGGGACGCCGAACGTCTACGGGAGTGTCTTCCGCTTCGAGGGACAGGCGGCGGTGTTCGCGACCGCCGGCGGTCCCTGCTATCGGTGTCTCCATCCGGAGCCGCCGCCGCCCGGGCTGATCGCGAACTGCGCCGAGGCCGGAGTGCTCGGCGTGCTTCCCGGCATCGTCGGGACGATCCAGGCGACCGAGGCGATCAAGCTGATCACGGGCATCGGCGAACCGCTCATCGGCCGGCTGTGGCTCTACGACGCGTTGCGGATGCGGATGCGCGAGATCACCCTGCCGCGCGATCCGGCCTGCCCCGTGTGCGGAGACGCGCCGGCGATTCGCAAGCTGGTCGCCTATGATCAGCAGTGTCGCGATGCGAGTCCGGATGCTGCAGACGTCGCGCGCGCGGGAGCGGAGCGGGGCGAAGGGGCCCCCGCGAGCGAGCGCGCCAAGCGGGGTGCAGGGGGCCCCGCCGATCAAACAATGACTGTCGAGGAGCTCCGCCGCTGGCGTCGCGAGAAGAAGCCGCACCTGTTGCTCGATGTCCGCGAGCCCTCTGAACACGCAGTAAACCGCATCGAGGGCGCGTTGCTCCTGCCGCTCCGCCAGCTCCCAACCCGGCTCGGAACCCTCCCGAAAGACCAGCCGGTCGTCGTGCACTGCAAGTCCGGTGGACGAAGCGCGATCGCGGTGGCGATCCTCAAGGTGGCGGGCTACGACGCCCACAATCTCTCGGGCGGCATTCAGGCCTGGGAGTCAACCCCCGACCAGTCCTGAGCATAAGTCCAGCGAACGCAGGCACTTAGAGTCCAAGCCCCATTCCAATCCTGTAACAAGCGCTTGTCCAAACCTGTCGCCGGGGCTAAAATGGACTGGTTCGGTCGGATATCCAGTTGCACCGAGGGTCCTACATGTTGAGGCTGTCGAAGAAGGCGGATTACGCGCTGATGGCGATGCGTCATCTGGCGGCGCACGGCGACCGGGAAGCCGTCTCGGCGCGTGAACTGGCCGAGGCCTACGACATCCCGGCGGAGTTGCTCGCCAAGGTGCTGCAGGGGCTGGTCCGTTCCCGGTTGCTCGAGTCGCACCAGGGAATTCGCGGCGGGTATGGCCTGGCGCGTCCGGCGGCCACGATTTCCGTCGCGGACGTGATCCAGGCGATCGACGGACCGCTGACCGTGACCGCGTGTTCGGACACGGATCACAGTTGCGATCAGTACTCGAAGTGCAACATCCGCGATCCGCTGTGGAAGATTAAGGACCGCATCATCTCGGCCCTGGCCGCGACGTCGGTCGCCGAACTGGCCGCCGACCTGCCGCCGATCTCGTTGAGCGTGGGCGTGCCGATGGCGGTGGTCAGGAAATGATCACAGTCACTGCCTCCGCCGCCGATCAGATTCAGAAGCTGCTCGAGAAGCAGCACCACGATGCGCGAGGTCTGCGTGTCGGCGTGAAAGCTGGCGGTTGCTCGGGGTTCGAGTATGTGTTCGCCTGGGAGCCGGGGCCGCGTGACACCGACCTCGTCTTCGACGGCCCGGGCGGCGTGAAGGTGTGGATCGATCCGAGGAGCCACCGGCTGCTCGACGGGACCACGCTCGACTACGACACGAGCCTGCTCAGCCGCGGGTTCGTTTTTCAGAATCCGCACGCGAAGAGCACGTGCGGGTGCGGGACGTCGTTTTCTACGTAGGCACTCGGCACTGGGCACTCGGCACTGGAGAGATGCGGCAAGCGCGGACAGTCCGAAAACGAGTGCCGAGTGCCTAGTGCCCAGTGCCTGACAAGAGCATTTCAATGTCTACATCTACTGACACGATCGAACAACTGGCGACGCAGGAATACAAGTACGGCTTCGAGACCGAGGTCGAGACCGACACGTTTCCGCCCGGCCTCGACGAGCAGGTCATCCGGCGGCTGTCGGCGATCAAAGAAGAGCCGGAGTGGCTGCTCGAGTTCCGCCTGAAGTCGTATCGCGCGTGGCTCGAAATGAAAGAGCCGACGTGGCACAACCTGCGCATCGAGCCGATCGACTACCACGCGGTCAGCTACTACTCGGCGCCGAAGAAGAAGCCGCAGCTCGCGAGCATGGACGAGGTGGACCCGGAGGTCCGCAAGACGTTCGAGAAGCTGGGGATTCCGCTCGACGAACAAAAGCTCCTCGCCGGCGTGGCGGTGGACGCCGTGTTCGACAGCGTCTCGGTGGCGACGACGTTCCGGGACAAGCTGGCGGAGCTCGGCATCATCTTCTGCTCCTTCTCGGAAGCCGTAAAAGAGCACCCCGAGCTCGTCCGGAAGTATCTCGGATCGGTCGTGCCGTACACGGACAACTTCTACGCCACACTCAACTCGGCGGTCTTCAGTGACGGATCGTTCGCCTACGTGCCGAAGGGCGTGCGCTGTCCGATGGAGCTGTCCACCTACTTCCGCATCAACGCCAAGAACACCGGCCAGTTCGAGCGGACGCTCATCATTGCCGAAGAGGGCGCCTACGTGAGCTACCTCGAGGGCTGCACCGCGCCGATGCGCGACGAGAACCAGCTCCACGCGGCCGTTGTCGAGCTCGTCGCGCTCGACCACGCGACGATCAAGTACTCGACGATCCAGAACTGGTACCCCGGCGACAAGAACGGCAAGGGCGGCATCTACAACTTCGTGACCAAGCGCGGCAAGGCGCTGACCAGCGCGAAGATCACGTGGACGCAGGTCGAGACCGGATCCTCGATCACCTGGAAGTACCCGAGCTGCATCCTCCAGGGCGACCATTCGGTCGGGGAGTTCTACTCCGTCGCGACGACCAACAACTGGCAGCAGGCCGACACCGGCACCAAGATGATCCATCTGGGCAAGAACACCCGGAGCACGATCGTCTCCAAGGGCATCTCGGCCGGCCACGGCCAGAACACGTATCGCGGCGCGGTCAAGATCGGCAAGAACGCGCACGGCGCGCGCAACTACTCGCAGTGCGACTCGCTGCTCATCGGCGACAAGTGCGGCGCCCACACCTTCCCGTACCTCGAAATCAAGAACACCTCGGCCAAGGTGGAGCACGAAGCGTCCACGTCGAAGATCGGCGAAGACCAGATTTTCTACTGCCGCCAGCGCGGCATCGCGACCGAGGACGCCGTCAACATGATCGTGAGCGGCTTCTGCAGGGAAGTCTTCCGCGAGCTGCCCATGGAGTTCGCCGTCGAAGCGCAGAAGCTCTTGTCGATTAGTTTGGAAGGCAGCGTCGGGTAAGAGCGGTGTTAAGTCAGAAGTGAGAAGCCAGAAGTTAGAAGTTACTGATCGCTGGTCACGCGGGCACGCGCCCAGTGACTTCTAACTTTTGGCTTCAAAGTTCAAAGTTAATGGGGGTCAAAAACACGTGTTGCTTGAAGTGAACGATCTTCGCGTCAAAGTCGAAGACAAAGAGATTCTGAAAGGCCTGTCCCTCTCGGTGAACCCGGGCGAGGTGCACGCCATCATGGGCCCGAACGGATCGGGCAAGAGCACGCTGGCGCGCGCGATCGCGGGGCACCCGGCCTACGAAGTGACCGGCGGGACGGTCCGCTACGACGGCAAGGACCTGCTCGAGATGGCGCCCGAGGATCGCGCCCGCGACGGCGTGTTCATGGCGTTTCAGTATCCCGTCGAGATCCCCGGCATCCAGAACGGCTACTTCCTCAAAGCCGCGCTCAACGCGCTGCGGAAGCACCGTGGCGAGCCGGAGCTCGACGCCGTCGAGTTCATGCAGTTCGTCCGCGCCAAGGCGAAGGCGCTCGGCATGGATCAGGCGATGCTCAGCCGCTCGGTCAACGAGGGGTTTTCCGGCGGCGAGAAGAAGCGCAACGAGATCTTTCAGATGGCGGTGCTCGAGCCGCGGCTCGCGATCCTCGACGAGACCGATTCGGGCCTCGACATCGACGCGTTGAAGATCGTCGCCGAGGGCGTGAACGCCCTCCGCAGCCCCAATCGCGCCATCGTCGTGGTGACGCACTATCAGCGGCTGCTCAACTACATCGTGCCCGACTACGTGCACGTGCTGTCGAGCGGACGGATCCTGCGCTCGGGCGGCAAGGAACTGGCGCTCGAGCTCGAGGCCAAGGGCTACGGCTGGGTCGATGCCGCGCTGGCGGGAGCGAAGGCATAACCATGACCGCAGTCGCAGAACGACACGAGGCCGTGATCGCCCAGTTCGAGGCGTTTCGCCGCGACCCGGCATTCGGGACCGGATCGCATCGCGACCGGCGCGAGGCGGCCTTCGGCCGGTTTCTCGAGCGCGGGTTTCCGACGACACGCGACGAGGACTGGAAGTTCACGAACGTCGCCCCAATCGCCGCGACGCCGTTCGTCCGCGCCGGCCAGCCGGCGGTGCCGCCGGCGGCGCTCGAGCCGTTCCTGTTTCCCGGCATCGGCCACCAGATCGTGCTCGTCAACGGCAGGCTCTCGGCGGGGCTGTCCTCGATCGATCGCCTGCCGGCCGGCGTGACCGTTCGCGCGTTGATCGACGCGGCGCCGGGTGGGGAGTCGCTGCCCGGCCGGACGGCGTTCGCCGATCTGAACGAGGCGTTCGCCGAGAGTACCGTCGTGATCGAGATCGCGCCGAAGACGGTCGTCACCGAGCCGCTGCACCTGATCAACCTGACGGTGGCGGAAGCGAAGCCGACACTGGTGCTGCCGCGGGTGCGCGTGACCATCGGCGAGGCCGCGCAGGTGTCGCTCGTCGAGAGCTACGCCGGCCTGGGCGAGGCGAATACGCTGACGACCGCCGTGACGCTCATCGACCTGGGACCGGGCGCCGTCGCCGATCACGTGAAGCTGCAGCGCGAATCCAGCCAGGCGTACCACCTGGCCAACGTCGTCATCCGGCTGAGCCGGGCGAGCACGTTCTCGTCGTACGCGCTCACGTTCGGCGGCCGGATCGCGCGCAACGACATCACCGCCGTCCTGGGTGGCGAGGGCGCCGAGTGCACACTCGACGGCCTGTACGTCGTGGACGGCGAGACGCTGGTGGACACGCACACGACGATCGACCATGCGATGCCGCACTGTCCGAGCCACGAGGTCTACAAAGGCATCCTGGCCGGCCGCGCGCGCGCCGTCTTCAACGGCAAGATCATCGTTCGGCCCGACGCGCAGAAGACCGACGCGAAGCAGACCAACAAGGCGCTGCTCCTGACCGACGACGCGCAGATCAACACGAAGCCGCAGCTCGAGATCTTCGCCGACGACGTCAAGTGCACGCACGGAGCGGCGATCGGGCAGCTCGACGAAGACGCGATGTTCTACCTGCGCGCCCGCGGCATCGGCCCGCTCGAGGCGCGCAACTTCCTGATTCACGCCTTCGCCGGCGAAGTGCTGGATGAAATCAAGATACCCGTCGTCCGGGACACGGCGATGAGACTGATGGAGCAGAAACTCTTGTTGGGGTAGGCACTAGGCACTCGGCACTCGGCACTAGTTGGACTGCGGCAGCTCGACAGGCCCGAACTACTGCCTAGTGCCAAGTGCCGAGTGCCTGACAAAGTCATGCATAAACCTTCTTCAAGCCTCGCCTTCGATCTCACCGCCATCCGCGCGGAGTTTCCGGCGCTGGCGCAGCAGGTGCACGGCCGTCCGCTCGTCTATCTCGACAACGCGGCGACGACGCAGAAGCCGCGGCAGGTGCTCGATGCGCTGCGCCACTACTACGAGCACGACAACGCGAACGTCCACCGCGGCGTCCACACGCTGAGCGTGCGCGCGACCGACGCGCACGACGCGGCCCGCGAGAAAGTGCGGGCGTTCATCAACGCACGGTCGACGCGGGAAGTCGTCTTCACGAGGAATTCGACCGAGGGCATCAACCTGGTCGCGCGCGCCTGGGGCGACGCCAACGTGCGCGAGGGCGACGAGGTGCTCATCACGACGATGGAGCACCACTCGAACATCGTGCCGTGGCAGCTCCTCTGCGAGCGGAGCGGCGCGCGGCTTCGCGTGGCGCCGATCGACGATCGCGGCGACCTGATCATGGACGAGTTCGCGCGGCTGCTGACCGAACGGACGAAAATCGTCGCGGTGGTGCACCTGTCGAATGCGCTGGGCACCGTCAACCCGGTGGCCGAGATCGTCCGGATGGCGCACGACGCCGGCGCCGCCGTCCTGATCGACGGATCGCAGGCCGCGTACCACATGCCGCTCGATGTCACGGCGCTCGGGGCGGATTTCTACGTGTTCACGGGCCACAAGCTCTACGGCCCGACCGGGATCGGCGTGCTGCACGGCCGGGAAGACGTGCTCGACCGGATGCCGCCCTTCCTCGGTGGTGGCGACATGATCCGATCGGTCACGTTCGAGGGCAGCACCTGGAACGACCTGCCGTTCAAGTTCGAGGCCGGGACGCCCGACATCGCCGGCGCGATCGGGCTCGGCGCGGCGATCGACTACGTCACAGAGGTGGGCTTCGAGGCGATCACCGCGCACGAGTCGGCGCTGATGAGTCGCGCGACCGCGGCGCTGTCTGCGGTGCCCGGCTTGCACCTGGTCGGCACCGCGAAGCGCAAAGCCAGCGTCGTGTCATTCGTCATGGAAGGGATTCACCCGCATGACATCGGCACGATCGTGGACCGCGAAGGCGTGGCGCTCCGGACCGGCCATCACTGCGCCCAGCCGATCATGGACCGCTTCGGCATTCCGGCGACGGCGCGCGCGTCGTTCGCGATGTACAACACCGTCGAAGAAATTGACGCGCTCGTCGCGGCGCTGGACCGCGTCCGCGCGCTGATGGGGTGATCCGTGGGCATTTTTTCGTTTCTGAGCGGGAAGAAGGACGAGGCCGACGCGCCAGCCGAATCGCCGAAGAGCACGGCCACCGCGACGGCCACGGCCACCGCCGATGACGGCTGGGGCGCCGGAAGCACGGGCTTTGCGAGCGCGCCTGACAGCGGTTCGTCGTTCACACCGCCCGAGGCGTGGAACACCGAAGCGCTGACCGCACCCAGGCCCGCGGCGGCCGACACGGACGCGCCGGCCCTGGGACCGGTGGACGCGGACCAGACCGCGGCGCTCCAGCCGAAGATCGTGGACGTGATCAAGACCGTGTTCGACCCCGAGATTCCGGTGGACATCTACGAGCTCGGGTTGATCTACGAGATCCAGGTGGACGCCGAGCGGCAGGTGCTCGTGAAGATGACGCTCACGAGCCCGGCGTGTCCGTCGGCTCAGCAGATCCCGAGCGAAGTGCGGTTCAAGATCAAGGCGCTGCCCGAGGTCAAGGACGCGTGGGTCGAGATCGTCTGGGAACCGCCCTGGTCCAAGGAGCGGATGTCGGAAGCCGCGAAGCTCACGCTGGGGTTCTTCTAAGGCCCAGGGCCCACGTAGTGCGGATTGGGCTTCAATCCGCGGTGTTCGAGGCGCGTGAACGGTCGTTCGACAAGTAGTCGTTCAATTTGATCGATGGTACTTCGATCGATGTTAATTGCTGATGTCTGATCTCTCCGATCTCTACCAGGAAGTGATCCTGGACCATAACCGCCGGCCGCGAAACTACGGGCCGCTCGGCTCGGCCAATCGCGTCGCGAAGGGGCACAATCCGCTCTGCGGCGATCGCCTCACGCTGTACGTGCAGCTCGATGGAGGCAGATTGACCGACATTCATTTCGAAGGATCCGGCTGCGCGATCTCGAAAGCGTCAGCGTCGCTCATGACCGACGCCGTGAAGGGCCACACCGTGGCCGAGGCCATGCAGCTCTTCGGCCAGGTCCACGCCATGCTGACGATGCCGCTCGATCAGCCGGTGGACGACGAATCGGTCGGCAAGCTCGCGGTCCTCTCCGGGGTGCGCGAGTTCCCCGTCCGCGTCAAGTGCGCCTCGCTCGCCTGGCACACGCTGAAGTCCGCGCTCCTCGACACGCACGATACGGCGAAGACTGAATAGTTGTTAATGAGGCAATGAGGCAATGAGGCAATGGGGCAATACAGACACTTGTCTTTTTCTGGCCCTGTCTGCGTGACGCGGCCAGCAAGGGCAAGCGCTTGTATTGCCCCATTGCCTCATTGCCCCATTGCCTCATTGCCCCATTGCCTCATTAGTACGTATCAACTCTAAGAGCCCCTGCAGCGGGATCCACAAGTAGTCGACGCGGTGCGTCGCTTCGTGACGTGCTTCGGTGAGGAGCTGGCGCAAGAGGAAGAGATCGAGCAGCGCCGCTGTCTGCGCGGGATCGGCGGGGATGAACGCCGCGCCCGCCGTGCCCGCCCGATAAGCCTGCAGAAAACTGGCCGTGGCCCAGGTGGACCACCAGCGTGCCCATGGCATCAGCCGGTCGCGGTCCACCGGCACCGTCGCGGTGCGCGTCATCAGGCCGACGCCGGCCGCGTAGTGGAAGGACCGGACCATGCCGGCGACGTCGCGGAACGGGCTGGCGAGGCGGCGCCGTTCGTCGAGCGACCGATCCGCGTCGCCTTCGAAGTCGATGATCAGATAGTCCGCCTCGCTGAGGAGGACCTGCTCCAGATGGTAGGCCCCGTGGATTCTGGTGAGCTGCAGGCCCGGCGGCAGCGCTTCGATCAGCCTGGGAATCCATGCGGGCAGCGTGCCGCGCAATTCGACGATGCGGCGCGCGAGCGGCCCGACCGATTCACGGGGGTCGTCGATCAGCGTGAAGATGCGGCCCAGTGTCGCGGTCGCGCTCGCTTCGAGCTCGGCCACGAGATGGCCGCGCGTGTCGTCGTCGAGCGTCGCGGTTCCGAACCGGTCCGCGGCGGCATCGCTCGCCAGCAACAGGTGCATCTCGGCCGTGCGCCGGCCGATCATCGCGGCCGACTCGAGGTACAGCCCGACCGTCGTTCGCGCCCGGTCGGGAATCTGTGCGGTCCAGGCGTCGATCCGGCCCGTGAGCGCCGCATCCTCGGTCCGCCACCCGACGGCCGCTTCGAGATAGCGCTGCTGATCGCCGAGCGCCTGCCGCCATCCGTCCATCTGATGCGGCACGAAACTGTTGAGGAGGGCGACCGTCGTCGCAAGCGCAAGCGCGGGCGCGGGCGCGGGCGTGGGCGCGGCGGGCGGCGTGGGCAGGGCCGGTGTTGATTGGTACTCGACGTAGCCGGCGAGGCGCGGGACGCGACTGAACTGCATGTCCTCGCTCAGAAAGCGCTCGATCTCCACTTCCGGGTGCGGCCCGGGCTCGACGCGCCGCAGCAGCTTCAAGAGAAAGCGCTCGCCGAGCCGGACGGTCGAGTTCGCCCGATCGGCGACGGGCATCGCCGGCGCCAGCTCGCTCGCGGCCGCCGCGCCGCGCACGCTGGCGAACACGGGCTCACGCACGGATCGCAGCTGACCGGATCTCAAGGTGATCGCGGTGCCGCCGTTCACGGCGCTGAACAGGGCCTCGGCGATCGCGGCGTCGACGGCGCCGTGCATCACGCCGCGCCGCGCGCCGGCGACCGGCGCGACGACCACGTCCGGACGGTCGCGCGCCATCTCGTCGGCCCGCTCTGCGGACAGGATCGTGAGCGGGACGACGTAGCGATGGACCTGGCCGCCGGCAAGCGTCACGTCCAGGATCGTGATGAAGCGAGGCTCCTCGCCGTCGCGGACGAGACCCCAGTCGACGAATCGCACGCGTTCGATTTCGCCTGCGCGCAGGAACCACGACTGGCGCCGGAGAAACGGCGCGAGGTAGTTGCGTTCGAGCAATTGCCGCGTGCCGCCCGAGAGCGTGCGCGGCCAATCGGGGCCGAGGAGCAGGGGCAGCGCCTCCGGCTCGCCGTCGCCGGCGGCGGCGGGCGCCCGGGCGGTGATCGGCGCCGCCGGCTGGCGCTTGAGGACGAGCCAGTAGAACGCGTACGGCCCGAGCGTCATGAAGTACGGTCCTTCGCCAATCCGCGGCAGCTCGGTGCCGCCCGACAGCTCGACCGGTACGAGTCCCGCGTACTTCGACAGATCCAGCGCCGCCGGCTGCATCGTCCGGGCCAGATTGGCCACGACGAGGATCGGGTCTTCAGCTTCGAGCCGGCGGAGGAACGCGAAGATGTGGCGGTTGTCCGGACGGAGGAGCTCAATCGTGCCGCGGCCGAACGTCCGGTGCTGCTTGCGCAGGCCGATGAACCGCCGGAACCAGTTCAACAGCGAGAACGGCGATCGCTCCTGCGCCTCGACGTTCACCGCCTGGTAGCCGTACACCGAATCCATGATCAGCGGCGCGTACAGCCGCGCCGGATCGGCCCGTGAAAACCCGCCGTTGCGATCGGCCGTCCACTGCATGGGCGTGCGCACGCCGTTGCGATCGCCGAGGTAGACGTTGTCGCCCATGCCGATCTCGTCGCCGTAGTAGATCACCGGCGTGCCGGGCAGCGACAGGAGCAAGCCGTGCATCAGCTCGATCCGGCGCCGGCTGTTCTCCATCAGCGGCGCCAGGCGCCGGCGGATGCCGGCGTTCACGCGCATCTGTGGATCGGCGGCGTACGTCTGGTACATGTAGTCGCGCTCTTCGTCGGTCACCATCTCGAGCGTCAACTCGTCGTGGTTGCGGAGGAAAATCGCCCACTGACACGTGGCCGGGATGTCGGGCGTCTGGTGCAGGATTTCGCTGATCGGATGCCGGTCCTCCTGCCGCAGCGCCATGAACAGGCGCGGCATCAGCGGGAAGTGAAACGCCATGTGGCACTCGTCGCCGTCGCCGAAGTAGGCGGCCACGTCCGACGGCCACAGGTTCGCTTCGGCCAGGAGCATCCGGTCGCGATAGCGCGCGTCCATCTCGTGCCGAAGCTCGCGCAGCACGTCGTGCGTCTCCGGCAGGTTCGCGCAGGTCGTGCCTTCCCGTTCGATCAGGTACGGCACGGCGTCGAGCCGCATGCCGTCGACGCCCTTGTCGAGCCAGAATTTCATCACGCGCGCCACGGCTTTGCGCACCGACGGGTTGTCGAAATTCAGGTCCGGCTGATGCGAAAAGAAGCGGTGCCAGTAGTACTGACCCGCGACCGGATCCCAGGCCCAGTTGGATCGTTCGGTATCGCTGAAGATGATGCGAACGCCGCTGTACTTCTGATCCGAATCGCTCCACACGTAGAAGTCGCGTTTGCGACTGCCGATCTTCGCCCGCCGCGCGGCCTGGAACCATGCGTGCTGGTCGGACGTGTGATTGATGACGAGCTCGGTGACGACGCGCAGGTTC
>Ga0207428_10002023_pt1 | contig 20492 bp, 21 predicted proteins | sample RhiMethybrSRZTD1_FD_187600 | JGI IMG/M metagenome (GOLD analysis project Ga0207428, IMG submission 187600) | Populus rhizosphere microbial communities from Tennessee, USA - Rhizosphere MetaG P. TD hybrid SRZTD1 (SPAdes) (version 3) | ecosystem: Host-associated > Plants > Roots > Rhizosphere >...
CGCTCGTGTTCTCCAGGCAGACGAGATCGACGATCTCGACGTCGTACGGTTCGTCGGGCTCGAGGGCCGCCCGGACCTGATCCGCGCTGATCCGCCCCCGACGGTCCCCGTGGACGGTCCGGTACGCGATCCCGGACAGCACCGCCGCGCTCATCACCTCGGTCGAGGCGACGTGAGACAGCGGTTCGGCCACCACGAGGTGGCCTGGGCCGGAGAAGTGCAGGCGCAGCGCGATCTGGTTCGCCATCGTGCCGCTCGGGACGTACAGGGCGGCCTCCTTGCCGGTGATCTCGGCGGCACGCTCCTGCAGCCGGTTCACCGTGGGGTCGTCCCCGAACCAGTCGTCGCCCACCTCGGCCTCGGCCATCGCCTTGCGCATCGCGGCCGAGGGTTTGGTCACGGTGTCCGAACGTAGGTCGACCCGGAAGCTCTTCATGGGCACCGAGTATATGGACCGCCCACCGGAGCCTCAGTACAGGAACATCGGCTTGCCGTCGACGTGGCGGATCTTGGGACGGTAGGCCTCCACGTCGTACAGCGCCCCCACGTCCACGCGCTTGACGCCCTGACGGACGACGGGGAGCGGCACGTTCGTGTAGTTGCCGTTGCGGAGCGCGACCAGTCGGCCGAACTGGCGCTCGATCACGAGGTCCGCGGCCATCACGGCGTAGTTGATCGCCACCATCAGATCGAGCGAGTCCGGCGAGCCCGAGCGCATCAGGTAGCCGACCTGCTGGTAGATGATCCCCTCGCCGGTGATCTCGCGAAGCGCCTCGCCGGTCACCTGTCCGACGCCCCCGAGTTTGAGATGCCCGTACGCGTCGGCCATGCCCGCGTGCACGGTCTCGCCACCGACCATCGTCGCGCCCTCGGAGATCGTCATCATCGCGTAGCCGCTCGGGTTCGCCCGCTTGTCCTGCACCAGCTTGGTGGCGAGCTTCTCGACGTCGAACGGCACCTCGCTGATCACCGCGCGCTCGACTCCCGACAGGTAGGCGGACACCAGGGACGTCTCGCCGCTGTACCGCCCGAACACCTCCACCACCGCCAGCCGCTCGTGCGAGCCGGCGCTGGTCCGCAGCTGGTGGATGAAGATCACGGTGCGCGTGATCGCGGTCGAGAACCCGATGCAGTAGTCGGTCCCGTGGACGTCGTTGTCCATCGTCTTGGGGATCGCGACGACCGGGACGCCCTCCTCGTGGAGGCGGAGCGCGAACGAGAGCGTGTCGTCGCCGCCGATCGGGATCAGCGCGTCGATACCGAGGCGATCGAGCACGCTGAGCACGTGCGGGGTGTGGTCGGCCGGCCCCTCGTGCTCCGCCGAGCGCAGGAACTCGGGCTCATCGGAGGGTCGGACCCGGGCGGGGTTCGTCCGCGAGGTGTGCAGGATCGTTCCACCGCTCCGATCGATCGTGCGGACGGCCGACGCGTCGAGGTCGACGATGTTGGAGGCTACCGAGGCCGGGTCGTCCGGATCGCATTCGAGGAGTCCGCCCCACCCGCGGCGGATCCCGACGACCTGATGGCCCTCCTCGGTTGCCCGGACGGTGGCCGCCTTGATGCATGCGTTCAGGCCCGGGACGTCGCCGCCGCCCGTGAGGATGCCGATCTTCACGGGCGCCTGCGCTCCTCGAACAGGAGCTCCGCGACGGCCACGAGCTCCTCGGGAACCGGCCGGACCTCGAACCCGTGCGCGCCGATCGCGGTTCGCACGACCGCGCGGATCGCCGCGTTCAGCCCGGGCGCGTCTCCGCCCGCCGTGAGGACGCCGATGCGTGTGGTCATCCGTCGAGCTCCTGTCGGGCGTGCCTGCGGTCACGATCCGGTCGCCGCGGGTGTCGAGAACCTGGATTGTACGGACCGGCAGGCCGACCGGTTTTCCCGGGCCACGACCTCATCGGCTCGCGCGGACGCAGGGGTAGCATGGCGTCGTGCTCGCCGCGTGGGGTCTCCTCGAGTGGACGTTCGCCCTCCTGTTGGTCGGCCTGACGGGAGCGGTCGGACTCGCGTTCCTGTACATGGTCCGGACGCTGTTCGTGAATCCCGGCCGGCGCAAGCGCTCGGTGTGACCCGCGCCCGCCGGGCGACGGGCTAGCTCTCGGCCGCGCGCGACCCGAGCTCCCGATCGAGCAGCAGCAGCGGGGCCGGCTCGCCCCCGAGGGTCTTGAGCGTCTGGACGATCTCGGCAGTCGTGCGCTCCTCCTCGACCTGCTCGGTCACGAACCACTGCAGGAAGACCTGGCTCGCGTAGTCGCCGTGCTGAACGGCCATGCCGTAGAGCCCGTCGATCATCATCGTGACGTTCATCTCGTGCGCGAGCGCCTGCTCGAACGCCCCCTGCGGCGAGCCGAAGTCCGACTGGGGCGCGTCGATGCCCGTGAGCATCACGCGACCGCCCCGATCCACCACGTGCCGGAGGAACTTGAGTGCGTGCTCGCGCTCCTCGTCTGACTGGAGCTTGAACCAGTGCGCGAATCCCGGCAGCGCCTGCTCCTCGCAGTAGGCGGACATCGCGAGGTACAGCTGGGACGAGTACAGCTCGGCGGCGATCTGTGTGTTCATCGCGTTCTCGATGTCGGGTGAGAGCATCGCCGGTCCTCCTTTGGGAGCGATGGTCCAGCCTACTCCTGGCCGGGCAGCGTCAACTCGGCGACGAGCGGTCGGTGGTCCGAGGCCTCGCGCGCGTCGGGGCCGGGCGGCACCAGGACCCGCTCGACCACGACGCCGTCGGAGACGAACAGATAGTCGATCCGGGCCTTCGGTTCGTCGGCGGGGAAGGTCTCGCCCTCCGCGTCGCCGCCGAGGAGCCAGGCGTCTCGGAACCGCTCGGACAGGAACCCCACGGCCCGGCCGTCCGGCTTCTCGTTCAGGTCGCCGCCGGCGATGATCGGGGCGTCGACGCCGTCGACCAGCGAGGCGACCACCCTCGCGTGCGCCAGCCGCTCACGTGGATGCAGCCCCAGATGCATCGAGATCGCGCAGAGTCTCGCATCACCGACTTCGAGCTCCGCGACGAGCGCGCCGCGCGGATAGAGCCACGGCCCTCCCTCGAAGCGGTGCTGCCGGTGTCCGACGATCCACCACGGTGGCCGGACGAGCACGGCATCTTTCACGCGCCGGCGAAACGGCGACCAGGGGTCCGCGGCGAGATCCATGCCGAGGGCCTTCGCGAACCGCCGGAGACGCCACCTGCCTCCGGTCTCGTTCAGCAGGAGCACATCCGGCCGGAAGTGTCCGATCAGCCGCGCAACCCGCTCGGAACCGTCCCGGAAGCCCCGGACGTTGTAGACGGCGACGCGCACGCGCATCCGAACGCTGCCTACGCGGAGACGATGTTCGTCCCGGACTCCCCGGACAGGACCGCGACCGCCGAGTCGAGGTCCCCGATCGCCGAGCGTCCGCCGCCCTGCTCGACGAAACGAACCGCAGCCTCGACCTTCGGGCCCATCGAGCCGACACCGAACTCCCCCGCCTCGAGGAGCTCGCGCGCATCCTCGGCGGTCATCCGCTCGATCGGCTCGGCGCGCTCGGTCCCGAACCCCCGTTGCACGGCCTGCACGTCGGTGAGGATCAGCAGTGTCGAGGCCTCGACGTCGCGCGCGAGGATCGCCGCGGCCAGGTCCTTGTCGACAACGCCCTCGCGGCCGATCAGCCTGGGGCCGTCCTCGACCACGGGGATCCCACCCCCGCCCGAGGCGATCACGATCGTGCCGTCGGCGACCAGGGTTCGGATCACGGGCGCCTCGACGATGGAGTACGGATCCGGCGAGGGCACGACGCGTCGGAACCCACCGTGCGGGTCGGGCATCAAGACCCAGCCCCGGTCGGCTTCGAGCTGCCTCGCCTCGACCTCCTCGTAGAACGGTCCGATCGGCTTGGTGGGGTTCGCGAACGCCGGGTCGTCCGGTCGCACACGCGTGAGGGTGAGGACCGTCGCGACCGGCCGCTCCATCCCGCGCTCGAAGAAGACGTCGCCGATCGTCACCTGCAGCAGGTACCCGATCAGCCCCTGGCTCTCGGCGCCGCACACGTCGAGCGGCATCGGGTGCACCCATCGCTTCGCGGCCTCCTGCTGCAGGAGGATCCGGCCGACCTGCGGGCCGTTACCATGCGTGACCACGACCTCCCACCCCGCCGCCGCGATGCGGGCGATCCCATCGGCCGCCGAACGCGCCGACGCGTACAGGTTCTCGAACGTGTCGTCCTGCCCGCGGCGCAACAGCGCGTTCCCGCCGAGCGCGACGACGACGCGTTCCATCTGACGCCTACCCGAGAACCGGCTTCAGCACATCGACCAGGCTCGGCGAATCCGGGAGCACCTCGAGGTCGTACCGGACGCGAACCGCGGGCTTGCGGATCTCGATCACTCGGCGCAGGTCGATCGGCGTGCCGATCACCACGACGTCCGCCTCGGCCGAGTCGATGATCTTCTCCATCTCGGCGAGCTGACCGTTCGAGTACCCCATCGCCGGCAGCACCGGCCCGACGTCGTACTTGCGGAAGGTCTCGTCGATCGTCCCGATCGCCCACGGCCTCGGGTCGACGATCTCGGCGGCACCGTGGGCCCGCGCGGCGACGACCCCCGCGCCGAACTTCATCTCGCCGTGCGTCAGGGTCGGGCCGTCCTCGATCACCAGGACGCGCATGCCCCCGATCGCCTGAGGCTCGTCCACCGTCACGCGGCTGTTGGCCTTGACGACCGTCGCTGACGGGTTCACGCGGCGGATCGTGTCCATCAGCGCGTTCACCTGTTCGATCGACGCCGAGTCCATCTTGTTGATCACCACCACGTGCGCCATGCGCAGGTTGGCCTCGCCGGGGTGGTAGCGAGTCTCGTGACCGGCGCGGAGCGGGTCGGCGACCACCACGTGGACGTCCGGCACGTAGAAGGGCAGATCGTTGTTCCCCCCGTCCCACAACAGCACGTCGCACTCGGCCTGCGCCTGCTTGAGGATGTCGCCGTAGTCGACGCCGGCGTAGATGATCGTGCCCGAGGTGATGTGGGGCTCGTACTCCTCTCGCTCCTCGATCGTGGTGTCGTAGCGGTCGAGGTCCTCGAGCGTCGCGTATCGCTGCACCCGCTGCGCCTCGAGGTTGCCGTACGGCATCGGATGCCGAACCGCCACGACGCGCTTCCCGGCGCCCTTGAGCGTCTGGGCGATCGCCCGGGTGGTCTGGCTCTTGCCCGAACCCGTCCGCACGGCGCAGACGGCCACCACGGGAACGGTGGCCGTCAGCATCGTCTCGCGCGGGCCGAGCAGCTGGAAGTTCGCGCCTGCGGCAAGCACCTCGCTGGCCTTGTGCATCACGTACTCGTGGCTCACGTCCGAGTAGCTGAAGACGACGTCGTCGATCCGCTCGTCCTTGATCAGCTGCGTGAGCTCGCTCTCGTCGTGGATCGCGATTCCGTTCGGGTAGCGCTCGCCGGCGAGGCTCGGCGGGTATCGCCGCTCGTCGATGAACGGGATCTGCGTCGCGGTGAATGCCACGACCTCGTAGCGACGGTCGCCGCGGTAGGCGACGTTGAAGTTGTGGAAGTCGCGCCCGGCGGCTCCCATGATGAGGACACGACGCGACATGGCGGGTCCTTTCCGAGGGTCCGAGGGTTTGATGCGCGGGAGAACCTCGCCGGCTCGCGCACGGCGGGACCCCGGCGAGGCCCGCTCTTCGGGACGAATCTACCCTCGACGAGCCGCTTCCGGCATCAGCCCTTCGGGGAAGGCTCCTCGACCCACCCGGACGCTCTCACGCGCCCGAACGGGTGGGCGAAGTGGCTCACCGAGACGATCCAGCCCTCGGCCAGCGCCTGTTGCACGAGACGAACGCGCGATCGGCACGCCTCGTCCGCGTCGACGTCGTGGTTCGAGGGATGCTCCGGGCTCGCGACCTGGATCGGCGTGTGCAGGAGATCGCCGGTGAACAGCATCGACGTCTCACCATCCCGGAGCACCGCCGACCGGTGGCCGGGCGTGTGCCCCGGGGCGTGCACCACGCGCACGCCCGGCCACACCTCGTGGCCCTCCGGGGCCAGATCGACCATCCCGAGCTCGAACAGGCGCTGCATCGCCCCGCGGGCCCAGTTGGGATGGTCCGCTCCAACGGATCGGGACCAGTCCGCCGGATGCACGACGTGCACGGCGTTCGGGTAACGGGGCTCGCCGTCTACGACCGAGCCGCCCGCGTGGTCCGCGTGCAGATGGGTGTGGACGACCAGCCGGACGTCGGCGGGATCGGCCCCGGCGATCCGGAGCGCCTCCTCGAGCGAGGTGTGCTCGGCCCAGGGACGGACCGGGGGAAACGGGCTCACACCCGCATCCACCAGCACGAGACCCGTCGGCGTTCGGAGCGCGAACGCATGGACGTGCCACGGCCACGCGTCCTCGCCGACGAACGCCCACGGGTATCGGGCCCGCTCGGCGTCCCAGTCGACCTCCGCGCCCGGCATCTCGTCGGAGAGCTCGAGCGGCGCGTAGCCCTCGCAGACGACCGAGACCTCGACGCGCCCGATCCGGATCGACTCGTGCATCCTGCCCCGACCCTATCGTCCACCTCAGCCGTCGAGGTCGGACGGCGCATCGACGTCGTACAGCGTTCGGCGCTGCGGGTCGAGCGCGAGCCAGGTCGGCTCGTCGATCACCGCGAGCCGAAGCGCATCGAGCAGATCTCGGAGTGCCCGATGTCCGTCGTGCAACAGCGTGTGCGCGACCTCGACCGCCCTCGCGGTTCGGACGACGCTCGGCAACGGGCGGAACCGGTCGCCGTCCTGCAGCGCCACCGCTTCGACCTCCGCCTGCTCTGCGACCTGCAGCATCTCGAGCAGGACCCTGGTCTGCAGGTCGGGCATGTCGCCGCCGGTGACCAGTCCGAGCTCGGTCCCGAGGGCTAGCAGCCCGGCGTGGACCCCGGCGAGCGGACCCTCGCCCTCGGTCGGATCGCGCGCGAATCGGGCCGGGGCGCCGATCGGCATCGGGGGCTCGGGGGTGTCGGGAGCGAGGACGACGATGACCTCCGAACACACCTCGCCCAGACGCAGCACGGCGTGCTGCAGCATCGGCATCCCGCGGTACGGCTCTGCGAGCTTGTCGCGGCCGAACCGCGTCGAGCGCCCTCCCGCAAGGACGACGCCCGCGACCTCAGGCAGGCCGCTCCCCTTTCGAGCTTTCGGGCGCCCGGTTCTGGACGAACTGGAACCCGAACCGTCCCTTGATGCACAGGTGGCCGCCGGTCACGTCGTTGTCCGATGGCGAGGTCACCTTCACGATCGAGTTGTCCTGCACGTGGACCTCGAGATCGCAGCCGACACCGCAATAGGGGCAGATCGTCTCCGTGACCACCTGGCGCGACTCGTCCCAGGTTCCGGCCTCGCGCATCTCGTGCTCGCTCGTGAACATCAGTGCGCCGGTCGGGCACACGCCGATGCAGTTCCCGCAGTACACGCACGCGGAATCCGGCAGCCCGACGTCGAACTCGGTCGAGATCCGCGCGTCGAACCCCCGACCCGCCACCGAGATCGCGAACGTGTTCTGCGCGTCGACCCCGCACGCCTCGACGCACTTGTAGCAGAGGATGCACTTCGAGTAGTCGCGGACGTACAGCTCGTTGTCCACCTTGACCGGCTGCCGGACGGTCTCGGCCGTGGTGCCGTCCGGCTCCTGATGGTGGCCGGCGTGCCGCGCGTCGCGCTCACCCGCGGCCGCGGGGTCGGCCGGCGTGCCGTAGCGGCCCGGATCGGCGCCGTAGTCGGTCTGCCACCGTTCGACGTCGGAACCCGTGAGTCCGACGTCGACGCTCGAACCCAGGAACTCGAGCACCATCTTGCGCGAGAGGCGGACGCGTTCGGAGTCCGTCTTGACCTTCATCCCCGCCTCGGCCTTGCGGGCGCACGAGGGCACGAGGACGCGCGAACCCTCGAGCTCGACGACGCACACCCGACACGCGTTCACCGGCGTGAGGTTGTCGGCGAAGCAGAGCGTCGGCGTGTCGACCCCCTCCTCGCGGAGCGCGTCCAGGATCGTCGAGCCCTCGGGGACGCGGACGGCCCTGCCGTCGACCTCGAGCTCGATCAGGCGCGTGGGCGGCGCAAGCGGGACGACCGTCACGCGGCACCTCCGTCGAAGATCTTGAGACGGTGGATCGCCGAGTCGACCGCGTTCGCGGCCAGCTGCCCCAGTCCGCAGATCGAGGCGTCCCGCATGACCTGGCCGATCTCGCCGATCAGCGCGAGCTCGTCGGTGAGGGAGCCGATCGCGCGCCCCCGGATCACCCGCGCCAAGGCCTCTTCTTGCCGGACCGTCCCGACCCGGCACGGGACACACTGCCCGCACGACTCGTCGCGGAAGAACGACGCGATCCGCAGCACGATGTCGGCCAGGTCCACGTCCTCGTCGAACACCATCACGACGCCCGACCCGAGCGTCACGCCCGCCGCCTTCGAGTCCTCGAACGTGAGCCGGAGGTCGAGGTCGTCGGACGTGACGAACGATCCCGCGGCGCCGCCGAGCAGGATCGCCTTCAGCGCCTTGCCGCCCCGGACGCCGCCGGCCATCTCGAGCAGCTCGCGGAGCGTGATGCCGTGCTCGACCTCGTACACGCCGGGCCGCTCGACACATCCGGACAGGCAGAACAACCGAGGCCCCGTCGAATCGGCGGTGCCGATCCTCGCGTAGGCCTCACCCCCGAGCTTGAGGATCTCGAGCACGTTCACGAGCGTCTCCACGTTGTTGATCCCGGTCGGCTTGCCGAACACGCCTCGCTCGACGGGGAACGGCGGCTTGTTCCGAGGCTCGCCGCGCTTGCCCTCGATCGAGTTGAACAGCGAGGTCTCCTCGCCGCAGATGTAGGCGCCGGCGCCCCGCCGAAGCTCGACGTCGAAGGCGAACCCCTCCCCCATCACGTCGGCGCCGAGGAACCCGTGCGCGTAGGCGGCGTCGATCGCCCGCTCCAGGATCGAGGTCGCGTCCGGGTATTCGCCACGGATGTAGACGAATCCTTTCTCCGAACCGGTCGCGAAGCCCGCGATCGTGAGCGACTCGAGGACGGCGAACGGGTCATGCTCCATCAAGACGCGGTCCTTGAACGTGCCCGGCTCGGACTCGTCGGCGTTGCAGATGAAGTAGTGGGGGCGGACGGGCTGTTTCGCGACCGCCTCCCACTTCACGCCCGCGGGGAACGCGGCGCCGCCTCGTCCCAGGAGCTTCGAGTCCTTGAGCTCGCGGATCACGCCATCGGAGCCGAGCTCGACGGCGCGGCGGAGCTGCTCGTAGCCGCCGTGCGCCCGATAGTCGTCGAGCGACGTTGGATCGACGACACCGACACGACGGAGCAGGCGGAGGCCCTCGCGTTCCTCGGCCGTTTGCGGCGCGACCTCCCCCGCCTCCGCGCCGCTCATCATCGTCCGGGGCCCGCCGCGCATGAACGGCTCGAGACGCTCGATCGAGACCGGGCCGAACGCGACGTCGTTCGAGTCTCCCGTCTGCAGGAGCGCCGCCGGGGCGCGTTCGCACATCCCGAGGCATGGGCTCCGCAGCACCTGTTCCGAACCGAACTCGCCGACGACCTCCTCGATCAGTCCCTCGGCGCCGGCGACCTTGCACGCGATGTCGTCGCACAGGTGCAGGACCGTCGTGGGACGCGGTTCGACCGAGAACATCGCGTAGAAGGTCGCGACGCCGTAGGCCTCGGCGGGCGGGACCGTGAGCCGCTCGCACGCGTAGCGAAGACCACCCGGGCTGATCCAGCCCGCGCTCGACTGCAAGGCGTGCAGGACCGGGAGCAGCAGGTGGCGTTGTCCGCGGGCCTCGTGCCCGCCTCGTGCCACGCGCCCATCCGCCTCGGTCCGCTCGCCGCCCGACCAAGCGGAGCTCGCGGCGCCGAGCACCGCATCCACGGCGGCGCGTTCGTCGTCGCTTGCGAGGGCGTCGGGGAGGACGAGGTCCACGTCGGCGCTACGCCCCCACCGGCTCTGAGATCCTCTCGATCCGGACCGCGCTGGCCTTGAACTCGGCCGTCCCGGACTTCGGGTCGGTGGCGTCGATCGTCAAGATGTTGGTATCGACCTGATCGGGGAAGTGCAGCGTCATGAACACGAGCCCCGGACGCAGACCCCGATCGACTCGTGCGGGGACGTTGAGCGAACCACGCCGAGAGGTCACCCGGACGACCTCACCTTCCTCGAGCCCGAGGCGAGCGGCGTCCTCCGGGGACACGTCGATCGTCTCGCCACGCCGCAGGGGGGACGTGTACCCGCCGGTCTGCACACCCGTGTTGTACGAGTCCAGGCGGCGACCGGTGGTCAGGCGCAGCGGGAACTCCTCGGTGAGCTCGTCGACCGGGGGCTCGAACGGCGTCACGCTGAACGGCGCCTTCGGACCGCGCTTGTCCCGGTCCTCCTCCCATAGTCGCCCGTGCAGGAACTTCGTCCCCGGGTGCTCCTCGTCCCAGCAGGGCCACTGGATCCCCTCGCCCTCGTCCAGCCGCTCGTTGGTCATACCCGCGTGCATCGGCGAGACGCGCCGGAGCTCGTCCCATGCCGATCGGGGCGTGACCTCGCCCCAGTCCCTCCCGAGGCGCTTGGCGAGCTGCGCGATGATCCAGATGTCGTCCTTCGCTTCCCCCGGCGGCTCCAGCACCTTGCGGACGCGCTGCACCCGGCGCTCGCTGTTGGTGACCGAGCCCTCGGACTCGAGGGCGGCATTGGACGCGGGCAGGACGACGTCCGCCATCTGGGCAGTCTTGGTCATGAACAGGTCCTGCACGATCAGCGTGTCGAGATTCGCCATGAGCTTGCGCGCTCGGCCCACATCGGCCTCCGAGGAGGCTGGATTCTCGCCGATCACGTACAGGGCGGTCAGCTCACCCTCCTCCATCGCGTCGAACATCTGGCTCAGATGCCACCCGTACTTCGGGATGACCGCGACCCCGCACACCTCCTCGTACCGGGCGCACGCCTCGGGGTCCTTCTCGATGTCCTGGAAACCCGGCAGCTTGTTGGGGATCGCGCCCATGTCGCCGCCGCCCTGCACGTTGTTCTGGCCGCGGAGAGGGTTGAGGCCGCTGCCGTACCGGCCCACGTGTCCGCAGAGCAGACCGAGGTTGATGAGCGACAGGACGTTATCGACGGCGTTGTGGTGTTCGGTGATGCCGAGGGTCCAGCAGATCTCGGCCCGGTCGGCCTTCGCGTAGGTGTGTGCGAACTCGCGGATCACCTCGGCGGGGATCCCGGTGGCCTTCTCGCCGCGCTCCAGGGTCCACTCCATCACCGAGTCCCGATAGGCGCGGTACCGCATCGTCGCTCGCTTGACGAACGTCTCGTTCACCAGATCCGAGACGACGATCTCGCGCGCCATGGCGTTCGAGAGCGCGATGTCGGACCCGACGTCGATCCCGAGCCACAGGTCCGCCCACTGCGCCGAGGTCGTCCGGCGGGGGTCCACCACGACGAGGCGTGCGCCCTTGCGGATCCCCTTCAGCACGTGGTGGAAGAAGATCGGATGCGTCTCGCGCGCATTCGACCCCCACAGCACGATGAGATCCGTGTTCTCGATCTCCTCGTACGAACTGGTCCCCCCACCTGCTCCGAACACCGTCGCCAGACCGACGACCGAGGGAGCGTGTCAGGTGCGGTTGCAGCTGTCGATGTTGTTGCTGCGAAGGACCGTCCGCATGAACTTCTGCGCGACGAAGTTCATCTCGTTGGTGGCCTTCGAGCAGCTGAACAGGCCGACCCCGTCACCGGCGTTCCGCTCGGTCGCCGCCCGCAGACCCGCCGCCGCCCGATCGAGGGCCTCGTCCCAGGTCGCCGTCCGCAGGCCGCCGTTCTCGCGGACCATCGGCTCGGTGAGCCGTGTGAGCCCGTTCTTCATCGAGGCGTGCTCCTTTCGCTCGGCTCCGAGCACGATTCTATGCCGTCGACCCGACCCCGGCCCGCTCAGTCAGGGACGCGCTCGGGGTGGCTGTAGACGTTCGCGCGCCCGTCACGGACGAACCCAACCAGGGTCATCCCGAACCGTTCGGCCGCCTCGACGGCGAGCGAGGAGGGAGCGCTGACCGCGCTCACGATCGGGATGCCCGCCACGGCCGCCTTCTGGACGATCTCGAACGACGCCCGCCCGCTCACCTGCAGGATCGTCCCGTCGGCCGGGACCCGGCCCGCCAGGTACCGCTCCCCGACGACCTTGTCGACCGCGTTGTGGCGCCCGACGTCCTCGCGGACCGCGAGCGCCGTCCCCGACGCGTCGAACAGCCCCGCCGCGTGGAGACCCCCGGTGCGCTCGAAGACGGCCTGAGCCTCGCGGAGACGCTCGGGGAGCGAGATCAGCACCCCGAGCTCGACCCCGGGCCCCGGCGCGACGGGCTCGCATCGCACCTCGATGTCCTCGAGCGCCGCCTTGCCACAGACGCCGCAGGAAGAGGTGGCGTAGAAGTTCCGGCGCAGCCGTTCGGCGTCGAACGGCCGCTCGACCGTGACCGAGACCACGTTGTACCGCTGGTCCTCGCCGGGCAGGTTGTCGCAGTAGGCCACGCGCTGCACGTCCCCGGGCGCGATCAGGCCCTCCGTGAACAGGAACCCGACGGCGAGCTCGAAGTCGCCGCCGGGGGTCCGCATCGTCACGGCCACCTGAAGCGGATCCTGTCCGGGGCCCTGGACGCGGATCTCGAGGGGTTCCTCCGTGGCCAGGCTGTCGGTGCGTTCGGAGCGAACCCCGTCGTGCACGGCCACCACTCGTGCCCGTGTGGAGCTGTGGCGGATCGGCTCGGTGACGGTCACCACTCCAGTATCGGACCGCGGGCCGCCAGGGTCCATCTCCACCGTCCCCTGGATGCGAGGCTCAGTGTGAGACGGCGGCGGCGGCGATCTCGGAAACGAGCTCGCGCTTCCAGAACCGGTCGAGCGCGAACGGTGCGATCAGCTCGGGGACCGTTCCGGTGTGGATCAGGTCGGCCATCGTGACGCCCACGATCGGGGTGGCCTTGAAGCCGTAGGTCCCCCATCCGCCGTCGATCAGGAACCCCTCGATCTCGGTCGTCCCCATGATCGGCGAGTAGTCCGGCGAGACGTCGCACAGCCCTCCCCACGCCCGCATCACCTTGACACGCGAGAGGAACGGCAGGAGCTCGAGCGTGTGCTCGGCCGTGACCTCGAGGAAGTTCAGCGTCGAGTCCTGCGCGTACGACGAGTATGGCTCGATCTCCGAGCCGACCAGCACCTCGCCGCGATCGGTCTGCGAAACGTAGACGTGCAAGGTCGCCGAGACCAGGATCGCGTGGAGGAACGGCTTGAGCGGCTCGGTCACGAAGGCCTGCAGCGGGTGCGTCGTGATCGGGACCCGGATCCCCGCCATCCGGGCGATCTCGGAGGTCCAGCCGGCCGTGGCCGAGACGACCACCGGTGCCGAGACGTCGCCGGCCGACGTCGAGACCCCGGTCACCTTCCCACCGTCGACCCGAACGCCCGTCACCTCGACGCCCTGATGGATCTCGACGCCCATCCGGTCCGCCTGCCGGGCGTACGCCCACACGACCGCGTCATGGCGGATGACGCCGCCCGGCGGGTGATACAGCGCCGCCATGATCGGGAACGCGGGGCGATCGGACAGGTCGAGCTGCGGGCAGAGCGTGCGGATCTCGTCGGGGTAGATCACGCGGGAGTCGACGCCCAGGAGGCGGTTCACCTCGGCCCGCTCGTGGGCGACGTTCACCGCGCGCTCGGCATGAGCGAGTGTGAGGTGGCCCTGCTGCGAGAACAGCAGGTTGTAGTCGAGCTCCTGCGCGAGGTGCTCGTACAGCCTGAGCGCCTGCTTGTAGAAGGCCACGCCCTCGGGCGTCCGGTAGTTGGCGCGGATGATCGTGGTGTTGCGACCCGAGCCGCCGGCGCCGATGTAGTTCCTCTCCAGGACCGCGACCTTCGTGATGCCGCGCTTCGCGAGCTCGTAGGCGATCGCGAGCCCATGGGCGCCGCCGCCGACGATCACGACGTCGTACGTCGGCTTCAGGTCGGGACGACGCCACATCCTCCAGGGACGGAAGTAGCGGATCGGGTGCATCGCTAGGCCCACCCCTCGCCGCGGAGCGCGCGCCAGCCGACCGGCGCCCCGCCCGCCCGCCGCACCGCGTCGAGCACGGCCTCCCACGCGTACCGCGCGAACTCGGTCGCGACGTAGGCCTCGAGCACCGGCAGAGGCAGGTCGCGGCGGACGACGACGGCGCGAACGTCGCCGATCGGCGCGCCGGTCGCCTCGCCTGCCGCGAGCGACGCGGGGTCCCACGAGGTCAGCCGTGCGAGGACCTCCGGCAGCTCCGGCCCCACGAGCGCGAACCCGACGAACAGGTGCGTCGCGTCGGTCACCATCGCGCCGGCGTCCGCCGCCGACCCGAGCTTGGGGAGCAGGACCTCCTCGCCTCCCGGTTCGGAAAGCAGCAGCGCCCAGTCGTCGGCGATCCGGGCGGTCAGGACGTCGCCAGCGCCCGACAGGGCGCCCTCGAGCGATCCCCGGACGTCGATCTTGCCGCGGGCGGTGATGTCGGCGACCCCGGCGCCCTCGCGGAGCGTCGCGCCTTCCGCGCCCTGGTCCCCGTAGTGAGCGACGAGCTCCCACCCCGCCTCCCGGTCCGACACGGCGCCCAGGTCGGCGTGCGAACGAGCGAGCGGTGAGCGGCGGATCGGCTCGTTCACGACCGCAGCCTCGCACCGTCGGGGTCGTAGAAGGGCCGCATCGCCACGGTCGCGTTCGCGCGGAGCGAGCCGAACTGGATCTCGAACGGCGTCCCGTCGCTTGCCCACCCGGCGGGCACCCACGCCAGGCCGACGATGCCACCCGCCGCGGCGCTCGCCCGGGCTGACGTGACCCGACCCACCCAGACGCCGTCGTGGACCACGCTCGCGCCCTCGGGCGGCACCCAGGTCCCCGCGCACGTGAACCCGACCAGCCGCTCGCCGGGTGCCTCCGCGTCGAGCCCCTCGAGCCCGCCCTTGCCGAGGAAGTCGTCCTTGTCGGCCTTGACCGTCCAGCCGAGCCCGACCTCGAACGGATCGGATTCGGCGTCCGTGTCCTGCCCGACCAGGATGTGCTGCTTCTCCAGCCGGAGGATCCGCTGCGCCTCCAGACCGAAGGGACGGATCCCGTACGGCTCCCCTGCCGCGATGACCTCGTCCCACACGTGCTCCCCGTACATCGACGGCACGTGGATCTCGTACCCGAGCTCGCCGACGAACCCGATCCGGAGCACGAGCGCCGGGACGCCAGCCACGTCCATCGTCGTCGCCGACAGGTACGGGACGGCATCGCCGGAGACGTCGGCGTCCGTGAGCGACCGCATCACCTCGCGCGACGCAGGACCTGCAAGGTTCACCGCCGCGTAGGCGCCCGTGACGTTCAGGACCCGGACGTCGAGACGCCAGTCGGCGTTCCACCACGTGATCCACCGCTCGAGCGCCGCCGTGTTCCCGGTAGTGACGGTGACGAAGAACTCGTCGTCACCGATCCGGGCCGCGGTCCCGTCGTCCACGATCACGCCCTCGTCGTTCAGCATCACGCCGTAGCGGATCCGCGCGATCGCGAGGTCGGAGAAGCGGCTCGGGTAGAGGCGTTCGAGCAGCGTGACGGCCTCGGGCCCCTGGACGCGGAACTTGCCGAGGGTGCTCACGTCGATCACGCCGACGCGCGTCCGTACCGCCTCGACCTCGTCCTCCGGCGTCGTGTAGTGGTGCGGCCGCCGCCAGTCACCCGCCCACATGAACGTCGCCCCCGCGTCGGCGTGCCGGTCGTGGATCGTCGTCTCCTTGCGCGGGTTCCGGCGCCAGCCGGCGAGCGTCCCGAGCTCGACCGGTGTCCACGGCGGCCGGGCGGTCGTCGGGCGTGTCTGCTTGAACGACGAGCCGGTCGCTCGGGAGCACAGGCGCTGGGAGGCCATCATGCAGGCCTTGCCTTGACACGGGCCCATCGTGATCGTCGTATAGCGCTTGAGGAGCTCCATCGAGTCGAAGCCCTCGGTCACCGCGGTCTTGAGCTCCTTGTGGGTCACGTCCATGCACAGGCACGCGAACTGCTTGCCGTGGCCTGCGCCGACCTCCGGTGGCAGCACGACCGGGTCCTGCTCGGCCGCGGCCTCGGCACGAAGCCGTTCGATCCGTTCGTCGACGCCGGGGGGAGCGATCCGCAGCGAGATCCCGGCCTCGAGCCCGGCGAGCCGGCCTTGCGCGATCGCGCCCTCGAGCGAGCGCGCCCCGGCGACCGCGCCCGCGGCGTGAACGTTCGGGGGCAGGTGTGTCGGCAGGAACGCCTGCGCCGCCTCGTCGAACGCGACCTCGGCCCCGGTCATCGCGAGCAGGTTCGTCGAGGGTGCCTGGAAGCCCGCGAGGACCACGAGGTCGCAGGGGATCGTTCGGCCTCCCACCTCGCCCGGACTCCCCACGACGACCTCGCGGACGCGGCGGCGTCCCTCCGCGGCAACGATCGTGGAGCCGGAGATCACCGGGATCCCGTCGACCGAGGCCGCGCCCGCGCGCAGGTCGACGATCGTGACGTCGGCGCCGCCCTCGCGGAGCGAGCGGGCGGTCCCGTAGCCCTTCGCGCTCGCGGTCAGCACCACCGCGCGCCGGCCCGGAAGCACCCGGTAGCGGTCGACGAGCAGGTCCGCCGCCGACGAGAGCATCACGCCGGGCAGGTCGTTGTTCGGGAACACCGCGGCCTGCTCGACGGCGCCGGTCGCGAACACGAGGTGTCGCGCCCGGATCCGGTAGAGGCGCTCGCCGTTCGCGGCGGCGATCAGAGGGCCGCCGAACACCCCGAACGCCGGGGTCCCCTGGATGATCCTCGCTCCGGCCGCCTCCGCCTCCGCCGCCAGCCCGGCGACGTCGCTCCCGACCTCGGCGCGTTCCTCCAGGACGATCGTCGAGGCGCCCGCCGTCCCGGCCTCGGCCGCCGCCGCCAGGCCCGCCGGGCCGGCGCCGATCACGAGGACGTCGGCGTGCAGGTTGTGGACCTCGCGCGGCTCGTGGTCCGCGTCCTTCGGGGCCTTGCCGAGACCGGCCTTCGAGCGGATGAACGGCTCGACCGTCTTCCACGCCCACCGCGGCCGGTGGAAGATCTTGTAGTAGAAGCCCGGCGGCATCATGAAGGAGAAGGTATTCAGCCAGCCGTGGACGTCGTGGTCCACGCTCGGCCACGCGTTCTGGCGCTCGACGCGCATCCCGTCGCGGAGGGGCTCGGTGCACGAGCGGACGTTCGGGATCCCGTCGATCTGCATCAGGCAATTCGGACAGGCTCCGGTCATGCAGAACAACCCGCGGGCCCGGTGGTACTTGAACGAGCGACCGGTGATCCCAACGTGCGCCGCGGCGAGCGCGGACCCGACGGTATCCCCTTCGAACCCTGAGAGCGTCCTCCCCTCGAAATCGAACGTGAGGGGCCGGTCGCGGCTGATGGCCTCGCCGGGCCGGTGTGGGAGCCGTTCGGTCACGCCTGGGTCGCCTCGCTCGCGGGCGTCGCCTCCGAGATACCCGCGTCGGCTGTCGCCGCGTCGGCTTCCTGGGGCCAGAACGTCCGGCGAACCTCATTGGTCCCCGTGTGTCGCTCGGCCAGGAACCAACGCCGGCAGCCGTCGCGATGCACCCACCACTCGGTCTGCCAACCGTTGACGTTCCGGCGGAAGAACAGGTAGCCGGCGAGCTCGGGAGCCGAAGACCCCGGACCGGAACGGCGGGTGCGTTCGCCGCCGTAGGAGAACTCGAGCGCCTCCCGCGGCCCGCAGTTCGGGCACGTGATGAGGAACGTCATCGGTTGCGGATGCTACATCGGACGACCGTTCGCCCGGACCGTGGACGACCGGTCGCCCTCAGGGGGCGTCTGCGGGGAACCAGACCAGGCAGCTGGCGCGCTCGCGAAGCGCCCGAGCGGCCCGCCGGTAGCGACCGCCCTTCATGGCGACCCGGTCAGGACCGAACACGACCATACCGGGATGCAGGTCGGCCACCAGCTCGATCAGGGCCTCGACCGGGCGAGGGCTCCGAACCCGCAGCCGCTCCACGTGCACACCGAGCGAACGCGCGAGCTCGGCCGACCGACCCAACGAGGCAGAGACCTCGGGCGTGAGCTCCGGCAGCGTGTCGTAGCCGAGCACGATCGACATTCGGAGCGGTTCCAGGGTCGTCACATTGGCCACGACCAGCCGCTGTCCAGACTCCACGGCCGTGTCGACGGCGAACACCGAGGCCTCCTCGTCCAACGGAACGCCCATCGTCACGAGCAGGACCGGGCGGCCGCCGGAACCGCGCCGGGCCGAGACGTCCGTGCCGCGATCTCGCGTGTGGACACCCATCTGTCACTCCGGGTGCAGCTGCCAGTGCGGCAGGTCCCGAGCCCGTCGCCGGACCTTCTGTCGCCACCGCGGCATGTAGACCAGGAACCAGAAGGCCATCAGCCCGAGGATGATCGGTAGGACCCGTTGGACGTCGAGGTTGGCGAGCACGATCGCTGCCCCGACGCCGAAGGCGAGCGACACGCCAACGACCTGGAGGCGGTAGCGGCGCATCTCCCGCATGATGCCCCAATACTCCTCGGCCGGGATCTGCTCGGTGTTCCACCGGCGCCCGCAGTCGGGACACGTCCACGTCTGCCCATACGGGATGCGTTCCACCTGGCCGCAGTCGCATCGGATGGTGATCGGGGCGCCACGCATCCGGCGGATTGTATCCCCGGGGCGCATCGGACCGCTTTGAACGCCCGAACCCAAAGTGCTATACCGCTCGCTGGCGTTCGAGCGGATGCCTTGGAAGGGGGATGCCGTGGCTGAGGCCGTCATCGAGGAACGTCAACTCCTCAAGTCACTCCACTGGTACGACGGGTTCGTCATCGCGCTGTGCCAGCCGGCGTTCCTCCTCGGATCGCTCGGGTTCACGCTGGCTACGATCGGGGCGTGGGGGTCGGTCCTGCTCTGGGGCATCTCGGCCACGGTCGGGCTGCTGCAGAACTTCATCTACTCCGAGACGGCCGCGATGTTTCCCGACAAGCCGGGCGGGATCGCGCTCTACGCGCACGAGGGCTGGCGGTCGCGTTTCAGCCTGTTCGGGCCGATCGCCGCGTTCGGCTACTGGATCGGCTGGTCGGTCGTGCTCTCGTTCGTCGGCAACATCGTCGGGGCGCTGATCGTCGCGGAGTGGTTCCCCAAGTCGGGCGACGGCACGGGCGACGCGTACTTCAACCTCGGGTTCGCCGACTTCGGGCTCGCGCAGGCGATCGCGATCGTCGTGATCCTGGCCGTCTGGTCGTTCAACGTGCTCGGCGTCAAACCGTCGCTCGCCGTCGGCTATGTGACGGGGGCGCTGCTGATGGTCCCGCTGTTCATCTTCATCGTGATGCCCTACTTCACCGGCGACTGGTCCAGCTCGAACCTGGAGTACGTCCACAATGCCGGCGACCCGTCCCTGGGCTTCAGCGACCTCTCGGTCGCGCTGATGTGGCTGTTCATCATGTGCTGGGCCGCGTACGGGATCGAGGTCTGCGCGAGCTTCGCGCCCGAGTACCACGACACGAAGCGAGACACGGCCAAGGCGCTGAAGAGCGCCGCGGCCTTCTCGCTGTTCGTCTACATCTTCCTGCCACTCGGCCTCGGAGGCGTGGTCGGTTCGACCGGCGACTACGGCAGCTTCTACGTGGGAGCGCTGAAGGAGATCGCGGGGGATGTGGTCGGGGGCTTCGCCGTCGTCTGTCTGATCGCCAGCCTGATCCTGTCGATGAACACCGCGACGGCGGACGGGGGCCGCGCCCTGTACGGGATCGCCCGCGACGACATGACGATCAAGTGGTTCCACCACCTGAACCGTTTCCACGTGCCGGCGCGCGGCATGACGGTCGACATGGTGGTGAACATCGGCCTGCTGCTCCTCCTGGGCGCCAACAACTTCGTGATCCTGTACATCTCCAACATCGGGTACGTGTTCTGTCACGTGCTCGCGTTGTCGGGGTTCCTGCTCCTGCGGCGGGACAGGCCCCAGTGGCCGCGCCCGATCAAGATGGGCGGTGTGTGGCTGCCGATCGCGGCGGTCCTCGCGCTGTTCAACCTGGTGCTCGTGGTCTACGGCGTCTACGACCAGGCGCTCGCCTCGTACCTCGGGTTCTACGAGTTCACCGGCCTCCCGCTCTACCTCGGGATCGGCGTCCTGGTCGTGTCGGTGCTCCTGTACTTCTACCGGCGGGCCGTCCAGGACAAGGCCAAGATCACGTTCCGCGACCGAGACGTCCCGACGATGCCGAACGAGGAGCAGATGGCGCTGCTCCGCGAGGAGTCGCTGGCCTAGGGTCCCGATCGACCTGGATGATCCGACGGGGGCGGCGTTCCTGCCGCCCCCGTCGCATGTCTGGGCACACGGTGCGTTGCCCGGCCCGAGCCTTCGAAACTAGGATGAGACCCCGCCCGCGGGCCACGCACTGGAGGAGCCGATGTCGGAGAAGATGTGGGGTTCGGAGCCGTTCTGGGGCCTCGGCTACGACTGGGAT